>ERZ773156.62-NODE-62-length-151963-cov-26.3314_pt1 | contig 151963 bp, 137 predicted proteins | sample MGYA00511895_ERZ773156 | MGnify/ENA primary metagenome ERZ773156 (study PRJEB29015, sample SAMEA2737850) | human gut metagenome | biome: human gut; feature: human-associated habitat; material: faeces | place: China | collected 2012 ... | reverse complement strand
AATCATCCCGAGTTCACTTATGAAATACACCCTCCAGGAAGGTTCCTTTACCCTTTTTCCTGCCGCCTGGCAGGACAACAGCATGAACATCATTCGCGATGACGAAAGCGGGCTGTCCGTGGTAGTCAGCCGCGGCGTCATCCCGGATGGTAGCGATTACGAACAAGAGTTCCACCGTCAGTGGGAAGTCCTGCGCCCTCAGATGGGGGAGATCGCCCAGAGCGAATTTCAGCACGTAAAAGCCGGGCCAGACGGAAACATTAGCGGACTGGAAGTTGAGACCACCTTTGACCGTAACGGCCAGCGCCTGTGGCAAAAACAGCTGGCCGTGCAGACGCCGGGCAAACCGGTACTGATGATTTTTACCCTCTCGGCCTTAAAAGCCTTTACTGAAGAGGACGAGGCGCGCTGGAGCGCACTGAAGCAGAGTCTGACGCTAAACGACAACCGGAATGTGTAAGGCATGAGCGATAACAACGCGGCCCGTAAGGGCGACGAGATTATTCACTCCAGCATTTTTGCTGATATTACCAGCATTGTGGCGGAAGGCGCTGCCTATGCGGTGATTGGCGCGGCGGTGGGCGCGGCAGCGACCGTCGCGGCCCCACTGCTGGGAGCCGGGGCCGCAGCGGCAGGCGTGGCGGCAATTGGATCCAGCTGTCTGTTGAGCGGCATTATTGGTGGGGTTCTGGCGAACGTCGCGGGGATCACCGACGATATCAGCAATGCTGCTGAAGGGCTGGGCAACGCGCTTTTTCCGCCGTCGCCTGCGGGTAAGATCACCACCGGTTCGAGCAATGTTCTGACAAATAAACTTCCCGCTGCACGCGCAGCCGGGACGTTAACGCCTGCCGATACCCCGTCTCCTGAGCCGCAGTCGCCGGGCAGCTTTGCCGACTACGCGGGTATGCTGCTCTCCGCTGCCGGACAGTTCGGCAGCGAGATGTGGCAGCCGAGCGTCGCCTCTGCTGCCGCGGGAACCTCGCCGCTGGAAGAAGACAAGGTGGCTTGCGAAAAGCACTCCGGGCCGCAGTATCTGGCGGAAGGCTCTAAAAGCGTCTTTATCAACGGACAACCCGCGGTACGCGCGAAAGATCGTACCACCTGCGAAGGCACCGTTTCCGACGACGTCTCCCCGAACGTGATCATCGGCGGCGACACCCTCACGGTCCGCGATATCAAAAGCGGTAAAACGCCGGGTCTGGCGTTGGGGATGATTGCGCTCTCCCTGCTGCGCGGGCGTCCGGGCAAGATCCTGAAAAACATGCCCTGCGCGCTGGCTGCTGCCGGTGGCGGGATGCTGGCTGATATGGCCGTCAACGCCGTGTTCGGCTCCTCGCACCCGGTTCACGCTGCTACCGGCGTGAAGGTGCTGAATGACGACGACGAACTCGATTTCTCGCTGCCGGGGCGCTTTCCGCTGCGCTGGCAGCGCAGCTACAACAGCCTGACCACCCGCGAAGGGCTTTTCGGTCTGGGCTGGGCTACCACCTTTGACAGCTATCTGACGCTGGAAGAAAACAATGCCACCTGGTTCGATGAAACCGGGCGCGAGCTGAGCTTTGAACTGCCGCCGGTCGACCGCGCGTTTTACAGCATTAGCGAAGGCATCATTATCCGCCGCAATGAGAGCGGCGACGTGGCGATAGCCGACGATGACGGCGCGGTGTGGCGTCTGTATAAACCGACCCGCGCTAACCCAGCCATCATGCGCCTGGCCTCCCTCAGCGACGAATACGGCAACGCGTTGCTGACGGAATGGGACGAGCACGGGCGGCTGGTCGGACTGCACGATGAGCCGCGGGCGATCGATGTCACCCTGCGCTATGACGATGAACGTTTCCCGCAGCGCGTTACCTCGGCGAGCCATTTTGACGGCAACCAGACATGGCCGCTGATGCAGTGGGGGTATGACGCGCGCGGCCAGCTGGCCAGCGCAACGGATGCCTCCGGCGTGGTTACCCGTGAATACCGTTATAACGATGATGGCCTGATGGTCTGGCACCGTCTGCCGGGCGGGCTGGAGAGCGAATACCGCTGGCAAAAATTCGACCACTGGCGCGTGGTGGAAAACCGCACCAGCACCGGCGACGGCTGTCGCTTTACCTATGATCTAGCCGCCGGGCTGACGACCGTCGAACACTACGACGGTCAGACGCGAAAGCATTACTGGAACGCGCAAAACCTCATTGTTCGCTACGTTGACGAGAGCGGTGAGAACTGGCGCTACGAGTGGGATGACAACGAACTCCTCACGCGTCGCATCGATCCGCTGGGTAATGCCGTTACCTTCGTCTATGACGACATGGGCAACCGGGTGCAGGAGATCGACGCCGACGGCAACACCCGCACCACCACCTGGCTGGAGCACCGCGCGCTTCCGGCGGCCATTATCGAAGCTGACGGCAGCGCCACCCGGTTCTGGTACGACGAACATCACGGGCTGAAGCGCGTGGTGGACCCGATGGGGCAGACCACGCTGCTGCGTCGGGACGAGTTTGGTCAGGTTGTGGAAGAAGTCGATGCCGCCGGGAACAGCCGCTACCAGGAGTACAACGAGGCCGGGCAGATGGTGCGTGCGACGGACTGTTCGGGCCGTGTGACACAATACCGTTATCATCCGCTGGGCTGGCTGGTGGCTGAGACAGCCGCCGACGGTGAAGAGACTCGCTACCGCTACGACGCCGCAGGGCGTCCGGTGCAGCTCGATCGCCCGGAAGGCTGGACGGAATCGCTCAAATGGAACGAACGTGGCCTGCCGGTGAAGCATGCGGGCGCCGACGGGAAAGAGAGCGAGTTCAGATACGACGAAGCGGGGCGCTTAACCGCCACCCGAAATACGCAGGGTGAAGAGGTGCGCCGCCGCTGGGACAGCCGCGGGCGTCTGATTGCCCTGGAAAACGAAAACGGCGAAGCGTATCAGTTCCGCTGGGGCGCGGACTCGCTGCTGCTGGAAGAGGTGGGACTCGATGGCGAGGCCTCGCAGTATCGCTACGATGCCTGCGGGCGTACGATAGCGCGCACCTTTGCCGCCGGACATCCGGAGGCCATTACCCATTCCTTCGCCTGGAGCGCGAGCGGCCAGCTGGTCGCCCGCACCACGCCGGAAGGGCAGACCCGCTACCATTACACGCCGTCCGGCCTTCTGAGCCGGATTGGGCTTCATCCTGCGCTTTCAGCCGACGTGTGGACCACCGAGGCAGAGCAGGAGCTTGTGTTTGAGTATGACGCGCTCGGGCGCGTCACGCGCGAAGCGGGCGAGCATGGTGATCTGGCGTGGGGATATGATGCGCTGGGCAACCGCACCTCCGTCACGCTGCCCGATGGCCGCGAGCTGAAACAGTTCTACTACGGCAGCGGGCATCTGCTCAGCATTGCCCTCGATAAGCTGTCGGTCTCCGACTTTACCCGCGACGAGCTTCACCGCGAGACCAGCCGCACGCAGGGGCTGCTGACCACCCGCAGCGAATACGACCGCCTCGGCCGACTGCACCGCCGGGACGTTTTTACCGGCAATGCCCAGCGCCCGTCGCCGCGCCGCTGGTCCCGCCGCTGGGATTACGACTACCGTCATAACCTAGTGCGCGAAGAGCGGGACGATAACCCGTTCAGCTGGTACCGCTGGCAGTACGACAGCGCAGGCCGGCTGCTGGTTCAGGACGGCACGCTGCCCGGCCAGGAGCAGTGGCGCTGGGATGCAGCCGGTAACCCGCTTGAAGGCTCTGCTGAGAAGGTCACGCACAACCGCCTGACGCAGCTGAACGGCATTCGCTGGCGCTATGACATCCACGGCCGTACCGTGGAGAAGGATAACGGCCAGACCCGCTGGCACTACCGCTATGACGGCGAGCATCGCCTGACAGAGGTCATCAGCCAGCCAAGGGACCGCAACAGGCCGCAGACGCTGGTCAGCTTCCGCTACGATCCGCTCGGGCGACGCATCAGCAAAACGCGCCGCCAGATGCTGGGCGGCCAGCCAACCGGTAAGCCAGTCACCACGCGGTTTGTCTGGGAAGGGCTCCGGCTGTTGCAGGAAGTGCACGGGGATGTGCCGCTGACCTACGTCTACAGCGATCAGGACAGCTACGATCCGCTGGCGCGTATCGACGGGGTTGATGCCCCGGAAATCTTCTGGTTCCACTGTCAGCCGAACGGCACGCCGGAACGGATGACGGATAGCGAAGGACAGGTGCGCTGGGAAGGGGTGAACAGCGCCTGGGGCAAGCTGCTGCGGGAAAGCGAGACGCAGGTATCAGGATATTCTCAGAACCTGCGCATGCAGGGGCAATACCTGGATCGTGAGACAGGGCTGCACTACAATCTGTTCCGGTATTATGACCCGGACTGCGGACGATTTACGCAGCAGGACCCGATAGGGCTGGCGGGAGGGATTAACCTTTACCAGTATGCGCCGAATGCGCTGGGGTGGGTGGATCCGTGGGGGTTGAGCCGCGAGTGTAGCGGTAAAACAAAACCTGATTTCTATGTTGGTCCAAATGGCCCTAGTTCGACTATGCCTTCTACAGCATATCGTTATATGGATAGCAAATATGCTCCACAGACAATAGAAAATAAATCAGCCCCGTTAAGTTATTTTGGGTATACGAAATATAAATCTGCACATGAAGCCAGGGACGCCTATCAAATTTTTTATGAGAAAGGTAATCCTGATTCATGGAGTGATGCACGTTTATTAGGTGAGTTTGATACATTACAACTGTATAAAAATGGAGTGCCTCAGGTGCAAGTACCTCTTGCCAATGGTGGTCGAGGGCCTGGATATGAGCTTTTCACCAGTGCATATCCTGAGTATGGTAAAGGTGGGGCATTACAGTTGCTACCAATCGAACGTAATTACCCTGTTATTTTTGAACGTGTTACTATAATTCCGGAGTAAAAGCGATGACAGATGAAGAGTTACGAAAGAATCTTGTTTTTTTAATAAAAAAATATGTTCCGGAAAGTCAACAAAAAGCATTTTATGATGATATATCAAAGTCTACTGTGCCAGTGAAAGGTATTTTAGCTGACTTTAATAAAATCAAAACCAGAACTGTTGATGAAGTTGATGGAGATTTAATACGGGATATTTACTTTTATTTTTGTTGACAGATAATTACGTGGGGGATTTATTTTTCCGTTCGTTTTTTATATTTTTTTTGGTTGGGAATGGCTCGGTAAAGAGATGAAAATTATCTTTACCGGCAATCAAAATATCAGCAATGGCGTTTAGGAAATTATTAGTTACGCTGATCTCACAGAAAAAATAATTGAAAATATTTAATTATGCTGGTGATTTGTATAATGGAGAGGACTAAATCAGGCGGTTAGTTGTTGCCGAATATCCTAATTAAACTATAATGGGGGTTTCAGGGTTTGCGCTTGTTACTAACCTGCTGCTCAAAGTTTGAGCAGCAGGGGAAGGGTGCTTCCCCTATCAGTTTTCATATTACAGCTAATCATTAACCCCTTAAAGAATTTCACAAGCATTTTATTTTTAATGGACTGACCCCACATTATCGGTAGAACGATAATAAAAATCGAGGTAATGTAATGAATGATAAAAAAAATACAAATAGTTGAGCTACTGATTTCACATAGTCAAATGTTGTTACGATCCAGAGACTATGACGAAAAGCTGAATTACTGGGGAAAAGGCAATGTTTCTCAAGGTGCTGTTCTTCACAAAGATTATGTTATATTCGACCCATTACCAGAGGACGCATTTGGAGCCAACGTCAATATCAAAATAGATAATTCTTTTATATTAGATGAAACTGCTCAACGCTGCATTGTAGTGCCATTTTTTATTACAAATAAAAATAAGCTTCAGGTCGCATGATTGAATTTAAATTCAACCCGATTACCGGTGAGCTAAACCTTGATGGTCTTCCTTTAAAAATAGATACTGAAGAAGGCTTTTGTAAGTGTGATTTATACCACGAATTAGTAAAACGCAAAGCTGTAAATAAAAATATGTCGAATCACTACCTTGTTGACTCAGTAATGTTTTTCGATAAAGAATTTCAAGTTACTATACGCCCGGTGTGCTATGGTTTTCATTTTATGCTTCATCTTGTTGATAAAAATAGTCAATACTATAAATCATTAAATGATTGGAATGCACGAACTAATGTTCACATGCTAAATGAATCAGTGAAAAGCCTGTCTGATTGGCTGAAAGAATCACTGAACCTGGACACGCCTGATACCACGGAAACAGACATCATTAGGTGGAACTTTGAGTGGGGGCGGGTTTCAGTCTCATATGAGACAAAGTCATTTAATCATGGGGTATATATAGTTTGGAATATAAAGTAGTCACTTCCAAAAAAGGTGGTTTAGATATGTTAGAAATGAAACTTGATGTTCATACTGGATTTGTAGAAATTAACAACTACCCCATCGAATTAAAAGATGTTGATACTTTTAAAAATTCCGCATTTTACAAGTTTTTCTCGCCATTGACTACAGTAGGTCCTTTTTATTTCGCTATCGATAATGTTAAATGGAAAGATCAAGTTTTCATTTTGGAACTGAGGCCTTCAGCATTTTCTTTTTCTCCATCATTATTCCTTACTAGTAAGGATGGAAGTTTTTATAAAACGTTAGAGGATTGGGATAAAAGGGCTAGTCTGAGTAATTTATCGGATGAGCAGCAGCGTTTGACAGTATGGGTTGAGAATGAAATAACATCAAAGCCTAATCTTAAAATTAACAATCCCCCATATGGATTTCAATGGAGGCATGAATGGGGAAATATTGTTGTACAGTCTAATGAAAAAAGCTTCGATTGTGGTGTTTATATAGAATGGAATGTTTGACTAAATGATGTTAATGATTAATAAAATCCTCCATTTCTTATAGCCTTACTTTTTTATTGATAAACTTAAAATTTAAATAATGAAACTTACTAATCGACTGAAAAAGAAGTTATTAGTCCTTGATGGCATTGACAATGATTTCATAGAGTATGGAAAGGAAATAACATGCCCTGAATGCGAGGGGGTAATAGTCTACTCTATCGTAAACTCATATGAGTTTGACACGCTCACAGAAGAGGTAAAATGCTTTTTGGTTAAGAAAATGAGAGGTGTGAAGCTTGATAGTGAACATAAGAAATATAGCTATGATGAAAGCCAATTAGATGTTTCGAAAAACACATGTTCAAAGTGTTTAAAAGAGTTTTCCGCTATATTAACGTATAAAGAAGTGCAGCCAGCCCGATACCGGGTATATCTTGTGGGGCTTTTTGAAGGTGATTTGAAGCAGATCAAACTTTAAACGTTGAGGTTTACCAATGATTGAAAATCTCATTTGTATTAAAGAAAAAGACCTGCTTCAATGGGCGTGTGGTGAAAGTAACATACTGGTTAGTGTGCCATTTTTAAGCTATGCATTGGTCGACTTAACACGCCAGTTAGTCTTTGTGTTAAGCGAGCCTAAGCCATTACCAACCGTTTTGACCATCTTCAATGTGCAGGGCGAAAAACTATTTTGGTCTGCCCCTCCTGAAGGTGCGACTTTCTATTACTTAACATTCAACCTGTCAAAGGAAGTGATCGTTGTCTGTAGCTATCCAGCAAAAAAAAATGGCTGGCATGATTGGTTTTATTCCTGGGATATGAAGCGTAACGTGTTGTCTCAATCGGGCCCTGCGTATTAAGTTCAAAAGCGCCAAAAAAATGATAACTATAACCGGTGGCAAAAAAGGAACTGTATCAGCAGTTATATCAAGCAGTTTAAAAAAGGCTACGAGGAAAAAGATGACTACGGTTTACATTGTCATATTGACCTATATAAACCCCTTGAGGAGGTTGACGCAACGATACCTTCTCATGTTGACTGACTAAAAAAGGGTATTCAGAGGGGATATTTCTGACTTCCGGAAGACGGATCCCAAGAACTGGTGGGGTCATTCTCGCTAAATCTGAGAGTCCTGCATCTCTTAAAGAGCGCTAGCGCGAGGGCTCTTTTCAGGCGTTAGGCTTGTGTCTGCCGAAATCATTCCCTTAGATTCCAGCATGAAAACTGATCTCTTAGACAATGTGTTTTAACCTCACAATAAAAAAATCCACGCCAAAGCGTGGATTTTTTTCATTCAAATCAAACGTTAAACAAGAAGTTCATCACGTCGCCATCTTTAACGATGTAATCTTTCCCTTCCGCACGCATCTTGCCTGCTTCTTTCGCGCCTTGCTCACCCTTGTAAGTGATGAAGTCTTCAAACGCGATAGTCTGCGCACGAATAAAGCCTTTCTCGAAGTCGGTGTGGATTTTACCGGCCGCCTGAGGCGCAGTCGCACCTACAGGGATCGTCCACGCACGCACTTCTTTCACCCCAGCGGTGAAGTAGGTTTGCAGGTTCAGCAGCTCATAGCCCGCGCGGATCACGCGGTTCAGGCCCGGCTCTTCCAGACCCAGCTCGGCCATGAACTCTTCACGGTCGGCGTCGTCCAGCTCTGCAATATCAGATTCAACGGCAGCGCAAACCGCAACCACTACAGAACCTTCAGCCGCGGCAATTTCACGCACTTTGTCCAGATACGGGTTGTTCTCGAAACCGTCTTCGTTAACGTTGGCGATGTACATGGTTGGCTTCAGGGTCAGGAAGCTCAGGTATTTGATCGCCGCTTTGTCTTCGTCAGTCAGGTTTTTCAGCGCGCGCAGCATGCCGGCATTTTCCAGCTGTGGCAGACATTTTTCCAGCGCAGCCAGTTCCGCTTTCGCGTCCTTGTCGCCGCCTTTGGCTTTCTTCTGCACGCGGTGAATGGCGCGCTCGCAGGTGTCGAGGTCAGAGAGGGCCAGCTCGGTGTTGATGACGTCGATGTCGTCAGCCGGATCCACTTTGTTGTTTACGTGAATGATATTGTCGTTCTCGAAGCAGCGCACAACGTGGCCGATCGCTTCGGTTTCACGGATGTTGGTCAGGAACTGGTTGCCCAGGCCTTCACCTTTGGAAGCGCCTTTTACCAGGCCCGCGATGTCCACGAACTCCATGGTGGTTGGCAGAATGCGCTGCGGCTTCACGATTTCCGCGAGCTGGTCCAGACGCGGATCGGGCATAGGAACAACACCGGTGTTCGGCTCGATGGTACAGAACGGGAAGTTCGCCGCTTCAATACCTGCTTTGGTGAGCGCGTTGAACAGGGTGGATTTGCCCACGTTTGGCAGACCGACGATACCGCATTTGAATCCCATTTCTAAATCACCTTAATCTCTTGATAATCAATCCGTTAACGATAACCGATTGAAGAAAAGTAAATAACTACGCCTATTATACACGTAACCCACGTGCCGCGCGGTAAAAATGCCGCAGGGCCTTGTTTATTGCGCTTTGAAAGCGTGCAGTCGATTGGTGGCTTTCGTCAGGCCGTCCTGAAGCCAAATCTCGGTGCAGCGGGCCGCTTCGTCTACCGCTTCGTCAATCAGCTTCTGCTCAGAAACCGGGGGTTTACCCAGTACGAAACCAACAACTTTGTTTTTATCGCCCGGATGGCCGATTCCCACGCGCAAACGGTGGAAATTAGGGTTATTACCCAGTTTGCTGATGATGTCTTTAAGGCCGTTGTGGCCGCCATGACCGCCGCCCAGTTTGAACTTCGCCACCCCTGGCGGCAGGTCCAGTTCGTCGTGGGCCACCAGGATCTCATCCGGATTGATGCGATAAAACGTTGCCATAGCTGCCACGGCTTTGCCGCTCAGGTTCATAAAGGTGGTTGGCACCAGCAACCGCACGTCAGCACCCGCAAGATTGATGCGTGAGGTATACCCGTAAAACTTGGGTTCTTCACGCAGGGGAGCGCGCAAACGCTCCGCCAGCAGATCAACATACCAGGCACCGGCGTTATGGCGGGTAGCAGCATACTCTGCGCCCGGATTGGCGAGGCCGACAATCAGTTTAATCGTCACGATTTACTTCCTAATGGGTTCCAGATCTGGCGCGTAGTTTACTGTCTGGCGCGCCGCTTGACAAAGTTCTGCCTGCTGTACACCGAAATGCGAATAATTTCTTCTTTGAACAATTAGAATTTCAAGCTGTTCAATGTCTTATTTGTAAATTTTTGTCCGGGAGTTATCAGTAAATGTGATCATTCACGCAACTCATATAAGAGGCGTTGTCTATACTTTACACACAAGGAGAAGGGGCTTTTCCCCTGACAACCCAAAGTTCCGGAGGTGACATATGAAACGCAAAAACGCTTCAATGCTCGGTAACGTGCTAATGGGGTTGGGACTGTTCGTGATGGTCGCCGGTGTCGGTTATTCAATCTTAAACCAATTACCGCAGCTTGACCTCCCACAATACTTTGCGCATGGCGCGGTGCTGAGTATCTTCCTCGGTGCGGTACTGTGGCTCGCCGGGGCGCGCGTGAGCGGACATGAGGAAGTCTGCGATAAATACTGGTGGGTGCGTCATTACGATAAACGATGCCGCCGCGACCAGCGCAAGCATAGCTAGTGCCCCATAAAGAACACCGAAACGACTTCATCTGAAGTCGTTTTTTTTTGCATGACGCATTGACCCTCACGTAACGTAAGGCTTCAGAGTAACGACACTGGCAGAACAAAAGGAGCCGTTATGTTGATACAGGTGGGAGAACTGGCGAAACGTGCCGGGATCACCGTGCGGACTTTGCATCACTACGAGCAAACAGGGCTGTTGTTACCTTCTGCCAGAAGCGCGGCAGGCTACCGGCTTTATAACCTGGCGGATGTGCAGCGTCTGCATATGATCCAGACGCTGGCAAAAGCCGGGCTGGAGCTTGCCGAAATCAGGGATTTTCTGAAACAGCGTTCGCTGTCATTAGCCGAATTACTCGACGGGCAAATCACTCTGCTGGACAAGCAACTGCGTAGTATCCATACGCTGCGCAACCGGCTGGTGGAATTGCGTACCGGGCTGACCGACGATGCGACGCCGGATCTGGAATCCTGGCTACAGACTCTGGAGTTAATGAATATGTACGATCGCTGGTTTAGCAAAGAAGAGTTGCAGCAACTGCCGTTTGCGGTAGAGAAAGAGGCGCTGGCGGATATCTGGTCGGGGCTGGTGAGGGAGGTTAAACACTTGCTGGAACAGAACGTCAGCGTCACGGACGCGCGGGCGACCGATTTGGCTTCACGGTGGATGGAACGCCTGGAGCAGGATACCGCAGGCAAACCGGAATTTTTGACCCGCCTGAACGAGATGCACAGCGTGGAGCCGCAGATGCAGGAGCAAACCGGCATTACGCCGGAGATAACTGATTACATCACGCGGGCGTTTGCCGAATCAAAGCTCAGCATCTGGGAGAAATATCTCACTGCCGAAGAGATGGCCTTTACCCGGGCGCACTACTTTGACCGGATGATGGAGTGGCCGCCGCTGGTGGCGAAGCTGCATCAGGCGCAGCGAGATAATCTCAGTCCCGCTTCTGACGATGCGCAAAAGCTGGCAGAAAAGTGGCTGGTTTTATTCCAGTCCTATGCGGGAACAAACCCGCAGACCCAGCAAAAATTTCGCCTCGCCATGCAGCAGGAGCCGCATCTGATGAAAGGCACGTGGATGACGCCTGCCGTGCTTGAATGGCTCCAGCAGGCGATCGGGGTGATGATGCAAAGACGCGTCTCTGCATCAGATGACTCACAGATCCGCTAATGCAGCTTCACGGTTAGGGTAGAAGGACAATCGGCCAGGGATCGGCTGCACGCCCGCGCGCGCCATGGTGCGCAGGGGCTGGAATTCCAGGTTGCTGACCCGCAGCTCGCAGCCTTCCGGCAGGCGGGCAACAAAGCGCTGGAAGGCATCCAGACCGCCGGCATCCAGCACCGGGACGGCATCCCACTTCAGCACCACAATCCGTTTGCCCGCGATGCGGGATTCCAGATCGCTGAACAAACCTTCCGCTGCGGCGAAGAACAGCGGACCAATCACGCGCAGCACCAGCACATCGTCAGGCACCTCAACGTTAACCGGGGAGAGACGCGTCATCTGCGCGATGCGGCGCATAAACAGCAGCGAGGCCAGCACTATGCCGACGCTGATAGCGATAACCATATCGAACAGCACGGTCAGCGACATGCAGATCAGCATCACGATAATGTCGTCTTTCGGCGCGCGGCGCAGCAGGTTAACCACCTTATGCGCCTCACTCATGTTCCAGGCCACCATCAGCAGCAACGCAGCCATGGCAGAGAGCGGAAGCCATGAAAGCAGCGGGGCAAGGATCAGCAGCGCCATGATCACCAGCAGGGAGTGAATGACCGCCGAAACCGGTGATGTCGCGCCCGCACGTACGTTCGCGGCGGAACGGGCAATCGCAGCCGTAGCCGTAATACCGGCGAAGAACGGTGCAACGATGTTCCCTAAGCCCTGGCCGACCAGCTCGCTATTGGCTTTATGCTTAGTGCCGGTCATGCCGTCGAGCACAACGGCGCACAGTAGAGATTCAATCGCGCCCAGCATGGCCATGGAGAATGCGGCGGGCAGCAGAGCTCGAAGGGAATCCCAGCTCAGGATAAAGCTGGAACCCGGCATGTCCCACGGCAGAACCAGCTGCGGCAGCAGCTGCGGAATACCGCTACCCTGTGAGCCGTCCGCCAGAACATAGTGGAACTGGGAGCCAATGGTAGCGACCTGTCCACCGAGCAGGTTGACGACGCCCATCACCGCGCAGCCCAGCAGCAGAGCGGGGAGATGCCCCGGGAGACGAATACCTAAGCGAGGCCAGACGATGAGTGTGCCGAGGGTAACGATGCCAATGGCCGCATCGCCCAGGTTGGCCGTCGGCAACGCCATAAACAGCGCGCCCACTTTCTGTAAATAGTGCTCCGGAACATGGGCCATTTGCAGGCCGAGGAAATCCTTGATCTGCATGGTTCCGATGGTGATCCCAATCCCCGAGGTGAACCCCAGCGTGACGGAAAGGGGGATGTACTCAATCAGCCGCCCAAAGCGGGCCAGACCAAACAGAATCAAAAAGACGCCGGACATCAGGGTGGCAACCAGCAGGCCTGCCAGACCAAACTGTTGGGAAACCGGGTAGAGGATCACCACAAAGGCGGCCGTCGGGCCGGAGACGCTGAAGCGGGACCCGCCCGTCAGCGCAATCACAATCCCCGCAACGGCCGAGGTGTACAGCCCGTACTGCGGCGCGACGCCGCTACCAATCGCCAGCGCCATCGCCAGCGGGATGGCAATAATCCCGACGGTGATCCCGGCTATCAGGTCACGAACAAAGCGTGACGACGTGTATTTCTCTTTCCAGCAGGCGTCGATGAGGGCGCGAAAGGGCAGAACATGTGAGGAGGTTACTTTTTCCACAATTATCTATCATCCGTGTGCGCATCATCTGTCATATGAATGGCAGGTGAAGGAGGCATAAGTCATACAAATAAATACTATAAACAAAAAAACCCGCCGTAGCGGGTTTTTTGGCCGTGTTCGATCAGTGTTCGAACATTGCAGAGATGGATTCTTCGTTGCTGATACGACGAATCGCTTCGGCCAGCATCCCGGACAGAGTCAACGTACGCACGTTTGGCAGTGCCTTGATCTCGTCACTCAGTGGGATGGTATCGCACACCACAACTTCATCAATGACGGAGTTACGGAGGTTGTTTACCGCATTGCCGGAGAAGATCGGGTGAGTGGCGTAAGCGAATACGCGTTTCGCACCACGCTCTTTCAGCGCTTCAGCGGCTTTACACAGCGTACCGCCGGTATCGATCATGTCGTCCACCAACACGCAGTCACGGCCAGCCACGTCACCGATGATGTGCATCACCTGAGAAACGTTAGCGCGCGGACGGCGTTTGTCGATGATCGCCATGTCGGTATCGTTCAGCAGCTTCGCGATAGCACGCGCACGTACCACGCCGCCGATGTCTGGAGAAACCACAATCGGGTTGTCCAGATTCAGTTGCAGCATGTCTTCCAGCAGGATTGGGCTGCCGAATACGTTATCAACCGGCACGTCGAAGAAGCCCTGAATCTGCTCTGCGTGCAGGTCGACCGTCAGTACGCGGTCAACGCCGACGCTGGACAGGAAGTCAGCGACTACTTTAGCGGTGATTGGCACACGCGCGGAACGGACGCGACGGTCCTGACGTGCATAGCCAAAGTAAGGAATAACAGCAGTGATACGGCCAGCAGAAGCACGACGCAGCGCGTCGACCATAACAACCAATTCCATCAGGTTGTCATTCGTTGGAGCACAGGTGGACTGGATGATGAAAATATCACCACCGCGTACATTTTCATTAATTTGTACGCTGACTTCGCCGTCGCTAAAGCGACCTACAGCGGCGTCGCCGAGGGAAGTGTACAGGCGGTTGGCAATACGTTGTGCTAGTTCCGGGGTGGCGTTACCAGCAAAAAGCTTCATATCAGGCACGAGAAGAACCTCAGGCATGCGTCCAGTGGTGGATAGCGTTCGCCGCAAACTGCGGGGCCTAAGCAAACGCTATCCAGGCGGTGTATTAAAGAGCGCGATGCAACGTCTGGAACAGGGTGACGTTGTCACCGAAACTCAGTCTGCGCCAGAATGGCCTGCTGTAGGGGGGAGATGTTCATCCCGCGTGCTACAAAACCATGCAGCCAAACCGGCGCTTGCTCAAGCACCTGACGGGCGGCGGTTTCGGTGTCAAATTCAGCAAAGACACAGGCCCCTGTACCGGTCAGGCGCGACGGCGCGTATTCTAACAGCCAGGAAAGCACCGCATCAACCTCGCGAAAACGTTTTCTTGCGATATCCTCGCAATCGTTGCTGAATTCACAATTTAATAACGTTTTTATTGACCGTACCGGGGTATTTCTTTTCAGGTCAGGATCTTTAAAGATGACCGGGGTAGGAATGCTCACGCCAGGGTGAACGATCAGATACCATTTTTCCGGCGGATCGACCGGCGTGAGGATTTCACCGACACCTTCAGCGAACGCCGCGTGGCCGCGCACAAACACCGGTACATCGGCGCCCAGCGTCAATCCTAACGCTGCCAGTTCGTCCGTCGTCAGACCGCAGTCCCAGAGGTGGTTAAGCGCCACCAGTACGGTCGCGGCGTTTGATGAACCGCCACCAAGACCGCCGCCCATTGGCAGGCGTTTGTCGATACGGATATCCGCACCGCTTCCCGCTGGCAGACGACCCGACGACGACGCCGTTTTCATCAGAAGGCGAGCAGCGCGCACGATCAGGTTATCCTCATGCGCCACGCCGTCGACCGGCGTCAGCAGGTGAATCTGCCCGTCCTGACGCGGTTCGATGAAGATCGTGTCGCCGTAATCGACAAACTGAAACAGCGTTTGCAGGGTGTGATAGCCGTCAGCGCGCTGCCCGGTAATGTAGAGAAACAGGTTCAGTTTTGCGGGAGAGGGCCAGTGGGTCATCATTTAACGATCCAGTTGTCCATTTTCAGCTTGATACGCTGGCTACCCTGCGTCAGCTCCATATTGGACGGCAGCGACGGTTGAGTCTTGCTGTCATACGCGCTGTACACCACTTTCCAGGTTTTACCGCCCTGGGTGTAATTTACCTGGCTCAGACGGTATTGATCGTCGAGCGTGTAGTCGGTTGCGTCACCCGGCAGGCCAAGGATCCACTGGCGCAGACTATTGAGCGGAATCGGCATCCCGGTCAGCTTGCCAATCATCTCTTCGGCGTCGGTTGCCGTGTAGTGCTGGCCTTTGTTATCGGTAATCTGCGCTTCGCCAGGCTTCGCGTTCAGCTCCAGTTCGGTGCTGCCCAGCGGGTTCAGCAGCAGCAGGCGATAGTTGTCCTGACCCGTTTGCTGCCAGAAGAAGCGAGCGTAAACTTTTTGCTCGTCAGAGAGATAAGCAAATGCACCGCGGGTCTGATACTGGCTTAATTTCAGCACGTCCTGCTGGTGCTGGCGCCACTGCGGTGAGTCAGGGCTTTTGCCCGGGCCTTTCGGCTGATGAACGGAACAGGCGGTCAGAACCAGGGCCGCCAGAGGCAGCAGGCGAATCATTCGGGTCATAATGATGACAAATCCTTGAGATACGTTGCAGTTATAATTGTTAATGCTAGCGTTGAAGGGTGCCACCGTCTACGTTCAAATTATCTCAAAGCGTGGCGTAAGCTATTACTCCGAAAGGGGGCAGTCTCTTTTATTGATCTCGCGCATCCTGTATGATGCGTCCTGCTAACCTTATTAACGCTGGTACTACTCCCGCTCAACATGACCCTATTAGCACTCGGTATTAACCACAAAACGGCCCCGGTTTCACTGCGAGAACGCGTTACGTTTTCGCCGGATACGCTCGACCTGGCGCTGGACAGCCTGCTTGCACAGCCGATGGTGCAGGGTGGCGTGGTGCTGTCGACGTGCAACCGTACCGAGCTCTATTTAAGCGTGGAGGAGCAGGACAACCTTCACGAGGCGCTGATCCGCTGGCTATGTGACTACCACAACCTCAACGAAGAAGAGCTGCGCAACAGCCTGTACTGGCATCAGGATAACGATGCGGTCAGCCATCTGATGCGCGTGGCCAGCGGTCTGGATTCGCTGGTGCTGGGCGAGCCGCAGATCCTCGGCCAGGTGAAAAAAGCCTTCGCGGATTCCCAGAAAGGGCATCTGAAAGCCAGCGAACTGGAACGAATGTTCCAGAAGTCATTCTCCGTGGCGAAGCGTGTGCGAACCGAAACCGACATTGGCGCCAGTGCGGTTTCGGTTGCTTTCGCGGCCTGTACCCTTGCCCGTCAAATCTTCGAATCGCTGTCGACCGTCACCGTACTGCTGGTGGGGGCGGGCGAAACCATCGAGCTGGTGGCGCGCCATCTTCGCGAACACAAGGTGAAGAAGATGATCATCGCCAACCGCACCCGCGAACGTGCACAGGTGCTGGCAGATGAAGTGGGCGCTGAGGTGATTGCGTTGAGCGACATCGATGAACGTCTGAAAGAGGCGGACATTATTATCAGCTCTACCGCCAGCCCGCTGCCGATTATCGGGAAAGGGATGGTCGAGCGTGCGCTGAAATCCCGCCGCAATCAGCCGATGCTGCTGGTGGATATCGCCGTTCCGCGTGATGTCGAACCGGAAGTGGGCAAACTGGCGAACGCCTACCTGTACAGCGTGGATGACCTGCAAAGCATCATTTCGCACAACCTTGCCCAGCGTAAGGCGGCGGCTGTGCAGGCGGAAACCATCGTTGAACAGGAAACCAGCGAATTTATGGCCTGGCTGCGCGCGCAAAGCGTCAGCGAGACCATCCGCGAATACCGCGGTCAGGCGGAGCAGGTGCGTGATGACCTGACGGCCAAAGCGTTAGCGGCCCTTGAACAGGGCGGCGACGCGCAGGCGATTATGCAGGATCTGGCCTGGAAACTGACCAACCGCCTGATCCATGCCCCAACCAAATCTCTTCAGCAGGCTGCCCGTGACGGGGACGATGAACGCCTGACAATTCTGCGCAACAGCCTCGGGCTGGAATAGCGCCCTATACCCATTTTCTAAGACAAGGTGCATTTACGCCTATGAAGCCTTCTATCGTCGCTAAACTGGAAGCTCTGCACGAGCGCCATGAAGAAGTCCAGGCGCTGCTCGGCGATGCCGGGACCATTGCCGACCAGGAACGTTTTCGCGCGCTGTCGCGTGAATACGCGCAGTTAAGTGATGTTTCAAAATGCTTTACCGACTGGCGACAGATCCAGGAAGATATCGAAACCGCGCAGATGATGCTCGACGATCCTGAGATGCGCGAGATGGCGCAGGAAGAGTTACAGGATGCGAAAGCGCGTTCAGAAGAGATGGAGCAGCAGCTTCAGGTGCTTCTGCTGCCGAAAGATCCGGACGATGAGCGTAACGCCTTTGTGGAAGTCCGCGCCGGTACCGGCGGCGACGAAGCGGCGCTGTTCGCCGGGGATCTGTTCCGTATGTACAGCCGTTATGCCGAATCCCGTCGCTGGCGCGTGGAGATCATGAGCGCCAACGAAGGCGAGCATGGCGGCTACAAAGAGGTTATCGCCAAGATCAGCGGTGACGGCGTGTACGGTCGACTGAAATTTGAATCCGGCGGCCACCGCGTGCAGCGCGTGCCTGCGACGGAATCGCAGGGGCGCATTCATACCTCGGCCTGTACGGTGGCGGTGATGCCGGAGCTGCCGGAAGCGGAACTGCCGGATATCAACCCGGCGGATCTGCGCATCGACACCTTCCGCTCTTCAGGGGCAGGTGGTCAGCACGTTAACACCACCGACTCCGCTATCCGTATTACCCACCTGCCCACCGGGATTGTGGTTGAGTGTCAGGATGAACGTTCCCAGCACAAGAACAAAGCTAAAGCGTTATCCGTGCTGGGCGCCCGTATCCACGCGGCGGAAATGGCGAAACGCCAGCAGGCGGAAGCCTCTACCCGCCGTAACCTGCTGGGCAGCGGCGACCGTAGCGATCGTAACCGCACCTATAACTTCCCGCAGGGGCGCGTAACCGACCACCGCATCAACCTGACGCTGTACCGTCTGGATGAGGCAATGGAAGGCAAGCTCGATATGCTGATTGAGCCTATCGTGCAGGAATACCAGGCCGACCAGCTGGCGGCACTGTCCGAGCAGGATTAATGGATTTTCAGCGCTGGTTACGCCATGCCGCCAGTGAGCTTTCCGCAAGTGAAAGCCCGAAGCGCGACGCCGAAATTCTGCTTGAGCATGTGACGGGTAAAGCCCGCACGTATCTGCTGGCTTTCGGCGAAACCGCGCTGACCGCTGAACAGCAATCGCAGCTGGAGACGCTGCTTGCCCGCCGTAAAACCGGCGAGCCGGTGGCGCATCTGGTTGGCGAGCGCGAGTTCTGGTCCCTTCCACTGTACGTCTCAGCGGCCACGCTGATCCCGCGCCCGGACACCGAGTGTCTGGTGGAGCAGGCGCTGGCGCGGTTACCGGCGCAGCCGTGTCAGATCCTCGATCTCGGCACCGGCACCGGGGCGATTGCGCTGGCGCTTGCCAGCGAGCGGCCAGACTGCACCGTGACGGCGGTAGACGTGATGCCTGATGCGGTCGCCCTCGCGCGGCGCAACGTTGAACGGCTGGGGCTGAACAATGTTTCCGTTCTGCAAAGCAGCTGGTTTGCCGCGCTTGAAAGCCGCATGTTTGAAATGGTTGTCAGCAATCCGCCCTACATCGACGAAGACGATCCGCATCTCGTGCAGGGCGACGTGCGTTTTGAACCCTTGACCGCGCTGGTCGCTGCGAATCAGGGACTTGCGGATCTCGATCACATTGTGACAACGTCACGACAACATTTGATTCCCGGTGGCTGGCTGCTGGTGGAACATGGCTGGACGCAGGGAGAGGCGGTGCGAGCGCTGTTTACGCATGCCGGATACGCTGCCGTGGAAACCTGCCGGGATTACGGCGGCAATGAACGTTTGACGCTGGGGCAGAGGTCATGAGCCTGTTTACGCTGCTGATCTCCGTTCACCTGGTTTCCGTTGCCCTGACCATTGGCTTTTTTATTGCCCGCTACTGGTGGCGCTACAACAACAATCCGCTGATTAACGCCCGCTGGGTACGCATCGCCCCGCACTGTATCGACACGGTGCTGTTCCTTTCCGGAGCCGGGTTAATGTGGAAGACCGGCTATCTGCCATTTACTGATAAAGGCGCATGGCTGACTGAAAAGCTGTTTGGCGTTATCATCTACATCGTTTTGGGTTTTATCGCGCTTGGGCGTCATCGTCCGCGCAGCCAGCAGACAGGGTTTATCGCCTTTTTGCTGGGTCTGGTGGTGCTGTACATCATCATTAAACTCGCCACCACAAGAATACCGTTACTGGGGTAAGTCATGAGGTCCTTAGCCGATTTCGAATTTAACAAAGTGCCGCTCTGCGATGGTATGATCCTGATTTCAGAGATGATCCGCGACGATTTTACGTCACAGTACGTTTACGCTGAACTGGAGAATCTGGTCAGCCTGGCGCGCGAAGAGATCAATCAGGCACGTCCGCAGGATTGGCAATTAGAGAAGCTGATTGAGCTTTTCTACGGCGAATGGGGTTTCTGCGACACGCGAGGCGTGTACCGCCTGTCTGACGCACTGTGGCTGGACCAGGTGTTGAAAAATCGTCAGGGCAGCGCCGTCGCGTTGGGCGCCATTTTACTGTGGGTTGCGCACGAGCTGGAGATTCCACTGGTGCCGGTCATTTTCCCGACGCAGATGATTTTGCGGGCGGAGTGGCTGGACGGTGAGATGTGGTTAATCAATCCGTTTAACGGCGACACGCTGGATGAGCATACGCTGGATGTCTGGCTGAAAGGCAACATCAGCCCGATAGCTGAGCTGTTCAATGAAGATCTCGATGAAGCCGATAACGCCGAAGTGATCCGCAAGCTCCTGGATACGCTGAAGTCTGCGCTGATGGAAGAGCGTCAGATGGAGCTGGCCCTGCGCGCAAGCGAAGTGCTGTTGCAGTTCAATCCGGAAGATCCGTACGAAATCCGCGACCGCGGCCTGATTTATGCGCAGCTCGACTGCGAGCACGTGGCGCTGAATGATTTAAATTATTTCGTCGAACAATGTCCGGAAGACCCGATCAGCGAGATGATCCGCGCGCAGATCAACGCGATCGCGCACAAACACATTACACTGCATTAATCTTAATTCCGATTCACACCTGAATAAGGCGATCCTATGAAACAAAAAGTGGTTAGCATTGGTGATATCAACGTGGCAAACGACCTGCCGTTCGTGCTGTTTGGCGGTATGAACGTGCTGGAATCCCGCGATCTCGCTATGCGCATCTGCGAACACTACGTGACCGTGACCCAAAAGCTGGGTATCCCGTACGTGTTTAAAGCCTCTTTTGACAAAGCCAACCGCTCCTCCATTCACTCCTACCGTGGCCCGGGCCTGGAAGAGGGGATGAAGATTTTCCAGGAGCTGAAACAGACGTTTGGCGTGAAAGTGATCACCGACGTGCACGAGGCGTCTCAGGCACAGCCGGTGGCTGATGTGGTAGACGTGATTCAGCTTCCGGCGTTCCTCGCTCGCCAGACTGACCTGGTAGAAGCGATGGCGAAAACCGGTGCCGTGATTAACGTGAAAAAACCGCAGTTCGTGAGCCCAGGCCAGATGGGTAACATCGTCGACAAGTTTATCGAAGGCGGTAACGACCAGGTTATCCTGTGCGACCGTGGTTCAAACTTCGGTTATGACAACCTGGTTGTGGATATGCTGGGCTTCAGCGTGATGAAGAACGTCTCTAACCAGTCTCCGGTGATTTTCGACGTGACCCACTCCCTGCAATGCCGCGACCCGTTTGGCGCCGCGTCTGGCGGGCGTCGTGCGCAGGTGACCGAACTGGCGCGCGCCGGTATGGCAACCGGCCTGGCGGGTCTGTTCATTGAAGCGCACCCGGATCCGGCTAACGCGAAATGCGACGGTCCATCCGCGCTGCCGCTGGATAAGCTGGAGCCGTTCCTGAAACAGATCAAAGCGATTGACGATCTGGTGAAGAGCTTCGACGAGCTGGATACCAGCAACTAATAAAAAAACCCGCTTCGGCGGGTTTTTCTTTGCCCTGCGGCGCTACGCTTGCGCGGGCCTACGGGTTTTGTAGGCCGGGTAAGCGCAGCGCCACCCCGCAAAAAAATTACGCAAATATCGTCATCAGATACGCAATAAACAGCGCCATATGCGCCGCGCCGTTCAGCACATTGGTGCGGCCGGTGGAGAAGGAAATCTGGCACAGCAGCAAGGATGCCACCATCACAATCATCTCTGGCGCACCCAGCGCAAACTGCAATTCATTTCCCGTCATAAAGGCAATCAACGTCACCACCGGAACGGTAAGGGAGATGGTCGCCAGAACAGAGCCAAAGAACAGATTCATCGCCCGCTGCACCTGATTATTGAGCACCGCTTTCAGCGCTCCCAGGCCTTCTGGCGACAGGATCAACAGGGCCACCAGGAAACCGGTAAAGGCGACCGGCGCGTTCAGTTCAGTTAACAGCGCCTCCAGCGGGTTCGCATTCATCTTGGTGACCGCAATAACGGCAATCAGATGCACGATCAGCCAAACCGTGTGCCACGCGCTGCTGTGAGCCGACGGCTTACCGTGATGCGGGTCATCGTCGTCACCGTCGTCTTCATGCTCGTAAACAAACAGGCTCTGGTGCGTTTTGGTCTGGATCAGCAGGAACACGCCGTACATCGCCGCGGAAATCAGCGCCACCAGCAGCGCCTGGCCGGTGGTGAAATTTGCACCCGGCAGCGCCATCGGGAACACCAGCACAATAATCGCCAGCGGGAACAGGGCGATCAGGTACTGTTTAATGCCAAAAAGGTTCATGTACTGGGTGGCAAATTTGCGACCACCTAATAAAAGTGAAAAACCGACCAGGCCGCCGGTAACAATCATAATGATGGAATAGAGCGTATCGCGCATTAGCGTTGGCGCGGCGTCGCCGGTGGCCATTAATGCGGAAATGAGACTGACTTCAAGAATCACAACCGAAAGGCTTAAAATTAATGACCCATACGGCTCTCCAAGACGGTGGGCTAAAACATCCGCATGGCGTACCACGCTAAATGCGCTGGTTAAAATACCCACCAGAGCCAGAATATTGATCCCCACAACCACTGGCAATGACTGACTGCTTCCCCAGAAGAGCAGCACAGCCAGTGCCAGAACCGGGAAAATGAGAGAGGTCTCCTTGTGGCGGGTTTTCACCGCCTCGTGTGTTGCTGTCATGTGTTTCTCCAACAATGCAGGTGCTTGTAATTATAGATAGATTTTAAAAGTATTAAATTAACAGAAATCTGTTAAATACCCTGTATTTTTTACTTAATTTTACCCTTTCTTATAATTTTTATGCCTGAGGCTTATAATGTCCTATCTACATTAAATAATGGTTTAATAACAATAAGTTGTATTTTTAAGTTGTTCGTTTCTTTCTGTCGGCTGGCACCCTCGCGTATCGTCGTCCACACTTATCTTTTAGCCAAAAGAGAGGTTAACGATGCCATACAAATCGAAAAGCGAATTACCAGATAACGTGCAAAACGTATTGCCTGCCCACGCCCAGGATATCTACAAAGAAGCCTTTAACAGCGCCTGGGATCAGTACAAAGATAAAGAAGATCGCCGGGACGATGCCAGCCGCGAAGAGACGGCCCATAAGGTGGCCTGGGCCGCCGTAAAAAATGACTATGAGAAAGGGGACGATGATAAATGGCACAAAAAGAAATAGCCGCGAATAATACGCTGCCTCCCTTTTGACATTTCAGGCGGTTGACCTGCCGCTGTATTGCATCTGGCCCGCGAATTGCTTATCGTTGCTCAACTGCTGTTAAAATGAACAGCACAGAATGCCGGGAAGGCGAATTACAGATGTCGCAAGGAAGCATGCAGTGGCGGAGGTGGAATGTGTTAACGCGTGATTTCTTGATGAAGGCAGATTGTAAGACGGCATTTGGTGCTATTGAGGAATCGCTTCTGTGGTCGGCTGAACAACGTGCGGCGTCGCTTGCGGCAACGCTGGCCTGCCGCCCGGATGATGGCCCGGTCTGGATCTTTGGTTACGGCTCGCTGATGTGGAACCCGGCGCTCGAATTTGTTGAATCGGCAACCGGAACGCTGCCTGACTGGCACCGCGCCTTCTGTTTGCGCCTGACCGCCGGACGCGGCAGCGCGTGTCAGCCAGGACGCATGCTTGCACTAAAAGAGGGCGGGCGCACCACGGGCGTGGCATACCGGCTGCCGGATACCACGCTGGAAGATGAGCTGACGCTGCTGTGGAAGCGCGAGATGATCACCGGCTGCTATATGCCCAGCTGGTGCAAGCTGGAACTGGATGACGGCCGCACCGTCAACGCGCTGGTGTTCATTATGGATCCGCGCCACCCGCTGTATGAAGCCGACACCCGAACCCAGGTGATTGCCCCGCTGATTGCCGCCGCCAGCGGACCGCTGGGCACTAACGCCCAGTACCTTTTCTCGCTCGATCAGGAGCTGACGCGTCTCGGTATGCAGGACGACTGTCTGAGTGAGCTGGTGGTGAAGGTGAAAGCGCTGCTGGAAGGGAACCCGCTCAGCAATACGCTGCGGCCGGGTTTTGCCTGATAATACGCCCGGCTGGCCGGGCGTTTATGGTTATGCCGCCACGTAACTTACGGAATGTTCGAGCGACTGGCTGTGGCTGTCGATCAGCACATCCCAGGTGCCGGTGTAAGGCACCGTCAGCCAGGCCTTATCGTCCTGGACGGTAAGGATATCTGCCTGCGATTGCTTCTGTCCTTTTGTACTCATCAGATGGATGCGGCAACGCTCTGAGCAACGTACCACTACCGTATCCCCGCCAAACAGTTTCAGACTCGTTTTAACTCGTGCCATTTTATACCCCGTCGTTTTTGCCCATCCCGAGCGTGATGTTGTTCACAATTTACTCATTGCATAACACCAAAGGGGCAGGGGTGGGATGCTGATTTCGATCAAAAAATGGCGCAACGATTAAACAAAAATGACAAAATCCCTGAAACCTTTCAGCGGACGCGCGTTTACCCTGCTTAACGCGCGCCCGGGAAAAATTATATGCGGAAATGGCCAGCGGTCTCAGCAAGGTCGCCCGCCTGGCTTTGCAGCGCGCTGGCCGCCGCAGCAGACTGTACAACAAGCTCGGCGTTCTGCTGCACCATGCGATCCAGGTGAGTCACCGCGTGGTTAATCTCATGGATCCCTTTCATCTGCTCGCGGGTGGCAATAGATATTTCACGCATAATGCCAGACACGCTCCCGACGCTGGCGCGGATCTCATCCATGCTGTCGCCCGCAAGGTGCACAAACCGGGAGCCGGTTGCTACGCTTTCGGTGGTGGAATCAATAAGGGATTTGATCTCTTTCGCCGCCTGAGCGCTGCGGCTGGCCAGGTTACGTACTTCCCCCGCAACGACCGCGAACCCACGGCCTTGTTCCCCGGCACGCGCCGCTTCCACCGAGGCGTTAAGCGCCAGGATATTGGTCTGGAAGGCGATGCCGTCAATGACGCTGGTGATATCGCCGATTTTCGCGGAAGCCAGTTCGATGGACTGCATGGTGCTGATGGCCTGAGCGACGACGTCGCCGCCGCGGGATGCGGCGGCAGAGGCCTTGCTCGCCTGTTCGTTCGCTTCTGCTGCCGACTCGTTTGACTGCGTAACGGAGGCCGTGATCTCTTCCACGGCGCTGGCGGTTTCGCGAAGGCTTGATGCCGCCTGCTCGGTACGCCCGGAAAGATCCTGATTACCCGCCGCAATCTCATGCGCGGCGTTTTTCACTGAGGCGCTCGCATCACGCAGCTGGACCATCACCACAGAAAGCTTATCGCTGAAGGCGTTAAACGCCTGCGCGATTTGCGCCACTTCATCGCCCCCCTTATCCGGCAGACGCTGCGACAGATCGTTAGTACCGTTGGCAATGTTGTTCATCGCGTCACGGATACCGAACAGCCGCTTAAGCAGGCGGGCAATCAGGAGGTGCATGAGGGCTCCGCTCAGCAGGGCGAGGATTGCCAGCGACAGTGCAGATGCTTTAAGCAATGAGCGCATCCCGGCGGTGGCATCGCCGTTATCAAGCGCCACAACCAGCAGCCAGTGCGTCCCCGGCACGGCGGTGGCCAGGAACGTTTTTTCGCGTCCGTTTGACGTTCCGTCAACCAGGTTGCCGCTTTTCAGAGTGGCAAAATCGGTCCCTTTGATCGTTTCAGTAAACGGCTTAAGCGTCAGCGCAGGATCGCTGCCGGCAATTACGGTGCCGTTGCTGTCCAGAAGCAGTCCGCTGCTGGCCGGAGTCGGGTGAATACCGCGCACGTTAGCCACCACGCTGTCCATCGCCACATCGCCCGCCACCACTGCTTTCAGGGCGCCTTGCTCTTTAACCGGTACCGCGAACGTCACCACCAGTTTCCCGGTGCCCGCGTCCACATAGGGTGCAGTCACTACCGGGCCATCAGCGCTGACGGCCTGCTGATACCACGGGCGAAGGGTGGGATCGTAATCAGCGGGTACCCCGGTTGGGTCAGAAAATTTAGCCGTTTTGCTGGCATAACCCACGTAGACGTTGGTGAATCCACCCGCCAGCGCAAGCTGTTTAAACACCGGAACCGGATCGTCGCTGAGCGCGACCGACTGCGCCGAAGTGATGACGGTCATTTTGCTGTTCACCCAGTCGGCAATCGCCATGTTGTGGCTGGCGCTGGTGCTGGTCAGAATATCGCGCTGCGACTGCTGGTTATCCTGGTGCGTGACCTGAAAGTTAATAATGGTATTAAGAAGAAGGGCGACGATCAGACAGCCTGTCGTCGCGGCAATGATGCGGGCGCGAATGGATCTGAACATAAGTGTAATACCTGCTGTGTTGTTTCCATGCCTATCGGCAACGATGCAGGTAAACTTGATGCTGAAACCGCGTCCATAAGAAAATAATATTTTTATCGGGTTATTATTAAAAAGTTAATACTTTATCGGCGGAAAGCGTCCATTCAGCCAGCTCCACCAGCGTACCAATTTCCACGCCATCAATTAGCGGCAGCCCGGTAATGCCGCGCCCGTCGGTACAGGTTTTGCACAGTTTGACCGGAACGTTTTGCGCGGTCAGGATCTCCAGCATTTGTTGAATGTTGTAGCCCTCTGCGGGTTTCTGCCCCTTCAGCCCGGCCGTGACGGCGTCGGACATCAAAAAGAGGCGTAGCTCCAGCCCACTCTCCTTATCGCGCAGCGCGATTGCCAGGCGCAGGCTGTTAAAAAGGGATTCACTGCCGTAGGCCGCACCGTTGGCGACGATCACAATCTTCTGCATGTTGACTCCTGTTCTCTGAAAAGGCACGAATATTGCTTCTCGTACCGAAGAATATGTATCGGGGAGAGAAACGATGACGATAGTGGCTGGCAGTTCCCATGGCGCAACCGAATGGTTCCAGCGTGCGAGAATGTTGCGTGAGGAACAGCTCGGCAGACTGGCGCAGCTGGGCGCACTGGTGAACGGCATCAGTCGACTGGTGCATATGCTACAGTGCGAGCGCGGTGCGTCAAATGTCTGGCTCTGCTCGCAGGGCAAATTGTACGCGCCTGAATGCCAGGCCAGCAGGGCCCTGGTGGATGAAAACCTTGCCGCATTGCACCTTCTGTTTAACGAACCGCTCCCGGGCAGCGCCCTGTGCGAACGTATTGCCAGCGCACTGCACGGCCTTGAGACGCTAACGGCGCTGCGTGATAGCGTTACAGGTCAACGCGTCACCGCGCCGCAGGCGATGGAACACTACAGCCGCATACTGCGTCATCTGCTCAGTATCGTACCTCAACTCAGCGACAGCATTGACGATCCGCACATCGCGGGCCGATTTGTGGCCCTTTACAGCCTGATGCAGGGCAAAGAACTTGTGGGACAAGAGCGGGCGCTGGGGGCTATTGGTTTCACCCAGGGATTCTTTGACGATGAAACCCGCCAGCGGCTGGTGGATCGCATTGATGGCCAGCAGGCCTGCTTTGAGGTTTTTATCTCCCATTGCACTCCAGACGTGCAGGAGTCATTTACCCTCAACTGCCTGCCGGGTCTGGAGACTGAAAAACTCAGGCGTGAAGCGTGCACCCGCCAGCCTCCGGCAGATAACGGTGATACCGCCCTCAAATGGTTTGCCCTGCAAACCGCGCGCCTTGAGCACCTGCGCACGCTGGAGGAGGTGGCAATTGCCGATCTGATGACGGCAGTTGAGGAGCGCCGCTATAGCGAAAACCTGCACGCAGACGATGAACACGACGATATCCTGGCGCGATTTCCGGATAAACCGCTGCTGCCGCTGGTGCGCCAGCAGGCGCGTGAAATTGAGCAACTCTCCCGTCAGCTTGCTTCCCTGCGCGACACGCTGGAGGAGCGTAAGACCATCGACAAAGCCAAAAGCGTGCTGATGACGCACCAGAACATGAGCGAGGAGCAGGCGTGGACCGCCCTGCGCAAAATGGCGATGGATAAAAACCAACGCATGGTGGATATCGCCCGTGCGCTGCTTACGGTGAAAAATTTGTGGAAGATACCCCCTGGGGAGTAGTTGCACAGTCAGTGGGCAATTCATGCCTGATTGAGGTGCGTAAAACAGCGCTCTCCTTGCAGAAACCCCGTAACGCCGGGGATGAAAAGCTGGCATTACCTTTGCATTAACAGATTAACCATTTTCGACGATGCGCCAACGGCGGTGCATGCGTCTTCAGGATAAAGGCGTCCAGCGGTGCTTCAGCACCGTCGGGCGCTTTTTTTTGCCTTTTTTCAGGAGCAGTTATGGCGGATTTGTCGAGACGGCGATTATTGCAGGCCAGCATGCTGGCGAGTGGTGCGATGCTGTTGCCGGGTGTCATGCAGGCCGCATGGGCGGCGGGGTCAGATAAGCCTGAGCAGGATACCGTGCGTATCGGGTTTATCCCCCTGACCGACTGCGCGCCCGTGGTTATCGCGGCCCTGAAAGGGTTCGATAAAAAACACGGCATTACCATTGTACCGACCAAAGAGGCGAGCTGGGCGGCGGTGCGCGACAAGCTGGTGGCGGGTGAACTGGACGCCGCACACATTCTTTACGGCCTGCTTTACGGTCTGGAACTGGGTATTGCGGGCAAGCCGCAGCAGATGGCGAACCTGATGACCCTCAACCAGAACGGTCAGGCCATTACGCTCTCCAGCGATCTGACGGAGAAGGGCGTTCGTGACCTCGACGGGCTGAAAAAGCTGATTGCGCAGCAGGCACCGGGAACCTACACCTTCGCGCATACCTTCCCGACGGGAACGCACGCCATGTGGCTCTACTACTGGCTGGCCAGCGCGGGGATTAACCCGTTTGACGACGTGCGCACCGTGGTGGTGCCGCCGCCGCAGATGGTGATGAACATGCGCATTGGCAACATGGTCGGGTTTTGCGTTGGCGAGCCGTGGAACGCGCGGGCGATTAACGACCGCATCGGGTTTACCGCCGCTACGTCGCAGTCCATCTGGGCCGATCACCCGGAAAAGATCCTCGGCACCCGACGCGACTGGGTGGCGAAAAATCCGCACACCGCACGGGCGCTGGTGAGCGCCGTGATGGAAGCCGCGCGCTGGATCGAGGCGTCAGCGGAAAACAAACGCAAAACCGCGCAGATCCTCTCGCGCCGCGCCTGGCTCAACTGCAAGGAACAGTATCTCACCGGACGTATGCTCGGCGAGTACGACAACGGGGTCGGTCAGCGCTGGCAGGATGCGCACCCGATCCGTTTCTTCAACGAGGGTGCCGTGAGCTACCCGTATCTCTCCGACGGCATGTGGTTCTTAACCCAGTTCCGCCGCTGGGGCTTGCTCAACGCCGCGCCGGATTACGCGGGCATTGCACAGCGCATTAACCAGACCGCGGTCTGGCAGGATGCCGCGACCGCCGTGGGCGGCATGTCCACACCGTCATCACCGTATCGCAGCAGCACCCTGATGGACGGCACCGTCTGGAACGGCACCGATCCGGAAGGGTACGCCAACCGCTTCGCCATTCACCGTAAAGGGGCCTGAGTATGCAGCATCTGCAAAATACAAAACCACAAGAGACGTCAGAGAGCGGGGAAGTGATAGTCCTGCCTCCGTTACAGGTTCGCCGTCGTGCGCCCGCGTTTACGCGTCGGATGAATGATTTTTTACAGCGCGTCATCCCGGCGCTGCTCGGTCTCGGCCTACTGGTGGTGCTCTGGCAGCTGGCGGCGATAAACACTAAAGGCTTTCCGACGCCGCTCAGCACGCTCGATTCGGCCATGAGCCTGTTTGCCGATCCGTTTTATCGCGACGGGCCAAACGATATGGGCATTGGCTGGAACGTGCTGGCGTCGTTGCAGCGCGTCGCCATCGGCTTCGGTCTGGCGGCGCTGGTGGGCATTCCGCTGGGCTTTTTGATTGGCCGCTTCACCTTTTTCTCCCGCATGTTCAACCCGCTGATCGCGCTACTGCGTCCGGTCAGCCCGCTGGCCTGGCTGCCTATCGGCCTGTTGCTGTTCCAGAAAGCGGAGCCTGCATCGAGCTGGACTATTTTTATCTGCTCCATCTGGCCGATGGTCATTAACACCGCCGAAGGGGTGCGCTGTATTCCGCAGGACTACCTCAACGTGGCCCGGGTGCTGCAACTCTCAGAGTGGACCATCATGCGCCGCATTCTTTTCCCGGCCGTGCTGCCTGCGGTGCTGACCGGGGTACGTCTTTCCATTGGCATTGCCTGGCTGGTGATTGTCGCCGCCGAGATGCTCACCGGAGGTTTAGGCATTGGCTTCTGGATCTGGAATGAGTGGAACAACCTCAACGTCGAAAACATTCTCATCGCCATCGTCATCATTGGCGTGGTCGGGTTGCTGCTGGAGCAGGGGCTGATGCTGATCGCCCGTCGCTTTAGCTGGCAGGAAAAATAAGGAGTGAAGATGAAACCGTTAATTCAGGTCCAGGCCGTGAGCCAGCGTTTTTCCACCGCCAGCGGCGAGTTTCTGGCGCTGCAAAACGTCTCTTTTGATATCCACGAGGGCGAAACCGTCAGTCTGATTGGTCACTCCGGCTGCGGCAAGTCGACGCTGTTAAACCTGATCGCCGGGATCACGCTGCCGACGGAAGGCGGGCTGATTTGCGACAACCGCGAAATCGCCGGGCCGGGGCCAGAGCGCGCGGTGGTGTTTCAGAATCATTCGCTGCTGCCGTGGCTGACCTGCTTCGACAACGTGGCGCTGGCGGTAGATCAGGTCTTCCGTCACACCATGAGTAAGGCCGAGCGCAAAGCGTGGATTGAGCACAATCTCGACCGGGTGCAGATGGGCCACGCGCTGCACAAGCATCCCGGGGAGATCTCCGGCGGCATGAAGCAGCGCGTCGGGATTGCCCGCGCGCTGGCGATGAAGCCGAAAGTGCTGCTGATGGATGAGCCGTTTGGCGCGCTCGATGCGCTGACGCGTGCCCATCTTCAGGATTCGGTGATGCAGATCCAGCAGGCGCTGAATACCACCATCGTGCTCATCACCCACGACGTGGACGAGGCGGTACTGCTCTCTGACCGCGTACTGATGATGACCAACGGCCCGGCGGCCACCGTGGGTGAGATCCTGCGCGTCGATCTGCCGCGCCCGCGCAACCGGGTGCAGCTGGCGGACGACAGCCGCTATCACCACATGCGCCAGCAGATCCTCCATTTCCTCTACGAAAAACAGCCGAAAGCGGCGTAATGAGGGGGCACGATGCGACTGGTCATTATCGGTAATGGTATGGCGGCAACCCGGCTGATTGCGTCGCTCACCGGGCGTGTTCCCGGTCGTTTCGCTGTCACCGTCATCGGTGACGAGCCGGAGCAGGCATACAACCGCATCCAGCTTTCGCCAGTGCTGGGTGGCGAAAAGCAGGCGGAGCACATCTGTCTGCACGATGAAGACTGGTACACGACACGAGGCGTGACGGTGCTGCGAGGAGAAACGGCGCTCGCAGTAGACGTCAACGCGCGTGAAGTGCATACCTCTGCTCGCACGCTGGGCTGGGATGCGCTGGTGTTTGCCACCGGTTCTACCCCTGTTGTGCCGCCGATCCCCGGCGGCGATGCGCCGCATGTGTTCACCTTTCGCACCCTGGCAGAAACCCGCGCCATCCAGAATATCTCCGGGCCGGCGGTAGTGCTGGGCGGCGGCGTACTCGGCGTGGAGGCAGCGGCAGCGCTGGCGCGCAAGGGTGACAACGTCACGCTCGTGCATCGCGGTCCGTGGCTGATGGAACAGCAGCTGGATCAGCAGGCGGGACTGTTGCTGGAAGAGGCGCTGGCGGCGCGGGGCGTTAGCTGTGAACTCGCCTCCGGCATCACGGCCATCGCTGACGATGCCGTGACGTTGAGCGACGGACGCCGCATCGCCGCCACGCGCGTGGTGCTGGCTACGGGTGTACAGCCCAACGTCGCGCTGGCAAAAGCCAGCGGCATTCGCTGCGCGCGCGGCATCGTGGTGGATCAGGAGATGAAAACCTCCGTGCCGGGTATCTACGCCATCGGCGAGTGCTGCGAAATTGACGGCCAGACGTTTGGCCTGGTGGCCCCCTGTCTGGCGCAGGCGGATATTCTTGCCGCGCGGCTGGCCGGGGAGGTCACCGCGCCGTTTACCCTGACCGACAACGGCGTGCGCCTTAAGGTGACCGGCGTGGAGCTGTTCAGCCTCGGACGCGCGACGGCGCAGGCGGACGATGTGGTCTGGAGTTCATGGGACCCGCTGACCCGTCACTATCGACGTTTACTGATCCATCAGGGGGCGCTGGCTGGCGTGCTGCTGATGGGTGACTGCCGCAGCGCGGCAACCTTTACCGATTTACTGGCAACGGCTGCGCCCGCCCACGCGGACTGGCTGTTCGATCGTTTCACAACGCAACCGCAGGTTGCAGGACAGAACGCTATGACAAAACCTACTCTGGTGGTGGTTGGGCACGGTATGGTCGGCCATCATTTCCTCGAAGACTGCGTTAACCGCAATTTGCATCAGCAGTATCAGATTATTGTTTTTGGCGAAGAGCGCTATGCCGCCTATGACCGCGTGCATCTGTCGGAATATTTTGGCGGACGCAGCGCGGACTCGCTCTCGCTGGTGGCGGGGGAGTTTTTTGCCGATAACGGCATTGAGCTGCGCCTCTCGCAGCAGATCGTTGCTATCGATCGTGATGCACACGTAGTGCGTACCGCCAGTGGCCATGAGACTCACTGGGACAAGCTGGTGCTGGCGACCGGCTCGTACCCGTTCGTACCACCCGTTCCGGGCAACGATCTGCCGGGGTGTTTTGTCTACCGCACCCTCGACGATCTGGACAACATTGCGGCCCATGCGGCAGGCTCTCGCCGCGGCGTGGTAATTGGCGGCGGCCTGCTGGGTCTGGAGGCGGCGAATGCACTTAAGCAGCTCGGGCTGGAAACTCACGTGGTGGAGTTTGCGCCGAACCTGATGGCGGTGCAGCTCGACAGCGACGGCGCGGCAATGCTGCGCAAGAAAATTGAGGCGCTGGGCGTAGGGGTACACACCAGTAAATCGACGACGGAGATTGCCACCGCAGACGACGGGCTGGTGCTGCGCTTTGCCGATGGTGAACAGCTGGAAACGGACATGGTGGTCTTCTCTGCCGGTATTCGTCCGCAGGACGCGCTGGCGCGCAGCAGCGGGCTGGTTATCGGCGAGCGCGGCGGGATCTGTATTGACGACGGCTGCCGGACTTCCGATCCGGACGTGCTTGCTATCGGCGAATGCGCGCTGTGGGAGGGAAAAATCTTTGGCCTGGTGGCCCCGGGCTACCAGATGGCGCGCGTGGCCGCCGCTGTGCTGGCGGGTGAGGAGAAGCGCTTCACCGGCGCGGATATGAGTACCAAACTCAAGTTGCTGGGCGTGGATGTGGCGTCGTTTGGCGATGCCCATGGGCGCACGCCGGGCGCGCTGAGCTACCAGTGGACGCACGGGCCGCAGCAAATCTACAAAAAAATTGTGGTCAGCCACGACAGCAAAACCCTGCTGGGTGGCGTGCTGGTGGGCGATGCCAGCGAATACGCCACGCTGGTGCAGATGATGCTCAACGGCATCAGCCTGCCAAAAGAGCCGGAAACGCTGATCTTACCCGCGTCGTCAGGTAGCGCGCCGAAAGCGCTGGGCGTGGCGGCGCTGCCGGAAAGCGCGCAGATCTGTTCGTGTCAAAACGTCAGCAAAGGGGATATCTGCCAGGCGGTAAGCGCGGGCGCAACGGATATCGGCGCCATTAAGCAGTGCACCAAAGCGGCGACCGGCTGCGGAGGCTGTAGCGCGCTGGTGAAGCAGGTGATGGAGTTCCAGCTTGCGGAGCAGGGCGTGGAGGTGAAGAAAGATATCTGCGAACACTTCCCGTACTCGCGTCAGGAGATTTACCACCTGGTGCGCGTCAACCATATCCGCACCTTCGACCAGCTTATCAGCCGCTACGGTCAGGGGCACGGGTGCGAGATCTGTAAGCCGCTGGTGGGATCGGTATTGGCTTCCTGCTGGAACGAGTATCTGCTGAAACCGGCGCATCTGCCGTTGCAGGACACCAACGACCGCTTTTTCGCCAATATTCAGAAGGACGGAACGTACTCCATCGTCCCGCGGATGCCTGCGGGTGAAGTGACCGCCGACGGGCTGATCGCCATCGGCCAGATCGCGAAACGCTATAGCCTTTACAGCAAAATTACCGGCGGGCAGCGTATTGACCTGTTTGGCGCCACGCTCGAGCAGTTGCCGGAAATCTGGCAGGCGCTGGTGGAGGCCGGGTTTGAGACCGGACATGCCTACGGGAAATCTCTGCGCACGGTGAAATCCTGCGTCGGGTCGACCTGGTGCCGCTACGGCGTGCAGGATTCCACCGGCCTCGCGGTCAGGCTGGAGCACCGCTACAAGGGCCTGCGCGCGCCGCACAAAATCAAAATGGCGGTCTCCGGCTGTACCCGTGAGTGCGCAGAGGCGCAGAGCAAAGACGTGGGGGTGATTGCCACGGACAAAGGCTGGAACCTCTATCTGTGCGGCAACGGCGGGATGAAGCCGCGCCACGCGGACCTCTTCGCCAGCGATCTGGACGACGAAACGCTGATCCGCACCGTTGACCGTTTCCTGATGTTCTACATTCGCACGGCAGATCGTCTGCAACGTACCAGTACCTGGATGGATAACCTGGAAGGCGGCCTCGACTATCTGCGCGAGGTGATCCTCAACGACAGCCTGGGGATCGCCCACGAGCTGGAGCAGGAGATGGCTCGGGTGGTGGAGACCTACCAGTGCGAATGGCAAACCACCCTAAACGATCCTGACCGCCTGGCGCTGTTTCGCACCGCGGTGAATGTCCCTGCCGCGGCGGAGAGCAAGCGCTGGCAGGAAATTTGTAATATCGATGAGATCCCGGAGCAGGCGGGCATCGGTGCGCATCTTGGGCGCAAACCGATTGCGCTGTTCCGCTTTGGCAAAAACGTTTATGCCCTCGACGATCGGGAGCCGGGTAGCCGCGCGAACGTGCTTTCACGCGGCATCCTCGGCGATGCGGCGGGAGAACCGGTGGTGATCTCGCCGCTCTACAAGCAACGTATTCGTCTGCGCGACGGCTGTCAGGTGGAGAATGGCGAACCCGTGGTGCGCGCCTGGCCGGTAAAAATTGAAAACGGCAAGGTATGGGTTGGAAATGAAGAGCTGGTGATGCGTGCGGAGGCCTCATGACCGAAACCCGGACAACGTGCCCTTACTGCGGGGTGGGCTGCGGCGTGGTCGCCAGCGCAGACGGTGAAAAGGTGAGCATTCGGGGGGATGAAACTCATCCGGCGAATTTCGGTCGTCTGTGTGTAAAAGGATCTGCCCTCGGGGAAACCACGGGGTTGCAGGGACGCCTGCTGCGCCCGGTGGTCGATGGCCGGGAGGTGGCATGGCCGCAGGCGCTGGGCGAAGCGGGCGAGCGGCTACGGAACATCATCAACGAATGGGGGCCGCAGGCGGTGGCGTTTTATGCCTCCGGCCAGCTGTTGACCGAGGATTACTATGCCGCCAACAAGCTGATGAAAGGCTTTATCGGGGCGGCGAACATTGATACCAACTCGCGGCTGTGCATGTCATCGGCGGTGGTGGGCTACAAACGCGCCTTCGGTGAAGACGTGGTGCCGTGCAGCTACGAGGACGTGGAAAACAGCGATCTGGTGGTACTCGTTGGCTCAAACGCGGCCTGGACGCATCCGGTGCTGTATCAGCGGCTGGTGCAGGCAAAGCACAACAATCCGCAGATGAAAGTGGTCGTGATCGATCCGCGTAAAACCGCCACCTGCGATATAGCCGATCTCCACCTCGCGCTCAGACCCGGCAGCGACGCCGGGCTGTTTGTGGGGTTGCTCAATCTGATTCAGGGGCGGGGCGAGTGGCCGATCCCTCGCGTGGCGGCGTTTTGCGATCTGCCTTCAGACGAGATTGGCACCTTCTACGACTGGTTTATCACCGCGCCACGCGCGATCACGCTCTACACCATGGGGATCAACCAGTCCTCCACCGGCAGCGACAAGTGTAACGCCATCATTAACGTGCATCTTGCCAGCGGGAAGTTCAACCGTCCTGGCTGCGGCCCGTTTTCGCTGACCGGACAGCCAAATGCCATGGGCGGGCGGGAAGTGGGCGGGCTGGCGAATCAGCTGGCGGCGCACATGAACTTCGAGCCGGACGATCTTTCGCGCGTGGCGCGTTTCTGGGGAACGGAACGGCTGGCGCAGACCCCGGGCCTGATGGCGGTGGAATTGTTTGACGCCATTGCGCGCGGCGAGGTGAAGGCGGTGTGGATCATGGGCACCAACCCTGCCGTGTCGCTTCCCGACAGCCACGCGGTGTGTCAGGCTCTGGCAGCCTGCCCGCTGGTCATGGTATCTGAGGTGATGCAGGAGACGGACACCAGCCGGTTTGCCCATATCCGTTTTCCCGCCCTGGGCTGGGGCGAGAAAAACGGCACGGTGACCAATTCTGAACGCCGTATCTCCCGCCAGCGTGCCTTTCTGCCTGCGCCGGGCGAGGCCAGACCGGACTGGTGGATAATCGCCCGGATGGCAGACCAGCTCGGTTATGGCGATGCCTTCGCCTGGGAACACCCTCAGGAGATATTTTGTGAACATGCGGCGCTGACGGCGTTTGAAAATAACGGCGAACGGGCGCTAAACCTGCGCGAACTGGCGTCGCTGTCGCGAGAGGCGTGGGACGCGCTGGCGCCTTATCAGTGGCATGCCGGTGATTTCCCGCAAAGAAATCTTGTACCGGTTGATCCTTCCTCGCATGGGGCAGGCGTCGACGAATTGTACCCCTTGATACTGAATACCGGGCGGATCCGCGATCAGTGGCACACCATGACGCGCACGGGGTATGTTCCGCGCCTGATGCAGCATATTGATGAGCCTTTTGTTGAGATGAACGCAACCGATGCGGCGCGCGCTGGGCTGACTGACGGCCAGCTGGCGCGGATAAGCTCCCCGCGCGGGGTGATGGTTGCCAGAGTACGTATCTCCACCGCGCAGCGTGCGGGCGAGCTGTTTGCGCCGATGCACTGGAACGCGCAATTTGCACGGCAGGGGAAGGTCAATGCGTTGGTAGAAGGGCGGATTGATGCTGGTTCCGGCCAGCCGGAGAGTAAACAAACCGCGGTGAGGATCATGCCCTGGCTACCGGCCTGGCAGGGTGAACTGTATGCCCGCGAGCTGCCAGCGCTGCCGCCGTCGGTCTGCTGGTGGCGTAAAGCCTCACGTCTTACGGTGGCGGGGGAGCAGCCGTTGCTGTCGTGGGTCAGGGCGTACGCCAGCGGTCGGGGCTGGCAGTTACAGGTGGCACAGACGGGAGAACGCAGCAGCGTGCTCGCCTGGCATCACGGCGAGCTGATGCTGGGCTACTGGGAGGGCCATACGCTGCCGGCGCTGGCGCATGCGTTTATTGAAGAAGCCTTTGCTGCTGCACCCGTACAACTCGCTGAACGCCATGCGCTGCTGCACGGACAACGGCCGGGCGAAGATGCCGATCCCGGGCGAATTATCTGTAGCTGCTTCAGCGTGGGTGAAAATACGATACGTAAGGCGATAGCCGGAGGCTGTGATTCTGCCGCAGCGCTGGGCGTGAAGCTGCGCTGCGGCACGAACTGCGGCTCCTGCGTGCCGGAGCTGAAAGCGCTGTTGGGATAATAGTGCAAGGGCGTCGGTTGGCGGCTTCGCACCGGTACGAATTTGTAGGTCGGGTAAGGCGAAGCCGCCACCCGACAAATCTTTTCAGGATATTCCTGAAATTTCTGTTAAGACTGGTTTTCAGGGCTTATGGCGTTAACATAATAAGTGTTTGTTCATAAACACAGGTTCTGATTGACGACGTTGAAGGCTGTATCGTCCCGCATCCGTTTTTTGCTGTTACTCCCCCTTTTTACGGCTGGAGCCCTTCACGGTGCGCCGAAATCCTTCGTGCAGCAGGCGCAGAATCCGTTTGATAATAACGGCGATAGCCTGCCGGATCTCGGTATGGCGCAACCGACCACCGAAGGCGAAAAGCATCTGGCTGAAATGGCAAAGGCCTTCGGTGAAGCCAGTATGACCGATAACGGCCTGACGGCCGGGCAGCAGGCGCGACAGTTCGCGTTTGGCAAAGTGCGGGATGCCGTCAGCGGTGAAGTCAACGAGCAGATTGAATCCTGGCTTTCACCCTGGGGAAACGCCAACGTCAATGTACTGGTGGATGACGACGGCAACTTTAACGGCAGCAGCGGTAGCTGGTTTATCCCCTGGAACGACAACACCCGTTATCTGAGCTGGAGCCAGCTTGGCCTGACGCAGCAGACAGATGGGCTGGTGAGCAATGTCGGGATCGGGCAGCGCTGGGTTGCCGGAAACTGGCTGCTGGGCTACAACACCTTTTACGACAACCTGCTGGAAGACAACCTGCAACGTGCCGGGCTGGGCGCAGAGGCGTGGGGTGAAAACCTGCGCCTGTCGGCCAATTACTACCAGCCGTTCGCTGGCTGGCAGCCGCGTTCCGACATCCGCGAGCAGCGCATGGCGCGCGGGTACGACGTAACGGCCAAAGCCTGGCTTCCCTGGTTTCATCACCTGAACACCAGCGTCAGCTTTGAACAGTATTTTGGCGATAACGTCGATCTGTTTAACAGCGGTACGGGGTATCACAACCCGGTTGCGGTCAACCTGGGGCTGAACTATACCCCCGTACCGCTGGTCACCCTGACGGCTGCCCATAAGCAGGGGGAGAGCGGCGTTAGCCAGAATAACCTCGGGCTGAAGCTCAACTATCGTTTTGGCGTGCCGCTGGCGAAACAGCTTTCCGCCGGGGAAGTGGCGGCGACGCGCTCGCTGCGGGGCAGCCGCTATGATTCACCCGATCGCGATAATCTGCCCGTGATGGAATTCCGTCAGCGCAAAACCCTCTCGGTATATCTGGCCACGCCGCCGTGGGATCTTAAGCCAGGCGAAACCGTGATGCTGAAGCTGCAAATTCGCAGCAAGCACGGTATCCGGCAGATCCACTGGCTGGGTGATACCCAGGCGCTCAGCCTGACCTCACCGGCAAACGGCAACAGCAGCGATGGCTGGAGTGTGATCATGCCTGCATGGGATGATTCAGAAGGGGCGAAAAACGCATGGCGGCTAACGGCCGTGGTGGAAGATAAGGATGGGCAGCGTGTCTCCTCCAATGAGATCACGCTTTCCGTGGTGCAACCGCTCGTCGCAATGCCTGCCGACGATCCACGGTGGAAGTTGCTGCCGGATGAGTAAGTTAAAAAATGCGCTCCTGATGCACCCAGACGGCGGCTTCGACGCGGGATTTTAACTTCATTTTTTTCAGCATGTGTTTGACATGCACTTTGACCGTGCTCTCGGTGATGTCCAGACGGCGGGCGATCATTTTATTCGGCAGCCCCTGGGCAATCAGCTTCAGAATGTCACGCTCGCGCGGGGTCAACTGGCTGACGTCGCGGTCAGACGTGGCGCGGTTCGCACGCAGGCTGGCGGCCAGTACCGGCGTTAACGCTTCACTCAGCACCATCTCGCCTGCGGCAGCCTGTTGCAGCGCCTTGAGCAGATCTTCCGGCTCCATATCTTTCAGCAGATAGCCGTCTGCCCCTCGCTTGAGGGCGGTGACCACGTCTTCTTCATGGTTTGAGACGCTGAAGACCACCACCCGGCCAGAGAGGGATTTCTCCCGCAGCTTGTCGAGGGTTTCCAGGCCATTCATGCCCGGCATGTTGAGATCGAGCAAGATCAAATCAGGATCGAGCGATTCGGCAAGTTCAATACCCTGTTCGCCGTTGCTGGCTTCCCCGACGACGGTGATATCTGGCGCCATGCTGACAAGCTGTTTAACGCCAGTGCGCAGCATCGGATGATCGTCAATCAACAGGATAGATGCCGGTTCCTGATTAGTCATGGTTTTCTCCTTGAGCAGTTATGAGGGGCTTTTCGGGTATAAAGGTGACCACTACTTCGGTGCCACCTGACTCTCCCCGGCGAACCTGGCAATCACCGCGCAGGCTTTGCGCGCGGTCTCGCATGATAATTAAACCATAATGGTTCGTTCGTTCGGCATTTTCCGGCACGCCGCGGCCGTTATCCTGAACCCTGAGCTTCACCTGATTATCCTGGCAGCTGACGGTGACCGTAACGGCCGTCGCCTCGGCATGCTTGAGCACGTTGCTCAGGGCTTCACGGGCAATTTGCAGCAAATGGATCGCCTGGTGAGAGGGGACAAAACGCGGTGGCAGCTGGTAATCCAGCTTCACCGGGAAGCCCAGCCGGGCACTAAACTCCTGACAGCTGGACTCCAGCGCAGGGCGCAGCCCCGGCTCGGTGAGCTGCAAACGGAAGGTGGTCAGCAGCTCGCGAAGCTGAACCCACGAGGTGTTAAGCTCGTTGCGGATCTGGCTGAGCAGCTGTTTGCTGCTCTCGGGCATGCCTTCGTCCTGCATTTGCAGGCAGCTCACCTGCATCTTCATGCAGGAGAGGGACTGGGCGATGGAGTCGTGCAGCTCGCGGGCGATGGTGGCACGCTCCTCCATCACGATCAGCTGCTGCTGTTTCTCCTGGTGGCGGTCGAGCGCCAGCGTGGCCGTGAGCTGCTCAACAAGCGTATCGACCAGCTGCTGCTGGTCGTGGCTCAGGTGACGTCCGGCGGGCAGGGTGGCCAGCAAAATACCGTACTGGGTATGGCTGTCCATCAGCCGCCACTTGAGGGTCGTGCCGCTGGTGGTAAGCGGCGGCAAGCCGCGCGGGCACAGATGACACCCTTTATCGTCGCAGGAGATGTCCGACTGACAGGTAAATTCCTGATGGTTTTCCTCATCTTCAACGTCGTAAACCCGAAGCTCAAGATCGCGGAGCAGAGTCAGGTTTTGCAGGCCGTTCAGTACTGGCGAGAGACGTTCGCAAAGCGGTACCTGCATATGCAGGCGACGGTTCGCCTGCCAGAGGAAAGAGAGGATCTCGTTTTTTTGCTCAAGCCCGGCGGTTTTCTCCTGGACGCGTTGTTCCAGTACCGCGTAGCTCTCTGATAGCTCTGCCGACATGGTATTGAGCGCCTCGCCAAGCATCGCCATTTCGTTGCGCCCGCTGATGTGCGTGCGCTGGGTAAAATCGCGCTGTGTGACGGCGCGGGCCATCGCCAGGAGCTGTTTCCAGGGGTTAAGCAACCGCGCGCGCAGCCAGATAACCGTGAAAATCAGCAGCAAACCCATAAACAGCGCCATTGCGCGGTGAACCATCACCACACGGTCAATGCGTAACTCTGTGGTGCGATCGAATGAGGAGACAAGATGATCGATGCGTGACACAAACCCGGCGACATCCTGGGCGACCGTTTCCCGGTCTTCCGCCCGCTTTAAGCCGGGCTCCAGCTGGGTATGCCAGTAGCCCTGAAGCGCCTTAAGCTGAGATTGCTGACCGTCACGGATGGCGGCTCTTTCCAGTTCAGGGCTGAATGCGGTACGCTCCATTTCGTCGATAAGCGGTTGGTCAGCCTGCGTCAGCGGCACCGACGCCAGTAGCCGGTAACTCTGCATACGTAGCGAGCCTGCCTCGTTGATGGCATGCGCGTTACCCTGTACACCCTGTACCAGCCAGCCAGAAATAGCCATGCCGGTCACACCGATAGCGGTGGACAGCAGAACAATAAGCGCCAGCTGGTTAACCAGCGTCAGCGGAGATAAACATCTTTTTAACATAGAGTTGCCGGGCTCCTGACGTGACCTGATTGCAGGGATGGCGCTATTCTGGTGCATACCCTGGAGTATACCCATACCAATAAAGGATTACCTCTAAATTGCCAGAGAGGTAACGGTTAGTGGGTGGACGAAGCAGGGATGCCTCAGCACCGTGAAAAACCACACCTTTTTTACGTTTTGCATCTACTCATTAAGAGTGATGGCTTTTTTTTTGCCGCAAAACCTCCCACTTTTCCTTTGATTTATATCAACTTACCGCCGCTCTAAAGCCCTAATGTTTGCAGCATCATTCGAGAATCAGAGGTGTCTATGAGTCACTCTTCCGCTCCCGAAAGGGAAACTGGTGCCGTTATTACAGACTGGCGTCCAGAGGATCCGGCGTTCTGGCAACAGCGCGGCCACCGTGTAGCAAGTCGTAATCTGTGGATTTCCGTTCCATGTCTGTTACTGGCGTTTTGCGTCTGGATGTTGTTCAGTGCGGTTGCGGTTAACCTGCCAAAAGTGGGCTTTACCTTTACCACCGACCAGCTGTTTATGTTGACCGCGTTGCCGTCGCTTTCAGGCGCACTGCTGCGCGTTCCTTATGCGTTTATGGTGCCGGTCTTTGGTGGTCGTCGCTGGACGGCTTTCAGTACCGGGATCATGATCATACCGTGCGTGTGGCTCGGTTTTGCGGTGCAGGATACCTCCACACCGTTTAGCGTGTTCGTGATTATCTCTCTGCTGTGCGGTTTTGCGGGGGCGAACTTTGCGTCCAGTATGGCAAACATCAGCTTCTTCTTCCCGAAAGCGAAGCAGGGTGGCGCGCTGGGCATTAACGGCGGCCTGGGTAACATGGGCGTGAGCGTGATGCAGCTGATTGCCCCGCTGGCGATCTCTGTCTCCATCTTTGCGGCCTTTGGCGGCGGCGGTGTGACGCAGCCCGACGGTTCCGTGCTGTTCCTGCAAAACGCCTCCTGGATTTGGGTACCGTTCCTGGTGGTCTTTACCCTGGCGGCGTGGTTCTTCATGAACGATCTGTCCGCGTCCAAAGCGTCACTGAGCGAGCAGCTGCCGGTTCTGAAGCGTGGCCACCTGTGGGTGATGGCGCTGCTGTATCTGGCGACCTTCGGCTCGTTCATCGGTTTCTCCGCAGGCTTTGCCATGCTGTCTAAAACCCAGTTCCCGGACGTGCAGATCCTTCAGTTTGCCTTCTTCGGTCCGTTTATCGGCGCGCTGGCACGTTCGCTGGGCGGGATGATCTCCGACCGTCTGGGCGGGACGCGCGTTACGCTGGTGAACTTTGTTGTAATGGCCATCTTCTGTGCGCTGCTGTTCCTGACGCTGCCTGCGGGTGGTGAGGGGGGTAACTTCTTTGCCTTCTTCGGCGTCTTCATGGTGCTGTTCCTGACCGCCGGGCTGGGCAGTGCGTCTACTTTCCAGATGATCTCTGTCATCTTCCGCAAGCTGACCATGGACCGCGTGAAAGCGCAGGGTGGGAGCGACGAGCAGGCAATGCGTGAAGCCGCCACCGATACCGCTGCGGCGCTTGGGTTTATCTCTGCGATAGGCGCGATTGGCGGCTTCTTTATTCCAAAAGCGTTCGGTATCTCACTGGATCTGACCGGCTCTCCGGCGGGTGCGATGAAAGTATTCCTCGTCTTCTATATCGCCTGCGTGGTCATCACCTGGCTGGTATATGGCCGTAATACCAAGAAAAACAAGTAAGCTTGATTATCCGTTTGCGCGGCCTGAGTGCCGCGCTTTTTTTAATCGCTGAATAGTTACAACATACTAATGGCGTTACCCGTGCTCACCCGCAGGTAACGATGTGATCGCCATCGCTTAACAGGTGTCTCTACCCCTTAATACCTAAGATGTTAAATTCTGCCTCACATATTGTACGATAAATAAAATATATCTATATAAATCATAAGATTAAAAAATATTAACAGCTACCGCTTTGGTGGTATTTGATCTAATACCCCCCCTCAGAGTCCCCCTTCGTCTTGATCGTTATCAATTCTCACCATCTTTCATAGCGGTACCTTCGCTGCAAATCAGCAATGTCGATTTAGAGAGCCACAGGCTCCACACAGGAGATACCCGATGAGCAAATTTTTGGACCGGTTTCGCTACTTCAAACAGAAGGGTGAAACTTTTGCCGATGGGCACGGCCAGGTTCTGGATACCAACCGGGACTGGGAAGACGGTTACCGTCAACGCTGGCAGCATGACAAAGTTGTCCGTTCTACCCACGGCGTAAACTGCACTGGCTCATGTAGCTGGAAGATTTTCGTTAAAAACGGTCTGGTGACCTGGGAAATGCAGCAGACCGATTATCCGCGTACCCGTCCGGATATGCCGAACCACGAGCCGCGTGGCTGCCCGCGTGGGGCCAGCTACTCCTGGTATCTCTACAGCGCAAACCGACTGAAATACCCGCTGATGCGTAAACGCCTGATGAAAATGTGGCGTGAAGCGAAAGTGCAGCACAGCGATCCGGTTGATGCCTGGGCCTCCATCATTGAAGATGCCGACAAAGCGAAAAGCTTCAAGCAGGCGCGTGGTCGCGGTGGTTTCGTTCGCTCTTCCTGGAAAGAGGTGAACGAGCTGATTGCGGCTTCCAACGTCTACACCGTGAAAACTTACGGTCCTGACCGTGTGGCAGGCTTCTCGCCAATCCCGGCGATGTCGATGGTCTCTTACGCCTCCGGCGCGCGCTACCTGTCACTCATCGGCGGAACCTGCCTGAGCTTCTACGACTGGTACTGCGACCTGCCGCCAGCGTCGCCACAGACCTGGGGCGAGCAGACCGACGTGCCGGAGTCCGCTGACTGGTACAACTCCAGCTACATCATCGCCTGGGGCTCTAACGTTCCGCAGACCCGTACCCCGGATGCGCACTTCTTTACCGAAGTACGTTACAAAGGGACCAAAACCGTTGCCGTGACCCCGGACTACGCCGAAATCGCCAAGCTGTGCGACCTGTGGCTGGCGCCGAAACAGGGTACCGATGCCGCCATGGCGCTGGCGATGGGCCACGTCATGCTGCGCGAATTCCACCTCGACAAGCCAAGCCAGTATTTCACCGATTACGTGCGTCGCTACACCGACATGCCAATGCTGGTGATGCTCGAAGAGCGTGACGGCTATTACGCCGCAGGCCGTATGCTGCGTGCCGCAGATCTGGTGGACGCGCTTGGTCAGGAAAACAACCCGGAGTGGAAAACGGTCGCCTGCAACAGCAACGGCGAGCTGGTGGCGCCAAACGGCTCTATCGGCTTCCGCTGGGGCGAAAAAGGCAAATGGAACCTGGAACAGCGTAACGGCACCACGGGTGAAGAGACGGAACTTCGTCTCAGCATGCTGGGCAGCCAGGACGAAATCGCCGATGTCGGCTTCCCGTACTTTGGTGGTGAAGGTTCCGAGCACTTCAACAAGGTTGAGCTGCAAAACGTTCTGATGCACAAACTGCCGGTTAAGCGCCTGCAACTGGCGGACGGTTCTACTGCTCTGGTCACTACCGTCTACGATCTGACCATGGCGAACTACGGCCTGGAGCGCGGCCTGAACGACGAAAACTGCGCGACCAGCTATGATGACGTGAAGGCTTATACCCCGGCCTGGGCGGAGCAGATCACCGGCGTGCCACGCGCGCAGATCACCCGTATCGCGCGTGAATTTGCGGAAAACGCCGACAAAACCCACGGTCGCTCCATGATCATCGTCGGTGCCGGTCTGAACCACTGGTATCACCTCGATATGAACTATCGCGGCCTGATCAACATGCTGATCTTCTGCGGCTGCGTCGGGCAGAGCGGCGGCGGCTGGGCGCACTACGTGGGCCAGGAAAAACTGCGTCCGCAGACCGGCTGGCAGCCGCTGGCGTTTGCCCTTGACTGGCAGCGTCCGGCCCGTCACATGAACAGCACCTCCTACTTCTATAACCACTCCAGCCAGTGGCGCTACGAGACGGTTACCGCCCAGGAACTGCTGTCGCCGATGGCGGATAAATCCCGCTACAGCGGCCACCTGATTGACTTCAACGTGCGCGCTGAGCGTATGGGCTGGCTGCCGTCTGCGCCGCAGCTGGGCACGAACCCGCTGCGCATTGCGGAAGCGGCGAAGAAAGCGGGCATGTCACCGGTTGACTACACCGTTAAATCCCTCAAAGACGGCTCAATCCGCTTCGCGGCAGAACAGCCGGAGAACGGTAAAAACCATCCGCGTAACCTGTTCATCTGGCGCTCTAACCTGCTGGGTTCGTCCGGTAAAGGCCATGAATACATGCTGAAATACCTGCTCGGTACCGAAAACGGTATTCAGGGTAAAGATCTCGGCAAGCAGGGCGGCGTGAAGCCAGAAGAAGTTGAATGGAAAGACAACGGTCTGGACGGCAAGCTGGATCTGGTGGTAACGCTGGACTTCCGTCTGTCCAGTACCTGCCTGTACTCCGATATCGTGCTGCCTACCGCCACCTGGTACGAAAAAGACGACATGAATACGTCGGATATGCATCCGTTTATTCATCCGCTGTCTGCGGCCGTTGACCCGGCATGGGAATCAAAAAGCGACTGGGAAATCTACAAAGACATCGCGAAGAAATTCTCCGAAGTCTGTGTAGGGCACCTGGGCAAAGAGACCGACGTGGTGACGCTGCCAATCCAGCACGACTCCGCTGCCGAACTGGCGCAACCGCTGGACGTGAAGGACTGGAAAAAAGGCGAGTGCGACCTGATCCCAGGCGTAACCGCGCCGCACATTATTCCGGTTGAACGTGATTACCCGGCAACGTACGAGCGCTTTACCTCTATCGGCCCGCTGATGGAAAAAATCGGTAACGGCGGGAAAGGGATCGCCTGGAACACCCAGAGTGAAATGGACCTGCTGCGCAAGCTCAATTACACCAAAGCGGACGGCCCGGCGAAAGGCCAGCCGATGCTGAACACGGCGATTGATGCGGCGGAAATGATCCTGACCCTGGCCCCGGAAACCAACGGCCACGTGGCGGTGAAAGCCTGGGCGGCCCTGAGCGAGTTTACCGGTCGTGACCATACGCACCTGGCGAAGAATAAAGAGGAAGAGAAAATCCGCTTCCGCGATATTCAGGCCCAGCCGCGAAAGATTATCTCCAGCCCGACCTGGTCTGGCCTCGAAGATGAACATGTGTCCTATAACGCCGGATACACCAACGTTCACGAGTTGATCCCATGGCGCACGCTTTCTGGCCGTCAGTCTCTGTATCAGGACCACCAGTGGATGCGTGACTTCGGTGAAAGCCTGCTTGTGTACCGTCCGCCAATCGACACCCGCTCCGTGAAAGCGGTGATGGGTGCGAAATCAAACGGTAACCCTGAGAAGGCGCTGAACTTCCTGACGCCGCACCAGAAGTGGGGTATCCACTCCACCTATAGCGACAACCTGCTGATGCTGACCCTGTCGCGCGGGGGGCCAATCGTCTGGATGAGCGAAGCGGACGCCAAAGATCTGGGTATCGAAGATAACGACTGGATTGAAGTGTTCAACAGCAACGGTGCCCTGACGGCACGTGCGGTGGTGAGCCAGCGTGTACCGGCCGGGATGACCATGATGTACCACGCGCAGGAACGTATCGTTAACCTGCCGGGGTCTGAGATCACCGAACAGCGCGGCGGTATTCACAACTCCGTGACCCGTATTACGCCGAAGCCGACCCACATGATCGGTGGTTATGCCCAGCTGGCCTACGGCTTTAACTACTACGGCACCGTAGGATCGAACCGCGATGAGTTCGTGGTGGTACGTAAGATGAAGAATATTAACTGGTTAGATGGCGAAGGTAATGACCAGGTACAGGAGAGCGTAAAATGAAAATTCGTTCACAAGTCGGCATGGTGCTGAATCTGGATAAATGCATCGGCTGTCATACCTGCTCAGTCACCTGTAAAAACGTCTGGACCAGCCGTGAAGGTATGGAGTACGCCTGGTTCAACAACGTGGAAAGTAAGCCGGGCACCGGCTTCCCGACCGACTGGGAAAACCAGGAGAAATGGAAGGGGGGCTGGATCCGTAAAATCAACGGCAAACTGCAACCGCGCATGGGTAACCGTGCCATGCTGCTGGGTAAAATCTTCGCTAACCCGCATCTGCCGGGCATCGATGATTACTACGAGCCATTTGATTACGACTACCAGAACCTGCACAACGCGCCGGAAAGCAAACACCAGCCGATCGCCCGTCCTCGCTCGCTGATCACCGGCCAGCGCATGGACAAAATTACCAGCGGTCCAAACTGGGAAGAGATTCTGGGCGGCGAGTTCGAAAAACGCGCCAAAGACCAGAACTTCGAGAACATGCAGAAGGCGATGTACGGCCAGTTCGAAAACACCTTCATGATGTACCTGCCGCGCCTGTGCGAACACTGCCTTAACCCGGCGTGCGTGGCGACCTGCCCAAGCGGCGCCATCTACAAGCGTGAAGAAGATGGCATTGTGCTGATCGACCAGGACAAGTGCCGCGGCTGGCGTATGTGCATCACCGGCTGCCCGTACAAAAAAATCTACTTCAACTGGAAGAGCGGTAAGTCTGAGAAGTGCATCTTCTGCTACCCGCGTATCGAAGCCGGTATGCCGACCGTCTGCTCAGAGAGCTGCGTAGGTCGTATCCGCTACCTCGGCGTGCTGCTGTACGACGCGGACGCGATTGAAAATGCCGCAAGCACCGAGAACGAGAAAGATCTGTATCAGCGTCAACTGGATGTCTTCCTCGATCCAAACGATCCGAAGGTTATTGAGCAGGCGCTTAAAGACGGTATTCCGCAGAGCGTGATTGACGCCGCACAGCAGTCTCCGGTGTACAAAATGGCGATGGACTGGAAGCTGGCCCTGCCGCTGCACCCGGAATACCGCACGCTGCCGATGGTCTGGTACGTGCCGCCGCTGTCTCCGATTCAGTCTGCGGCGGATGCGGGTGAACTGGGCAGCAACGGCATTCTGCCGGACGTGGAAAGCCTGCGTATCCCGGTTCAGTATCTGGCCAACCTGCTCACCGCCGGGGATACCCAGCCGGTACTGCTGGCGCTGAAACGTATGCTGGCGATGCGTCACTTCAAACGTGCGGAAACTGTTGACGGCGTGAACGATACCCGCGCGCTGGAAGAGGTTGGTCTGACCGAAGCGCAGGCGCAGGAGATGTACCGCTATCTGGCAATCGCTAACTACGAAGATCGTTTCGTGGTGCCGAGCAGCCACCGTGAACTGGCTCGCGAGGCCTTCCCGGAGAAAAGTGGGTGTGGCTTTACCTTTGGCGACGGTTGCCACGGGTCAGACAGCAAATTCAACCTGTTCAACAGCCGCCGCATCGACGCGATGGATGTGACCAGCAAAACGGAGCCGCACCAATGATTGAACTCGTCATTGTTTCGCGTCTGCTCGAGTACCCTGATGCTGCGCTTGTGCAGCATCAACAGGAACTCTTTGATGCACTCGCGTCATCTGAAAACCTGGATAAAGAGGATGCCCAGAAGCTGGGCGTTTTCCTCCGCGATCTGCTGGCGCGCGATCTTCTTGATGCGCAGGCGGACTACAGCCAGCTGTTTGACCGGGGTCGTGCCACGTCTCTGCTGTTGTTCGAACACGTTCACGGTGAATCCCGTGACCGTGGTCAGGCGATGGTGGATCTGATGGCCCAGTACGAGCAGCACGGTTTGCAACTCGACAGCCGCGAGCTGCCGGATCACCTGCCGCTGTATCTGGAATATCTGGCGCAGTTGCCGAAAGAGGAAGCGCTGGGCGGGTTGCAGGACATTGCTCCCATTCTGGCGTTGCTCGGCGCGCGTCTCCAGCAACGTGAGAGCAGCTATGCAGTCCTGTTTGATCTGCTGGTGAAACTGGCTAACGCCTCGGTTGACAGTCAAAAAGTGGCGGAAAAAATCGCGGATGAAGCCCGGGACGATACCCCACAAGCACTGGATGCCGTCTGGGAAGAAGAGCAGGTGAAATTCTTTGCTGACCAGAGCTGTGGCGAATCTGAAATCTCCGCGCATCAGCGTCGTTTTGCCGGAGCGGTGGCTCCGCAATATTTGAATATCTCTAACGGAGGACAGCACTAATGCACTTCCTGAATATGTTCTTCTTTGACATTTACCCGTATATCGCGGGCACCGTGTTCCTGGTGGGAAGCTGGCTGCGTTATGACTATGGCCAGTACACCTGGCGTGCTGCCTCCAGCCAGATGCTGGATCGTAAAGGGATGAACCTGGCGTCAAACCTGTTCCACATCGGGATTTTGGGGATTTTCGCCGGTCACTTCCTGGGGATGCTGACCCCGCACTGGATGTACGAAGCGTGGCTGCCGATTGACGTGAAGCAGAAGATGGCGATGCTCGCCGGTGGCGCCTGCGGCGTGATGACCCTGGTGGGTGGTCTGTTGCTGCTGAAACGCCGTCTGTTCAGCCCACGCGTGCGGGCTACCACGACCGGAGCGGACATCCTGATCCTCTCCCTGCTGATGGTGCAGTGTGCGCTTGGTCTGCTGACCATTCCATTCTCTGCGCAGCATATGGACGGCAGCGAGATGATGAAGCTGGTGGGATGGGCGCAGTCTGTCGTGACCTTCCGCGGGGGCGCCTCTGAGCATCTGGACGGCGTGGCGTTCATCTTCCGCGTTCACCTGGTGTTGGGTATGACCCTGTTTGTGCTGTTCCCGTTCTCTCGCCTGGTGCACATCTGGAGTGCGCCGGTGGAGTACCTGACGCGCAAATATCAGGTTGTGCGTGCTCGTCGCTGATTCGCTGTATTAATACAACCCCGCATATGCGGGGTTTTTTTTGTCCCCGATCCAGGGTTTCGTGCGGATGCCGGGTGGCGGTTGCGCCTTACCCGGCCTACAGAATTCACTATGCTCGAATCGAACCTTGGTCGAAGCTTCTTATCCTTCCCCGCATGGGAGAACCATGGGGCATTGTGCTTTTGGATAGTGCTAAAGAATCTGGAAGTGATGGTGGTGGGGGAAGGATTACTCAGCGCTTCGCGCTTCGCCCTTCGGGTCGTTGCCTGCGGCAACGCTTTCTCGCTACGCTCGAATCGAACCTTGGTCGAAGCTTCTCATCCTTCCCCGCACTGAAGAACCATGGGGCATTGTGCTTTGAGAGAGTGCTGTAGCATCTGGAAGTGATGGTGGTGGGGGAAGGATTACTCAGCGCTTCGCGCTTCGCCCTTCGGGTCGTTGCCTGCGGCAACGCTTTCTCGCTACGCTCGAATCGAACCTTGGTCGAAGCTTCTCATCCTTCCCCGCACTGAAGAACCATGGGGCATTGTGCTTTGAGAGAGTGCTGTAGCATCTGGAAGTGATGGTGGTGGGGGAAGGATTCGAACCTTCGAAGTCGATGACGGCAGATTTACAGTCTGCTCCCTTTGGCCGCTCGGGAACCCCACCAGGGGTAATTCATATTTTGAGGTAAAGCTGGAGATGGTGGTGGGGGAAGGATTCGAACCTTCGAAGTCGATGACGGCAGATTTACAGTCTGCTCCCTTTGGCCGCTCGGGAACCCCACCACGGGGTAATGCTTTTAACTGGCCTGCTTCCTGTTGGAAGCGGGGCGCATCATATCAAATGAGACGCCCCTGTAAAGCATTCCTTTAGGAAAATGAAGCTGTTTGCCTGCTTTTTATCCGTAAAGGCGTAAAGCTAATCAATTCATTTTCCGAGGGATTAAAGAATAATCGTTCTGTTGCCGTACACAAAGACGCGCTGGGCAAGTACCTGATACAGCGCACGGCTTAGTACGTTCTTCTCAACGTCACGGCCAGCACGCATCATATCTTCTGCCGTGTAGGTGTGATCCACGTGAATCACGTCCTGCATGATGATTGGGCCTTCATCCAGATTATCATTCACGTAGTGCGCGGTTGCGCCAATGATCTTCACCCCACGCTCGTATGCCTGGTGATACGGACGCGCGCCAATAAAGGCTGGCAGGAAGGAGTGGTGGATGTTGATAATCTTGTTCGGGAAGCGCGCCACGAAGGATGGCGTCAGCACGCGCATATATTTCGCCAGCACCACGTAGTCCGGGTTATGCGCTTCAATCGCAGCAGCCATCAGGTTGTCGTGCTCTTCACGGGTATGGCCTTCGTGACTGACCAGCTCAAACGGAATGTCGAAACGTTCTACCAGCGTACGCAGCGTCTCGTGGTTGCCAATGACGGCGGCAATTTCGACGTCCAGGCCACCGTAGTTGGCTTTCATCAGCAGATCGCCCAGGCAGTGCGCCTCTTTGGTGACCAGAATGACAATACGGCGACGGCCCGCCGGGTTCAGCTCGCGCACCGAGCCTTCCGGCAGGGCGCTGTCCAGATCGGCAAGCAGGGTTGTGTCGTTGAAAATGCCTTCCAGTTCGGTACGCATAAAGAAGCGACCGGTACGGTGGTCAACGAACTCGTTGTTCTGCACGATATTCAGTTCATGCTTGTAGCAAATGTTGGTAATTCGTGCGATCAGCCCTTTTTGATCGGGACAGATAGTGCGCAGAACTTTACGTTGTAATGATTGCATCGCCGGGAAATCCTGTTTATGTATTTGCGAAGTCTGAGTTGTCAGGCATTACTGCCGCAACACTTTTTAAATTTTTTTCCTGAACCACAGGGGCAGGGATCGTTACGACCGAATTGCGGACGTGTGCCGTCAATATAATACCATTGCCCGCTGTCCTTTAAGAACCGTGAGCGTTCAATGATGGCGCCGGGTTTGTTTTGTTCGCTAAAGCGGGCGACAAAACTGACATAGCCCTCGTTGGCATCGCGGCCGGGAGCGGCTTCAAAGACGGTGAGGCCCTGCCAGACGGTGTTGGCAAATCCGGCTTCAATCTCTTGGCGAAAATCGGCAGCATGGCAGGACGGATGCCAGGTTTTAATCAGGTAGTCTGCGTTTTTGATCACAAAAGCAGTATACCGCGAGCGCATAAGGTGTGACGGGTCTGGTGCAACCTGCTTGCCAGAAAGATATCGCTGGCAACATAGGCTATACTCCAGAGCGCTACCACAGGGGCAGAGTTGAGACACGATTCTCTTCCTGGAACAAAAAATAAGGCGTTAAACGCTTAAGGTAGCAATATGTTAACTGAGCAGGTGCGTTGACGCTATGTCGGGAATCCAGGGGAAGTAAAACAGGGCTAATGAGAAAGGTAAAAATTGGACTGGCGTTGGGCTCAGGTGCAGCCCGGGGTTGGTCACATATTGGCGTTATCAATACCTTAAACCAGATGGGGATTGACGTTGATATTGTCGCAGGATGTTCTATCGGGTCGCTGGTCGGATCCGCGTACGCCTGCGGTAAGCTCCCGGAGCTTGAAAGCTGGGTGCGCTCCTTCAGTTACTGGGATGTGCTGCGCCTGATGGATCTCTCCTGGCAGCGTGGCGGCCTGTTGCGCGGCGAACGCGTTTTCAATCAGTTTCGCAAGATAATGCCCCTCGCTGACTTCAGCCACTGCCAAATGCCTTTCGGGGCCGTTGCAACCAACCTCAGTACGGGCAGGGAGTTATGGCTCACCGAAGGGGATATTCATCTCGCCGTTCGTGCATCCTGTAGTATGCCTGGATTAATGGCGCCTGTGCCTCACAATGGCTACTGGCTCGTTGACGGTGGCGTAGTGAATCCTGTCCCTGTCTCTCTGACGCGCGCCATGGGGGCGGATATCGTCATTGCCGTGGATTTACAGCACGACGCTCACCTTATGCAGCAGGATTTGATGCCGGTTAATCTTCAGAGCGATGACACGGAAGAGGAGAAACTTGCCTGGCATGCTCGATTACGCGGCAGAATAGGGCGCCTGGCTGCCCGTCGCGCGGTGACCGCACCGAACGCCATTGAAATCATGACGACCTCTATTCAAATTCTTGAGAATCGCCTGAAGCGAAACCGTATGGCTGGCGATCCTCCGGATATTCTTATTCAACCCTATTGTCCACAAATCTCTACCCTTGATTTCCACCGGGCTGAGGCCGCCATAGCAGCGGGCTCGTTAGCCGTCGAAAAGAAAATAGATGAACTGTTGCCTTTTGTGCGTACAGCACGTTGAGCACTTTTTTGATTACTTCAGCAAAATCTGACAGGCGATAGTACCAATAGCATGCCACTATTGAGTAACTGTCAGCCAGGGGAGGAACCATGACACAGCCATTGGCCGGAAAACATATTTTGATAGTAGAAGACGAGCCCGTTTTCCGATCGCTACTGGATTCGTGGTTATCCTCACTGGGTGCAACCACGTCCCTTGCCGAAGATGGCGTCGAGGCACTGGAAAAAATGGCCAGCATGGCGCCGGATCTGATGATCTGCGATCTCGAGATGCCGCGCATGGACGGATTAATGCTGGTAGAAAACCTGCGTAATGAAGGTTATCAGACACCGATACTGGTGATCTCGGCCACCGAAAATATGGCGGATATTGCTAAGGCGTTGCGTTTAGGAGTGCAGGATATCCTGCTCAAACCGGTTAAAGATTTAAACCGTCTGCGCGAAACGGTGTTGGCCTGCCTGTATCCCAATATGTTTAATTCCCGGGTGGAAGAAGAAGAACGTCTTTTCCAGGACTGGGATGCTTTAGTCAGTAATCCTCTCGCGGCCGCGAAGCTGCTTCAGGAACTTCAGCCGCCGGTGCAGCAAAATATCTCTCATTGCAGAGTAAATTATCGCCAGCTGGTAGCGGCTGACCAGCCTGGACTGGTGCTGGATATTGCGCCGCTCTCGGATTCCGACCTCGCTTTTTATTGCCTGGATGTTACCCGAGCGGGAGATAACGGCGTTCTGGCGGCCTTATTACTCCGGGCGCTGTTTAATGGATTGCTACAGGAACAATTATCCCATCAGGGGCAACGACTTCCTGAGTTAGGCAGTTTACTAAAACAGGTCAACCAACTTTTTCGCCAGGCCAATTTACCGGGGCAGTTCCCGCTTCTGGTTGGCTATTATCACAGCGGGTTGAATAACCTTATTCTGGTGTCTGCGGGATTAAATGCCACACTGAATACTGGCGAACACCATATTCAGGTGAGTAACGGCGTGCCGTTGGGTACGCTGGGAAATACTTACCTTAATCAAATTAGCCATCGCTGCACCTCCTGGCAGTGCCAAATTTGGGGTGCCGGAGGGCGGTTACGCTTAATGTTGTCCACGGAGTAAGCAGTCAGATTTTATTTTTCAGATTGCTTTACCTGTGTTTTTGCTGGCAGTGCTACTATCGCTGCAAGTTTCATGCGTATTTGTCTTAATTGATCGGCAACGCGTTCTTTTCAGACCCGTATTAGTGGCTGAGACTGTATACTCAACGCGTTATTCAATGCATAAAAGTTCAAAACTTGAACAGTTCAGGAGAATTTCAATGGCTGCCCTTAATTCGAAAGTCAGAAAGGCCGTTATCCCGGTGGCGGGATTGGGTACCAGGATGTTGCCAGCGACGAAGGCAATCCCAAAAGAGATGCTGCCTCTGGTTGATAAGCCATTAATCCAGTATGTCGTGAATGAATGTATTGCAGCAGGTATCACCGAAATTGTGCTGGTGACGCATTCATCTAAAAACTCTATCGAAAACCATTTCGATACCAGTTTCGAACTCGAAGCAATGCTGGAAAAACGCGTTAAGCGCCAGCTGCTGGAGGAAGTGCAGTCTATTTGTCCTCCACACGTTACCATTATGCAGGTTCGTCAGGGCCTGGCGAAGGGCCTGGGGCATGCAGTATTATGTGCACACCCGGTAGTGGGTGATGAGCCGGTCGCGGTTATTCTGCCTGATGTGATCCTTGATGAGTACGAGTCCGATCTTTCCCAGGAAAACCTGGCGGAAATGATTAAACGCTTCGACGAAACCGGCAGCAGCCAGATTATGGTTGAGCCAGTCGACGACGTGACCGCTTACGGCGTGGTTGACTGCAAAGGCGTTGACCTGCAACCTGGCGAAAGCGTACCGATGGTTGGCGTTGTTGAAAAACCTAAAGCGGACGTCGCGCCGTCTAACCTTGCTGTCGTTGGTCGTTACGTACTGAGCGCTGAAATTTGGGCGCTGCTGGCGAAAACGCCTCCGGGTGCGGGCGATGAAATCCAGCTGACGGATGCTATCGATATGCTGATCGAGAAAGAGACCGTGGAAGCCTACCATATGAAAGGTAAGAGCCATGACTGCGGGAATAAGCTCGGTTATATGCAGGCATTCGTCGAATATGGTATTCGCCATAACAGCCTGGGTGAAGAATTTAAAGCCTGGCTCAAAGGTAGCGTGGGTATAAAGTAATAAACTCACCAGCCTGTGAACAAGACCGGTGTGGCGTCGCCCACCGGTTTTTTTATGCCTGTCACTCTGTAATTGGCGGGGGATTGTCAAGGACGTTAAATACGGAGCCTCACAATATGACAGAATGTAAGGAGATGTTCGGGCGAATATTACAGGCATAAAAAATCCCGCATTAAGCGGGATTTTTCAGAATCTTTCCAGATTAATCCTTGATCAGGAAGTCATCCAGTTGTTTACCTTGTTCGTCCATTGCTTTCTTGATTACAGCAGGAGTACGGCCCTGGCCGGTCCAGGTTTTCTCTTCGCCGTTCTCATCGATGTAGCTATATTTAGCAGGACGTGCCGCGCGTTTTGCTTTGGTACCGGTTTTAGCCGCAGCCATGCTGTTCAGCAATTCGTTTGGATCGATACCATCGGCAATCAGCATTTCGCGATACTGTTGCAGTTTACGTGTACGTTCTTCGATTTCAGCCGCAGCTGCGCTTTCTTCTTCACGACGTTCGTTAACTACAACTTCTAATTTTTCGAGCATTTCTTCAAGCGTCTCAAGGGTACATTCTCTTGCCTGCGCACGAAGAGTACGGATGTTGTTCAGAATTTTAAGTGCTTCGCTCATTGTAGTAATCTCAAACTTATAATGGGGGTGGGTTTGTTGTCCTAATAATAGAGCCTTAATTTCACTTGTGCAATAGGTGGGAATGTAAGGAATTCAAAAAATACAAAATAAACGACGCTATTATTAATTACGCTAACTTAAATTTCATTGTTTGTTGGGGCTGCGAGATATCGTTTCAAACGGCAAAAGCGCGTCATTTGCATGTTTGTTTTGTGACTTTTACCTCAGGAATTATAGTTGCGGTTGATAAATATCAGCCTTTTGTATTACCCCGTGTAAACGCAGCGAAGCCAGGAATAGTTAATAAATAGTGAATTTTAATGAACGAAGAAGACACTATAAAAAGAAGTGTTATCTCTGGTTGCGGTCTCACCTTATTGTCAGTGTTTAATGCCTTTACTGCCTGTTTTAACGCATTATTTTGCGCTACTCGCGAAGGATTTACGGGTGCATGGCAGGCTGGAGTGTGCTGCTCGCCGCTGATGACGGTACAAAATATGGTACAATGATCCATCGGGAATATTTCACATTGATTAGGGTTCTTCGGCCAATGGCACAACTTTATTTCTACTATTCGGCAATGAATGCAGGGAAATCGACGGCGTTACTGCAATCCTCATACAATTATCAGGAGCGGGGGATGCGTACCGTTGTTTATACCGCCGAAATCGACGATCGCTTTGGGGCAGGGAAGGTAAGCTCAAGAATAGGGCTTTCATCGCCTGCAAGGCTGTTTAACCCTGAAACGGACCTGCTGGAGGACATTCGTGTCGAGCATGCCTCTAAGCCTGTCCATTGCGTGCTGGTAGATGAAAGCCAGTTCCTGACCCGTGAGCAGGTCCATGCGCTTTCAGAGGTCGTTGATGAGCTGGATATTCCCGTTCTTTGCTATGGATTACGTACCGATTTTCGTGGGGAGTTATTTGCCGGCAGCCAGTATCTGCTCGCCTGGTCGGATAAGCTGGTTGAGCTGAAAACAATCTGCTTTTGTGGCCGCAAGGCAAGTATGGTTCTTCGCCTGGACCAGTCGGGTAAACCCTATGCTGATGGCGAGCAGGTGGTGATAGGAGGCAATGAACGTTATGTCTCGGTCTGCCGCAAGCATTATAAAGAGGCGCTGGCTGTAGGCTCGCTGACGGCGTTACAGGGCGACAATCGAAAATAACATGAATGTTTTACCGATCCTCAGATATAAAAAAACCCGCCGCTGGCGGGTTTTTTATCACACTGTCAACTAAGCGTTTTTCTTCTCTTTCTTTACAGCCTTTACAACTGCGGGGATTTCAACTTTTACGGCTGCGACATCGCTTTCAGTGAATTTACGACCGTAATAAGTATCCAGCAGGATCTGTTTCAGTTCGGAAATCAGTGGGTAGCGCGGGTTAGCACCAGTACACTGGTCATCGAATGCATCTTCAGACAGCTTATCTACGTGAGCGAGGAAGTCAGCTTCCTGAACGCCTGCTTCGCGGATAGATTTAGGAATACCCAGTTCCGCCTTCAGACTTTCCAGCCATGCCAGCAGTTTTTCGATCTTCGCGGCAGTACGGTCGCCCGGTGCGCTCAGACCCAGGTGATCTGCGATTTCAGCATAACGACGGCGCGCCTGTGGACGGTCATACTGGCTGAATGCAGTTTGCTTGGTTGGGTTATCGTTGGCGTTATAGCGGATAACGTTGCTGATCAACAGGGCGTTCGCCAGACCGTGAGGAATGTGGAACTGTGAACCCAGCTTGTGCGCCATAGAGTGACAGACACCCAGGAAGGCGTTAGCAAACGCGATGCCCGCGATTGTTGCCGCACTGTGTACACGTTCACGCGCAACAGGGTTTTTCGAACCTTCGTTGTAAGAAGCTGGCAGGTTTTCTTTCAGAAGTTTCAGCGCCTGCAAAGCCTGACCGTCAGAGAACTCAGAAGCCAGTACGGAAACGTAAGCTTCCAGAGCGTGAGTTACCGCATCCAGACCACCGAACGCACACAGTGATTTCGGCATTTCCATGACCAGGTTGGCGTCAACGATAGCCATATCTGGCGTCAGTGCGTAGTCAGCCAGCGGGTATTTCTGACCGGTTGCGTCATCAGTCACAACGGCAAATGGCGTCACTTCTGAACCAGTACCGGAAGTAGTGGTGACGGCGATCATTTTCGCTTTCACGCCCATTTTCGGGAACTTGTAGATACGTTTACGGATATCCATAAAGCGCAGCGCCAGTTCTTCGAAGTGAGTTTCCGGATGCTCGTACATCACCCACATAATTTTCGCGGCGTCCATTGGGGAACCGCCACCCAGTGCGATGATCACATCAGGTTTGAAGGAGTTCGCCAGTTCAGCACCTTTACGGACAACGCTCAGGGTTGGGTCAGCTTCAACTTCAAAGAAGACTTCAGTTTCGACGCCAGCCGCTTTCAGAACAGAGGTGATCTGGTCTGCATAGCCATTGTTGAACAGGAAACGGTCAGTCACGATGAGCGCACGTTTGTGGCCATCAGTAATCACTTCATCCAGCGCGATTGGCAGAGAGCCGCGGCGGAAGTAGATAGATTTCGGAAGTTTGTGCCACAACATGTTTTCAGCTCGCTTAGCAACGGTTTTCTTGTTGATCAGGTGTTTTGGACCAACGTTTTCAGAGATGGAGTTACCACCCCAGGAACCACAACCCAGAGTCAGGGAAGGTGCGAGTTTGAAGTTGTACAGATCACCGATACCACCCTGAGAAGCAGGGGTGTTGATCAGGATACGTGCCGTCTTCATCTTCTGACCGAAGTAAGCAACACGCTCAGGCTGGTTATCCTGATCGGTGTACAGGCAAGAGGTGTGGCCGATACCGCCCATTGCCACCAGTTTCTCTGCTTTTTCTACCGCGTCATCAAAATCTTTCGCACGGTACATTGCCAGCGTTGGGGAGAGTTTCTCGTGAGCAAACGGCTCACTTTCATCAACGACTTTCACTTCACCAATCAGAATTTTGGTGGTAGCAGGGACGCTAAAGCCAGCGAGTTCAGCAATTTTATACGCTGGCTGACCTACGATAGCTGCGTTCAGCGCGCCATTTTTCAGGATCACGTCCTGAACGGCTTTCAGTTCTTTACCTTGCAACAGGTAGCCGCCGTGGCTGGCGAAACGTTCACGAACGGCGTCGTATACCGAATCAACCACGACAACAGACTGTTCAGATGCGCAGATAACGCCGTTATCGAAGGTTTTAGACATCAGCACAGAAGCAACTGCACGCTTGATATCTGCCGTTTCGTCGATCACAACAGGGGTATTACCTGCGCCTACGCCGATGGCTGGTTTACCGGAGCTGTATGCTGCTTTAACCATACCAGGACCACCGGTCGCCAGAATCAGGTTAATGTCCGGGTGATGCATCAGGGCGTTGGACAGTTCAACAGAAGGTTGGTCGATCCAGCCGATCAGATCTTTTGGCGCACCCGCCGCAATGGCAGCCTGAAGCACGATATCTGCTGCTTTGTTGGTGGCGTCCTTCGCACGTGGATGCGGAGAGAAAATGATTGCGTTACGTGTCTTCAGACTGATGAGAGATTTGAAGATGGCGGTAGAGGTTGGGTTAGTGGTTGGAACGATACCGCAAATGATGCCGATCGGTTCTGCGATGGTGATGGTGCCGAAAGTATCGTCTTCTGACAGCACACCGCAGGTTTTCTCATCTTTATAGGCGTTGTAGATATACTCTGAAGCAAAGTGGTTTTTGATCACTTTATCTTCAACGATACCCATGCCGGATTCGGCAACGGCCATTTTAGCGAGAGGGATTCGAGCATCAGCAGCAGCCAGAGCGGCCGCGCGGAAGATTTTATCAACCTGTTCTTGGGTGAAATTGGCATATTCACGCTGGGCTTTTTTTACGCGCTCGACGAGGGCGTTCAGTTCAGCGATATTGGTAACAGCCATAATGCTCTCCTGATAATGTTTAAACTCTTTTAGTAAACCAGCGCTCGATACGTCTGACAGTATAGTCAGAGCCGATCCCACTTGCGTAACACACAGTAAAACAAAGGATTACTCACTGCTCCAGCTCACTAATTTACTAAAAGAGCCTTACCTTAGCATCATACCTTTTTGATAGGTGATCTCCCTGGCGGCGTAACCAAGATTACTCACTTCTGAGTACGAAAATTATGATCAAGATCAATTTTGTCCTAAGCTGATACCTTTCAGCAGGGTTATTTTGTGCTAATTATTCTACTGTTAAATAATTAAGTAACTATTGGAAGCGGCAATATCATTGATTACACAAATGTTTAACATCATGAATTGATAACGTTTAAGAACAGATTTCTGGTGAAGTGTGCGGCTAAAAAGCGTATCTTCAGCGCGGATTTATCATGACACGCAGTTTCTCCCTGGACATGCTCAATTGCGGAGCTTAATGTGATTCAAACGCTCTTTGATTTCCCTACATATTTCAAGTTTTTTATCGGCTTGTTTGCTCTTGTTAACCCGGTAGGGATCATCCCTGTCTTCATCAGTATGACCAGCTATCAGACGGCTGCGGCACGAAATAAAACCAACCTGACGGCAAACCTGTCGGTGGCGATCATCCTACTTACGTCTCTTTATCTCGGGGACGCCATTCTTCAGGTCTTCGGCATCTCGATTGATTCGTTCCGTATAGCAGGCGGGATCCTGGTGGTGACGATTGCCATGTCGATGATCAGCGGCAAGCTGGGGGAGGATAAACAGAACAAGCAGGAAAAATCAGAGACAGCAATCCGCGAGAGCATTGGGGTTGTGCCACTGGCGCTGCCGCTGATGGCGGGCCCGGGGGCGATCAGTTCCACCATTGTCTGGGGAACGCGCTACCACAGCCTGATGCACCTGATTTGCTTTTCCGTCGCCATTGCGCTGTTCGCGCTGTGCTGCTGGGGCGTATTTCGTATGGCGCCATGGCTGGTTCGCTTGCTGGGACAAACGGGCATCAACGTGATTACCCGTATCATGGGTCTGTTGTTAATGGCGTTGGGCATCGAATTTATCGTTACCGGTATAAAAAGTATTTTCCCCGGGTTAGTACACTGACTTTCATTTGAAAGAGCGGAGCCAGCGGCTCCGTTTTTTTTACGTGATTATCTGCAAATCATATAAATAAAGTTGAAATAGGCGCCAGTCATAATAAGTTCTACTAATAACCCTCTTTTGTTGTTTTTCAAGAGGTTGTTTATTTTCATTTCCCCTTGCCGCGCATAAATCCCTCAAACCCTCTGTTATTTTACTCACATGATACTCTGGGGCTTGCTGACAGATAACCGAAATGATATTAGTAATTTCGATGCTGACTCAGACGAATGTGCTAAATAATAATCAATTGTTAAATTATCGTGAAAATTCGTTCAACTAAGCCATGTCGTCGCGTTTGGAGCAACAAAATTTCCTATCTGTATGAATTATATCTCTTTTTGTTGATTTCGGCGTAAGCCAGGGTTAGCGCCTTAGTTATGCCAGCCATCGTAAAAGAGAAATGCTTAACAAATTTGCAAAATGTATTGGCGAGAGTTGGCACCATTTGGTACTTTCCGGCCTTATATTTTGCAGCATTAAACAAGTTGATGAGAACTATTTTCATATAGCCCTCACGTAAGATATCCAATGCATCTCTCTGACAGGGGAGCGGTGTAAAGAATCGACGCAAGACCGCCGTACGAGCGGTCAGTAATAATGAAGTCGGTGATAGCAAGAAGTAAAAAAGAACCTGACAGTAGCAAAAAAAACTCCTGCGCTGTACAGGCCCCAACAGGGGATTACACAACTGGCGAAGGCCAGTCATTATAATGAGTGGAGTATCAACACAATGTCCATCATCACAAAAAAAAGTCTGGTAGCGGCGGGGATTTTAACTGCGCTAATCGCGGGCAACGCTGCAATGGCTGCGGACGTTCCTGCTGGTGTTCAGCTGGCTGAGAAGCAAACGCTGGTACGTAATAACGGTGCGGAAGTGCAGTCTCTTGATCCGCACAAAATTGAAGGTGTTCCAGAGTCTAACGTTAACCGCGATCTGTTTGAAGGTCTGCTGGTGACTGACGTAGACGGCCACCCGGCTCCGGGCGTGGCGGAAAAATGGGACAACAAAGATTTTAAAGTCTGGACCTTCCATCTGCGTAAAGATGCCAAATGGTCCGACGGTACGCCGGTTACCGCCGAAGATTTCGTCTATAGCTGGCAGCGTCTGGCGGATCCAAATACCGCCTCCCCGTATGCGAGTTACCTCCAGTATGGCCATATTGCCAATATCGATGACATCATCACGGGTAAAAAGCCAGTAACCGACCTGGGCGTAAAAGCCATCGATGCCAATACCTTTGAAGTGACGTTGAGCGAACCTGTTCCGTACTTCTATAAGCTGCTGGTTCACCCGTCCGTCTCCCCGGTACCAAAATCCGCGGTGGAAAAATTTGGTGAAAAATGGACGCAGCCTGCGAATATCGTGACCAACGGTGCATATAAGCTGAAGGACTGGGTCGTTAACGAACGTATGGTGCTGGAGCGCAACCCGCAGTATTGGGATAATGCGAAGACCGTTATCAATCAGGTCACCTACCTGCCAATCTCTTCTGAAGTGACGGACGTAAACCGCTACCGCAGTGGTGAAATCGACATGACCTATAACAACATGCCGATTGAACTGTTCCAGAAGCTGAAAAAAGAGATCCCGAAAGAAGTTCACGTCGATCCGTATCTGTGCACCTACTATTACGAAATTAACAACCAGAAAGCACCGTTCACCGACGTACGTGTTCGTACCGCACTGAAGCTGGCTCTGGATCGCGACATTATCGTGAATAAAGTGAAGAATCAGGGCGACCTGCCGGCTTACAGCTACACCCCGCCTTACACCGACGGTATGAAGCTGGTTGAACCTGAATGGTTCAAATGGTCCCAGGAAAAACGTAACGAAGAAGCGAAAAAACTGCTGGCTGAAGCTGGCTATACCGCCGACAAGCCGCTGACCTTTAGCCTGCTGTACAACACCTCCGATCTGCATAAAAAGCTGGCTATTGCCGTCGCGTCTATCTGGAAGAAAAACCTCGGCGTGAACGTGAAGCTGGAAAATCAGGAATGGAAGACCTTCCTCGATACGCGCCACCAGGGAACCTTTGACGTGGCACGTGCAGGATGGTGTGCGGACTATAACGAACCGACCTCATTCCTGAACACCATGCTGAGCGACAGTTCGAACAACACCGCACACTATAAGAGCCCGGCGTTTGATAAGCTTATTGGCGAAACCCTGAAGGTGGCAGATGACGCCCAGCGCGCCGATCTGTACGCCAAATCAGAACAACAGCTCGATAAAGACTCTGCGATCGTTCCGGTTTACTACTACGTTAACGCCCGCCTGGTGAAACCATGGGTAGGGGGTTATACCGGTAAAGACCCGTTGGACAATATTTCCGTTAAGAATCTTTATATTATCAAGCATTAATGGCAATACGTGGGGCGAGCGAGCTTGCCCCACTGTGTCTATTTTGTAACATTCATCAGGCACACGCCAGAAGGTACGGGCAATGTTGAAATTTATCCTGCGTCGCTGTCTTGAAGCGATTCCAACGTTATTTATTCTAATTACAATTTCCTTCTTCATGATGCGTCTTGCACCGGGCAGTCCTTTTACCGGTGAACGCACGCTTCCGCCAGAGGTTATGGCCAACATCGAAGCGAAATACCATTTAAACGATCCTATCACCACGCAGTACTTCAACTATCTGAAGCAACTTGCACACGGTGATTTTGGTCCGTCATTTAAATATAAAGACTATTCCGTTAACGACCTGGTGGCGTCCAGCTTCCCGGTATCGGCTAAATTAGGAGCTGCTGCATTTATCCTGGCCGTTGTTCTCGGTGTCACTGCGGGCGTTATCGCCGCGCTTAAACAAAATACCCGATGGGATTACGCCGTAATGGGGGTCGCAATGACCGGGGTGGTTATCCCCAGCTTCGTTGTTGCGCCGTTGCTGGTCATGATATTCGCCATAACCCTGAAATGGCTTCCCGGAGGCGGCTGGAACGGCGGGGCGCTGAAGTTCATGATATTGCCGATGGTGGCATTATCTCTGGCCTACATCGCCAGTATCGCCCGTATTACCCGCGGTTCAATGATTGAAGTCCTGCATTCGAACTTCATCCGTACCGCCCGTGCGAAAGGGCTGCCGATGCGCCGGATTATTTTCCGTCATGCCCTCAAGCCTGCACTGTTACCGGTACTCTCCTATATGGGGCCTGCTTTCGTCGGCATTATCACCGGTTCAATGGTGATTGAAACCATTTATGGTCTGCCGGGCATCGGGCAGCTGTTTGTTAACGGGGCGCTTAACCGTGACTATTCGCTGGTGCTGAGCCTGACGATCCTCGTGGGCGCGCTGACCATTCTGTTTAATGCCGTTGTCGATGTGCTGTATGCCGTTATCGACCCGAAAATCCGTTACTAACTGGAGCACGCCATGATGTTGAGTAAGAAAAACAGCGAGGCGCTGGAAAACTTCAGTGAAAAGCTGGAGGTTGAAGGTCGTAGCCTTTGGCAGGACGCCCGCCGTCGTTTTATGCATAACCGTGCCGCCGTTGCCAGCCTGGTCGTGCTGGTGCTTATCGCGCTGTTCGTAACCCTGGCGCCAATGCTCTCTCAGTTCACCTATTTCGATACGGACTGGGGCATGATGTCCAGCGCGCCGGATATGGAATCCGGGCACTATTTCGGTACCGACTCTTCGGGACGTGATTTGCTGGTGCGAGTGGCGATTGGCGGCCGTATCTCCCTGATGGTTGGCATCGCGGCGGCGCTGGTGGCGGTGATCGTCGGCACGCTTTACGGTTCGCTTTCCGGATACCTCGGCGGGAAAGTGGACTCCGTGATGATGCGTATGCTTGAAATCCTGAACTCCTTCCCGTTCATGTTCTTCGTCATTCTGCTGGTGACCTTCTTTGGTCAAAATATCCTGCTGATCTTCGTGGCGATCGGGATGGTGTCCTGGCTGGATATGGCGCGTATTGTGCGCGGCCAGACGCTGAGCCTCAAACGTAAGGAGTTTATCGAAGCCGCACAGGTTGGTGGTGTTTCTACCGCCAATATTGTGGTGCGTCATATCGTTCCTAACGTGCTGGGCGTGGTGGTGGTATACGCCTCCCTGTTGGTGCCAAGTATGATCCTGTTTGAATCTTTCCTGAGCTTCCTGGGATTAGGTACGCAAGAGCCGCTGAGTAGCTGGGGCGCTCTGTTAAGTGATGGCGCAAACTCCATGGAAGTGTCACCGTGGTTACTCCTGTATCCGGCGGGCTTCCTGGTCGTCACCCTGTTCTGTTTCAACTTTATCGGCGATGGCCTGCGTGATGCCCTCGACCCGAAAGACCGTTAAGGAGCGCCGTCATGACTATTATTGAAACGGCAACCGCGCCACAGGCGCAACAGCGGACCAGCGCACTGCTGGACGTTAAAGACCTCCGCGTGACGTTTAAAACCCCCGACGGTGATGTTACTGCCGTTAACGATCTCAACTTCGACCTGCGTGCCGGTGAAACGCTGGGCATTGTGGGCGAATCCGGTTCCGGTAAATCCCAGACCGCATTCGCGCTGATGGGCCTGCTGGCGTCAAACGGCGTGATCGGTGGTTCGGCGACGTTTAACGGAAAAGAGATCCTGAATTTGCCGGAACATGAGCTGAATAAGCTGCGCGCGGAGCAGATTTCAATGATTTTCCAGGATCCGATGACGTCCCTGAACCCCTATATGCGTGTGGGCGAACAGCTGATGGAAGTGCTGATGCTCCACAAGGGGCTGGGTAAAGCCGAAGCGTTTGAAGAGTCCGTCAAAATGCTGGATGCGGTGAAAATGCCTGAGGCACGTAAGCGCATGCGCATGTATCCGCACGAATTCTCCGGCGGTATGCGCCAGCGCGTCATGATCGCGATGGCATTGCTTTGTCGGCCAAAACTGCTGATCGCTGATGAACCGACCACCGCTCTGGACGTGACCGTCCAGGCGCAGATCATGACGTTGCTGAACGAGCTGAAGCGCGAGTTCAACACCGCCATTATCATGATCACCCACGATTTAGGCGTCGTTGCCGGGATCTGCGACAAAGTGTTAGTCATGTATGCAGGCCGCACGATGGAATACGGTAATGCCCGCGATGTGTTCTACCAGCCAGCCCATCCGTACTCTATCGGGTTGCTGAATGCCGTACCGCGCCTTGATGCGGAAGGGGAGTCGCTGCTGACTATCCCGGGTAACCCGCCAAACCTGCTGCGTCTGCCAAAAGGCTGTCCGTTCCAGCCGCGTTGTCCGCATGCGATGGAAATCTGTAACAGCGCACCGCCGCTGGAAGCGTTTGTCCCTGGCCGTCTGCGCGCCTGCTTTAAGCCGCTGGAGGAGCTGGTATGAACGCAATCGACGAAAAAAGAAATGTGCTGCTCGAAATCGCTGACCTGAAGGTCCATTTCGATATCAAAGACGGTAAACAGTGGTTCTGGCAGCCTGCCAAAACCCTGAAAGCGGTGGATGGCGTCACGCTACGCCTGTACGAAGGGGAGACCCTGGGCGTGGTGGGTGAATCTGGCTGCGGCAAATCGACATTTGCGCGTGCGATCATCGGCCTGGTGAAGGCCACCGACGGGAAAGTGGCCTGGCTTGGCAAAGATCTGCTGGGGATGAAGCCGGATGAATGGCGCGACGTGCGCAGCGACATCCAGATGATTTTCCAGGATCCGCTGGCGTCCCTGAACCCGCGTATGACCATTGGCGAAATCATTGCCGAGCCGCTGCGCACCTATCATCCGAAGATGCCGCGCCAGGAAGTTCGCGATCGGGTGAAAGCGATGATGCTCAAGGTGGGTCTGTTGCCTAACCTCATTAACCGCTACCCACACGAGTTTTCCGGCGGTCAGTGCCAACGTATCGGTATCGCACGCGCGTTGATCCTTGAACCAAAACTGATTATCTGTGATGAGCCGGTTTCGGCGCTGGACGTCTCCATCCAGGCCCAGGTGGTTAACCTGCTACAGAAACTGCAACGGGAAATGGGGCTGTCGCTGATCTTCATCGCCCACGATCTGGCGGTGGTAAAACACATTTCGGACCGTGTGCTGGTCATGTATCTGGGCCACGCCGTGGAGCTGGGTACGTATGATGAGGTGTACCACAATCCGCTGCACCCTTATACCAAAGCGCTGATGTCTGCGGTTCCCGTTCCGGATCCCGATCTGGAAAAAAATAAAACCATTCAGCTTCTGGAAGGTGAACTGCCTTCGCCAATCAACCCGCCTTCAGGCTGCGTATTCCGTACGCGATGCCCAATAGCCGGGCCGGAATGTGCAAAAACACGGCCGGTTCTGGAGGGCAGTTTCCGACATGCGGTTTCCTGCCTGAAAGTAGACCCGTTATAATCGCAAGGGCTGACATGATGTCAGCCCTTATTTTTCGAGGTTAATGTGTCGCGATTATTCACGTCGGCCCGTCAGCGGCTGTATCACCTTTTATTTGATCCTGAGACGGTTTCCGGTCGCCGTTTCGAAGGCCTTTGTGGTTTATTTGCCCTGATTAGCGTCATTATTATCTTTATCGAATCCGGCGCCGGAACGCAGTACCATATGACGTATGAGGAGTGGCACGTTTTCGTCTGGCTGGAATTGATTGTCACGCTGGTGTTTACCGCGGAATATGTGCTGAGGGTCATTAGCTGGCCAAATCCGGCGAAATACGTTTTCAGCTTCTGGGGGTTTATTGATTTAGCCACCATCCTGCCGCTGTATGTCATGTGGCTGTGGCCTGAGATCAGCCTGAATTATGTGTTTGCCTGGCGTGCAATGCGGGCGATTCGTGTGTTACGAATACTCAAACTGCTGCGCTTTATGCCGTCGCTGCGGGTTTTTTGGGTCGCCATTGTCAGCGCCCGCCACCAGCTGATTCTCTTCTATTCGTTTATTGCTATCGTGATGATCGTTTTTGGCTCCCTGATGTATTTAATCGAAGGGCCAAAATACGGGTTTACCACACTTAATGCGTCTGTTTACTGGGCTATCGTCACGGTGACCACCGTGGGCTATGGCGATATTACCCCGCATACGCCGCTCGGACGTATTGTGGCATCGGTTCTTATCCTGATCGGCTATTCAGTAATAGCGATACCAACGGGGCTAATTACCACCCATATGAGCAGCGCCTTCCAGAACAGCAAGCAGCAACGCAAATGTCCGAATTGTCAGCAGGGGAATCATGAACCCGGCGCGCGGTTTTGTCACCGCTGTGGAAATGCCTTACCGGATTAAATAAAAAAGGCTGCGCGGGCAGCCTTTTTTATTATTCGCGCCAGAGAATATGGCACAGTTTGTGATCTTTCTCGCGGCACAGCAGGACGCGGGCAAAGATGTCGTTAATTTCTCCGCCGTCTTCATCTGCCAGGCCAATCACCACCTCTGCGAAGAAGTCCGGGTTGAGGTCAAAATCGACGTGTTCGGCCCAGTCTTCAGACGGATCGAACAGCTCAGCACCGCCACGCTCTTCAAATTGCAGGTTGAAAAGAATGACGTCAGCAGGGTCGAGATTATCGACCGCCAGCTCGAGAAAAATATCGTAGGCCTGTTCGAGCGTTTCGTCTTCGGTCAGGCGATTGTTCAGATCCATTTCCATGATGACTACCTGTTAAACATCGTTGGGCACGTTTTACAGCAACGGGCTAAAGAAGTAAAACAGTCGTTCGGCAATTCGCTGCCACAGCGGACGTTTCGCCCACAGTCTGGCGTCCAGCAGGCGTGAGCGGGAGATATAATCGTCCTGAACCGCTGCCAGATCGCCACCGAACCCGGCGTCATCAATGACCAGCGTAATTTCAAAATTCAGCCATAGACTGCGCATATCGAGGTTAACGGTGCCCACCAGGCTCAGCTCTCCGTCCACCAGCACGCTCTTGGTATGTAACAGCCCGCCTTCGAACTGATAAATTTTAACGCCTGCGGCCAGCAGCTCACTAAAGAACGCGCGGCTTGCCCATCCCACCAGCAGCGAATCGTTCTTGCGCGGCATAATAATGCTCACATCCACTCCGCGCTGTGCCGCTGTACAGATGGCATGCAGAAGGTCGTCGCTGGGAACGAAATAGGGCGTGGTCATGATCAGATATTCCCGCGCGGAGTACGCGGCGGTCAGCAGTGCCTGATGGATCAGATCTTCCGGGAAGCCAGGACCGGAGGCGATAGTGTGGATAGTGTGCCCGCTGGCTTCCTCAAACGGCATGATATTGCCATCCGGGGGCGGGGGAAGAATGCGTTTACCGGTTTCAATTTCCCAGTCGCAGGAGTAGACGATACCCATTGAGGTCGCGATCGGTCCCTCCATCCGCGCCATCAGATCGATCCATTGCCCCACGCCGGAATCCTGCTTGAAGTAGCGGGGGTCAACCATGTTCATGCTGCCGGTGTAGGCGATATAGTTATCGATCAGAACCATTTTCCGGTGCTGGCGGAGATCCATGCGGCGCAGAAAGACGCGGAAAAGATTCACTTTCAGCGCCTCGACCACCTCGATACCGGCGTTGCGCATCATGCCTGCCCACGGGCTACGGAAAAAGGCCACGCTGCCGGCGGAGTCCAGCATCAGGCGGCAGTGGATACCGCGACGTGCAGCGGCCATTAGTGATTCGGCGACCTGGTCCGCCATGCCGCCCGGCTGCCAGATATAAAACACCATCTCGATATTATGCCGTGCGAGCTGGATATCACGGATCAGCGCCTGCATCACATCATCGGAAGAGGTCATCAGTTGCAGTTGATTACCTTTTACCCCAGCAATCCCCTGGCGGCGTTCGCACAGCTTGAACAAAGATGCGGCCACGCTGCTGTTCTCTTCAGCGAAGATATGCTTGCAGGCTTTAAGGTCGGCAAGCCATTTCGCCGTGGAGGGCCACATGGCGCGCGCGCGTTCGGCGCGGCGTTTACCCAGATGAAGTTCACCGAAAGAGAGATAGGCGATGATGCCCACCAGCGGCAGAATATAGATAATCAGAAGCCAGGCCATGGCGGAAGGTACCGCTCTGCGTTTCATCAGAATGCGCAACGTCACCCCGGCAATTAACAGCCAGTATCCTAAAATGACCAGCCAACTCACCACGGTGTAGAAGGTTGTCATAAATAAAAAATCCTTTTGAAAGCGTATTGTTATGAGTTTACGCATCAGGATTCATCTGGCAAATAAAAACACCAGATAAAAGCGCTGGTTTGCCGCCTGCTTAGGCATATAATGGCATCTCTGTTAGAGAAAGAGTTGTAGACATGAAGCGCAGTAGAACTGAAGTTGGGCGCTGGCGCATGTTGCGACAGGTGAGTCGTCGTAAGGCTCGTTGGCTGGAAGCACAATCCCGCCGCAATATGCGTATCCACGCCATCAGAAAATGTGGCCTGAACAGACACCGTAACGCGCTGTTGTTCGCGGTCCAGGACATCTGAAAAGCATGAAGGGCACCGTAAAGGTGCCCATTAAATATCCAGGCTATCAATTTTTGCAGTCTCTTCCCATCTGCTTTCCGCGATATACTGAGTCCCCATAACGTCATGATATTAAAAGATGAATCCTTATCTCTGGATTTTTATTGTACTTTTGGCGCTGGATGCGCTCAGGGAAGATTTAGGACTTTCGTCATTTTCCTCATTGGCAGATTATGTTTTCGCATGGGGAATACATTGGCTTTATTAAAGGAAAAAAGGATGAACGGAAAAGTAATGGCAGCACTCTTTGGGATTGCGATATTAAGCGGTTGTGCCAGCAGCAAAACCTCACCCGAACGGCACGCGTTTTATTTCGTGTCGCATCAGTCCAGCTTTACTGGCGGCAATTACACCTCCAGCGTGCAGAAAAATTATCAGCTGAACGTGGCGCAGTTCCGCGAGCTTTATGCCCGGGGCAAAGCTGACCGCGCGGAAGGGCGGACTCAGGCTGAAGCCAGTGAATACGCACAAAGCATTCGCGATCAGCTGAAAGAAAATGCGAAGTCGCAGGAATTGTTCGCAGGCAACGCGAAGGATAAATGGTCTTCGGACATGGACAGTAAAGACGCCCTGTTATTTGGTAACGAACTGGCCGCGACTTATCTTGATGGCTATAACGGCGTACAATAGCGCAACTGATTCAGGGGATACCGTAATTACCGGTATCCCCGCTGTTTTTGAGCGAAAGGAGTAAGACGTGTTTGCGGAGTTTGGTGTACTGAATTTCTGGACCTATGTTGTCGGCGCATTTTTTATCGTGCTGGTTCCAGGACCGAACACCTTGTTTGTGCTGAAAACAGGGATTGGCCACGGCGTTAAGAAAGGCTATCTGGCAGCCACCGGTGTGTTTATTGGTGATGCCGTGCTGATGTTTCTGGCCTGGGCAGGCGTCGCCGCGTTGATCCAGACCACTCCGGTATTATTTAATATTGTCCGCTATCTGGGCGCGTTTTATCTGCTGTGGCTGGGCGGAAAAATGCTCTGGTCCGTTATGACGCGTCAAAAAAATGCGCACGAAAGTAGCGCCGAACCGGCAAGCGCAATCCTTAAGCGTTCGCTGGTGCTGAGCCTGACGAACCCGAAAGCGATTCTCTTTTACGTGTCGTTCTTCGTGCAGTTCATTGATGTCAATGCGAAGAATACCGGCACGTCGTTCCTGATCCTCGCCACAACGCTTGAGCTGATCAGCTTCATGTACATGAGCTTCCTGATTTTCTCAGGCGCGTTTGTCACGCGTTACCTGAAAACCAAAAAGAAACTGGCGAAGCTGGGGAACGGGCTGATAGGCCTGCTGTTTGTCGGATTTGCGGCGAGGCTGGCGTCGCTGCACTGAATAAAGAAAAGGCTCCTGAGGGAGCCTTTCGTTTCAGAATACTTTTTTATACGGACGAACCGTGACTTTCTCGTACACGCCGGCTGCGACGTACGGGTCTGCTTCTGCCCAGGCCTGCGCGGCTTCAAGAGATTCAAACTCGGCAATCACCGTGGAGCCGGTAAAACCCGCCGCGCCCGGATCGTTGCTGTCAACGGCAGGCATCGGGCCTGCGGTCAGCAACCGACCTTCATCCTGTAGCAACTGTAAACGCGCCAGATGGGCAGGGCGAACGGAAAGACGTTTTTCCAGAGAATCAGGTACATCTTCAGCGTAAATCACGTAAAGCACGGCAAAGCTCCTTAACCGGTAAAAGTGACAATTACGTTATGTGAAAGCACAAATGACTGCAATGTAAAGATAATAACAATGTTAAAACCCTGATCTGGATGCCCCTTTTTTGCCCTCATGTACGCTTAAATTGCGCCAGGACAAAGTGTCTTATTGAATATGATTGCTATTTGCATTTAAAATCAAGGTTCGGTTTTTTAACGTTGATGATTATGACTTCGATGACCCTTGATTTACCTCGCCGCTTTCCATGGCCGACGCTGCTTTCCGTCGTTATTCACGGTGCTGTCGTGGCGGGTCTGCTCTATACCTCGGTTCATCAGGTTATTGAAATGCCGGCGCCAGCGCAGCCAATTTCTGTGACCATGGTATCGCCTGCGGATCTTGAGCCGCCGCAGGTTGCGCCGCCGCCGCCACAGCCCGTTGTTGAACCCGAGCCGGAGCCAGAGCCCGAGCCGGTTCCTGAACCGCCGAAAGAAGCGCCGGTGGTGATCCATAAGCCGGAGCCGAAACCTAAGCCGAAGCCAAAACCCAAGCCGGTCAAAAAGGTTGAAGAACGTCCGAAACGCGAAGTGCGTCCGGTTGAGCCACGCGCCACGCAGCCGGTTGAAAATGCCGCCCCGTCACGTCCGCTGATGAATAACACCACGACCGCGACAAAACCGACGGTAACGGCGCCAGCAGGCCCGCGCGCGCTGAGCCGTAACCAGCCGCAGTACCCGGCACGTGCTCAGGCGTTACGTATTGAAGGGCGTGTACGGGTGAAATTCGACGTTACGGCCGATGGACGTGTCGATAACGTGGAAATCCTGTCCGCACAGCCGGCGAATATGTTTGAACGTGAAGTTAAATCGGCCATGCGCAGGTGGCGCTATGAAGCCGGTAAACCCGGCAATGGGTTGATTGTGAACATTGTCTTCCGCCTGAACGGCGGGGCACAGATGGAATAAAAGAAGCCTCCGCAAGGAGGCTTTTTTTTACCTGAGGATCAGCTCCGTGGAAGCTGGCGGGGCTTACCGTCGCTATCCACCGCCACATAGATGAACAATGCCTCCGTCGCCTTATAGCGCTGACCAATCGGTTCAGAAGAGACTTTTTTCACCCAGACTTCAATGTTGATGGAGACAGACGTATTGCCGCGTTTTACGCAGCGTGCATAACAGCACACCACGTCCCCCACCGCGACAGGACGCAGGAAGGTCATGCCATCGACCCGGACGGTTACCACGCGCCCGTGTGCAATCTCTTTTGCCAGGATTGCACCGCCCATATCCATCTGCGACATCAACCAGCCGCCAAAAATATCGCCATTGGCATTCGTATCCGCAGGCATTGCCAGTGTGCGTAAAACCAGTTCGCCCTGTGGGGCGTCATTTGTTGTCATTGTTTTTAAACTCGTAACTGAAGACTTCAGGCGGGATGCTACTATGATTTCTGGCTGGAGAGAATAGGGTTAGCGCCCGCAGAGCAGGCGCCTTAGGGTCAGAAGGACAGGGTCACGCCTGCGTAATACGCACGGCCTGGTTCGTTATAGGTCGATGCACCGTCATTTTCACGGTAAATCTGCTTGTCAAAGAGGTTGCTGATGCCGGCATTCAGGCGCAGGTTTTTGGTCAGCTGATAGTTACTGCCGATACCCACGATGGAATACGCGCCGATCTCTCTGTTGGACATCGCATTTTCCTCTTTGCGGATTTCAGCGTTTTCTCTGGGCTTCTGGCGGCCGTACATCGTCCAGCTTACGTTGGCTGAAAGCTTGCTGTTAACCTCCCAGTCCAGCATGGTGTTGACGGTATATTTGGGGATAATCGACAAAGGGTTGCCGGTGTCCTTACTTTCAGACTGAATCATATACGTCGCATTGGTACGCCATGTTAGCGTGTCGCGGATAACCGGGACGGTGAGATTGCCCTCCAGCCCCTCAACAACAGCCTTTCCTCCGTTCTGCCACTGAAGGATATTTGCGCCGCTGCTTGTCTGGCCCAGCACGTCCGTTCCTGAAACGATCTTGTTTTTGTAATCGTTGCGGAACCAGGTTATGCCCGCCTCGTAGCCTTCCAGCGCAAAGGCCAGGCCAATCTCTTTGTTCACGCTGATTTCAGGATCCAGATCCGGGTTACCTAACAGGTAACAGCTTCCTTCGGAAACGTTGTTCGGGCAGCCATTGCCGCGGGTGGAAAGCAGATAGCCTTCGCTGGATTGATACAGGTTTGGCGCTTTAAATACCCGAGCGATACCCGCTTTAACCTTGAACATGTCACCCAAATCCTGAGAGACGTTCAGGCTAGGGCTCCAGTTGCTGCCGAACTGATTGTGATAATCAAAGCGGAGCCCCGGGATCAGGTTGGTGCCCTGACGCGCTTCAATATTGTCCTCAAGATAGATGCCGGTGAGGTCAGCGCTGTTTTTGCTGTTGCGCTCAGAAGCCGTGCCGGGAACGCCGTTAATCACTTCTCCCGACACATTTGTCGCCTGCATTGAGGCCGGATCGTTCAGTTCATCACGATTCCATTCTGCACCCACGGTTAGCGTCTGTTCGACCAGCCAGAAGAAAGGAATGTTCAGTTCACCCGTTGAACGGTATGACTCCAGCCGGCTGGTATCGTATTTATCGCTATTGATCATCCCCTCAACTTTGCCCGTAGAGCCTTCTTCCAGGCGGGTGTTGTTGGTCTTTTCATAATAGACACCGAACTTTGACTGACCCCAGTCCCAGATGCCGTTGTGCGTAATGCCATAAGACTGGCGGTACATTCGGTTCGTTTCGTGTCCATACAGGGACGACACCAGACCATCAGGGCTAACGTTACTGTTGCTGTATTGAGTATCACCCGCGTAGATATTGCCCTGGCGGCTGTAGCTGTAGTCGAAATCGATAATCTGCTGTGGCGTGAGTTTCCAGGAGAGCAGGGCATTGATGTCCTTGTTGCGCACGCCTTCACGTCCGGCGGCGTAAGAGCCGTTTTGCGCGGTGTTGATGTCCTGAGCATCTGCGTCAGTTTTGTTGATATTCCCGTACAGGCGCATCGTTAACGCATCGCCCGCAAGGGGGCCGCTCAGATCAAAATTAGCGCGTTTTGTCGCCCCCTCTTTATCATTTTCAGGCTGGTTAGTGTACAGGGAGAGTGAGCCGTGCCAGTCGTTGGTCGGGCGTTTGGTAATGATGTTGACGACGCCGCCGGCCGCCCCCGAACCATAGCGGGCGGCAGCAGGTCCCCGGAGCACTTCAATGCGCTCAACCATCTCTGGCGGAACCCAGTTAGTATCCCCGCGGCTGTCGCGCTCCCCGCGCCAGCTGTAGCGCACCGAGTTACGTGACGTCACCGGCACACCGTCAATCAGAATCAGCGTGTTCTCCGGCCCCATACCGCGGATGTCGATCTGGCGGTTGTTACCGCGGCTGCCTGTCGCGCTGTTTCCGGTGAGGTTAACCCCGGGCATTTTGCGAATAATTTCTGAAAGATCGTTAACCGGTGGATCCTTTTCTATGTCCTTTGCCGTGATGATGGAAACCCCCGGCTGTTGCTTCAGCGCCTCTTCAGCGGTGGCCTGAACAACCATTGTTTCACCATCGGCGAGAGTCTCTTCCGCTGCGTGTGCGCTCTGGTATAGCGTTGAAAAAATGGCGAGCGTAAGTGTAGCCGGGGCAAATCTTATTATGTTATTCATCAACTCATTTCCATTTGTTAAAAATGCGATGACGAATATTAATGATAGTCATTCTCATTACAATAAAGTGACAGCAATCTCCATAAAATCTTCATGATTCAGACATTTTCGCAGGAAGGATGTAGAGAAAAGAGAAGGCGGGAAAAGAGGCCAGACCGCGTGGCGATCTGGCCAGAAGGATCAGTGCTTGTCATCCTGCGGCATGTGGCGATAAATATAAACGCCGCTGAGCAGGGTGAAGATAAGAGTCAGCGCCGTCAGGCCAAACACCTTGAAGTTGACCCAGATATTCTGCGGGAGCCAGAATGCGACATAGATATTCGCCAGACCACACAGAATAAAAAATAGCGCCCAGGCGATATTCAGACGCCCCCACACAGCCTGCGGCAGGGTCAGTTCTTTCCCCAGCATGCGCTGGATCAGTGGCTTCTTCATCACCCACTGGCTGATGAGGAGTGCGCCCGCAAACAGGCCGTAAATCACCGTGACCTTCCATTTGATAAATTCATCATTGTGGAAGAACAATGTCAGACCACCAAACACCGCCACCATCAGGAAGGTGATGAGCGCCATCTTTTCAACTTTGCGATAGCGAACCCAGCTGTAAATCAGCACCACAGCCGTTGCCACAATCAGCGCCAGCGTGCCGGCATAAATGTCGTACAGCTTATAAAAAGCGAAAAATACGATCAGCGGTAAAAAATCAAGAAACTGCTTCATTCTGCGATCCCAGTTACTGACGAATTAACATGTACAGGCGGAACAAATAGACCAGCAGCACGGCTGAAATCAGATTGCTCAGCGTATTGGCGACAACCGCTCCGACGTTTGGCGTTAACACCGCAAAATTCGGCGCAAACAGCAACAGCAGAGTCTTGGCCAGCAGCCAGCTGATAACGGCCGGGGCGACCAGTCGCATATTGGCCCATGCGAGCCTGATGCTGCTGCGCATGGCGGTGAAAATGCCCAGTTTGTCCTGCACAACCATTACTGGCGCGAATGAAAGCACGATAGCCAGCAGCACGCCCGGAACGACCACCAACATGATCCCCATCTGGACCAGCAGTGTGGTCAGGAAGATGAGGATAAACAGCTTTGGCAGCACCGGAGCACTGGCCCCGATTGCACGTAACGCGCTGACGCGTTGGCCGGCAGATACCAGTTGGATCATCAGCAACACGCCACCCGCCAGAATGGCGTTGCCAATCAGACCCGAGAAGGTAGATGCCGCAGATGCGCGCAGCAAGATTTGCTGTTGCTCAGGCGTCATATTCTGCACAAGGTCAAACAACCCTGCGCTGCCTGCAAGATGATCCCCCTGGCTCAGCGTGGCAATCTGTTCATCACTGGGTGAGAACGCATGACCCAGCACCACCGTAATAAAGGCGCACAACAACGCGATCAGTAAAAAGGTAATGAACTGATTGCGGAAAAAATTTCCCGTGTCACGGTAGACAGACTTCGCCGTGATAGACATGCACTCTCCTTGAGTATTGCAGGTGTTAATTAGCCGGCAATTGTACACCGGATAACACGCTGGTGGCAGCATCAAGGCTTGTATGGAAAAGCATATCTTTGTAAAGCGGCGGTAATCCATAGCGGGCGCGGGCGCGATTGCATGCCTCATTGACCTGCCCATCCTCTCCCGACATCGCGAAAGTGCGACACGGGCTGGGGCGATCCGCGTAAATGGAGCAGCGGGTGGATACCCCAGGTTCACCTTCCAGTGCCACACAGCGGCTCTGTTTTTGATTGGTGCCGCGCATACAGCGCAGAAAAGGGGTTAAGGGTTCAGTGAGATCGACCGGAACGGTGCCGCCGCCATCGCTGGCTTCAGCCCAGTAGAAAGAGACTCGAAAATACGCACAACAGGCTCCGCACGTCATGCACGGGTTATGATCACTCATGGCACACCTGCAAAAGTAGAACGCATCAAATCACATTGTGAGAGCGATAAATTATCCAGCCGCTACAGGAAGCGCAAGAGAGGGAAAACAGAAAATTTTGTAACCATGAAATGCCAAAAATTGACGCGGTAACAACTTATTGCTTTATGAGGCGTCACCAAAAATTAACCTAGATCAATGAATGTTAACTTACTGGTTTTAATGTGATCTGTGTTAGATCACTTATTACTCATTTGTGAGTATATTCTCCTCCGCAATTAAAACCACAACGATGGAGCGGATATGAAAAAATTAGCGGTGGCAGCCCTTATCTTAAGCAGTCTCTCTGGCGGCGCGTACGCGCATGAAGCAGGCGAATTCTTTATTCGTGCCGGTTCGGCAACGGTACGTCCAACGGAAGGGTCCGATAATGTACTGGGTATGGGCGGGTTTAACGTCAGCAATAACACCCAGTTAGGCCTGACGTTTACGTATATGGCAACGGATAACGTTGGCGTCGAGCTTTTAGCCGCCACGCCATTCCGTCACCGCGTCGGTTTAGGACCGACCGGGGACATTGCCACGGTGCACCATTTGCCACCAACGCTGATGGCGCAGTGGTACTTCGGCGATTCCAGCAGCAAGGTGCGCCCTTATATTGGTGCAGGCGTTAACTACACCACCTTCTTTGATGAGAAATTTAACGATACTGGTAAAGAGGCCGGGCTCTCCGATCTCAGCCTGAAAGACTCGTGGGGCATGGCGGGACAGGTTGGTCTGGATTATCTGATTAATCGTGACTGGCTGATCAACGCCTCTGTCTGGTATATGGACATTGATACGGACGTGCGCTTTAAAGCTGGCGGGCAGCAGCAAAGTATCAATACCCGTCTGGATCCGTGGGTATTTATGTTCTCAGCAGGCTATCGTTTCTGACAGAAGATATATCCCCTGTCAGCCGGTGATTGCTGTATGGTGGTTGTTCCACACACCTGTCTGGAGGGGATATCCCCAACATCAAATTTGAGTGTCCGGTTTGTGCAGGTAAACAGTTTCAGTTCACGACGTTCAGCCCAGCACATAGCCTACCTCACGGTGCTATCTGTTCCGTTTGCGGAACACGTCTCACCATTCATTCATGCCTGCCGAAGCTCAGACGACGACGGTGGCCAAAGCCATTAAACTAGAAAAGGCCTCTGAGAGGCCTTTTTCGATCGTGAAATCACTTCTGAATTAAATAACGAATGGTTGGTCCGTCCTGCTGGATATCCAGCACGGTATAGCCGTGATTTTTGGCATCAAGCGGAATGTTATTGATCGACTGGGGGCAATCGCTCACCACTTCCAGAATTTCACCTTTCTTTAGCTGCGGTAGCGCTTCAAGCGTGGCGACGGCCGGGTAAGGGCAAGGTTCACCCACCATATCGAGACGATAATCAGGCACGATCTCTTTCATGCGGCATTCTCCTGAGTTTCAGTTTTGGCGGTGGCGCGTCGGAAGAAGCGCTTCTCTTGTGCAACAACCAGTAAGAAGGCGATGAGCAGCAGGGCATAGGTCACCAGGAGCCCCCCGAGTGGACCAAAGGTTTTCAGCAGGTTGACCTTGTCCCAGTTTGTTGCCAGCACCGGAGAGACGTCATCCCAGTAGCAGGCCAGAAGGGTAGAGCCAATCACGTTACCCAGACCCACCCACCAGTAATGCACCTGGCCTTCCACAGCGCGATACATCCAGCCGGTTTCACACCCGCCCGCCAGCACAATGCCAAAGCCAAACAGCAGCCCGCCAATCACGGCATTTGGGCCCGCCCACATAATTTTTGGCTCCACGCCGAGCTGAACATAGCTGAAGATGCCAATTGCGCTCACGGCCATGCCGGCAATGATCGCCTTCGCCATCATGGTGCGTCCGGTGATCCACATATCGCGAAACGCGGAGGTAAAGCAGATCTGCGCGCGTTCGATCAGCAGACCAAAGCCGACGCCGAACAGCATGGCCAGACCGAGTTTGGGCTGATTCATTGCCGTGCAAATCGCCCAGGCAACCATAGCAAAAAAGACCAGCATACCGACGCGGAAACGACGACGCGCCTGATCGGGTTTTTGCGTTAACGGAGAGGCAGCGCTAACTTTCGTCATTTTCACCGGAATGCGGAACAGCGGCAGCAGGGTGAATTTAGCACCGAAGTAGGAGCCGATGGCGGTGGCGACGGCAAAGAACCAGGCATGCAGCGAGAACTGCGGAATGCCGGTAAAGAACGCGGCCAGATTACAGCCCATCGCCAGACGAGCGCCAAACCCGGCAATGATGCCGCCGACCACGGCCTGCATAATGCGGATGCGGCTTTTCGGCATGCGCAACTTAACGTTGTTGGCCCACAGCGCGGCCGCAAAACAGCCGCCGAACATGCCAATGATCATCATCCCGTCGATGCGGGTCAGCGGTGTGCCCTCAAGATGGATCAGTTTGAAGTAGCCCCACTCTTCGGCATGGACGCCTGCCAGCTGTAATAGCTGCCCACCCCAGCGGGTAAACTCGCCCGTAACAGCCCAGAAGGTGCCGGTAATACCGAAATAATAGGTAGAGAGAATGCCTGCCGCGATAACGGCCGGAACAGGTGACCAGAACTTAACCAGGTAAGTCTGTTTGAAGGAATACCATGACATGAATAACCTCTGAACTCAGAAGGGTAACGCTAAAAAGAGCCCAGATCATACGCTTACGCGAAAGTTTGGAAAGTCATTCACACCGAAAATATCGACAGGATCAATTTTGACCTGCTTCTTTCAGGAAGAGAGGAGGGAAAACCGCCTGACGCCGGGGCCAGACGGTGTTAACGGTTACGCCTTGCGCGTGGCCGCTTTCATGGATGTGACGAATGCGTGTAATTCAGCCAGCATCTGCTGTGGCTTATCCACGTTCTTCTCGATAATTTTCACGATAGCCGAACCCGAAATGGCCCCGGCGGCTTTCGCGTCAATCGCCGCAGTAACCTGATTCGGTGAGGAAATGCCAAAGCCCTGAAGCGGCGGTGCAGCATGGTATTCTGCAAGCTTCTCCACCAGATGATGCAGCGGCAGCGCGGCTTTGTTTTCCGCACCGGTGACGCCCGCACGGGAGAGCAGGTAGGTGTAACCTCGTCCGTAAGAGGCAATCTGGCGCAACAGATCGTCATCGGCATTCGGTGGACAGATGAAAATCGGCGCGACGTTGTGGCGCATTGCCGCCTGACGGAATGGCGCAGACTCTTCAACGGGCACGTCAGCCACCAGCACGGAGTCAACGCCCACGCGGGCGCACTCTGCGTAAAACGCATCAATGCCGCGGCTGAACACCAGGTTGGCGTACATCAGCAGGCCGATCGGAATGGTCGGGTGCTTCTGACGGATCGCCGCCAGCATTTCAAAGCACTGGCTCGGCGTCACGCCCGCGGCAAACGCGCGTAGCGTTGCGTTCTGAATGGTCGGGCCATCCGCCAGCGGATCGGAGAACGGAATACCGAGCTCCAGCGCGTCGGCACCGGCATCAATCAGGGTGTCGATAATCTTCAGCGACTGCTCCGGGCCGGGGTCGCCCAGCGTCACGAAGGGAACGAACGCGCCTTCCTGGCGGGCTTTCAGTTGTGCAAATGCGTTGTCGTAGCGTTCCATCAGATTTCCCCTCGTGCTTTCAGAATATCGTGAACGGTGAAGATATCTTTGTCACCGCGACCGGAAAGGTTTACCACCAGCAGCTGCTCTTTTTCCGGATTTTCCTTCATCATTTTCAGCGCGTGCGCCAGCGCGTGGGAAGACTCCAGCGCCGGGATGATCCCTTCATTGCGGCACAGCGTTTTGAAGGCCTCCAGCGCTTCGTCATCGGTGATGGAGACATAATCCGCGCGGCCGGTGCTGTTCAGGAACGCGTGCTGCGGCCCTACGGACGGGAAATCCAGCCCGGCAGAGATCGAGTAAGACTCCTCAATCTGCCCTTCATCGGTCTGCATCATCGGGGCCTTCATGCCGAAGTAGATCCCCACGCGGCCATGCTTCAGCGGCGCACCATGCTCGCCCGTTTCAATGCCGTGGCCGGCAGGCTCAACGCCAATCAGCCCAACGCTGGTTTCGTCGATAAAATCGGCAAACATGCCGATGGCGTTAGATCCGCCGCCAACGCAGGCGATCACCGCATCCGGCAGGCGACCCTCTTTTTCGAGGATCTGCGCTTTAGTCTCTTCGCCGATCATGCGCTGGAATTCACGCACGATGGTCGGGAACGGGTGCGGGCCCGCGGCGGTACCGAGCATGTAGTGGGCGGTTTCGTAGCTGCCAGACCAGTCGCGCAGCGCTTCATTACAGGCATCTTTCAGCGTGGCAGAACCGCTGTGCACCGGGATCACTTCCGCCCCCATCAGACGCATACGGAACACGTTTGGCGACTGGCGCTCAACGTCCTTCGCCCCCATGTAAATGCGGCATTTCAGGCCGAGCAGGGCGCTGGCGAGCGCTGAGGCCACACCGTGCTGCCCCGCGCCGGTTTCGGCGATGATTTCGGTTTTACCCATCCGCTTCGCGAGCAGCGCCTGGCCCAGCACCTGGTTAGTTTTATGCGCGCCACCGTGCAGCAAATCTTCACGCTTAAGATACAGCGTAGTTTTAGTGCCTTCGGTCAGGTTGCGGCACTTTGTCAGCGCCGTCGGACGACCGGCGTAGTTTTTCAGCAGGTCAGTAAACTCCGCCTGAAACGCCGGATCTTTCTGTGCGCTCACGAACGCTTCTTCCAACTGGCGCAGCGCGGGCATCAGGATTTGTGGGACATACATCCCACCGAACTCACCAAAATACGGGTTAAGTAATGTCGTCATCTTCTCTTCCTTAATATGCACGCAGAGTTTTAAATACCGATGCCAGCTTGCTGGCGTCTTTAATGCCCGGTTGGGACTCTACGCCTGAATTGAAATCGAGGCCGGCGCAGCCGGTTTTGGCCGCTTCCACACAGTTATCGGGGCATAATCCCCCCGCCAGCAGGACATTGTCCAGCACTTCGCCACGCAGCAGTGACCAGTCGAAACGCTGCCCCGTGCCGCCCTGGCCGTTGTCGAGCACGTATTTATCGACATGCTTCAGGTTACGCGCGGGCAGGGTGGCGCCAACGCTTTGCGCTTTCCAGATCTGAACCTGAGGCGCCAGAGCATGTCGCAGAGCATCGATGTACGCCTGATCTTCATCGCCATGCAGCTGAACCGCGCTCAGGGATAACGCGTCCGCTTTAGCCGCAACGTCGTTAATATCCGCATCGCGGAACACGCCCACGTAGTTCAGTGGCGCAGCCGCCATCACCTTGCGCGCCTGTTCCTCATTAACGGCGCGAGGAGAGGACTCAACAAAGATCAGACCACCATAGATTGCGCCCGCTTCATATGCGGCCTGCGCATCCTGTTCACGGGTCAGGCCGCAGACTTTGTTCTCACCCAACAGCACGCGGCGCACGGCCGCATTAAGATCGTCGTGTTCCATCATCGCGGAGCCGATCAGGAAACCGTTGGCAAAGTGGCTGAGTTCGCGCACCTGAGCGTAGCTGTTTATCCCGGATTCGCTGATCACCGTGACGCCCGCGCCCAGACGCGGCGCAAGCTGGCGCGTACGGTTGAGGTCAATCGACAGGTCGCGCAGGTCGCGGTTGTTAATGCCGACCACTTTTGCTTCCAGCGCGATGGCGCGCTCCAGCTCCTCTTCGTTGCTCACTTCGGTCAGCACGCCCATATTCAGGCTGTGCGCGACGGCGGAGAGCTGGCGATACTGCTCGTCATCCAGCACGGAGAGCATCAGCAGGCAGGCATCGGCCTGGTAAAAGCGCGCCAGCCAGATCTGATACGGGTCGATAATAAAGTCTTTGCACAGAATCGGCTGCGGCGCGATGCCGCTGACTACGGGCAGAAAATCGAAGCTGCCCTGAAAATATTTCTCATCCGTCAGCACAGAAATGGCAGACGCATGATGCTTGTAGATACCGGCAATACGCGCCGGGTCGAAATCGTCACGGATCACGCCTTTGGACGGAGACGCTTTTTTACACTCCAGAATAAACGCGGTACGCGCGCCCTGGAGCGCATCATAAAAACGACGGCTGCTCGGAACGACGTCATTCTGAAAACTGGCGAGCGGCTGCTGTTGCTTGCGGGCTTCCACCCAGATGGCCTTATCGGCGACGATTTTCGCTAAAACGGTCTGCATTATTTACCCTCTTGCCGCAAGTGCGGTAACGCGATCGTAAGCTGCACCGGAGCGCAGTACGTCCAGAACTTTTTGGGCGTTGGCTTTCAGATCTTCCTCGCCATGTAAACGCATCAGCATGGCTACGTTGGCCGCCACGGCGGCCTCATGGGCGGCCTCACCTTTACCTTGTAATAAGCGCGTGAGAATGTCACGGTTTTCTTCCGGCGTGCCGCCCGCCAGGGCGTCCTGATGGTACGGGGTCAACCCGAAGTCAGCGGCCTCAAGCTGATAGTTCAGCACTTCGCCGTTATTCAGTTCCGCCACCAGCGTGGGCGCATGCAGGGAAACTTCATCCATCCCGCCGCTGTGTACCACGGCGGCGCGTTGGTAACCGAGGACGCGCAGCGTCTCCGCAATCGGCAGGACCAGCTCCGGGCTGTAAACGCCAATCAGCGCCAGCGGCGGATGCGCCGGGTTAATGAGTGGACCGAGCACGTTAAACAGCGTGCGGGTTTTAAGCTGCTGGCGAACCGGCATCGCGTGGCGGAAACCGGTGTGATACTTCGGCGCAAACAGGAAACAGACGCCCAGGTCATCCAGCGCTTCACGGGAACGCTCGGCGTTCATGTCCAGGTTGATACCGAAAGCTGCCAGCAGGTCGGACGATCCTGAACGGCTGGACACGCTGCGGTTGCCGTGTTTCGCCACTTTCAGACCGCATGCCGCGGCCACAAAGGCGCTGGCGGTGGAAATATTGATACTGTTACTGCCGTCGCCACCGGTCCCGACAATATCGGCAAACGGGTAGTCCGGGCGCGGGAACGGGGCGGCATTTTCCAGCAGCGCGGTTGCGGCACCGGCGATCTCCTGCGGGCTTTCGCCGCGTACCTTCATGCTCACCAGCGCAGCGGCGAGCTGCTCAGGCTTCAGCTCGCCGCGCACGACGGCGGAGAACAGCTGATGGCTCTCCTGCTGGCTCAGGGTCTGAGCCTGATACAGTTTTTCCAGAATCGGTTGCAGGGTGTTGGTCTGCTCCAGCTTTTGCAGCGCCCAGTCGAGCGTTTGCTCCAGCAGGCGCGCGCCGTTGGACGTCAGGATAGATTCCGGGTGGAACTGCATCCCGCAGACGCGATCCGCATCATGACGCACCGCCATCACCATCCCTTCAAACGAGGCGTTAATGGTCAGCCCGGCCGGAATGTTGCTGCCAACCAGCGAGTGGTAACGCGCTACCGGAAGCGGGTTCGGCAGCCCGGCAAACATCGCCTGACCGTCATGTTCAATGCTTGACGCTTTACCATGCAGGATCTCCCCCGCCTGACCCACGTAACCGCCGTAGGCTTCGACAATCGCCTGATGGCCAAGGCAGATGCCGATAATCGGCAGCTTGCCGCGCATACGGGTCAACAGCTCAGGCATACAGCCTGCTTCGCTCGGTGCGCCTGGGCCCGGGGAGAGCATCAGCACCGGGTTTTGCATGGTCGCCAGGCGGTCAATCAGCGTCTGGGCCGGAACGTGGTTGCGATAGATAACAACGTTGTGACCATTCGCACGCAGCTGATCTGCCAGGTTGTAGGTAAAGGAGTCGATATTATCGAGCAGCAGAATGTCAGCCATCAGAAAATCTCCTGTGCATGGTGTGCGGTAGCAATGGCGCGCAGTACCGCGCGCGCTTTACTGCGGGTTTCGTCGGCTTCCGACTGCGGAACAGAATCCAGCACAATTCCGGCCCCGGCCTGGACGGTGGCAATGCCGTCCTCAACGTAGGCGGAGCGGATCACGATGCAGGTATCAAGGTCACCGTGAGCGGTGAAATAGCCCACGGCACCACCGTAGCTGCCGCGACGGCGGCCTTCAGCTTCGGCAATCAGCTGCATGGCGCGGACTTTCGGCGCGCCGCTCAACGTACCCATGTTCATGCAGGCGCGGTAAGCGTGCAGGACGTCGAGGTCGTGGCGCAGCTCACCCACCACGCGGGAGACCAGGTGCATGACGAAGGAGTAGCGGTCGACTTTGGTCAGGTCCGCCACGTAGCGGCTGCCAGGCGTGCAAATGCGTGCCAGATCGTTACGCGCCAGGTCAACCAGCATCAGGTGTTCGGAGAGCTCTTTATGGTCGGTACGCATTTCCAGTTCAATGCGGCTGTCGAGATCGCGGTCCAGGGAGCCATCGGCACGACGGCCGCGTGGGCGGGTTCCCGCTATCGGGTAGATCTCAATCTGGCGGCTGGTGGCGTCGTACTTGAGGGAGCTTTCCGGCGACGCGCCAAACAGGGTGAAATCATTGTCCTGCATAAAGAACATGTAAGGGCTTGGGTTGCTCTTTTTAAGCACATCGTAAGCCGCCAGCGGCGACGGGCAGGGCAGTGAGAAGCGACGGGACGGCACCACCTGGAATATCTCCCCGGCACGAATCGCTTTTTGCATCTGACGCACCACCGCGCCGTACTGATCGTCGGTCTGACTCACCTCGCAGGTCATCTTTTCAACACGCTGCACCGGGAGTGCGGGCGGTGCTTCCGACATCTGCTGTTGCAGTTGGGCGATGCGCTGCGCGAGGCGATTTTTCTCAGACGCAGACGGCGTGTACAGGCTGGCCTGGATGCGGGTGTATTTTTTCTGATGGTCGATCACCAGCAGGGTTTCGGCCAGGTAGAAGCAGTAGTCCGGGCAGCGGTTACCCTGCTCGGTTTGGGGTAAATCTTCAAAGCCAGCAACCAGGTCGTAAGCAAACAGCCCGCCAAAGAACATTGCTTCGCGCTCATCTTCCGGTACGGCCACCAAATTTTGCAGCAGACGGAAGGCGTCAAAAACGGAGAGCGAGCAGAGGCGGGCATCCTCATCCAGCAGCTGGCTTACCGGTGGGAAATGCAGAATTCTCAGGTCCGGATGACGCTCATTTTCAATACCTGAAGGCAGAGCCGCATCCAGCAGCGGCAGCAGCGACGCGCCATTCTCAGATAACGCCTTAATAGTGACGGTGTCACCCGACGCGGTAATGCGCAGCGCGCTGTCAACCAGCAGCAGGCTTTTGAGATCGTCCTTGCTGTCGATATCAGCAGATTCCAGCAGCAGCGTCGCAGGACGTGCACCGCACACCTGATGAAACAGCGCGGTAGGGTTATGGCGATAGGCCGCCTCGCAGGTCAGCAGTTCGAGGTGGGGTTTGGCTGTTTGCATGTTGTTGTTCTCATATTCTGTTCAAAAAAAAGCCCGCTGGGTAGCGGGCCGGGTATCTGTTTGCTTATCGCAGACGCGTGACACTGCCCGAAGATCAGGAAGTACGCCACCAACCGTGCAGAGCGAAATGTGCTGTCATTTTCAGATACCTTTCTCGTGTGAACTTGCGTACTAGTTAACTAGTTCGATGGCGTGTTGTCAACCCCTGATTTCAGTATTTCACGGTTAGTCGGTATCATAGGGGCTTCGGATGTCTCCAACCTGTTATGGGAAGTGCTTTGAGCGATACCACCTACGCCGTAATTTATGATTTACACAGCCATACGCAGGCTTCAGATGGCCTGCTGACACCCGAAGCTCTGGTCCATCGCGCCGTTGAAATGCGTGTCGGCACGCTGGCAATAACCGATCACGATACCACTGACGGCATTCCCGCCGCGCGCGCCGAGATTGTCCGCAGCGGACTGGCGCTGGATCTGGTGGCCGGGGTTGAGATCTCGACGGTCTGGGAAAACCACGAAATTCATATCGTTGGCCTGAACATCGATACAGAACATCCGGCCATGCGTGCTTTTTTGCAAGAACAAAAAACACGCCGCAATCAACGCGCGGAGATGATTGGCGAACGTCTGGAAAAAGCGCATATTCCCGGTGCGCTGGAAGGCGCGCGAAAGCTGGCGAACGGTGGGGCGGTGACGCGCGGCCATTTCGCCCGTTTTCTGGTGGACGCTGGTAAGGCGACGACCATGGCGAATGTCTTTAAAAAGTATCTGGCGCGCGGGAAAACCGGATACGTTCCCCCACAGTGGTGTACAATAAAACAAGCTATTGATGTGATTCATCATTCTGGCGGTAAGGCCGTGCTGGCCCATCCGGGGCGGTATAATCTTTCTGCTAAATGGCTGAAAAGACTGCTGGCACACTTTGCCGAATGCGGCGGTGAGGCGATGGAAGTTGCCCAGTGTCAGCAGGCACCCAATGAACGTTCGCAGCTCGCGACCTACGCCCGTCAGTTTGGCCTGCTTGGCTCACAGGGTTCAGATTTCCATCAGCCCTGCGCGTGGATTGAACTGGGGCGCAAGCTCTGGTTACCCGCGGGCGTTGAGCCTGTCTGGCAGCTCTGGGAACAGCCACAGCAAATTGAAGAGAGGGAAGTATGAGTCAGTTTTTCTATATCCATCCGGATAACCCCCAGCCACGTCTGATTAATCAGGCCGTGGAGATCGTCCGCAAAGGCGGCGTTATTGTCTACCCAACCGATTCTGGCTACGCGCTGGGCTGTAAAATTGAGGACAAAGGGGCGATGGAGCGCATCTGTCGCATCCGCCAGCTGCCGGACGGCCACAACTTCACCCTGATGTGTCGCGATCTCTCTGAACTGTCGACCTACGCTTATGTTGATAACGTGGCCTTTCGCCTGATTAAGAACAACACGCCCGGTAACTACACCTTCATTCTGAAAGGGACAAAAGAGGTGCCGCGTCGTCTGTTGCAGGAAAAACGTAAAACCATCGGCATGCGCGTGCCGTCGAACCCGATTGCCCAGGCGCTGCTGGAAACCCTCGGCGAGCCGATGCTCTCCACATCGCTGATGCTGCCGGGCAGTGAGTTTACCGAGTCCGACCCGGAAGAGATCAAAGATCGTCTGGAGAAGGTGGTGGAGCTGATTATCCATGGCGGCTATCTTGGCCAGCAGCCGACCACCGTGGTGGATCTCACCGAAGACGCGCCAGAAGTCATTCGTGAAGGCGTGGGCGATGTTAAGCCTTTCTTGTAAGGGTGTAAGCAGATATACTACGCGGCCATCAAAGCAGGGCGCCGCCCTGTTTTTGACCTGATTCGACGCCTGTGAAGGCGACACCTGAGGAAGCTCAATGAGCGAGAAGTTACAGAAAGTGCTGGCGCGTGCCGGCCACGGTTCGCGCCGTGAAATCGAAGCCATTATTGAAGCAGGCCGCGTGAGTGTGGACGGTAAAATCGCCACGCTCGGTGACCGCGTTGAAATCGTACCGGGGCTGAAGATCCGCATTGACGGCCATCTTATCTCCGTGAAAGAGTCTGCTGAACAGATCTGCCGCGTGCTGGCTTACTACAAGCCGGAAGGCGAACTGTGTACCCGCAACGATCCGGAAGGCCGCCCGACGGTGTTTGACCGTCTGCCAAAACTGCGTGGCGCCCGCTGGATTGCCGTAGGACGTCTGGACGTGAACACCTGCGGCCTGCTGCTGTTCACCACCGATGGTGAACTGGCAAACCGTCTGATGCACCCGAGTCGTGAAGTGGAACGTGAATACGCCGTTCGTGTTTTCGGCCAGGTTGATGAAAACAAACTGCGCGACCTGTCGCGTGGCGTTCAACTGGAGGACGGCCCAGCGGCGTTCAAAACCATCAAGTTTACCGGTGGTGAAGGCATTAACCAGTGGTACAACGTTACCCTGACAGAGGGACGTAACCGCGAGGTGCGTCGTCTCTGGGAAGCGGTAGGCGTGCAGGTTAGCCGCCTGATCCGTGTCCGTTACGGCGACATCCTGCTGCCAAAAGGCCTGCCGCGTGGGGGATATACCGAACTGGATCTGACTCAGACCAACTACCTGCGCGATCTGGTTGGCCTGACGCCAGAAACCTCGTCGAAAGTGGCGGTAGAGAAAGATCGTCGTCGCATGAAGGCGAATCAGATCCGCCGTGCGGTGAAGCGTCACAGCCAGGTCAGCAGCAATCGCCGCTCTGGCAGCCGTAATAACAACGGTTAATTGAAAAGCCCGGTGAATACACCGGGCTTTTTTTCTTCAGTAATCAATCCCAATTTGCGCTTTGATTCCCGCATCGAACGCATGCTTAACCGGACGCAGCTCGCTGACGGTATCGGCCAGCTCCAGAATATCCCGATGACACCCGCGCCCCGTGACAATAACCGTCTGATGCGCTGGGCGGTTTTTCAGGGCAGCCAGCACGGCCTCCAGCGACAGATAGTCGTAGGCGACCATATAGGTGATCTCATCCAGCAACACCATGTTCAACGACGGGTCAGAGAGCATCCTTTTAGCATGCTCCCAGACGGCGAGGCAGGCTGCGGTATCGGTTTCCCGGTTCTGGGTATCCCAGGTAAAACCGGTCGCCATCACCTGAAACTCAACACCATGCGGCTCGAGCAGATTACGCTCGCCGTTGGGCCATTCACCCTTGATAAACTGGATCACGCCCACTTTCTGCCCGTGCCCGACTGCGCGGGTGGCGGTACCAAATGCGGCGGTGGTTTTGCCTTTACCGTTGCCGGTAAACACAATGAGGATCCCGCGCTCGTCCTGAGCGGCCGCCACGCGTGCATCAACCTGTTCTTTCAGACGCTGCTGGCGCTGCTGATGCCGATCTTCACTCATTGCGATATCCCCGGTTTGCGGCCTGGCTGGGCATCGAATGTCATTCCGGTTTTACGACGGCTGTCGTCACCCATCAGCCACAGGTAAAGAGGCATAATATCGGCCGGGGTTTTAAGCTTTTGCGGATCTTCTGTCGGGAAGGCGCTGGCACGCATTTTGGTGCGTGTACCGCCCGGGTTAATACAGTTAACCCGCAGGTGGCGGCTTTGGTACTCTTCGGCCAGCACCTGCATCATTCCTTCGGTGGCAAATTTTGAGACGGCGTAAGCCCCCCAGTTCGCACGCCCCTGGCGCCCCACGCTGGAGGAGGTAAAGACCAGCGAGCCGGAATCGGAGTTGAGTAATAAAGGAAGCAAGGCCTGGGTCAGGAAAAACGTCCCGTTGACGTTAACCTGCATCACCTGCTGCCAAATCTCCGGATCCTGTTCATCCATCGGGCGCACTTCACCCAGTAACCCCGCATTGTGCAGTACGCCGTCCAGACGCGGATAATGCGTGCTGATACGCTGGGCAAGAGCCTGACATGACGCTGGCGTACAGGTCAGCAGATCGAGCGTATACCAGGGCGTGGGGGTACCGCCGGCGTTTTCGATTTCACGGGCGACGGCCTTGAGCTTTTCTTCATTACGTCCCAGCAGAATAAGGCTCGCACCGTATTCAGAATAGGTCAGCGCCGCTTCGCGACCAATCCCGTCGCTGGCACCGGTAACCAGAATGATGCGGTTCTGTAGAAGGTTTTTTTGTGGCTGATAATGCACGGTGGCTCCTCAGGCGCATTGGGCGTAACTTGCACCTTTATTTATGACTTTTCGGCTTTATGCCCGAAACAGCGTCAGAATTCAATCAGTCTACAGGACAGATCGCTGGGAAATTAACAATTTGCAAAGATTTAAACCAGAAACGGGGGATTCCTGAAGCCGCCTCGCAGAGGTAATGTCCAGAGCGAGACGCCTGCGCAGGGCTGTTGTACACTGGCGTGAAAGATTCGTGGTTAAATCAAGGTGGAACGCGTGGAATTACTTTCTCAGTATGGGTTGTTTTTGGCCAAAATCGCGACGGTGGTTATAGCTGTCGCGGTGATTGCCGTCCTGATTGTCAACCTGACGCAGCGTAAGCGTCAGCGTGGCGAGTTACGCATTACCCGCCTGAGCGAACAGTATAAAGAGATGCAGGAGGAGATGTCTCTGGCGCTGCTTGACGATCATCAACAGAAGCTGTGGCTAATAGCCCAGAAGAAAAAACATAAGCAGGACGCCAAAGCTGCGAAGGCGAAAGCTAAACTCGCCACGCCACAGGCTGACGCAAAACCGCGCGCCTATGTGCTCGATTTTAAAGGTAGCATGGATGCGCATGAAGTCTCCTCACTGCGTGAAGAAGTGACGGCGGTGCTGGCCGTGGCGACAGTCCAGGATCAGGTGGTGGTACGCCTTGAAAGCCCGGGTGGCGTAGTGCATGGGTATGGACTGGCGGCTTCGCAGTTACAACGTCTGCGGGATAAACAGATCCCGCTCACCGTGGCGGTAGATAAGGTCGCGGCGAGTGGCGGCTATATGATGGCGTGCGTGGCGGATAAAATCGTCGCGGCACCGTTCTCCATTATCGGCTCGATTGGGGTAGTCGCGCAGATCCCTAACTTCAATCGTTTCCTGAAAAATAAAGAGATCGACATTGAACTGCATACGGCGGGCCAGTACAAACGTACGCTGACGCTGCTCGGCGAAAATACCGAAGAGGGACGGCAGAAATTCCGGGAAGATCTGAACGAAACCCACCATCTGTTCAAAGATTTCGTGCACCGCATGCGCCCAACGCTGGACATTGAGCAGGTGGCTACGGGCGAACACTGGTACGGCACGCAGGCGCAGGAGAAAGGGCTGGTGGATGAAGTGGGTACCAGCGACGACCTCCTGCTCAACCTGATGGAAGGCCGTGAGCTGGTGGGGGTGCGCTTCACCCGACGTAAGTGCCTGCTCGACCGTTTTACCAATAGCGCGGCAGAAAGCGCGGATCGCCTGCTGCTACGCTGGTTGCAGCGCGGACAAAAGCCGCTGCTGTAAAGAAAAACGCGAGGCAGATGCCTCGCGTTTTCGTTTTAATCGACCAGGTGGTACTTCTCTGAGAGGGTATGCGCCAGGTATTTAAACATGTTAAATACGGCGGTGCTTTTTGGGGTGGGTAATCCTTGTTCATCAAGGAAGTATTCACCGCTGAACACCAGCACGCCATTACGTTGTTCCACGCCAGTCGCTTCAATCCCCGCCAGGGTGTCTTCATGGTCGCGAATGAGTTTGTTTGCTTCGATAAGCAGTGAAGCTCGGTCAATGGGTTGGGTCGTATTCTGCATATTCCACTCCTTAAACAGTGACAATAGTCTACGCCTGGGTCGCTTCGGGGGCAAATTTTCCCTGTTATCCGAGGGGATAAGGAACAGGGGCTGGCTGGCGGGATTTGCTTTTGCATGCTAATAAAGTTGCGTAACGAATTTTATCAGGTACAGTGTGCGCTTTCGTCATTCTGGCAACAGAATTGCTTGACATTCGACCGGGAATTCGTCACGAATGAACTTTGATGTGAGAAAAATACCCGAAAACTCAATGACCTGGATGTCGCCATTCTGACGTTCGGTAACACATAGGGGTTGATATCCCCTGACGACGTCGCAATATCAATGGCTCGTCGTCAGCGGAAGGGAAATCAACGTGCGGCGTATTCCTGGAAGAATTAAATTAGGTAAAGGTGAATATGGGTAAAGCTCTCGTCATCGTTGAGTCCCCGGCAAAAGCCAAAACGATCAATAAATATCTGGGCAATGACTACGTGGTTAAGTCCAGCGTTGGTCACATTCGCGACTTGCCGACCAGTGGCTCAGCCAGCAAAAAGAGCGCAGACTCTACCTCCACCAAAGGGGCTAAAAAGCCTAAAAAGGATGAACGTAGCGCGCTTGTCAACCGCATGGGTGTTAACCCATGGCACAACTGGGATGCACATTACGAAGTGCTGCCAGGCAAAGAAAAAGTCGTTAACGAGCTGAAACAGCTTGCTGAAAAAGCAGACCACATTTATCTCGCAACCGACCTTGACCGCGAAGGGGAGGCCATCGCATGGCACCTGCGGGAAGTGATCGGGGGTGATGACAAACGCTACAGCCGTGTAGTGTTCAACGAAATTACAAAGAATGCGATTCGTCAGGCGTTTGAAAAGCCGGGTGAACTGAATATCGACCGTGTAAACGCTCAGCAGGCGCGTCGCTTTATGGACCGCGTTGTAGGCTACATGGTCTCGCCGTTGCTGTGGAAAAAGGTCGCTCGCGGCCTGTCTGCGGGGCGTGTGCAGTCTGTTGCTGTTCGTCTTGTTGTTGAGCGTGAACGCGAGATCAAAGCGTTCGTCCCGGAAGAGTTCTGGGAAGTGGATGCGAATGTCACCACGCCGGGCGGCGATGCGCTGCCGTTGCAGGTGAGCCACCACAACGACAAACCGTTCCGACCTGAAAATCGCGATCAGACCATGGCCGCCGTGGCGCTGCTGGAAAAAGCGCGTTATCAGGTTCTGGATCGTGAAGACAAACCGACCAGCAGCAAGCCTGGCGCACCGTTTATCACGTCAACGCTTCAGCAGGCGGCGAGTACGCGTCTGGGGTACGGCGTGAAGAAAACCATGATGATGGCCCAGCGTTTGTATGAAGCGGGTTACATCACCTACATGCGTACTGACTCCACCAACCTGAGCCAGGACGCTGTCAACATGGTGCGCGGCTATATCGAGGACAACTTCGGTAAGAAATATCTGCCGGACAGTCCTAATCAGTACGCCAGCAAAGAGAATTCTCAGGAAGCGCACGAAGCGATTCGACCTTCTGACGTTTCCGTTCTGGCAGAATCGCTGAAAGATATGGAAGCGGACGCCCAGAAGCTGTATCAGCTGATCTGGCGCCAGTTCGTAGCCTGCCAGATGACGCCAGCGAAATACGACTCCACCACGCTGACCGTCGGCGCGGGTGATTTCCGCCTGAAAGCGCGCGGCCGTATTCTGCGCTTCGACGGCTGGACAAAAGTGATGCCTGCGCTGCGTAAAGGTGATGAAGACAGAACGCTGCCTTCAGTCAACAAAGGTGACGAGCTGTCGCTGGTTGATCTGGTCCCGGCTCAGCACTTCACCAAGCCACCTGCGCGCTTTAGCGAAGCATCGTTGGTGAAAGAGCTGGAAAAACGCGGCATCGGTCGCCCGTCCACCTATGCGTCAATCATTTCGACCATTCAGGATCGTGGATACGTTCGCGTTGAGAACCGTCGTTTCTATGCTGAAAAAATGGGGGAGATTGTCACTGACCGTCTGGAAGCGAACTTCCGCGAGTTGATGAACTATGACTTCACCGCGCAGATGGAAGACAGCCTCGATGAGGTTGCCAGCCATAAGGCAGAGTGGAAGAAAGTTCTCGACAGCTTCTTCAGCGATTTTACCAATCAGCTTGAGAAAGCCGAGAAAGATCCTGAAGAAGGCGGCATGCTGCCTAACCAGATGGTACTGACCAGCATCGACTGCCCAACCTGTGGCCGTAAAATGGGGATCCGTACCGCGACCACGGGCGTGTTCCTCGGTTGCTCTGGTTATGCGCTGTCACCGAAAGAGCGTTGCAAAACCACCATCAACCTCGTGCCGGAGAACGAAGTTCTCAACGTGCTGGAAGGTGACGATGCGGAGACCAACGCACTGCGCGCCAAACGCCGCTGTAAGAAATGCGGCACGGCGATGGACAGCTACCTGATCGATCCAAAACGCAAACTGCACGTTTGTGGCAATAACCCGACCTGCGATGGTTATGAGATCGAAGAAGGTGAGTTCCGCATTAAGGGCTATGACGGTCCGATCGTTGAGTGTGAGAAATGTGGTTCCGAAATGCACCTGAAAATGGGACGCTTCGGTAAGTACATGGCATGCACCAACGACGACTGTAAAAACACGCGTAAGATCCTGCGTAACGGTGAAGTTGCGCCGCCGAAGGAAGATCCGGTTCCGCTTCCTGAGCTGCCGTGTGAGAAGTCAGACGCGTATTTCGTGCTACGTGACGGCGCTGCCGGGGTATTCCTGGCGGCCAACACCTTCCCGAAATCGCGCGAAACCCGTGCGCCGCTGGTAGAAGAGTTGTACCGCTTCCGTGACCGTCTGCCGGAAAAACTGCGTTACCTGGCCGATGCGCCACAGCAGGATCCGGAAGGCAACAAAACCGTGGTGCGCTTCAGCCGTAAAACGAAGCAGCAGTACGTGGCGGCAGAGAAAGAGGGCAAAGCGACCGGATGGTCAGCCTTCTTCGTCGACGGGAAATGGGTTGAAGGCAAGAAATAATCTTCCCTTACCGTAATTTACCTGTGAAAGGGCCGGACTTCCGGCCCTTTTTTATTACGTAGTTATTATTTTTTGTTCCGTACTATACAGCCTGGCTATAAATGATATAGTGGTTATAGTTAACCCGTTTCTTATTATTAAATCGTCTTAAGCGATTGACGCATGCGCTAAATCGGATGGTCTGGCATGAAATTACAGCAGCTTCGCTATATCGTTGAGGTCGTCAATCATAACCTCAATGTCTCTTCCACCGCAGAGGGTCTTTATACCTCGCAGCCCGGCATCAGCAAGCAGGTGCGTATGCTGGAGGATGAGTTAGGTATTCAGATCTTTGCCCGCAGCGGTAAGCACCTGACTCAGGTCACGCCGGCTGGACAGGAAATCATACGCATCGCACGGGAAGTGCTCTCCAAAGTCGACGCCATTAAATCCGTCGCCGGGGAACATACCTGGCCGGATAAAGGCTCTCTGTATATTGCCACCACGCACACCCAGGCGCGTTATGCGCTTCCCGGGGTGATCAAAGGTTTCATCGAACGCTATCCCCGCGTTTCCCTGCATATGCATCAGGGCTCACCGACGCAAATCGCAGAGGCCGTATCTAAAGGCAATGCAGACTTCGCTATCGCGACGGAAGCCCTCCATCTGTACGATGATCTGGTTATGCTCCCGTGCTACCACTGGAACCGCTCTATTGTCGTGACCCCGGATCACCCGCTGGCGGGGAAGGGCGAAGTGACAATCGAAGAACTGGCGCAATACCCGCTGGTGACCTATACGTTCGGCTTTACGGGCCGTTCTGAACTGGACACCGCGTTTAACCGCGCCGGATTAACGCCACGGATTGTCTTTACGGCGACGGATGCGGACGTCATAAAAACGTATGTGCGTCTGGGCCTGGGCGTTGGGGTTATTGCCAGCATGGCGGTAGATCCTGTCTCAGACCCGGATCTGGTGCGTCTGGATGCGCATGATATTTTCAGCCACAGCACCACCAAGATAGGTTTTCGTCGCAGCACGTTCCTGCGCAGCTATATGTATGATTTTATTCAACGCTTCGCGCCACATCTAACGCGCGACGTGGTGGATACAGCTGTGGCGTTACGCTCCAATGAAGACATCGAAGAGATGTTTAAAGACATTAAACTTCCCGCCAAATAATCACACCCGGTATCTTTCTTGCGCGGAAAGATACCGTCATTCCCCTTTAAACCTGAATTAGAATTATCATCATCTACGCCCACTGTCATATATCGTCATAACCCATTTAATGACTATGGTTTTACTGTCGCAAATTTGCGACAAAAGTAGAAACTAATTTACAGGTGTGCAAATTATTCTTTTCAATTATTTATTTCGGGTCAAAAGATTGAATTTTCCCAGCCTCAGATACGTAAATTCACTGGCTTTTCGGCTAAAGTTTCTTTAGGATTTATCTCATCAGATGATTACTTGTGCCAATTGTTTGGTCTCTAAATGATAAGCGATGTCGATTGTATGAGGTTAGCAATGCCGTCAGGAAGTGAAGAACCGCAAAGGGATCCCGCGCTTAAGCGTAAAGCCTGGCTGGCGGTCTTTCTTGGCTCTGCCCTGTTCTGGGTGGTGGTTGCTCTTCTTGTCTGGAATTACTGGGGTTGATTATGGTCATGACGGTGCGTACAGAAGCGAGAAAAGAGATGTGTCAGCTTCGTGACAATGCTCACAAAGCCCGTAAGGCGCCAGCAACCAGCGTGCCAGCTTCCTGGAAACTGACGCCACAGCAGCAGGCCTTTATTGATGTGTTCGCGGAAGACGAACCCAAAAAACAATAATTTTGATTTTTGCGTAATGATGCAAATAGTCTGAATAAAGACTATGCACTTTTGTACTCCTTAATAAATACACATCAGCAATATAGAACGAGGGCAGACCTCGCAACCTTAAATAATTAAAGTCTGGTGTCCCTATGATGAATAACATGACAACCGTAAAATACTGGTCATGGCTCGGCGTATTCTCAGCGTCGATCCTCTTCTGGTGTCAGCTCCTCTGGCTGGCCTTGCACTAAATCGTAAAACCTCGCCACGGCGGGGTTTTTTGTTTTATCCCTCGCGTTGGACCATTCCTAAATTTATCAATTTGGGTTGTTATCAAAACGTTACGACATCTTTGTGTTATCTTTAATTACAGCCCTGATGATTGTCAGGACATCCCTGTTTTTAAGGAGGAGCTTATGTCGTTAACCCTACGCGAAGCCAGTAAGGACACATTACAGGCGGAAAATAAAACCTGGCGCTACTACAGCTTACCGCTGGCTGCCAGAACGCTTGGGGACATTTCGCGGTTACCCAAGTCGTTGAAAGTCTTACTGGAAAACCTCTTGCGCTGGCAGGATGGCGACTCGGTTACCGAGGAGGACATCCAGGCTCTGGCAGGGTGGCTGAAAAATGCTCATGCAGACAGAGAAATTGCCTATCGCCCGGCCAGGGTGCTGATGCAGGATTTCACCGGCGTACCAGCGGTTGTGGATTTGGCTGCCATGCGTGAAGCCGTTAAGCGTCTCGGGGGCGATACTGCTAAGGTTAACCCCCTGTCCCCGGTAGACCTCGTCATTGACCACTCCGTCACCGTCGATCACTTTGGTGACGACGATGCTTTCGGCGAAAACGTCCGTCTGGAGATGGAACGTAACCATGAACGCTACGTATTTCTGAAATGGGGTCAGCAGGCGTTCAGCCGCTTCAGCGTTGTTCCACCAGGCACCGGCATTTGTCACCAGGTCAACCTGGAATATCTCGGCAAAGCCGTCTGGAGTGAATTGCAGGATAAAGAGTGGGTGGCTTACCCGGATACGCTGGTGGGCACCGATTCACACACAACCATGATTAACGGCCTTGGCGTTCTGGGTTGGGGCGTCGGTGGTATTGAAGCGGAAGCGGCCATGCTCGGCCAGCCGGTATCAATGCTCATTCCCGATGTGGTGGGCTTTAAGCTGACCGGTAAATTGTCCGAAGGCATCACCGCCACGGATCTGGTTCTGACGGTCACCCAGATGCTGCGTAAGCATGGTGTGGTGGGTAAATTCGTTGAATTTTATGGCGATGGTCTGGATTCCTTGCCGCTGGCGGACCGGGCCACCATCGCCAACATGGCGCCGGAATATGGCGCGACCTGCGGCTTTTTCCCGATTGATAGCGTTACGCTGGAGTATATGCGCCTCAGTGGTCGCAGCGAGGAGCAGGTGGCTCTCGTTGAGGCCTACACCAAAGCGCAGGGCATGTGGCGTAACCCGGGTGACGAGCCGGTATTTACCAGTACGCTGGAACTGGATATGGGCACCGTTGAGGCAAGCCTCGCAGGGCCAAAACGTCCGCAGGACCGCGTCGCCCTGAGCAACGTTCCCAAAGCCTTTGCCGCCAGCAATGAGCTGGAGGTTAACGCCGCGCAAAAAGATCACCGTCCGGTGGACTATGTTCTGAACGGGCATCAGTATCAGCTTCCTGACGGCGCCGTGGTGATCGCCGCTATCACTTCCTGTACCAACACGTCCAACCCGAGTGTGTTAATGGCTGCCGGGCTGTTGGCAAAAAAAGCGGTAGAACTGGGGCTCAAGCCACAGCCGTGGGTTAAAGCCTCTCTGGCGCCTGGTTCGAAAGTGGTTTCCGATTATCTGGCGCAGGCCAGACTCACGCCTTACCTCGACGAGCTGGGCTTCAACCTGGTGGGCTATGGCTGTACGACCTGTATCGGTAACTCTGGTCCACTGCCTGAGCCTATTGAAGTGGCGATCAGGCAGGGTGATTTGACCGTTGGCGCGGTACTTTCTGGTAACCGAAACTTTGAAGGGCGTATTCATCCGCTGGTGAAAACCAACTGGCTGGCCTCGCCGCCGCTGGTTGTAGCCTATGCGCTGGCCGGAAACATGAACATTAACCTGGCGACCGATCCGATTGGTCACGATCGCAAAAATGAACCGGTCTATCTGAAAGACATCTGGCCATCATCGCGTGAAATTGCGCGCGCGGTAGAGAAAGTTTCCACCGAGATGTTCCGCAAAGAGTATGCGGAAGTGTTCGAAGGCACAGCGGAATGGAAAGCGATCGACGTGGTGGGTTCCGATACCTATGACTGGCAGGATGATTCCAACTATATTCGCCTGTCGCCATTCTTCGACGAAATGCTGGCGGAGCCTGCACCGCTGAAAGATATTCACGGCGCGCGGATCCTGGCGATGCTGGGTGATTCCGTCACCACCGACCATATCTCTCCGGCGGGGAGCATCAAGGCGGACAGTCCGGCAGGTCGGTATCTGCAAAGCCGTGGCGTGGAACGTCGCGATTTCAACTCCTACGGTTCGCGCCGTGGTAACCACGAAGTGATGATGCGCGGGACCTTTGCCAACATCCGCATTCGCAATGAAATGGTTCCGGGCGTGGAAGGGGGCATGACGCGCCACCTGCCGGATACAGAGGTCATTTCAATTTATGACGCAGCCATGAAGTATCAGCAGGAGGGGACGCCGCTGGCCGTTATTGCCGGTAAAGAGTACGGCTCCGGTTCCAGTCGCGACTGGGCGGCAAAAGGTCCGCGTCTGCTCGGGGTTCGCGTGGTGATTGCCGAATCCTTTGAACGTATCCACCGCTCAAACCTGATCGGCATGGGGATCTTGCCGCTGGAGTTCCCGCAGGGCGTGACGCGTAAAACGCTGGGTCTGACCGGGGAAGAGCAGATTGATATCAGCGGTCTGCAAAATCTGCAACCGGGTAAAACCGTTCCGGTGAAATTAACGCGCGCAGATGGTACGACAGAAGTGCTGGATTGCCGGTGTCGTATTGATACGGCAACAGAGCTGACCTATTACCAGAACGACGGCATTTTACATTATGTAATTCGTAAGATGCTGGACTGATAAAAACGCCCGGCACATGTGCCGGGCGTTTTGCGTTTACTCGCTCAGCAGATGCCCCATTTTGGCGGCTTTAGTATCGAGGTAGTGCGCGTTTTTCGGGTTGCGGCCGACAATCAGCGGCACGCGTTCCACGATATTGATGCCCGCTTCAGTGAGTATTTCCACTTTTTTCGGGTTATTGGTCAACAGACGCACTTCGTCCACACCCAGCAGCTTGAACATATCTGCGCACAGGGTGAAATCGCGCTCGTCAGCAGCAAAGCCGAGCTGATGGTTCGCTTCGACGGTATCGTAGCCCTGATCCTGCAACGCGTAGGCGCGGATTTTATTCAGCAGGCCAATATTGCGTCCTTCCTGACGGTGATACAGCAGAACGCCACGTCCTTCCTCTGCGATATGAGAAAGGGCGGCTTCAAGCTGGAAACCGCAGTCGCACCGCAGGCTGAACAGCGCGTCACCGGTCAGACACTCTGAATGAACGCGGGACAGCACCGGCGTTTGCCCCGAAATGTCGCCGAATACCAGGGCGACGTGATCTTGCCCGGTTGCCAGTTCTTCAAAACCCACCATCAGGAAATCGCCCCATGGGGTTGGCAGTTTGGCTTCTGCCACACGTTTAAGCTGCATGTGATTCTCCAGACCAGGCTGACACGTTTCGTGCCTTTGCCCCATTATGCTTTCTGTATTGGACTATTTTGCCACAAGCCCGGCAACTTCACCTAATCACCACCACGCTTTACAAACGTTAAACGCACAATCCGACATATCCACCAGAATGAAGAAATTCAGTTATGATTGTGGTGCTTAGTGAAAAAGGAGAGGACATGCTTTCGATTGCCAGACGAACGGCCGCAGGTGCCGCCGTATTGCTCGTTATACCCCTGGTCGTTTGGTTCTCCGGCTGGATGTGGCAGCCCGGACAAAACGAGACGTGGCTGAAAGCCCTATACTGGATAACCGAGACGGTCACCCAGCCGTGGGGGATTATTACGCACGTGCTGCTCTGTGGCTGGTTCCTGTGGTGCCTGCGCTTTCGCCTTCGTGCGGCGCTGGTACTGTTTGCCATTCTCGGCGGGGCCATACTCATCGGGCAGGGGGTGAAGTCGTGGGTGAAAGATCGCGTGCAGGAACCCCGTCCTTTCGTCGTCTGGCTGGAAAAAACGCACCATGTTCCGGTGGATGAGTTCTACAATTTAAAGCGTAAAGATCGCGGTGCGCTGGTAAAGGAGCAACTTGCGGAACAGCAGGATATCCCGACCTTTTTACGCAAACACTGGCAAAAAGAGACCGGCTTTGCGTTTCCTTCCGGGCATACGATGTTTGCTGCCAGCTGGGCGCTACTTGGCGTAGGACTGCTGTGGCCGCGTCGGCGTACCCTCACGATTGCGATTTTGCTGGTCTGGGCGACAGGCGTAATGGGCAGCCGGATGCTGCTGGGGATGCACTGGCCGCGTGATTTGGTGGTGGCAACGCTGATCTCGTGGGTACTGGTGACGCTGGCGACCTGGCTTGCACAACGTTTTTGTGGACCCCTGACGCCGCCGCCGGAAGAGAAGGAAGAAATAGCCGAAAGGGAGTCTGGCGGAACCTGAAGGTTGATATTCCGCATTTTGACCATAAATCCATGTAGGGCGCGTTACTTTTCCATTTCGCGCCCGCCACTAAAATGGTAGCTTATAAGGCTGATTGCAGTGAGTTGAACACGCTTTATACGCTCGAACCACATAACGGGAAGTCATGTGAAATATTTACTCATTTTCTTACTGGTGTTGGCGATTTTCGTCATTTCAGTCACATTGGGCGCGCAAAACGATCAACAGGTAAGTTTCAACTATCTGCTGGCGCAGGGCGAGTACCGGGTGTCGAGCCTGCTGGCTGTGTTATTCGCGGCGGGGTTTGTCATCGGCTGGCTTGTATGCGGCCTGTTCTGGCTTAAGGTTCGTGTTTCTCTTGTTCGCGCTGAACGTAAAATTAAACGACTTGAACATCAACTTACGCCTGCGTCTGACATTCCGGCGAGCTCTGGTGTGCCGGTAGTCAAGGAATAATCGAATATGCTGGAGTTGTTGTTTCTGCTTTTGCCTGTCGCCGCAGCCTATGGCTGGTATATGGGCCGCAGAAGCGCGCAACAAACAAAACAGGATGAAGCAAACCGACTCTCCCGTGACTACGTAGCGGGGGTGAACTTCCTGCTGAGCAATCAGCAGGATAAAGCGGTGGATCTGTTCCTCGATATGCTTAAAGAGGATACCGGCACCGTTGAGGCGCATCTCACCCTGGGAAACCTGTTCCGCTCGCGCGGAGAGGTTGACCGTGCCATTCGTATCCACCAGACCTTGATGGAAAGCGCTTCGTTGACCTATGAGCAACGGTTGCTGGCCGTGCAGCAGCTTGGGCGGGATTACATGGCCGCGGGGCTTTACGATCGCGCCGAGGATATGTTCTCTCAGCTGGTGGATGAGACGGACTTCCGTATCGGTGCGCTTCAGCAGCTTCTGCAAATCTATCAGGCCACCAGCGACTGGCAAAAAGCGATTGATACCGCTGAACGGCTGGTCAAACTCGGCAAAGACAAACAGCGCGTCGAAATTGCCCACTTCTATTGCGAGCTGGCTCTCCAGCAGATGGGTAGCGATGACATGGATAAAGCCATGGCACTGTTAAAGAAAGGCGCAGCGGCCGATCGCAACAGCGCGCGCATCTCGATCATGATGGGGCGGGTCTTTATGGCTAACGGTGATTACGCCAAAGCCGTGGAGAGCCTGCTTCGCGTTATCGATCAGGACAAAGAGCTGGTCAGCGAAACGTTGGAAATGCTGCAAACCTGCTATCAGCAGCTCGGTAAGCAGGACGAGTGGGTTGCGTTTCTGCGTCGCTGTGTTGAAGAGAATACAGGTGCCACAGCCGAGCTGATGCTGTCAGATGTCGTCGAAGAGCATGAAGGGAGCGATACCGCCCAGGTATACATTACCCGTCAGTTGCAGCGTCATCCTACCATGCGTGTCTTCCATAAGCTGATGGATTACCACCTTAATGACGCAGAAGAAGGGCGCGCTAAAGAGAGCCTGATGGTGCTGCGAGACATGGTGGGTGAACAGGTGCGCAGCAAACCGCGCTATCGCTGCCAGAAATGCGGCTTCACCGCCTATTCGCTCTACTGGCATTGCCCTTCCTGTCGGGCGTGGTCCACCATTAAGCCAATCCGAGGTCTGGACGGACAGTAATTTTTTAAAACGCTGCACTTTAGTTACAACATACTAATGGTTACAGTAATTCCATCAGCACCGTGCGGTCTGGGGTTCAGCAGGAAAAGCATTCGATTCTGTTCATTTACCCCGTGGGCAGGTAGAATGCACGCCGTTTATCTGTTCCGCGCCGCTGCGCGCCCATAGACGAAAAGGGCTGGTCATGACGTCTGTTACATCCTCCACTTCCCGCGTAGTTACCGATTCTCCCGTAGTTGTTGCTCTGGATTACAATAACCGTGACGCCGCACTGGCCTTTGTTGATGGCATTGATCCCCGCGATTGCCGTCTGAAAGTAGGCAAAGAGATGTTTACGCTGTTCGGCCCACAAATCGTCCGCGATCTGCATCAACGTGGTTTCGACGTTTTCCTCGACCTGAAATTCCACGACATTCCAAATACCACTGCGCACGCCGTTGCTGCGGCAGCTGAACTCGGCGTGTGGATGGTTAACGTACATGCATCGGGCGGGGCACGCATGATGACGGCTGCGCGCGAAGCGCTGGTGCCGTTTGGTAATGACGCTCCGCTTCTGATCGCCGTCACCGTGCTGACCAGTATGGATGAATCCGACCTGCGCGACCTGGGTGTGACGTTGTCACCTGCCGAACATGCAGAGCGTCTGGCGCGCCTCACGCAACAGTGTGGTCTCGATGGCGTGGTCTGTTCGGCTCAGGAGGCGGTTCGCTTCAAATCTGAGTTAGGCCGCGATTTTAAACTGGTGACGCCAGGTATTCGTCCAGCAGGCAGCGAGTCAGGGGATCAGCGACGTATCATGACGCCTGAGCAGGCGCTGAGCGCGGGTGTAGACTATATGGTGATTGGTCGCCCGGTGACGCAATCCGCTCATCCGGCAGAGACCCTGAAAGCGATTAATGCATCACTGAAAAAGGGGGCATAATGCGTGACGCCAACAGTCGTCTGGTCTATTCAACGGATACCGGGCGCATTGAAGAGCCCAAAGAGAAAGCTGAACGTCCAAAAGGCGATGGTATCGTGCGAATTCAGCGCCAGACCAGCGGCAGAAAAGGGAAAGGCGTTTGCCTTGTCACCGGCATTGACCTGGATGATGCAGACCTGGTAAAGCTCGCCGCTGAGCTTAAAAAGAAGTGCGGATGCGGTGGGGCAGTAAAAGACGGCATTATTGAGATTCAGGGCGATAAACGAGATTTAATTAAAACGCTGCTGGAAGCCAAAGGAGTGAAAGTCAAACTGGCGGGCGGCTAAAATAAATGAGCCACGGACATTGCCGTGGCTCTTTTTTTACGTGCGTAAGTCAGACCTGAAAATACTTAATATATTATTATGCCGGTGAGAGCCGTTATGGTGATTATTTGCCCACCTGGTGACCGATAATACCACCTACGGCAGCACCACCTAATGTACCCAGCGTACTACCATCCGTTAATACTGCACCACCAAGCGCACCAGCACCGGCACCAATCGCGGTGTTACGGTCACGTTTAGACCAGTTAGAGCAAGCGCTCAGGGACATTGCTACAGTGATTGCCAGAACAGCGGCGGCTAATTTTTTGCTGGTAAAGGTCATAATACTTTCTCCTGAATTATCGATTCACGGAAAGGAATGCACTTTAAGTATAGACAATATCCATACTTAAATTCTGTTCCCGTGAAAGCTGGTCGCGCAGGCGTTTCATCATCACGCAGGTGATAGTCACTTCCTGTTATATCGCTAATACTAATTTTACGTGTTTAGAACGGTTTCAACAGGTAAAAACTCTTAAAGGAAAGGTCGGAATACTCTCAGAGAAAGGTTTAAGTGCGCCCATTATTCGGGCGCAGCAGGATAATCAGGCCGTTTATTTTACAATATCGACAGTCAGACCGTCTTGTTCTAATTGCTGGCGATATTCATCACTCAAACGCTCATCCGTGATCACACGGCTGAAGCGCGAGGCCGGCCCCATCGTATAAGGGTGTACGGCGCCAAACTTAGAGCTGTCGGTCAGCACAATCGCTTCACACTCTTTGGCGAGTACGGCGTTAACCACGTCTGAACGCATCATGTCGCGGCCGGTAAAGCCGGTGTCGGGCTGCCAGCCATCAATACCTATGAATGCCTTACTGAAGTGAACCTGCTGAACATATTGGCGCGTTAATGGCCCCACCATGCTTTCGCTTTTCTTCTGGTAAATGCCGCCCAGCAGAATCACCTCGCAGCGAGTTTCCTTCAACAGATGGGCAATATAGCTGCTTACGGTGATGATGGTAACGTCTTTTTGATCGGCAAGCGTGCGCGCCAGAAGGGCGTTACTGCTACCATTTTCAATAAAGACGGTCTCACCGTTATTCACCAGGGATGCAGCAAACTCCGCCAGCTCCCGCTTGAGCGCATAATTGTTCATCATGCGGGTTTCAACGTCGTCGCTGTCCAGTGGAACGGCATATCCGTGCGCACGCCGCAGGTAGCTCTGTTTTTCCAGAAGATTCAGATCCTGACGAATGGTGACTTCAGAAACGCCGGTGGCTTTAGCGAGATCGACCACGCTTACGCGCCCCTGATCGATCACCATCTGCAAAATGATTTGTTGTCGGGAGTTCATAGCATCCATTTAAAAGGCAAGGTCGGAAACGACGTGGTTACACTTCCCACGGGGCTTTAGGTTGAGTGGATTCTGGAGCGTTATCAGCGCCGTTCTCAGCCAGCAGTTCAGACTTGAGGATCTCAAGATTACGGATAGCAGAGTGATAATCGCCTGCGACAAGAATATCCAGCACAGTATCAATACGCTGCGCCACGGCTGTTGCATCAATGTTAGACATAAGCTCACCCTGAAGCGAAAAGTTAATATTATCAATGATGCAGAAAATTGATTCAAAAGAGAAGGTAAAAAATGCAATAACCAAAGTCCATAAATGAAAGTGATAAATTTAACCCCCGTCTGCTGCGGGTTGTAGGGGTGGATTAGTCTAAAACTGCGCGCAACGCGCTTTTTTATAAGAGGAATTCGACTATGACAGTTATCAACCAGACAACCTGCACATTGTTTACTGATGCTGAACGATTCACTCAACTGGCGGCTTATTATGAGGCCGAACGGCGTACGGTGTGGATGATGTTACGCGCCACGCCACGGCCTTGCTTCAACCATGCGCTGATCGAGGAGATCATGAATCTCTCCTGGCTGGTTCGACAGTCCGGATTTGTCGTTGATTTTTGGGTCACCGGATCGCTGGTCCCCGACATCTACAATACCGGCGGTGATTTACAGTTCTTCGTTGAGTGCATCAAAAACAACCGACGCGAAGCGTTACGCGCCTATGCCCGGGCCTGTGTGGACTGCGTTCATGCCGCCTCGCGAGGGTTTGATACCGGCGCTGTCACGCTGGCTATGGTGGAAGGAAGCGCTTTAGGGGGCGGGTTTGAAGCCGCGCTGGCGCATCATTTCATTCTGGCCCAGCGCGATGCCCGATTAGGCTTTCCGGAAATCGCGTTCAATCTGTTCCCGGGCATGGGCGGCTATTCACTGGTGGCGCGTCGTGCCGGCATGAAAATGGCGGAGGCGCTGATCTACAAAGGTGAGACGCATACGGCGGAATGGTATGAGCAGCATGGTCTTGTGGATCTCTTATTTGAGCCGTTACAGAGCTATGTTTCGGTGCGGACGTTTATCGACACGCTACAGCCGAAGCTGAACGGCGTAAGGGCCATGCTGCGTGCACGTACGCGCGTGCTGCCACTTCCGCGAAGCGAGTTGATGGACATTACTGAGGATTGGGTTGATGCCGCCTTCTGCCTTGAACCGAAGGATATCGCCTACATGGAGCGGCTGGTTATGCTGCAAAATCGCCATCAGGCGACGGGCTTACGCAAAGCCAGCTAACGGACATTCCTGGCCTGATAACGTTTTAGCCATCGCTCGAATGCGGCAGCGGGCATGGGCTTAGCAAAAAGATAACCCTGCCGTTCGTTGACGCCATTCTTCGTCAGAAAGGCGTCTTCTTTTGCACTTTCCACCCCTTCAGCAATGACCTGCAAATTTAACGCTTGCGCCACGGCGACTATCGCACGCACCAGCGACTGTGAAATGGACTGCTTATGGATATCCCGCACGAAAGACTGGTCAAGCTTAATGGCATCGATAGGGAAGCGCGCCAGTTGCGACAGGGAAGAGTACCCCGTACCAAAGTCATCCAGATGAATTTGCGCTCCCAGGCGGCTAAATTGCTGGATCACTGACAGGGCCAGTTCTTCATTTTCAATGAGACAGCTTTCGGTTAATTCCACGTCAATCGGGCAGTATTCAAAATTCAGGTCTTTCAGCGCCTGCTTCAGGTCACTGAAGATGGTCTGGTCCGCCAGCTGACGGGCGGAGACGTTGACCGCGACGCGCATGTTGATCCCCTTGTCGCGCCATTTTGCTACCTGGCGCACCACATCAAGCATAACCCAGCGGCCCAGAGGCACAATCAGCCCTGATTCCTCTGCATAGGAGATAAACTCCATCGGCGGGATCAGGCCACGCTCTGGCGACTGCCAGCGCACCAGCGCCTCCAGACTTCTGACTTCGCCGCGCCAGGTCATTTTGGGCTGGTAGTGGATTAACAGCTGATCGTTATCCAGCGCTTTACGCAGGTTAGTATCCAGCCACAGGTATTCAAATACGCGCTGGTTCATCTCTGGCGAGAAGACGCAGAATTTGCCCCGGCCATTTTCTTTGGCGGTGTACATGGCGGTGTCGGCATTGCGAATGACGCTTTCGCGATCGTTACCGTGCTGGGGCGCAAGCGCGATGCCCAGCGAGCAGCCGGTGTAAACCTCAATCAGCCCGATGCGGAAAGGTTGACGCAGTCGGGTCAGTATTCGCGACGCCATCGCTTCCAGCGCGCCCTGCGAGGTATCGGTGGCCATCACGATAAACTCATCCCCACCCAGGCGCGCCAGGGTTTGTCCTTCGTCCAGGCAGCTCAGGATCGCCAGCGCAACGGCCTGTAGCAGCTGGTCGCCAAACATATGCCCATAGGCATCGTTCACTTTTTTAAAATTATCCAGATCGAGGTAAACTACGCCAACCTGCGTGTCACCCCGAGCGGTGATGGCATCAGAGATCAGCTCATGGATGGCATTTCGGTTAGGCAAACCGGTAATCGTATCCGTATTGGCGAGAACGCGCAGGCGCTCCTGGGCCCGACGCTCCTCGGTTATGTCGGTACCTGAACAGATGAGGAAAATTTCATTTTTTCCGCTGCCGCTGTGAACAAATTTATTTCTGAAGAGAAACAGGCGCTGCCCCTTGCGGGTCTTGATCCAGCGTTCAACTTCGTAGGAGCTGCCGTTACGAAAAAAACCGGTGATGTTGCGTTTGGAGGCCGCGGCTTCGCTGCGGCTCATAAACAGTTTGAACACGTTTTGCCCGATAACTTCCTGTTCCTTCAGGCCCGTATATTCTTCACTTAAACGGTTGAAGCGCTGAATATTCCCGTTCTGGTCGAGGATCACAATCACGGAGTTAGCCTCGGAAACTACCTGTTCGGCGAAGGAGAGCCCCTGCGCCAGGTCGCGCGCAACGGAAGGGGTATCGTTCCAGGCTGATGCCGTTCCTGCCCACTCATTTTTGTTAATTTTACGGCCGACAAGATGAACGGGAACGTCCACACCGTACAAAGGCAGGGTCATGGCAATGCTGGAGTTGATTACGGTGAGCTGGCGGATCAGCGCGGCCTGTTCATCATCCAGCGCAACCACCTGAATGATGTCAGCGCTTTCACTGGCAGCAAGATGCAGAGCATTGCTGTCTGCTGTCAGTCGCCACCAGGGGCTATGCGTACCCATGTAACGAAACAGCAAATTCTGCTCCAGATCGTCCATCACGTTTTCTCCCGCGGCTGCTGAGTAGCGCACAAATTATTCATTTGCAGTCGACAATGACGGCTCTCTTTTACTGTAGATAATTCTGGAGAAATGTGGCGATGGGAAACAGAAAAGTGTGAGAAAAAACGATGATTTTGCGGGAGATAATTCAGGAGAGAACTCCCGGCCATCCCTTAACGGAACGGCCGGAAGTTTACGCGGTTATCAGGCGACAGGGCGCGCGATAATACTGCGGGTTTCCATGCGCACTTCAGCGATGGTGACATCAATCACGTCAGTGACCTTGTAAACCGTTTCGCCTTTAATTTGCACGGTCCCGTTTTCCTGGCTACAAACCAGTTCGTCGCGGACGGCATGCAGGAACGGGGCAGGAATAAAGGCAACGGCGCCATTATCCACCAGGCGAACGCGCATACCGCCGCGGCTGATGTCAATGATTTCAGCCGGGAAACGGGTATCAGTCCCTGCCTTATCATTCAGGAAGCGCGCGTACAACCAGTCGCCGACATCACGCTCCGCCATACGGTTGAGACGGCGACGTTCTGCCATCTGCAATGTCGTACCATCCTGTGGGCGGGCAACAGATTCCCCTTTGATGATCGCTTTCAGCAGACGATGGTTAACCATGTCGCCGTACTTACGGATCGGGGAGGTCCAGGTCGCATAAGCCTCAAGGCCAAGGCCGAAGTGCGGGCCAGGCTCGGTGCTGATTTCCGCAAAGGACTGGAAGCGGCGAATACGGCTGTCGAGGAACCCTGACGGCTGTGCGTCCAGCTCGCGGCGCAGTTTGCAGAAACCTTGCAGGGTCAGCACTTCCTCAGGATCGACGTGTACGTCATGGGTTTTCAGCAGGGCAGCCAGCGCTTCGGTGTTCGCCGGATCAAACCCGGTGTGCACGTTGTAAATGCCAAAGCCTAATTTGTCGCGCAGCACGCGTGCAGCACAAATGTTGGCGGAAATCATCGCTTCTTCAACGATGCGGTTGGCAATACGGCGCGGCTCAGCGACGATATTCAGCACTTCACCTTTTTCACCCAGCACAAAACGGTAGTCCGGACGATCTTTGAAGACCAGCGCGTGAGTTTGACGCCATTCGCTGCGGCTCAGGCAGACGCGGTGCAACAGACGAATTTGTGCGGCAATGTTGTCCGACTCGGGTTTCCAGTTGCCCGTGTTCTCCAGCCAGTCGGACACGTCGTCATAGGCCAGCTTGGCTTTGGATTCGATGGTGGCGGCGAAGAATTCAATATCTTCTTCAATGGTACCGTCAGCCGCAATGGTCATCCGACATGCCAGCACCGGACGTACTTCATGCGCACGCAGCGAACAAAGATCGTCGGAAAGTTCACGCGGCAACATCGGAATGTTAAAGCCCGGCAGGTAGTTGGTGAACGAGCGCACTTTGGCCATCTCGTCCAGCCTGCTGCCTTCGACAATCCATGCGGTAGGGTCGGCGATGGCGACGGTCAGATGCAGTTTGCCATCGACTGTCTCTTCGGCATACAGCGCATCGTCCATATCCTCGGTGCTGGCGCTGTCAATGGTGATAAAGTCCAGCGCCGTCAGATCGCGACGTTCCAGACCTTCGTCCTGCATTTCAGTCGCCACGCCATCAGGCGCTTCTTTTTCGAGATTGTGGCGCGCCAGCGTCACCCACCATGGGACGAAATGGTCGTCGCCGAAGGTAATGTATTGGGTAAGCTCGGCGTAGAAACCGCGATCGCCTTTTAAAGGATGACGGCGCATCTCAGCAACCGCCCAGTCACCCTCAACAAAATCATGCTCAACGCCACGCGCGGCGCGGCACGGAATAGCATCTTTCAGGAGAGGATGGTCCGGCACGACGGAAAGACGATCGTCTTTTTTATGCACTTTCCCGACAAAGCGGGTCAGGAAAGGTTCGATCAGTGCTTCCGGCTCGGCAGACTCTCGTTCCTTTTCGGTATGAATAACGGCCGAAATACGGTCGCCATGCATCACTTTCTTCATCTGAGGAGGCGGAATGAAGTAGCTCTTCTGCCCATCAACTTCAAGAAAGCCAAAGCCCTTTTCCGTGGCTTTTACGACCCCTTCTGCACGCGGCGTCTGGGAATGCAGTTGCTGTTTAAGCTGCGCTAGCAGCGGGTTGTCCTGAAACATAATGTTCTATTTTCGTAGCCATTGAGCGGCTGACAGTTTTACGCGAATCTCACTGCTACAGCAAGCGCTCTTTAGGTAAAGAGTATGGTTATTCCTCTTTGCCGAGCGCCACACGCAGACGGTCCAGCCAGCCATAAAATGCATCTCGGGTTAGCAGATTGATGGCCTTCTCTGGCGAGAGACCTGACCCGGTCAGGGGCGTTAACTGGGCGGCGCTAAAGCGATCCGGAGAGGCGACGAGCAGCGCACGAGCGGCTGAGATCATCGAAGACGCGGGGCCTTCACTTAGCGGATGGTTAAGCAGAATTTCGCCCGTCAGATTAAGCAGCATCGGCTCATGACACAGCACAGGGGTGAGCGCTTCAAGCGCCGGTTCCGCCTGCCAGCGTGAGAGCGCCTCAAGCTGAAGCGCACTGGCATATTTTAGCTCTACCGCAGGTAGCGTGGCGGTCCATCTGCTGAAGCTAACCGGCAGCGTATGGGGCTGAATGTGGTGCCCGGGCAACCAGCGTACCGGATGGCCAAGCAATGCCTGAAATACCGCGACCACTCGCGCCTGAAAACCGACAAAGCCGATGATCTGGTTGATAAGCACAATGTCATACGTTGTGAGTCCAACCTCATCAAGCTGGTTTTGGGCTTTGTCATCGATCACATCGGGTGAGCTTGCTAACTGGCGGGCATACTGGGTAATTTCTGCAAGGCGTCGATTGCTTTCCCGGGAGGAGTCCGGCCCTGGAAGAGGGGCGAGCAGGGCAGCGTAGTGGTTACAGAGCCGCTGAACACCACACGCCTGGGCAACCGTTAATGCCGTGCTCAGCCTGTCGTAGGCGCTGAGCGTATGCAGACGGCTCACGGGAGTATCAAGCGGGAACAAAAGATGACACAGGGTTCGGGCAGGCGCAAGCCAACCAGCACAGCTTGCGAGAATGTCATCGGGCAGGGCTAAATCGAGCAAAAAACGGTCGTCGACGTTAGCGGCTTCGGGCACCAGCGGCAGAACGTCCGTCTGCGAATGATTCGACTGGGTTTCATGATACCAGTGGCCTTTGCCGGAAAAACGGCGTTGTTCCATGGGCGTTCCTTGATCTCAAAATGGCGATCAATATCCTGGCGTAAGGCGGATGAGGGGAAAAATATTGTTAGGTGATAACAAATAGCAGAACGGAATAACGAGGAGCGGGGCGGTGAGAAACTCTCTTCCCTGGCGGGAAGAGAGTGACAAGCTTATTTGATTTCCAGCTCGTTCATTGCAGCGATGTTGAAGCCGCCGTCAACGTGAACCACTTCGCCGGAGATACCTGCGGAAAGGTCAGAGCACAGGAATGCCGCAGAGTTACCCACATCTTCGATGGTAACGGTACGACGAATCGGGGTAACCGCTTCGCAGTGTGCCAGCATTTTACGGAAATCTTTGATACCGGAAGCGGCCAGGGTACGGATTGGACCCGCAGAAATAGCGTTAACACGCACGCCTTCAGGACCCATTGCGTTCGCCATGTAGCGCACGTTGGCTTCCAGAGACGCTTTCGCCAGACCCATAACGTTGTAGTTAGGGATAGCACGTTCTGCGCCGAGGTAGGACAGGGTCAGCAGGGCTGCGCCCGGGTTCAGCATCGCGCGGCAGGATTTTGCCATTGCAACGAAGCTGTAGGAGCTGATGTCGTGGGCGATTTTGAAGCCATCACGGGTAACCGCGTTCACATAGTCGCCGTCCAGCTGGTCGCCAGGAGCGAAGCCGATGGAGTGAACAAAACCGTCGAATTTCGGCCATGCTTTTGCCAGTTCAGCAAACATGCCATCAATGCTTTCGTCTTGTGCAACGTCACATTCCAGAACAATGCTGGAACCCAGCTGCGCGGCAAATTCTTCAACACGGCCTTTCAGCTTGTCGTTCTGGTAGGTGAACGCCAGCTCAGCGCCTTCGCGATGCATTGCCTGTGCGATGCCGTATGCGATGGACAGTTTGCTGGCAACGCCAGTCACCAGAATGCGCTTACCGGAAAGAAAACCCATAGCTTTAATCCTTATATTCATTGCTTATTTTGCCTTGTAATTCATAGCGTTACAGGCAGTATTTCAAAATCATTCGAAATTAGCTCGAAATTATAGCCCACTCACAGCCCCATGTGTCACGATATTTCTCGCTCCTGCGCCGTGAATGGGCTCACGGAAGAGGTTGAACTGACTCTTCATCAGGCCGTTTCGTGTGTATCCCAGCAGTATATCACCGCACGCGGGGTTCGCCTCATCCAACCAGCGGGCACCGTGACGCCGCCCTCATGCTGATGTGTCCAGCGCCTTTTGCGCAAAATGATCCGTTTAGCCCTTTAAACGCTTTAAAATTGCGCGAGGGTCGATAACGGCTATGCCATTTTGAGTCTTTATCTGTGTGCGGTAAGAAGGAAGATGAAAAATATAACGTTGGCCGAAAAACTGATCATGCTGTCAGGTGCGGCGCTTTTTGCGCTTATGATCGCGGTGAACTCCTTTTGCGTGAATGATAATCCTGGTTTCAGGGTGCCTATGACCACCTATTTGATCGTCATGATTGCGCTGTTCTTTCTGGATACCATTATCTTTATTTTTATCCAGATGCTGTATGCCTCCGACCGATCGCGTTTTTCCTTATTCATTCTGAGCCTGGCATTTCTTAGTGGGCTGGTTTATTTCATTGAGACGATCATTGTCATTCAGCTTCCGGAGCATGCTGGTTTTACCCAGGCGGCAAAAACCAACGATACGGCGGTATTCTATTTTTTTCGGCAGCTGAGCTTTATCGTATTACTGGCGCTGGCGGTCCGTGTGGAAAAAATCACGATACGATCCACGCTCAGATTCCGAAATAAGATCAGCATGACGTTAGCATTAATGATGACACTGGTTATGTTTCCGATGCTGGCCCATTATCTCAGCAGCTACCATCCGGCCTGGACATTAACGATTGCAGCATACGAAGATGAACATCATTATCCTGTCTGGGATATCAGGTACGTAAACGTTCTGATCCTGCTCTGGTCGGCTTTACTTTGTTATATGATCTCTGTGACACGCCTGGCGTCCGGGATCTGGAACAGTATTATTGTGGTTTGCCTTTCCGCCATCGTTTACAATTTTTTCCTCTTACTGCTTGATACTTACAATCTGTCGCTCTGGTATATCAGCCGGGCAGTAGAGGTCCTCAGCAAATTATTTGTGATTTGTACCTTAATATTCCATGTCTTTAACCTGTTGAAAATTTTCGGCGATCGGGTTGATCGCGATCCGCTTACTCAGATCTACAACCGTAAATATTTTTATGAGGCACTTCCGCGGGTCCGCTCGCTCAGGACAGAAAAGGGGACCAGCATTATGATGCTGGACATCGACAACTTTAAGTCGATTAACGATAACTGGGGGCATCTTGTGGGGGATCGCGTGATTCTGGCGGTCGTGGATATTATCAAAGACAGCATTCGCGATAACGACATCTTTGCCCGACTGGGAGGCGAGGAATTTGGTCTGCTGCTGCCGGATACCGACGGTAAGCAGGCTATGGCCGTCGCGGAGCGTATTCGCCAGAACGTTCAACAGCGCACCGGGCCGGGCTATCATTATGCTCTCCCTGTAAAGGTCACATTAAGTATCGGCGTGTGCTCAGCCATTCAGAATAACGTCAACGGCAATGATATTATGCGTGACGTGGACGAGGCGTTGTATGAGGCTAAGCACAACGGTAAAAACAGAATTGTTACCAGACAGGCTGAATGAAGCTGAGGTTACAGGATGGGGATGAAAACATCAAAATCGACAGACTCGTCGCTGTACCCATTAATTTTCATCAGGTAAATACCGTCGCGCAACGTCAGGCGTTGATTTACCATCGCCTTAACGAAGGCAATCTTGTTAAACGCGCTGTAGATTTCCCAGCTACCGCTAAAGGGCATTCTTGCGTATCTCCCACGCACAATGCAGGATTTTTTATTTGTCACCGTGTCGCTTTGTAACGCGTACGATATTAATACCTCGACCAGATACGATCGGCTTTTGCCTAACTCGGGGCGGCGGGGCATCAGAATAATTTTATCGATATCATGGCGGTTTTCTGTCAGGAGCTTTTTGATTTTTTTAGTAATATCATGCACTGAGGTATCAAAAAGATGATCGTGTTCGATAATTTCATGCGTATAGATAAACGTTTCATCCAGATAGCAGACCTCGAGCTCAGGCGTTTCATGTTCGCTTAATAAAAAAGAGGGCTGTAAGATGTCAAAATTCCACCCTCTGGCACATCTGTACTCAGAGGGTTTCAGCCCCATCATTTTTTTAAAGGCTCTGGAAAATCCCTGACTGCTCTGGTAATGGAATAAATACGCAATATCCGTCACCGGAATCGACGTCATTCTCAGCATAATGGCGGCACGGCTTAACCTCCGTCGGAGAATATATTCACCTAAAGAGAGCCGATACTTCTCTTTAAACCATGTTTCGATGGTTCTTCTGCTGTATCCAATATCTGCAACCAAATCACCAATGTGTAAAATAGTAAAGTTATTTTCTTCTACCCAGGAGAGAATATAGTTGCTGATGCTGTCTTTCATTTGTGCGTCAGTGATAGCTTAACGGTAAATCAGTTTGCTGCCAGATGTTAATTCGCGGGCGTAGGGATCCTGGCGATAACCTTAATTTCGAAATCAAAACCCGCAAGCCAGTTAACGCCTATTGCTGTCCAGTTTGGGTAAGGGGGGTGCGGAAACGCCAGTTTTTTTGCCTCCATGATGGCGGGGAACTGGTTTTCAGGATCGGTATGAAATGTCGTGACATCAATCAGATCGTCAAAAGTACACCCTGCGGCTGCCAGAGTCGCCCGTAAATTATCGAACGCCAGCTGCACCTGAGCGGGGAAGTCGGGTTCAGGTGTGCCATCGCTGCGGCTGCCAACCTGACCGGAAACAAATAACAGATCGCCAGAGCGGATTGCTGCTGAATAGCCATGCTCTTCATAGAGGGCATGTCGATTAGCCGGAAAGACGGGGTCACGTGGATGCATGGCTTTTCCTTTTCTGTCAGAGGTATTGTTGTGCTTACGCAGTAGAAGTAACATACGCGATGTATGTCAAAAATGTAATCCACATACGCCGCGTATGTCAAATTATAATTACCGCTTAATGAAGGAAGTCCCATGGCTACAAAACGTCGTGCTGAAACGGCCCAGGAAAATCGCGAGAAAATGATTCAGGCGGCGCGGAAGGCATTTGCTGAAAAAGGCTATGCCGCAGCGTCAATGGATGAACTCACGGCAAGCGTGGGGTTAACACGCGGCGCGCTATATCATAATTTCAACGACAAGAAGGGATTACTGGCGGCGGTGGTCGCGCAGATAGACAGCGAAATGGCAGCAAACGCGAAAGCGATTGCCGCCGCCGCCGATGATGACTGGGAGCGACTGCTGGCGGAGGGCATCGCCTATATCAAAATGGCGCTCGTTCCGGAAGTTCAGCGTATCGTCCTTCTTGACGGCCCGGCTGTTCTGGGTGACCCGGCGCAATGGCCCAGCCAGAACAACTGCCTTGAGTCGACCCGTCAGACCATCGAAAAAATGATGGAGTGCAACGTAATCAAAAAGATGGATGCCAGAGTCGCAGCCCATCTGCTGAACGGCGCTGCGCTGAATGCGGCTCTGCTGATTGCTGCGAGTGATGAACCGCAGAAGACCCTTCCGCATGCTATAGAGGTGTTTACTCTGCTGGCAAGCGGGTTACGCAACGGCTAACGATCTTTACGCCACGCGTCCGCCGTCAATGCTTCACCAAAGTGTCCGGCAATCAGGCGTTTTGTCAGGTCATGGAGCGGGGAGGCCAGTACGTCAGCGGTACTGCCGCGCTCGACCACTTCTCCCTGGTGCATCACCAGCACCTGGTCGCTGATGTGTTTCATCATGCCCAGGTGCTGAGTCACGTAAATATACGAGATCCCCTGCTTTTCCTGTAACTCCAGCATCAGGTTAATGAGCTGCGAACGCATCGACATATCCAGCGACGCCAGCGCTTCGTCGGCGATAATAACTTTCGGGCGCAGGATCAGCGCGCGGGCCAGACCGAGACGCTGTTTTTGGCCCGGGGCCAGCATGTGCGGGTAATAGCTGACATGGTCGGGCAGGAGGCCTACCAGACGCAGGGTTTCGACAATCCGTTTGCGACGCGCTTCCGGCTCCAGGTCGGTATTCAACCGCAGCGGGAAATCCAGGATCTGGGAAATACGCTGGCGCGGGTTCAGGGACGTCGACGGATCCTGAAAAATCATCCGGATGCGCTGACTGCGAAAAGAATAGTCCCCAAATTCCAGAGGATGATCGTCAATCAGTATTTCACCGCCGCTTGGCTCGACCATGCCCGCGAGCATTTTTGCCAGGGTCGATTTGCCCGAGCCGTTTTCACCGATAATCGCCAGCGTCTGCTTTTCGCGCAGCGTAAAGCTCAGCGGTTTAACCGCCTCGACGGTCTGACGGTGAAACAGGCCGGTGCGATAGCGAAAGGTCTTACTCAGGTTACGTACTTCCAGTAAGGTTTCGACCATTTCACTCTCTCTCCATGTTCAGCGGGAAATGACAGGCAAACAGATGGTTTTTCGGCCCTGTCAGGCGCGGTGTTTCAATGCATTTACGCTGAGCATACGGGCAACGTGGTCCCAGACGGCAGCCAATGGGCAGCGATTCCAGCAGCGGTATCGCGCCAGGCAGCGTATTCAGACGGCTTTTGTGCGGCATCGCGCTGCCAAAGTCCGGGATCGCCCTGATCAGCGCCTGCGTGTAGGGATGATGTGGCGTCGTCACCAGGTCTTCACTTGGCGCGGTTTCTACCGTCTGGCCGCAATACATTACATCAATTTTATCCGCCCACTTGCTCAGCATTTGCAGGTCGTGGCTGATCAGCAAAATGGTGGTGTTGTTATTCTGGTTCAGACGCGTGAGCAGGCGGAAAATCTGCGCCTGGGTGGTTGGCTCCATCGCGTTCGTTGGTTCGTCCGCAATCAGCAGACGCGGCTGATTCGCCAGGGCGATGGCAATCATCACTTTCTGGCATTCACCGTCGGTCAGTTCGTAGGGGAAACTGCGCATCGCGTCTTTATGGTCTTTGATCCCGACACGGTGCAACAGCTCAATGGCACGGCGTTTGCGCCAGCCGAAACGCTGCCACCAGCGGCCTTTATAGGTCCAGCCGGGGATGTTCTGCATCAGCTGTTTCCCGACGCGCTCGGACGGATCGAGACAGGATTGCGGCTCCTGGAAAATCATCGAGACGTTATGGCCCACCAGTTTACGGCGTTCGCGCGGGGAGAGACGCAACAGATCGATGTCGTCGAAGCGCATACGATCGGCGGTCACCCGCCAGTTGTCTTTCGCCACGCCGCAAATGGCCTTGGCGATCAGACTTTTCCCCGAACCCGATTCGCCCACCAGCCCGCGGATTTCGCCCTCTGCGAGCGTAATGCTGATGCGATCCACGGCCTTGACCCAGCCTTCGCCCGTTTTAATTTCTATCGTGAGGTTGCGGATATCGAGTAACGGCATTATTGCACCCCCGCATTGATTGCGCGGCGGATCCCGTCGCCCAGCAGGTTAACGAGCAGCACGCTCACCATGATGGCCGCGCCCGGCAGCATGACCGTCCACGGCGCAACGTAAATCAGCTCCAGCGCATCGCCGAGCATGGCGCCCCATTCCGGGGAGGGAAGCTGCGCGCCAAGGTCCAGGAAGCCCAGCGCTGCGATATCCAGAATCGCCATCGACAGGGCGCGGGTGATCTCCGTCACCAGCCCGGCGGCAATGTTAGGCAGCACGGCAAACCACAAAATATTAAACGTGGTGGCGCCATCCAGACGGGCGGCGACGACATACTCTTTTTCCAGCTCGTCGTGAACCAGGCTGTAAACCGAACGCACCATGCGCGGCAGAATGGCCAGCCAGACGGCGAACATCGCATGGGTGAGGTGCGGCCCCGCGAAGGCCACGACGATAATCGCCAGCAGCAGTGAAGGAATAGAGAGCAGGGTATCAAGAATATGGTTAAGCACGGCCGACCGCAGCCCGTGGGTTGAGCCGGCAAAAATGCCCAGCGCCAGGCCGCAGATCGCGGCAGCCAGGGTGACCACGAACGCGCCGCCTACCGTAGGTGCGGCGCCGCTCAGTAAACGACTTAGCACGTCACGTCCGAGATCGTCAGTCCCCAGGAAGAACGAAACCTCCCCGTAACGCGACCACGACGGCGGTAAAAGCTGATAACCAAGGAACTGCTGATCGATGCCATACGGTGCAAACCACGAACCCAAAACGCACAGCAACACGAGGCCAATGCAGCCGTAAAAGCCGATCATCGCCGTGGTGTCGCTGTAAAAATTACGCCACACGGTACGTAGCGCACCGGGCGTGCGCTTTTCGCTGTAGACGTTATCGTAAGGCATACCATTCCTTATGCTTCAATGGGTTGGCCATGGCACCCAAAATATCGGAAACAACGTTAACAATAATGACCAGGGAGCCAATCACCATCACGCCGGCAGAGATCGCCGCGTAATCCTGCTGGCGAATGGCGTTGATCATCCAGCGTCCAAGGCCCGGCCAGCTGAAAACCATCTCGGTGATCATCGCCAGCGTCAGCATGGTTGAAAATTGCAGCCCAAGACGTGGGATTACGGGTGGCAACGCATTGTGCAGCACATGGCGACGGAGAATCGTCAGGCGAGACAGTCCGCGCGTGGCGGCGGCCTTCACATAGTTTTGATCGAAGACGTCGATAGTGCTGATACGCATCAGGCGAATTACTTCGGTCGTCGGCGCGACGGCCAGCGTGAGCACCGGCAGCACCATGTGGCGCAGCGCGCTCACGATCATTTCGTCCCGCCAGACTGAATCAGAAAGCCAGGCGTCAACAATGGCGAAGCCGCTCACCGTTTGCACGTTATACAGCAGATCAAAACGGCCAGATACCGGCAGCCAGCCTAACGTCAGTGAGAAGAAGAGGGTAAGCAGTAGCGCCAGCCAGAAAACAGGGATGGAAAAGCCAATTAAGGCAAGCGCGCTGATGAATTTATCCTGCCACTTATTACGATAAATGCCCGCCAGCATCCCCACCGGGATCCCCACCATGAGGGCAAAGCCAAAGGCGAGTACACACAGCTCCATGGTGGCCGGGAAAACCACTTTCAGCTGCTCGGAGATGAGCTGTCCGTTAATGCTGGACACGCCAAAATCCCAGTGTAGCAGGCCATTAAACCAGAACAGCCAGGCGTCCCAGAGGGATGAGCCCTGAAGCGGGGCGTGCGGCGTAAAGTAGCTCAGGCTAAAGCCGACAAAGGTCAGGAAGAACAGGGTGACCAGCAGTAACAGCAGCCGACGCAAGGTAAATATAATCATGGTTTCTTCACCTCTTGTTCTTTCTCACGGGTGACGCCCGCGAAGGAGGCGTTACCAAACGGGCTGAGTACCAGCCCTTTAATATCGTAACGGTAGGCCTGGAGGCGCAGGGAAGAGGCAAGCGGCAACACGGGAAGTTCTCTGGCCAGAATATTTTGCGCTTCATCATAGGCCTCAATACGTGAGGCAAGCTGTTGAGACGCCAACGCTTTTTGCAGCACGGCATCAAATTCCCGGTTACACCAGTGGGCGTAGTTGGTCTGGGAGTTGATTGCCGCACAGCTCAGCAGAGGACGGAAGAAGCTGTCCGGGTCGTTACTGTCGGTGGACCAGCCAGCCAGCGTTAAGTCGTGATTCATGTCCATCAGACGCGCCTCCTGGAAACGGCCTTCGACAGGCACGATGATCACCTTAACGCCCACCTGCGCCATATCAGCCTGCAACAGCTCAGCCGTTTTCAGCGGGCTGGGGTTCCACGCCTGAGAGCTGGTGGGCACCCACAGCTGTAGCGTCAGGTTTTCTGCCCCCAGCGCTTTAAGCTGTTCGCGCGCTTTCGCCGGATTATATTCGGTAATCTTCGCCTCGCCGTCATAGGCCCAGGAGGCGCGCGGAAGAATAGAGGCGGCGGTTTCCGCGGTCCCGTAGTAAATCGACTGCATCAGACGCTGATTGTTGATCGCTAACGCCAGCGCATGGCGCACGGCCGGATTATTCAGCGGCGGCTTATCGGTGTTAAACGCCAGATAAGCGATGTTCATTCCCGGGCGCAGGGTCAGGCGCAGGCGTGGGTCGTCGCGCAAAATGGTCAACTGGCTGGCCGCAGGCCAGGCAAGCACGTCGCACTCGCCGGTCAGCAGTTTGGAGAGTCGGCCTGTTCCACCTGAACCCAGATCGACAATTACCTGCGGCATCAGCGGTTTGCCGCGCCAGAAACGATCGTGGCGTTGCAGGCGAATGTATTGTCCGGCGCGGTACTCTGCTAACTGGAACGGACCTGTGCCCACAGGCTCACGATCGAGACGTTCCTGACGATCCTTTTTCGTCAGCTGATCTGCGTATTCGGCTGACATGACCGAGGCGTAGTGCGTCGCCAGATGCCAGAGGAAGGAGGCATCCGGGCGCGTCAGGCGAAACTCAACCGTACGGTTATCCAGTTTGCGAACGCTTTTGACCGAGTCCGCGAATTGCAGACTGTCGAAATAGGGGAAGTTCCCGCCATTAACGTTATGCCACGGATGATTGCGGTTGAATATGCGCTGGAAGGTGAAAACCACATCATCCGCGTTGAGTTTACGGGTTGGCGTAAACCACGGAGTGTGCTGAAAGGCGACATCATCGCGTAGACGAAAGCGGTATGTGGCGCCGTTATCAAGCACTTCCCAACTTTCAGCAAGCTCCGGAACCAGCCGATAGGTATAAGGATCGACGTCGAGCAGGCGATCGTAGAGCTGTGCGGCCAGCGTATCAACAATCAGGCCGCTCCCCGCTTTTTGTGGGTTAAAGGTATCAACTTGCCCGCTGACGCAATAGACGAAACCACTCTCTCGGATATCAGGGGGCACAGCGCGATCGGGCGCAGCAAAGGCCAGATTGCTGAACAGACCGAGTGCAAACAGGGACGATAAAACCAGGCGCATAGTTTTTAAGGTTTTTAGATTCGATCTGCAAAGTGTATCGCACTTACGCCTGCTTCGTAAAAATGTCTGGGGGTAAGTGCTGATAATGTCAGCGCATTTGATGTTTTTTGAGCAATGCCCTTAACTGATGGTAGGTCAGGCCCAGCAGTTCAGCCGCCCGTTTCTGATTATATTTCGCCTCTTTCAGGCTCTGCTCGAGCAAGTTTTGTTCCTGCTGATGCTGGAACTGGCGTAAATCGAGCGGCAACGCCGGATCCTGCTGGCGCGTCGCCGGAACCGGGGGCTGTTTATCCTCGCGACGAAACGGATCGAGAATAATGTTGTCCAGTTCGGTTTCGCTGCTGCCATGCCGGTAAACGGACCGTTCCACCACGTTTTTCAGTTCACGAATATTGCCCGGCCAGTGGTAACCGAGCAGGGTCTCAGTGGCCTGTTCGCTAAAGCCCGGAAAGAGCGGCAGGCCCAGTTCCCGACACATCTGAATGGCAAACTGATCGGCCAGCAGCATGATATCGCTGCGCCGCTCCCGCAGCGGCGGCAGCTGAACGACATCGAAAGCCAGCCTGTCCAGCAGGTCGGCGCGGAATTTGTCCTCTGCCACCATCGCGGGCAGGTCGGCGTTAGTAGCGCACACCAGGCGAACGTTAACCTGGAGCGGCTGACTGCCGCCAACACGTTCCAGTTCGCCATACTCAATGACGCGCAGCAGCTTTTCCTGCACCAGCATCGGCGCGGTCGCCAGCTCGTCGAGAAAAAGCGTTCCGCCATCGGCGCGCTCAAAGCGTCCGGGATGGCGTTTTTGTGCGCCGGTAAAGGCGCCAGCTTCATGACCAAACAGCTCGGTGTCGAGCAGATTTTCATTCAACGCCGCGCAGTTAAGGGAAATAAAAGGGCCGTCCCAGCGGCCAGACAGAAAGTGCAGGCGGTTAGCGATAAGTTCTTTACCCGTTCCGCGCTCACCGATAATCAGCACCGGTTTATTGAGCGGCGCGAGGCGCGATACCTGTTCAAGCACTTCCAGGAAGCTGTTGGCTTCGCCAAGCAAATTATCCTTATAGTCAGCCATGATGAAATTAACCACTCCTTAGTGATATTCACCAGGTGAGAATAGCCGCTGGATGGATAAATATCAATCACATTGAGTAAAATCAAAAAGATAAAAAGTTGGCATGGGATTTGTATTATCTGTTCAGCAGGGCATCGCCCGATAACAGAACTATGAGGATTGAATTATGGGTATTTTTTCTCGTTTTGCCGACATCGTGAACGCCAACATCAACTCGCTGCTGGAGAAAGCGGAAGATCCGCAGAAGCTGGTGCGCCTGATGATTCAGGAGATGGAAGACACGCTGGTTGAAGTACGCTCCACCTCCGCCCGCGCGCTGGCAGAGAAAAAGCAGTTAACACGTCGTATCGAGCAGGCGACTGCCCAGCTTAACGAGTGGCAGGAAAAAGCGGAACTAGCGCTGCGTAAAGATAAAGAAGATCTGGCCCGCGCTGCGCTGATTGAGAAGCAGAAGCTGACCGACATGGTTGCCACGCTGGAACATGAAGTGACGCTGGTGGATGATACTCTGACGCGTATGAAGAAAGAGATTGGTGAGCTTGAAAACAAACTCAGCGAAACCCGTGCACGTCAACAGGCGCTGGCGCTGCGCCACCAGGCTGCAAGCTCGTCCCGCGACGTGCGTCGCCAGCTGGACAGCGGCAAACTGGATGAAGCAATGGCGCGTTTCGAATCGTTTGAACGTCGTATCGACCACATGGAAGCGGAAGCCGAAAGCCACAGCATCGGTAAGCAGAAAACCCTGGATCAGCAGTTTGCTGACCTGAAGGCCGATGATGAAATTAGCGAGCAACTGGCTGCGCTGAAAGCCAAAATGAAACAAGACAACCAATAATAATTCCTGCGGCACCTGAGCGTGCCGCATCGTTAGACAAGGAGTACACATGAGCGCGCTTTTTCTGGCTATACCCCTGACCATTTTCGTGCTGTTTGTTCTGCCCATATGGTTATGGCTGCACTACAGCAACCGCTCTTCACGCGGTGAGCTGTCGCAGAGTGAACAACAGCGGCTGGCGCAGCTCTCTGCCGAGGCAAATAAAATGCGCGAACGTATTCAGGCGCTGGAAGCCATCCTGGACGCGGAACACCCAAACTGGAGGGAACGGTAATGGCTGGACTGAATCTGAATAAAAAATTGTGGCGGATCCCACAGCAGGGCATGGTTCGGGGCGTTTGCGCCGGGCTGGCGCACTATCTGGATGTCCCGGTAAAACTGGTGCGTGTGGTCACCGTATTGTCGATTTTCTTCGGTCTGGCCTTTATTACACTGGTGGCATACATCATTCTGTCGTTTGTACTCGATCCTATGCCGGAAGGTGAGCTGAATGCTGAGAACACGCCAACCAGCAGCGATCTCCTGAACGCGGTGGATGAACAGCTGAGCGCAGGGGGGAAGCGATTGCGCGAGATGGAACGTTATGTCACCTCCGATACCTTTACGCTGAGAAGTCGTTTTCGTCAGCTTTAAGAGAGAACTTACATGAAACAAAACTGGCAACAGGCCGGTCAGAAGGTAAAACCCGGCCTGAAAATCGCAGGTAAACTGGTTCTGATGACGGCGTTACGTTATGGCCCGGCCGGTGTGGCGGGTTGGGCGATCAAGTCTGTTGCCCGCAAGCCGGTCAGAATGATGCTGGCGGTCGCTCTGGAGCCGCTGTTACAGAAACTGGCAAAACGCGTTTCCCGGCGCTACTTGTCACGCTAGATCCTCCCGCATAAGCCCTTTCTCCCCCAGAGAAGGGGCATGACCTTCCTTTCTGCGTTTCTTCTGCTTTTCTGCTTTCTTTGCGGCAGCTCACAATAATGCGTTGCGCTGCGCTGAGAATGCTGCTTTCTGCCCCCGGGTCCGTTGACAGATATTTTTCATGGGAGTAGATTGCCACTCCGTGGGACCGCTACCATGGAAAATAATGTGAACGCAAAAATTAAAAAACTTATCAATCATATCTACGGTGAATCATTTTCAGATGCACACCTTAACGTGTTATTAACTAAGCTTGAAAAAGCGGCGGCTAATATTACGGAAAAGCGTAAGTCAGGCTGGGATGAAAAAGACGTTGTGCTGATTACCTATGCCGATCAGTTCTCCACAAAAGGGGAGCAAGCGTTGCCGGTATTTACCCGGTTCTATAATGAATGGCTTTCTCGTACGTTTTCCCATGTCCATCTGTTACCTTTTTATCCGTGGTCTTCGGATGATGGATTTTCCGTTATTGATTATCACGAGGTTGCTCCTGAAACAGGAACCTGGCGAGATGTCGCGGAATTAAAACAGTCAGCCAGCTTAATGTTTGACTTCGTTTGCAATCATATGTCAGCGAAAAGCGAATGGTTTGCTAATTATCTTGCGCAGAAGCCGGGCTACGAAGATTTCTTTATTTCTGTCGACCCCGAAACCGATTTATCCGCGGTGACGCGTCCACGCGCATTACCGCTGCTGACGCCGTTCACGCTTCATGATGGCAGCGTTCGTCATCTGTGGACCACATTCAGCGATGACCAGATCGATCTCAATTTCGCCTCGCCGCAGGTGCTGATTGCCATGGTTGACGTTCTGCTCCATTACCTCATGGAAGGGGCGCGTTATATCCGTCTGGATGCGGTCGGGTTTATGTGGAAGATCCCGGGAACCACCTGTATCCATCTGGAACAAACCCATTGCCTTATCCAGCTGTTCCGCGCCATTACGGACGCTGTGGCGCCTGGAACGGTGATCATCACTGAGACAAATGTTCCCCACAAAGACAATGTCTCTTACTTCGGTGATGGTGAAAATGAAGCCCAGATGGTCTATCAGTTTTCCTTACCTCCGCTGGTGCTGCATGCTGTTCATCGTCAGGATGTTAAAGCCCTATGCCAGTGGGCGGGGTCACTGGCGCTGCCTTCAACTCATACCACCTGGTTTAATTTCCTGGCCTCGCATGATGGTATCGGTTTGAACCCGTTACGCGGCATCCTTCCGGAATCAGAGATCCTCTCGCTGGTTGAAAAGCTTCAGCAGGAAGGCGCCCTGGTCAACTGGAAAAATAATCCTGACGGTACGCGAAGCCCCTATGAAATTAATGTCACCTATCTTGATGCGTTGAGTTCGCGAGACAGCTCAGATGATGAGCGCATTGCACGGTTCATCCTGGCGCATGCTGTGTTGTTAAGTTTTCCTGGCGTACCGGCTGTATATATTCAAAGCATTCTCGGTTCGCGTAACGATTATGAAGGTGTCGAACGTCTTGGATATAACCGCGCAATAAACAGGAAGAAATACACCGCAGGTCAGGTTGATCTGGAACTCAATAATAAGAAGAGTATTCGTTATCAAATTTATTCTCGTTTGAGTGAGCTTATTGCTATTCGTCGCGGCGAGAGTGCGTTCCATCCGGATAGCCAGGCTATTTTTGACGCAATCGGCGAACATATTCTTAAAATTGTTCGTGTTGCTGAAAATGGCGAGCGAATGACAGCATTATTTAATTTTAGCAATAAAATGCAGACCATTTATGGACAAACGCTCTTTGGTAGGGAATTACTATCAGGACACGATATTAGCGGTACGGAACTGAACCTCAATCCATGGCAGGTAATGTGGATTAAAGAAAACTAAAAAGGACCCTAAAATGAAAATGCCCAAAATTGTGCTGTTATCAGCACTGGTTTCGTGCGCCCTGTTATCAGGCTGTAAGGACGATAAAGCATCTCAGGTCACAATTGAGTTTATGCACTCGTCGGTAGAACAGGAGCGTCAGGCAGTTATTACGAAACTGATCGAAAAATTCGAGAAAGAGAACCCGACTATTACGGTGAAACAGGTACCCGTTGAGGAAGATGCCTATAACACCAAGGTCATTACGTTGGCCCGTACCGGCGCGCTGCCGGAAGTGATTGAAGTCAGCCATGACTACGCCAAAGTCATGGATAAAGAGCAACTGCTGGACCGTGACGCGATCGGCAACGCGATTAAAGCCGTCGGTGAAGATACCTTTTATGACGGCATTTTACGCGTTGTTCGCACTGAAGACGGCAAGGCATGGACGGGGGTGCCGGTTAGCGCCTGGCTGTCCGGCGTCTGGTATCACAAAGATGCGCTCGCGGCAGCAGGAATCGAAGAACCGCACAACTGGGAGCAACTGCTGAAGGCCAGTCAGTCGCTCAACGATCCGGCGAAAAAACATTACGGTATCGCGCTGCCAACCGCAGAAAGCGTCATGACCGAGCAGGCTTTCTCGCAGTTTGCGTTGTCAGGCGGAGCCAACGTCTTTGATGCAAACGGCAACGTGAAAATCGCAACACAAAACCAGACCTTTTTCCCGACCGCTATCATGGAAAAATTCGAATACATCAAAGCGATGGGATTTGATGGCTACGAAATTGATGGCCGACTGCTGGTGGAAAACCTCGACGAAGTAAAAGCGGCTATCAAAGCCACCGGCCTGCCGGTCACGACGGCCTGTGGCGGATACGATGGCTGGATCGGGGATTTCATTGAAGAACGCCGCCTGAACGGTCTACAGCAGATTGAACGCATTCTGGAAGCGCTGGCAGAAGTGGGCGGAAAGGGGATTATCGTTCCGGCTGCCTGGGGGATGTTTACCTTCCGTCTGCCGCCAATGACTTCGCCACGTAGTCTGGACGGCGATCGCAAAGCGGTCAGCGCTTCCCTGCGCTGGCTGGATGAGGTGGCAGCGCGCACCGGTACTACCGTCTACCTGGAGCCGCTGAACCGCTATCAGGATCATATGATCAACACTCTGGCCGACGCGCGTCGTTATATCGAAGAGAACGGCCTGAAGCACGTGCAGATCATCGGTGATTTCTACCACATGAATATTGAAGAAGACTCCCTGACGGAAGCGCTGCATCAGAACCGCGACCTGCTGGGTCATGTGCACATTGCTGATAACCACCGCTATCAGCCGGGCAGCGGCAGCCTCGATTTCGCCAGCCTGTTCGATCAGCTGCGTGCCGATAATTATCAGGGTTACGTCGTGTACGAGTGCCGGGTGCGTGCCGACGATCCGGCTCAGGCCTATAAGGACTCTCTCACTTACTTGCGTGAATGCTAAGGATGACGAGCGTGATGAGTGCTTCTACACCTTTGCCTCTGCGCGTCGCCATCATTGGCGCCGGGCAGGTTGCAGACAAAGTGCATGCCTCGTATTACGCCACGCGCAGTGATGTTCAAATGGTGGCTGTCATGGACAGCCGCCTTGAGCAGGCACAGGCGTTCGCGGAACGTTATGCTATTCCATCGGCATGGCAGGACGCTCACGAGATGTTGCAGGAAGTAAAACCGGATGTGGTGAGCGTCTGTTCGCCTAACCGGTTCCATTTTGAACATGTGATGGCGGCTCTCGAAGCAGGTTGTCATGTGATGTGTGAAAAGCCGCCGGCGATGACGCCGCACCAGGCGGATGAGATGCGTCTCGCGGCGCGCAAGGCCGGAAAAGTCCTCGCGTACGATTTTCACCATCGCTTTGCGCTGGATACCCAGCACCTGCGCGATGCGGTAATGAACGGAACGCTCGGTGAAATTTACTTCACCTCCGCGCAGGCGCTGCGTCGTTGCGGTGTGCCGGGGTGGGGCGTTTTCACCAATAAATCGCTCCAGGGCGGCGGGCCGCTGATCGATATCGGCATTCATATGCTGGACGCCGCGATGTACGTGCTGGGTTTCCCGCCCGTGAAGCGGGTAACCGCGCACAGCTTCCAGAGACTGGGGAACCGGAAACACACCGGCCAGTTTGGCGAATGGGATCCTGCGCAGTTTACCGTGGAAGATGCCCTGTTTGGCACGATTGAGTTCTGCAACGGTGGCATTCTGCGTCTGGACACCTCTTCGCGCTTAATATCCGCGAGCAGTCGATCATGAACGTCTCTTTCTGCGGTGAGAAGGCGGGTGCAACGCTGTTCCCGGCACACATTTATAACGACGAAGCCGGTGTTTTACAGACGCTGACCCAGCGGGAAGAAGCTGACGATCGCCGACATCTGCGCAGTATGGACGCGTTTGTTCGCCACGTATTGGGCGAGCCGGTCATGATTGCCGATGCGGAGCAGGGGCTGGTGATCCAGCAATTAGTCGCGGCGTTATATGAAGCCGCGGAAACAGGGGAAAGCGTGACGTTATGCTGAACCAGTCTGTATTAACCGATCCGAGCTTTTGCCCGCATAGCCTGAATAAGTACGCGTCCATTATGGCCTGCGGCAATGGCTACATGGGCATTCGCGCCACGCATGAAGAAGATTACACCCAGCAGACCAGAGGCATGTATCTCGCGGGGCTGTATCATCGCGCGGGACGCAACGAAACCACAGAGCTGATCAATCTGCCGGATGTCACCGGGGTTGAAGTTGAGCTGGACGGCGTCAATTTCACGCTCCTGTCAGGCGAAATTCTTGAGTGGCAACGCGAGCTGGCCTTTGCTAACGGCGAACTGCATCGTAACGTTGTCTGGCGTTCGCCGGACGGAAAACGCTATCGCCTCGAGAGCCGTCGTTTTGTTTCGCTGGACCAGTTGCCCTTAGTGGCAATGCGGCTCTCGATTACACCGCTTGATGGCGCCGCTCAGGCCGTGCTGAAAACCGGCATAGATGCGACACAGACGAACAGCGGCAGGCAGCATCTGGATGAAATCTCGGTCAGGGTTTTTGACCAGCACTACATGCAGGGTGTGTATGAAACGCAGGACCGGGCGTCTGAAGTTGTTGTTTCGGCGTTTTGTCAGCTCACCGCTCAGAGCGACAGCTGTTTCACCGCCAAAAATCGTCGCCTCAGCGTTCATCATTCTCTGACTATCTCGCAAGGTGACACCGTCACGCTTGAGAAGATCGTCTGGCTGACCCATCGCAGCGATAAAGCGCTCTCACAGGAGTCTTTCGCCCGCAACGCGCTGGCCGATCTCAAAGTCTGCGCGGCAAGAGGCTACGATGCGTTGCTTGAAAGCTCAGCGTACGCCTGGGAAGCGGTCTGGCGTGACGCTCGGGTGGAAGTGACTTGTGCAGAACAGCAGGATCAGCTTGCACTGGATTATGCCGTCTGGCACCTGACGACAATGACGCCAGCCCATAGCGAAAGAAGCAGCATTGCCGCGAAAGGGCTGACGGGGGAAGGGTACAAAGGGCACGTCTTCTGGGATACCGAAATTTTCCTGTTGCCGTTCCATCTGTTTACCCGTCCACAGATTGCCCGCAGCCTGCTGCGCTATCGCTGGCTGAATCTTTCTGGCGCGCGTGAAAAAGCACGCCGTAACGGTTGGCCGGGCGCGTTGTTCCCGTGGGAAAGCGCCGCCAGCGGAGAGGAAGAGACGCCAGAATTCGCAGCCATTAACATCCGCACCGGGGTTCGCCAGAAGGTCGCCTCCGCACTCGCTGAACACCACATCGTGGCTGATATTGCCTGGGCCGTTGTCGCTTACTGGCAGGCAACACACGACGATGCCTTTATGCGCAATGAGGGTCTGACGCTGCTGATGGAAACCGCTTCGTTCTGGATGGGACGCGCGACGGAAATTAATGGTCGTCTTGAGATCCATGACGTGATCGGACCGGATGAATACACCGAGCATGTCAACAACAACGCTTACACCAACTATCTGGCCTGGCACAACGTGGCCTGCGCGCGTCAGTTTATGGCGAAATTTGGGCGTGAAGATGCGCGTTTAACGGAGAATGCCGGTAAGTTCCTGGCGCGCCTGTGGCTGCCAGAGGCCGACGCAGAGGGTGTGATCCCGCAGGATGATACCTTCATGGCAAAACCTGCCATCGATCTGAGCCGCTATAAAGCCAAAGCGGGTAAGCAAACCATTCTGCTTGATTACTCTCGCGCGGAAGTGAACGAGATGCAGATCCTGAAGCAGGCCGACGTGGTGATGCTTAACTACCTGCTGCCGGAACGGTTTACGCCGCAGCAATGTGCCGCCAATCTGGCGTTCTACGAGCCACGCACGATCCATGATTCATCCCTGAGTAAAGCCATTCACGGCATTGTGCTCGCACGTTGCGGTGACACCGAGGGGGCGTATGCCTTCTGGCGCGATGGGATTGCCATCGACCTGGGGGACGACCCGCACAGCAGTGATGACGGTATTCATGCTGCCGCCACCGGTGCGATCTGGTTGGGCGCCATTCAGGGATTTGCTGGCCTGCACATTAGCGAAGGGGAGCTGCATCTTGCGCCGAAGCTGCCTGCTCACTGGCAGAAACTCGCCTTCCCGCTGCGGTGGCGGGGCGCAACAATGCACATTACCTGTGAAGATGACCAGTTAACCATTGAAACCACCGCACCTGTCACGTTGACGCTGTGGGGTGAAACGCTGCATGTATCAGGGCGAAAGGTCTATGAGCGTAAGGACTTTCTTGTACCTGTTAATGGGACCGCTACCACGGAGGGGCGCCATGACGCTTAACGCTGTTGTATTCGATCTGGACGGGGTGATCACCGATACCGCGCATCTTCACTTTCTGGCCTGGCGCGCCGTGGCGGAGGAGATTGGTATCACCTTCGATGAAGTATTTAACGAACAGCTGAAGGGAATAAGCCGTATGGACTCCCTCCAGCGCATTCTGAAACATGGCGGGAAAGAGGGGATGTTCAGTGACGAGCAGCGCCTGGCGCTGGCGACGAAAAAAAACGCGCTTTACGTCCAGTCGCTGGCATCACTGACGCAGGATTCGCTGCTGCCGGGTATTCGCGACGTGCTGGCGGATATTCGCGCCGCGAAGGTCAAAATTGGCCTGGCATCCGTATCGCTTAATGCTCCTGGGATTTTGCACGCGTTGGGTATTCATCAGGCTTTCGATTTTTGCGCCGATGCTTCGCGTATTAGCCGCTCAAAGCCGGACCCGGAAATCTTCCTTGCGGCCTGTAAAGGACTGAACGTGCGTCCTGAAGAGGCCATTGGTATCGAAGATGCCGCCGCAGGGGTAGATGCGATCAACGCCGCAGGAATGCTGTCGGTCGGGATTGGGCCTGGCCTGAACCATGCGGGATTACAACTTCATTCAACGCAGGAACTGACCTGGGAACGCCTGACGGCGTTCTGGGCATCCCGGGCGTATTGATAAGGAATTAATAATGGCTCAACTGTCTCTGAAACACATTCAGAAAATTTATGATAACCAGGTCCACGTGGTGAAGGATTTCAACCTCGAAATTGAAGACAAAGAATTTATCGTCTTCGTCGGTCCATCGGGCTGTGGGAAATCCACGACGCTGCGAATGATTGCCGGCCTCGAGGAGATCAGCGCGGGTGAACTGATTATTGACGGGGTTTGCATGAATGATGTTCCCGCAAAGTCCCGTGATATCGCGATGGTCTTCCAGAACTATGCGCTCTATCCGCATATGACGGTCTACGACAACATGGCGTTTGGCCTGAAAATGCAAAAAATTGCGCCCTCCGTCATTGAAGAACGCGTTACCTGGGCGGCACAGATCCTGGGCTTGCGCGATTACCTCCAGCGTAAACCTGGCGCGTTGTCCGGCGGTCAGCGTCAGCGCGTGGCGTTAGGCAGGGCGATAGTGCGCGAAGCGGGGGTGTTCCTGATGGATGAGACCTTATCCAACCTCGATGCCAAACTTCGTGTGCAGATGCGCGCTGAAATCAGCAAGCTGCATCAGAAGCTTAATACCACCATGATTTACGTGACGCACGATCAGACGGAAGCCATGACGATGGCGACCCGCATCGTGATTTTAAAGGACGGCATCATTCAGCAGGTGGGCGCGCCGAAGCAGGTCTACAACGAGCCGGCGAATATGTTCGTTGCAGGATTTATTGGCTCACCGGCGATGAACTTCATTCGTGGCGCAATCGACGACCGCTATTTTGTGACGGAAACGCTGCGTCTGGAGATCCCGGAGGACAAGCTGGCCGTACTGAATGCGCAAGGTTACCAGCGTAAAGCGGTTGTCTTTGGGATCCGTCCGGAAGATATTCTCACCGTACAGCGAAGCGGCGAAAACATCACGGCGAAGATCAGCGTTGCTGAGCTGACCGGGGCTGAATTTATGCTTTATGCCACCGTGGGTGGGCATGAACTGGTTGTCCGTGCGGGAGCGGCGGATGATTACGTTGCCGGAGATAATATCGGCATCCAGTTCGATATGAATAAGTGCCATTTCTTCGATGCTGATACTGAAACAGCTATTAGATAAGAAAGGTGTTCGCCGGAAATGAAAGTTTCCGGTTTTTTGTATGTTAATTATAAAGGAATATTTTAATGAGTACTCTACTAAGAAGTGCTGCGCTCGTCCTGTGCGCAGGGGTGAGCTGCGCGCAAGCAACTGAATCAGCCAAACAGTGGGAATTTAATATTGGCGCCATGTATGAAATTGAAAACGTCGAAGGTCAGGCCGACGATAAAGATGGATTATATGAACCCTCCGTGTGGTTTAATGCCACTTGGGATGCATGGACCATTTCGCTGGCTATGTATCAGGAAGGGCCGGTTGATTACAGTAGCATGACGCGCGGCACCTATTTCGATCGTCCCGAAGTAGAATTACGCTATCGTATTATTGGTACCGATGATTTCACGCTGGGACTGACGGGTGGTTTCCGTAATTACAGCTATCATTTCAAAGATGAGGATGGCGCGAAAGCGGGCAGCGCAAATATGCAGCGCTATAAAATTCAACCGGACTGGGATGTAAAATTAACCGATGACTGGCGTTTTGGCGGATGGTTTGCCATGTACCAGTTTGCGAATGACCTGGCAAAAACCGGTTATTCTGACAGCCGTGTTGAAACGGAAACCGGTTTTACCTGGACAATTAACGAAACCGTCTCTGCAAAAGTTAATTACTATTTAGAGCGGGGTTTCAATATGGACAGTTCACGTAATAACGGTGAATTCTCCACTCAGGAAATTCGCGCCTATCTGCCGATTTCATTGGGTCAGACGACACTAACGCCTTATACCCGTCTGGGACTCGATCGCTGGTCAAACTGGGACTGGCAAGACGATCCTGAGCGTGAAGGACATGATTTCAACCGTTTGGGTATGCTGTACGCCTATGATTTTAACAATGGTTTATCCATGACGCTGGAATATGCCTACGAATGGGAAAACCATGACGAAGGGGAAAGTGACCGCTTCCACTATGTCGGTATCGGCGTGAATTACGCGTTTTGATAACACTTCACCAGGGGCGTTTGCCCCTGGTTTTTAGCGTAATGAAGCCGCATCTGAAAAATGCGTTTCAACCAATACCTTATGCGGGGCAGGTTTACCCGCAATGCACCTGAACAACAAATCGCAGCTCTCTTCGCCCAGCTTTCTCGTGGGGATATCAAAACCGCCTGGTGCAGGGGTTAAAATGAGAGATAGCATCGGGTCGCTGTATCCTGCCATTGCGACCTGTTCCGGGATCGTCAGATTTAGCTCATCCGCGGCACGATAAAGACTTAGCAATTTCATGCTGTCCGTCGCAAAAACTGCATCAGGCGGGTTGTCTGATGAGAGTAGCTGACAGGCCGCCTGAAGCGCGCTTTCATGGGTATATCCGCCATCAATAACCCAGTCCGGATTAATCGCAATACCGTGCTTCTCAAGGCTCGATTTATAGCCCGCCAGGCGATCGATAGAAACGTGATAATCGAGCGGGGCATGCAGGCAGGCAATTTTAGTGCGACCATGTTTGATAAATGAGTCGGTTAATATGGCGCTGTCGTGGAAATTATCCGTGTCGACAGAATAGATATTCTGGTAATTGCCTTCCACTTTACCAATAACGACCACGGGCACACCGTATTCGTCCAGCGTCGCGAAAAAAGACTCGTTCGCCGGCGAGCTTAGCATGATGATCCCTTTGATCATCTTCTGCTTTATTTTACCCACGCATTTTTGCAGATCATCTTCGCTGCTTTTGGACGTTTGTAAAATAACATCAAAACCTTCTTCTTCTGCTTTTGCCGTTATGGCATGCAGTACATCAGAGAAAAACGGATTCCCTGCGGTGGTTTTGGTTGAACGGGTCGAAATAACCATAATGGCGTCGAAGCCAGAAGAGGTGAGTGCGCGGGCAAGTTTATTCGGTTGATAATTTAATTCTTCTATCGCCTTCAACACCTTTTCGCGCGCTTCAGGAGAAATATTCGTTTGTTTATTCAGAACGCGCGACACGGTTGATTTCGAAACGCCAGCAACGCGGGCAATATCATAGATGGTGGGTGACATACACCTTACTCACTCCAGACGGACAGCAATTGCGCCCATCTTACTGGAGAGAAAACGGCAATAGCAATAATTAAGAATTGATAATCAACGATCTGCCCCAATTTACTGTATTCTGAAGTGACTTTTTTCAGGGTTCCAGGCAATGAAGGACGGCGATGAAGCGACTTAAAAACGAATTCAATTCTCTGGTGAACCGTGGCGTTGATCGCCATTTGCGTCTTGCCGTGACGGGGCTGAGCCGCAGCGGTAAGACAGCATTCATTACGGCGATGGTCAATCAGCTGTTGAACCTGCATGCAGGGGCGCGCCTGCCACTGCTTAGCGCAGTGCGCGAGGAGCGGTTGCTGGGGGTGAAACGCGTACCGCAACGTGATTTTGGCATCCCCCGTTTCACCTATGATGAAGGTCTGGCGCAGTTATACGGGGAACCTCCCGCCTGGCCCACCCCGACGCGTGGCGTGAGCGAAATCCGTCTTGCGCTGCGTTTCCGCTCGAATGAATCCCTGATGCGTCACTTCAAAGAAACGTCCACGCTCTATCTCGAAATTGTGGATTATCCGGGAGAATGGCTGCTCGATTTACCGATGCTGGCGCAGGATTACCTGAACTGGTCCCGACAGATGACCGGTTTGTTGCAGGGGCAGCGGGCAGAGTGGTCGACCAAATGGCGCCAGCTTTGCGAAGGGCTGGACCCGCTGGCGCCGGCGGATGAAAACCGTCTGGCCGTCATAGCCGAAGCCTGGACGGATTACCTGCATCAGTGCAAGCAGGAGGGGTTGCATTTCATTCAGCCGGGCCGCTTCGTTCTGCCGGGTGATTTAGCCGGTGCTCCCGCGCTACAGTTTTTCCCGTGGCCGGACGTTGACAGCATCGGCGAATCGAAACTGGCGCAGGCGGACAAGACCACCAACGCCGGTATGCTCCGCGAGCGATACAATTATTACTGTGAGAAGGTGGTTAAGGGCTTTTATAAAAATCACTTTTTACGCTTTGACCGCCAGATCGTGCTGGTGGACTGCCTGCAACCGCTCAACAGCGGGCCGCAGGCGTTCAATGATATGCGGCTGGCGCTGACGCAGCTGATGCAAAGCTTTCATTATGGCCAGCGTACGCTGTTTCGCCGTTTGTTCTCGCCGGTCATCGACAAGCTGCTGTTTGCCGCCACAAAAGCTGACCATGTGACGGTCGATCAGCACGCCAACATGGTATCCCTGCTGCAACAGCTGGTGCAGGATGCCTGGCAGAATGCGGCCTTCGAAGGGATCAGCATGGACTGTCTGGGGCTGGCGTCCGTACAGGCAACGCAGAGTGGGTTGATTGACCTGAATGGCGAGAAAATTCCGGCCCTGCGGGGCAACCGTCTCAGCGACGGTGAGCCGCTCACGGTCTATCCGGGGGAAGTTCCGGCGCGTCTGCCGGGCCAGGCATTCTGGCAAAGCCAGGGTTTTCAGTTCGAAGCCTTCCGTCCGCAGAGCATGAACGTTGACCAGCCATTGCCGCATATCCGTCTGGATGCTGCGCTGGAGTTTTTAATTGGAGATAAATTGCGATGACGGAACCGTTAAAACCACGCATTGATTTTACCGGCCAGCTTGAGCAGACGCCCCATGAGGCGTTTAAAACGGCGCAAACCTTCAGCGGCCCGCAGGCTGACAACTTTGCTCCCGTGCTGGCAGACGAGCCGATGGTTGAAGAGGGGCAGGCGGAAGCGGTGGTTGATGCGGCACTGCGCCCGAAACGCAGCCTGTGGCGTAAGATGGTGACCGCCGGGTTAGCCCTTTTTGGTGTGAGCGTAATCGGCCAGGGCGTGCAGTGGGGCGTCAATGCCTGGCAAACGCAGGACTGGGTGGCGCTGGGGGGATGCGCCGCCGGGGCGTTGATTGTTGGTGCGGGCGTTGGCTCAGTCGTCAGCGAGTGGCGTCGCCTCTGGCGTTTGCGTCAGCGTGCCCACGAACGCGATGAAGCGCGGGATCTGCTGCACAGTCACGGCACAGGAAAAGGGCGTGCTTTTTGTGAAAAGCTTGCGGCTCAGGCCGGGATAGATCACTCTCACCCGGCGCTTCAGCGCTGGTATGCGGCGATCCACGAAACCCAGAATGACCAGGAAGTGGTCACGCTCTATGCGCACATTGTTCAGCCGGTACTGGATGCGCAGGCTCGTCGTGAGATCAGCCGTTCGGCGGCGGAATCTACCCTGATGATCGCCGTCAGTCCGCTGGCAATGGTGGACATGGCCTTTATCGCCTGGCGCAACCTGCGTCTGATCAACCGCATCGCCAGGCTGTACGGCATTGAGCTTGGCTATTACAGCCGACTGCGCCTGTTCAAACTGGTGTTGCTGAATATCGCCTTCGCCGGGGCAAGCGAACTGGTACGGGAGGTCGGGATGGACTGGATGTCGCAGGATCTTGCGGCGCGTCTCTCTGCCCGGGCGGCGCAGGGGATTGGTGCCGGTCTGCTGACGGCACGCCTGGGTATCAAAGCGATGGAGGTTTGTCGTCCACTCCCCTGGATCGATGGCGATAAGCCGCGGCTGGGGGATTTCCGTCGCGAATTGATTGGCCAGCTTAAAGAGACGCTCAATAAAAAACCTGCTCAGTGAGGTTTTGTTTACTAATCGTGCGGGCTGTCAATATTTGTTGACAGCCACCTTCCCGAACACCGTGATCTGACATATCATTTTACTGTTATTGGCTTAAACGGTGAATTTCCCATGCGTCTGGAAGTCTTTTGTGAGGACCGTCTCGGTCTGACCCGCGAGTTACTCGATCTTCTTGTTTTACGTAGCATTGATTTACGTGGCATAGAGATCGACCCTGTCGGGCGAATTTACCTCAATTTTGCCGAAATTGAATTTAATACCTTCAGTAGCCTGATGGCGGAAATCCGCCGTATCGCTGGCGTTACGGATGTACGCACCATCCCCTGGATGCCGTCCGAGCGGGAACATCTTGCGCTGAGCGCGCTGCTGGAAGCAATGCCGGAGCCGTTTCTCTCTCTCGATCTGAAAAATAAAGTCGAGCGCGTTAACCAGGCCAGCTGCCAGCTGTTTGCACTGACTCAGGAAAAACTTATCGGGCACCACGCCACGCAACTGATCACCGGTTTTAATTTCCAGCGCTGGCTGGACAGCAACCCGCAAAATACCCATAGCGAGCATGTCGTCATCAACGGACAGAATTTCCTGATGGAGATCACGCCGGTCTACCTGAAAGGGGAAAATGCCGCGCGGGTGCTGACCGGCGCAGTGATCATGCTGCGCTCCACGTTGCGAATGGGGCGTCAGTTACAGAACCTTTCCAGCCAGGACGTCGGCGCATTCAGCCAGATTATTGCGGTGAGCCCGAAGATGCGTCATGTGATCGACCAGGCGCGCAAGCTGGCAAATCTTACGGCGCCGCTGCTGATTACCGGGGATACCGGTACGGGGAAAGATCTGCTGGCGCATGCTGTGCACATGGCTAGCCCGCGTGCGGCAAAACCGTATCTGGCGCTGAACTGCGCCTCTATTCCTGAAGATGCCGTTGAAAGTGAGCTGTTCGGGCATGCGCCGGAAGGTAAAAAAGGCTTCTTTGAACAGGCGAATGGCGGCTCGGTGCTGCTGGACGAGATTGGCGAAATGTCGCCACGCATGCAGGCGAAACTGCTGCGTTTCCTCAATGACGGCACGTTCCGCCGCGTGGGGGAAGATCATGAAGTTCACGTGGACGTGCGCGTCATCTGCGCCACCCAGAAAAATCTGGTGGAGCTGGTGCAGAAAGGGGTATTCCGCGAAGATCTCTACTATCGTCTCAACGTTCTGACGCTCAATATTCCGCCGCTGCGCGATTGCCCACAGGACATCATGCCGTTGACAGAACTGTTCGTGGCCCGTTTTGCCGATGAGCAGGGCGTGCCGCGCCCGAAGCTCTCTGCCGACCTGGGCACCGTGCTGACGCGTTACGGCTGGCCGGGCAATATTCGTCAGCTTAAAAATGCGGTCTATCGCGCATTAACTCAGCTTGAAGGGTATGAACTGCGCCCTCAGGATATTCTATTGCCGGATTACGATGCCGGGACGGTCTCGGTAGGCGAAGAGGCAATGGAAGGCTCGCTGGATGACATCACCAGCCGTTTCGAGCGTTCGGTGTTAACGCAGCTATATCGCAGCTATCCGAGCACGCGCAAGCTGGCTAAACGTCTTGGGGTGTCACATACCGCGATTGCGAATAAGTTGCGCGAGTATGGGTTAAATCAGAAGAAGGGTGACGAATAAATAAAAAAGCCTCTTTGCAGAGGCTTTTTTACGTTTAGGCTTTAAGCGCCTCAAGTGCAGCGGTGTAATCCGGTTCGGTAGTGATTTCGTTAACCAGCTCACTGAAAACAACGTTGTCGTTTTCGTCGATCACCAGCACCGCTCGAGCAGCCAGACCCTTCAGCGCGCCTTCGGAAATGGCAACACCGTATTTCTCCAGGAAATCCGGGCTGCGCAGAGTGGAAAGGGTGATGACGTTGCTCAGGCCTTCAGCGCCGCAGAAGCGGGACTGGGCAAACGGCAGATCAGCAGAAATGCACAGCACTACGGTGTTGTCCATTTCGGTCGCCAGCTGGTTGAATTTACGCACTGATGCAGCGCAAACGCCAGTATCGATGCTTGGGAAAATGTTCAGGACTTTACGTTTGCCAGCAAACTGGCTCAGCGTGACGTCAGACAGATCTTTAGCCACCAGAGTAAAAGGCTGTGCTTTGCTGCCAGACTGTGGGATGGAACCTGCAACAGCAACCGGGTTGCCCTGGAAATGAACGAGTTGTGACATAGGTATCTTCCTGTTTACAAATAGTTAACGTCGTGGCTAGTGTATGTCATCCGCAGTTAGCACGGCAAACCAATTTTCTGCCTTTCCGGCCTGCAAGGAGTCAGTGATGAGAAGCGTTAAGGTCTATGAAGAAGCCTGGCCATTGCACACCCCGTTTGTGATCTCGCGCGGCAGCCGTAATGAGGCCTGCGTGGTCGTGGTTGAATGTGAAGAGGACGGCGTAAAAGGCGTCGGGGAATGTACCCCTTATCCTCGCTACGGAGAAAGCCTGGCGTCAGTCATGGCGCAAATTATGACGGTAGTGCCCGAGTTGCAGGCGGGCCTGACGCGTGAGGCTCTTCAGCTTCGGTTGCCGGCCGGCGCGGCACGCAACGCGATTGACTGCGCACTCTGGAGTCTGGAAGCGGCGAAACAACAAAAACCGCTGCCTGCGCTGCTGGACGTTACGCTGCCGCAATCGATCGTCACCGCGCAAACGGTGGTCATCGGTGAACCAGAGCAAATGGCCGCCAGCGCTCAGGCGTTGTATGCCACCGGTGCAACCTTATTAAAGGTGAAGCTCGACGATCGTCTGATTAGCGAACGCATGGTCGCCATTCGTGCGGCGGTGCCTGATGCCACTCTTATCGTCGATGCGAACGAATCATGGCACAGCGAAGGGCTGGCAGCCCGTTGTCAGCTGCTTGCCGATCTGGGCGTCGCCATGCTGGAGCAACCCCTCCCGGCAGGAGACGATGCCGCGCTGGCGAATTTTATTCATCCGCTTCCCGTCTGTGCAGATGAAAGCTGTCATACCCGTGCGAGCCTGTCAGCTCTCAAGGGACGCTACGAAATGGTGAACATTAAGCTGGATAAAACAGGTGGATTAACCGAGGCCCTGGCACTGGCACAAGATGCGCAGGCGCAAGGCTTTGCTCTGATGCTGGGCTGTATGTTGTGCACGTCCAGAGCGATCGGCGCTGCGCTCCCGCTGGTGAACAGCGTGCGTTTTGCCGATCTTGACGGCCCAACCTGGCTGGCGGTTGACGTCTCACCCGCGCTGAATTTTACTTCCGGCGTGCTTCATCTTTGAGGCTGCCAGCGCAGGAGATCTGTCATCGCCCGCAGGTATTTTTCGCTCGCTTCATCCGAGGAGATGGGCGGAAACTCTGCGGTGATACAGTGAAGGCTGAGATCTGCGCACCAGCTGCCAAACGACCCGGGTGTTTCATAGCCAACGCTGCTCACCAGAGGTAGAGCAAACGCATCCGCCAGCCACTGCCCGAGCGCCGTATGACGAGGATCTTCAATACAGGCGAGGGGATCGTGGAAAGAGACAACCCAGGCCGGGTGGATCTTATGAATAAGCTGGCATAGCGCCTGAGTCTCCGGTTCGGAACCGGGTTTGTCTCCCGTGAGCAGGACCACATCTCGCTCCTGCGCCGAACTGTTCCAGCGATACACCGTTTCACCGGCGCGCCAGTTTGCCGCCGGGAAGTTCCTGTTCAGGTCAACGCCTCGTGCATTCGCCCGCAATCCAAGCTGACAACCGTCCGGGTTGACGGTCAAAATCACATGATGACGTCGTAAATCGGGGGCCAGCGTACGTAGCGCGCACGAGAGTGTCACGACAGACGAGTTTTCATCGCCATGCGTGCCTGCAATGATTAAGCCGCTATTGCGATCGGCCTCGGGGGCCGGAAACCAGATCAGCGGCGCGCCTAAAAATGAGCGTCCATAATGTTCAGTTCCGGGCGGGAAGGCGCCGCGTTCCGTTCTTGGTCGGGTAGTTGCCATAGTAAACCCTGATGATAAAGTCACTTCTGGCAGTGTTGTGCAAAAGCCGCGCTTAATCAAATAGTTTCCGTGTGTGTGGAAAATTGCCTGACATCAACTTTCCGGAGGAAGCATTTGCATTTCTCCGTTTCGAAACAAATAATTACGCATCTGTCTGTTACCTGACATCATTAAGGGGATCGTATGAAGCATCCTGTTTCGCTTCTTTGTACTGCGCTGTGGCTGTGCGGGCTTTCTTCACTTTCATATGCCGCGGAGGTTCCCGAAGGAACGGTTCTGGCGCAAAAGCAGGAGCTGGTTCGACATATCAAAGATGAACCCGCTTCGCTCGATCCGGCAAAAGCGGTGGGATTGCCGGAGATACAGGTGATTCGCGACCTCTATGAAGGGCTGGTAAATCAGAACGAAAAAGGGGAGTTAGTTCCCGGCGTGGCGACGCGCTGGCAGAGCAATGACAACCGCGTCTGGACGTTCACGCTGCGGGATAACGCTAAGTGGTCTGACGGTACCCCAGTGACGGCACAAGATTTTGTCTATAGCTGGCGTCGTCTGGTTGATCCTAAAACAACGTCACCTTTCGCCTGGTTTGCGGCGCTGGCGGGCATTAACAATGCCCAGTCCATCATCGACGGCAAAGCTGCTCCGGATACGCTCGGCGTGACGGCGGTCGATGCTAAAACGCTGCGCGTGCAGCTGGACAAACCGCTACCCTGGTTCAGTAATCTGACGGCTAACTTCGCGTTTTATCCTGTTCAAAAGGCCAATGTGGAGAGCGGTAAGGAATGGACGCGCCCTGGCGCGCTCATTGGCAACGGTGCTTATGTGCTGAAAGATCGCGTGGTGAATGAAAAACTGGTGGTTGAGCCGAATTCATATTACTGGGATAACGCCAGGACGGTGCTTAAAAAAGTCACCTTTGTGCCAATCAACCAGGAGTCCTCAGCGACCAAACGCTATCTGGCGGGCGATATCGATATTACAGAATCGTTTCCGAAAAACATGTACCAGAAGCTGCTTAAAGATATTCCGGGACAGGTATATACACCGCCACAGCTTGGGACCTATTACTACGCGTTTAATACGCAAAAAGGCCCAACCGCGGATGCACGCGTACGTCTCGCGCTCAGCATGACTATCGACAGACGTATAATGGCGGAAAAAGTCCTGGGGACCGGTGAGAAACCGGCCTGGCATTTTACTCCCGATGTCACTGCGGGCTTTACGCCGGAAACCTCGCCATTTGAGCAGATGTCGCAGCAAGAGCTGAATGCGCAGGCGAAAACGTTGTTGCAGGCGGCAGGCTATGGCCCTCAGCGTCCGCTAAAATTAACGCTGCTGTATAACACGTCTGAAAACCACCAGAAAATCGCGATTGCCGTTGCATCTATGTGGAAGAAAAATCTGGGTGTTGACGTTAAGTTGCAGAATCAGGAGTGGAAAACCTACATCGACAGCCGCAATACCGGGAATTTTGACGTCATCCGTGCATCGTGGGTAGGGGACTACAACGAGCCGTCGACATTCCTGTCGCTGCTGACCTCCTCCCATAGCGGGAATATCTCACGATTCAACGACCCTGCTTACGATAAGATTATTCATCAGGCGACGCTCGAAACCACTGAAAAAGCGCGTAATGCCGACTACAACATGGCCGAGAAGATCCTCACCGAGAAAGCACCGATTGCCCCTATTTATCAGTACACCAATGGACGTCTCATCAAGCCATGGGTTAAAGGTTATCCGATAAATAACCCAGAGGATGTTGCGTACAGCCGTACAATGTATATTGAAAAGCATTAAAAAGAGGTCAGGGCGCTACGTGATTATGGTAAACATCCATTAACCGCATAAGCGCCCGCTCTCAGGGGGCATGATTTTACAGCCTGGTTAATACCGTATATCCCCTTCATATCAGCCCATCACTCATTGTCATGATGAATATCTTCAGAGAGATTCTTTCTCCCGTTTATCGAAAAACGCGTAGTCATTTATTCGCCATTCCTGTAGCAGTATAGTCATTACTGTTTTCAAGATTAAATTTGTCCGATACAGGATTTTTTCATATTCAGGCCATTTATTGAATTAAAACCTTATTTCTCTGCGCTGTTACGGGGCGTGTTAATAAATGCATTGATGTAAATCAATTATTCAACCTCATGGAACAATAAGTTCAATATTTCCAAACAAAGCAGTCATTCCTGCCAAATTAATGTGAATAAATGGTTAATTTTTACTGTATGTCATGTATCTATGGCATTTATGAGTACAATAATTTAGTGGAATATTCTTAAGAAAAGTCCAATGGTAGATCTTTGATCTGATAAGTTGATTTTAAATGGGCTTTTGCTCTAATATGGTTTTGTAAAGAAACGTCACTCACTTAACATTTATTTCTTTTAAAGAAAGGGATTGCTATGGCCGATTCATTCCAGAATGAGGTGCCCAAGGCACGCATAAATTTAAAGCTGGCTCTGCATACAGGTGGCGCGCAGAAGAAAATCGAACTGCCGCTTAAACTCCTCACCGTCGGTGATTTCAGTAATGGAAAAGAGAATCGCCCATTATCGGAAAGGGAGAAAATCAACGTCAATAAAAATAACTTCAACAGCGTACTTTCGGAATTTAACCCGGAAGTGAATCTGACGGTTCCTAACACAATGGCCGGGGATGGCTCGGAAGAAAGCATAAAACTGAATTTCTCCGATATTAAGGATTTCGAACCTGAACAGGTTGCCCGCCAGATCCCCCAGCTCCGCGCCATGCTGGCCATGCGTAATTTATTACGCGACCTCAAATCCAATCTTCTTGATAACGCCACTTTCAGAAAAGAACTCGAGAAAATTCTTAAAGACCCGGCGCTGTCTCAGGAATTTCGCGACGAAATGAGTGCACTGGCCCCGAAATAAGCGGCATGTGTAATTTAATGGATTAACCGGGAATATGCTGATGTCTGTGAATACTGAAACCGCCTCCGCGCAGGGGCAGACCACCGTACTGGAAAAAGAGGGCGTTTACGCCTCCCTGTTTGAAAAAATCAACCTGACCCCGGCCTCCAGCCTGGGTGATATCAATGCGTTTCTGGATGACGCCGCGCTTTCTGACGCTCCGGCGGGTGAACGCCTGACGGCGGCGATGCAGGTGTTTATGGACTGCATCCGCAAATCCGGTCAGTCGGTGGAGAAGCTCGACAAAACGCTGATTGACCACCATATCGCTGAGCTGGATTTCCAGATCAGCCGTCAGCTGGATGCCGTAATGCATCACCAGGAGTTCAAGAAGGTGGAGTCCCTGTGGCGCGGCCTGAAGCAGCTGGTGGACAGCACCGACTACCGCCAGAATGTGAAAACCGAAATTCTGGATGTGTCGAAAGAAGATCTGCGTCAGGACTTTGAAGACGCGCCGGAACTTATTCAGAGCGGCCTCTACTGGCACACCTATACCGCCGAATACGACACCCCGGGCGGCGAGCCGATTGGTTCCGTGATTTCATCCTATGAATTTGACGCCAGCCCGCAGGATGTGGCGCTGCTACGCAACATCTCTAAAGTATCAGCTGCCGCACATATGCCGTTTATTGGCTCTGTCGGTCCGAAATTCTTCCTGAAAGACTCCATGGAAGAGGTGGCTGCAATTAAGGATATCGGCAACTACTTCGACCGCGCGGAGTACATCAAGTGGAAATCCTTCCGCGACACCGACGACGCCCGCTACATCGGCCTCGTGATGCCGCGCGTGCTGGGGCGTCTGCCGTATGGCCCGGACACCGTACCGGTACGCAGCTTTAACTACGTTGAGCAGGTGAAAGGCCCGGATCACGAGAAATACCTGTGGACCAGCGCGTCGTTCTCCTTCGCGTCAAACATGGTGAAGAGCTTCATCAATAACGGCTGGTGCGTGCAGATCCGTGGCCCGCAGGCGGGCGGGGCGGTGAAAGATCTGCCTATTCATCTGTACGATCTCGGCACCGGCAACCAGGTGAAAATTCCGTCTGAGGTGATGATCCCGGAGACCCGCGAGTTTGAGTTTGCCAACCTCGGCTTTATTCCGCTCTCGTATTACAAAAACCGCGACTATGCCTGCTTCTTCTCGGCGAACTCCGCGCAGAAACCGGCGGTGTACGACACCGCAGATGCCACGGCCAACAGCCGCATCAACGCCCGTCTGCCGTACATCTTCCTGCTGTCGCGTATTGCGCACTACCTGAAGCTCATCCAGCGCGAAAACATCGGCACCACCAAGGACCGCCGTCTGCTGGAGCTGGAGCTGAATACCTGGGTGCGTAGTCTGGTGACGGAAATGACCGATCCGGGCGATGAGTTGCAGGCTTCTCATCCGCTGCGTGACGCGAAGGTGGTGGTGGAAGATATCGAAGACAACCCGGGTTTCTTCCGCGTGAAGCTGTTTGCGGTGCCGCACTTCCAGGTGGAAGGCATGGATGTGAACCTGTCTCTGGTGAGCCAGATGCCGAAAGCGAAAGCGTAACGTAAGGCAGGAAGCATGAGAACGGAACAACCGTTATGGGGCAGGGGCCAGATGGTCTCTCCCCGGCACTTCCAGCAACAGGCCGCCTATGCGGCCTGGTCTGCGGAATGTATCGCCCGACTGGGTCTCTCCCATCCCTGGGGGGTGATTAATGCCACTTTCGAACCGGATGTACTGAAGTTGGGCCGTCTACAGGCCCGTCATCTGCACCTCCGGTTCCCTGACGGGACATTAATCGATACGGATAATGCTGACGACCTGCCACCGGTGCTGGCGCTTGAGAGTGAAACACAGGACGTGGTGGTGGTTCTGGCTCTTCCGCTGCTGCACGCGAATGGTGGCAACTGCCTTAAGCCCGATGAGGTGGCCGCGCGTCCTGTTCGCTATCGCCAGCGCTGGCGGGATGTCCGCAACCTTTTTGGCGATGATACCCGCCAGATTGCAGTGATGCGGCCAGAGCTGACGTTGCGATTTGCCCATCAGAACAACAGCGATTACCTGACCTGTCCGGTTGCCCGCCTGCAACAAGATTCGCAGGGGAACTGGGCACTTGATGAGACATACCTTCCGCCGCTGTTGGCGTTACTGGGCAGTCGCTGGCTGATGACCCAGCTGGAGCAACTGTTGACGCAACTGCGCGCCCGTCTGGGCCGCCTGATGGACATGCGCCGGGAAAGTAATGAGCGCATGGCGGATTTTGCCGTAGCCGATGTTTCATTGTTCTGGCTGCTCAATGCCCTGAACAGTGCTGAGCCCGTGCTGGGTCAGTTTCAGCGCCACCCGCAAAGCCCGCCTGAGCGTCTCTATCCGGAGCTGGCAAGGCTTGCAGGCAGCCTGTTGACATTCTCGCTGGAGCATCAGGTCAGTGCGATCCCGGCATGGCAGCATGAGCAGCTGAATAACGTCTTCCCGCCGCTGTTTGATTTACTTGGCGATCTTCTGGAAGCCAGCCTGCCGTCGCGGGTGGTGGCAATTGAGCTTGAGCATGATGACCGGCTTCACTTCTGGCAGGCCCGTCTGCATGATCCACGTCTGCGCGAAGGCGCTGATTATTACCTCTCCGTGCGTTCACCGATGCCGGTGGCACAATTGCAGGAGCAGTTCCCGCGCCAGTGCAAGGTCGGCAGTCCCGATCATGTCAGGAGTATCGTCAATTCATCGCGGGTGGGCGTCCCTCTGATGCCGCTGCGCCATGTGCCGGCAGCCATTCCACTGCGTCTGGAAAATCAGTATTTCAGCCTTGATGTCTCTCATCCCCTGGCCATCGAAATGTTCCAGAGCGGCACCTGTATGTTTTACGTTCCGGGAATGCTCGCCGAGCCTGAACTTGAACTCTTTGCGGTACTGAGAACATGAATGATCGTAAACGCGCTACTGCCGCGTTCATTGATATTGATGCCCTGTTACAGGACACCTGGCTACAGGTGATCAGTCTGCGTCACGGCCCGACATTCCAGGACGGGGAAGGGCGTACGCTTTGGGAGCGCTGCATTGACGATGTCGGGCGTGTGCAGCGAGAACTGAAAGCGAGCGAGCTCGATGAAGCCAGCTGCCAGCATATTCTTACGGCACAGTGTGCGCTGCTTGATGAGGCAGTCAAAGGTCGCGGTGTGGAGGATGACGCCTGTATACAGTGGTATGACATTCCCCTACAGGGATATTTCCTTGGCACCATGGACGCCGGTGACACGTTATGCGATCGGATGCGTGATGTGCTGCGTGAACCGGCTCCTGACCACGCCGTTGTGACCTGCTTCCAGCGAGTCATGATGCTCGGATTCCTCGGCAACTTCCGCTCACCGGCACCAATGGTCAACTGCCACGACGTGCGCTGCAAAGCACCGTGCTTGATACGGTGATGAAAACCACTTCGGTCAGCATTGCCGTGCGCAACCTGTGTGCGCCGACGCTGCCTTGTTACCCACCTGCGCAGGACCGTTTTCACTGGCGCGTACTGAGTCACCTTGGCAGCGGATTTCTGTCGATGATGGATAATGCCGACGTGCTGCGCGGTACCCTGGCGCTGTATGAATGGACCGACAGCGAGATGAACCGTCGCCGTCTGGAAGCCATCCTCGAGGTGAAGCACAGTGAAACGGAGCGCTTTGAACAGGGCTACCTGGTCCGTGGCGTGCAGATTGAAGTCACGCTGGACAGCAATGGCTTTGCCGGACGCGGCGACATCTGCTTATTTGGCGAGATGATGAGCCGATTCTTTGCGCTATACACTGACATCTATTTGTTTAACCGCCTGATTATCATTCTGCAACCGACCGGAGAACGCCTGGAATGGGAAGAGAAGCACAACCGCCGCATTCCCGGCTGAGCCCACGGCTGGAAGCCGACCTGCATCGTATTAACTTTTACCGTTTATGCCAGTTGCTGGAGAAGCGTAACCCGGGCAGGCCGCTGATGGGCTCGACCAGTCACCCGGGCGATGACCCGGTAGGCTTTGCCCCGCATCCGGGGATGGGATTTCCGGCCAGTGAGCTGAAAGCCGTGGAGTATGATGAGGATGATGACAGCCGGCCACCACTTATCCGCACGACCTTTATGGGAATGTACGGTGTCGACTCACCCCTGCCGATGGCGTATCTCGATGACATCGCTCAGCGTCGGGAAGGGCATGACGCACTACAGGGTTTTCTGGATATTTTCAGCCATCGCATTCTGACGCAGTTTTACCGTATCTGGCGTAAATACTCTTATCCGGCCACCTTTGAACCCGGTGGTACGGACAGCATCTCGCAGTCACTGCTGGGCCTGGTGGGATTGGGTAGCGCAGCTTTTACACCTGAAACCAGACTGGGCAGTAAGCTACGGCGACCGTCTGGTGCAGCAGGCGCTGACGCTGTGGCCTGAAGAGGCCAAATCCCTGGCGCAACAGTGGCACACGCAGATTAGCGTTGCCGGGCTTGCAGAGTCAGATCTGAATGGCTGGCATCAGGGGATGACGCAGTTACAGCAGTTGACGAACAGGCTGAACGCGCTGGATGAACAGAAGGGGAAGTACATGACGGTGAGTGAACTGAAATCAGCCGTGTTTGCCATGTCGCAGTCCTTCAGCCATACCGTTCCGCTTGAGGAGCAGCTTCGTCTGCTTTCTATTTTACCTGCCGGGCAACCCCTGTCAGCAGCGCAGCTAAACCAGACCGAACAGCATCTTCAGCAGTTGATTGCCAGCTATGCTCTGCTGAAGCACCAAAAAGAATAATGAGACTGGCGAAAAACACGGAGTTGACATGTCAGCAAGAGAGCGTTTTTTTAAGAAAGTGCAACAGAGTATCGGGGACAAACCGATCTATGTTAATACGGCTGAGGCCGAAGTCAGGGCGTTTTGTGAGCGGATGGAGGATCTTGCGCAACAAATCATTACATGGTTTGAAGGTTCTGGTATTGAAATATTTTTATCTAAAAAACATATCACCGATTTAAGTACGGTTGGCTACAGCCTTAGTAGCGGTATATGTCGTTATGCTATTACGACGATCATTTTGCAAAATGGGGATCGCAGCGTCACCATTATGCCAGAACAGGTGATTAGGGGGGCGGAGAAGGGGTGTGTGACGATGAGTATTACTGTCCCCGATAGTCTGTCGGGGGCGAGGATATTCCATTTAAGCATGGCGCCTGAAGCAGGCTGGTATATTCGTCGCGGGCATCAAAGTGCAAAAGAGAATATCCTCATGACTGAGGACTGTTTTTTCAAGACTATCGACTGTCTGGCCTGAACGTCAGCCACCCTAACGGAAGGGGCGTGCAATAACGTAGTTAATATATATTAACTACGTTAACTTATTAAGCACCACTAAACATCGGCACTCTACAGTATCTCTCCTTAAATATATAATTACCGTCATTGAAGGAGTATCAGTAACCAAACGACAAGCCAGATATTTACCGTAACACATGCTTTTTATCCGCCTTAAGTAAAACTGCACATATCAAACTGCAAAACAACAAACCAGCGACGAACGTGAGGACAAATTCGTATGGCAATGCTATAACCCTTAATGCCAACCAAAATATAATGCCCCAGGAAAACGTATGCTAAGAAATATTAGTGTCAGAACGTTCATTGTCTATTTCCTTTTATGTGTATTTTTGGTAAGTGATGGAGTTATAGCGCTATTTTCACGGAATTCTGGTAATGCTGCCAACTTACTGATTTAGTGTATGATGGTGATTTTAAGGTGCTTGC
>ERZ773156.60-NODE-60-length-155989-cov-29.3817_pt1 | contig 155989 bp, 131 predicted proteins | sample MGYA00511895_ERZ773156 | MGnify/ENA primary metagenome ERZ773156 (study PRJEB29015, sample SAMEA2737850) | human gut metagenome | biome: human gut; feature: human-associated habitat; material: faeces | place: China | collected 2012 ... | reverse complement strand
ATCATTGCTCACATTGACCACGGTAAGTCGACGCTGTCTGACCGTATTATCCAGATTTGCGGTGGCCTGTCTGATCGTGAAATGGCAGCCCAGGTTCTGGACTCCATGGACCTGGAACGCGAACGCGGTATTACCATCAAAGCGCAGAGCGTGACGCTCGACTATAAAGCTTCCGATGGTGAAACCTATCAACTGAACTTTATCGACACCCCAGGGCACGTTGACTTCTCTTATGAAGTGTCACGCTCGCTGGCGGCCTGCGAAGGCGCGCTGCTGGTGGTGGATGCCGGACAGGGCGTAGAGGCCCAGACGCTGGCAAACTGCTACACCGCCATGGAAATGGATCTCGAAGTGGTGCCGGTTCTGAATAAAATCGACCTGCCAGCCGCCGATCCTGAGCGCGTAGCGGAAGAGATTGAAGACATCGTCGGTATTGATGCGACCGATGCTGTGCGCTGCTCGGCGAAAACCGGCGTCGGCGTTCCGGATGTACTGGAACGTCTGGTGCGTGATATTCCGCCGCCGGAAGGTGACCCGGATGCGCCGCTACAGGCGCTGATCATCGACTCCTGGTTTGATAACTACCTCGGCGTTGTTTCGCTGGTGCGTATTAAAAACGGCACCATGCGTAAAGGCGACAAAATCAAGGTCATGAGCACCGGCCAGGTCTACAACGCTGACCGTCTGGGCATCTTCACGCCAAAACAGGTTGACCGTACCGAGCTGAAATGCGGCGAAGTGGGCTGGCTGGTCTGCGCCATTAAAGACATCCTCGGCGCGCCGGTGGGTGATACCCTGACCGGTGCACGTAACCCGGCAGATAAAGCGCTGCCAGGCTTCAAAAAGGTGAAACCGCAGGTTTATGCGGGTCTGTTCCCGGTCAGCTCTGACGATTACGAAAACTTCCGCGATGCGCTCGGAAAGCTGAGCCTCAACGATGCCTCCCTGTTCTACGAGCCAGAAAGCTCAACGGCGCTGGGCTTCGGCTTCCGCTGTGGCTTCCTCGGTCTGCTGCACATGGAGATCATTCAGGAACGTCTGGAGCGTGAATACGATCTGGATCTGATCACCACCGCCCCGACGGTTGTCTACGAAGTAGAAACCACGTCGAAAGAGGTGATCTACGTCGACAGCCCGTCCAAGCTCCCGCCGCTGAATAATATTCAGGAACTGCGCGAGCCTATCGCAGAGTGTCACATGCTGCTGCCGCAGGAGTTCCTCGGCAACGTGATCACCCTGTGTATTGAGAAGCGTGGCGTGCAGACCAACATGGTTTACCACGGTAACCAGGTGGCGCTGACCTATGAAATTCCGATGGCGGAAGTAGTGCTCGACTTCTTCGACCGTCTGAAGTCTACCTCCCGTGGCTATGCGTCGCTGGACTACAACTTCAAACGCTTCCAGGCCTCGAACATGGTTCGCGTGGATGTACTGATCAACGGCGAGCGTGTTGATGCCCTGGCGCTGATCACCCACAACGATAACGCACCGTACCGTGGTCGTGAGCTGGTTGAGAAGATGAAAGATCTCATCCCGCGTCAGCAGTTTGACATTGCGATTCAGGCGGCCATTGGTAACCACATCATTGCCCGTTCAACCGTGAAGCAGCTGCGTAAAAACGTTCTGGCTAAGTGCTATGGCGGCGACGTCAGCCGTAAGAAAAAGCTGTTGCAGAAGCAGAAAGAAGGTAAGAAGCGTATGAAGCAGGTCGGTAACGTTGAGCTGCCGCAGGAAGCATTCCTTGCCATCCTTCATGTTGGTAAAGACGGTAACGGTAAATAACCTTAAGGAGTTGGCATGGCGAACATGTTTGCCCTGATCCTGGTCATCGCTACCCTGGTGACAGGTCTGTTGTGGTGCCTGGATAAGTTTATCTTCGCCCCAAAACGCCGTGAACGTCAGGCTGCCGCGCAGGCAGCCACGGGCGATGCGCTGGACGCGAAAACCCTGAAAAAAGTCGGCCCAAAACCGGGCTGGCTGGAAACAGGGGCATCGGTATTCCCGGTGCTGGCGATTGTGCTGGTGGTGCGTTCTTTTATCTATGAACCGTTCCAGATCCCGTCAGGATCGATGATGCCAACGCTGCTGATCGGTGATTTCATTCTGGTTGAGAAGTTTGCCTATGGCATCAAAGATCCGATCTACCAGAAAACGCTGATCGAAACGGGTCATCCGAAACGTGGCGACATCGTGGTGTTTAAATATCCGGAAGATCCACGGCTGGATTATATTAAACGCGCGGTAGGTCTGCCGGGCGATAAAGTAACCTACGATCCGGTGGCGAAAGAGGTGACCATTCAGCCAGGCTGTAGCTCTGGAACTGCATGTGAAAATGCGCTGCCAGTCACTTACTCCAACGTTGAGCCAAGTGATTTTGTGCAGACCTTTGCCCGCCGTAACGGCGGTGAAGCGACCAGCGGATTCTTCCAGGTGCCAAAAGGTGAAACCAAAGAGAACGGTATTCGTCTGGTTGAACGGAAAGAAACGCTGGGCGATGTCACTCACCGCATTCTGACCGTGCCAATCGCACAGGATCAACTGGCAATGTACTACCAGCAGCCAGGCCAACAGCTGGCGACCTGGATTGTGCCACCGGGACACTACTTCATGATGGGTGACAACCGCGATAACTCTGCGGACAGCCGTTACTGGGGCTTTGTGCCGGAAGCGAATCTGGTCGGTAAAGCAACCGCTATCTGGATGAGTTTTGAGAAGCAGGAAGGCGAGTGGCCGACCGGCGTTCGCCTGAATCGTATTGGCGGAATTCATTAATTTTCGTCAAAAATAACACGTAGCGGCTTTTATTCGCCGCTACGTGAATTATTTCAGCGATAAATCTCTTTGAACTAACGACATCCCCTGTCGTTGTGTATAGAATATTCCCCCGAAGTTTAAGGTTGGCCCTGCAAGGGTGCCACGGCACACGAAACCGCGTTGGTTTTCTCAGGTCGGTTTCGTGTGCTGCATTTTTGACGCATTCATTTATTGGTATCGCATGAACCCCATCGTAATTAATCGGCTTCAACGGAAGCTGGGCTACACTTTTCATCATCAGGAGTTGTTGCAACAGGCATTAACCCATCGCAGTGCCAGCAGCAAACATAATGAGCGTCTCGAGTTTTTAGGCGACTCTATTTTAAGTTTCGTGATTGCAAATGCGCTTTATCATCGTTTTCCGCGTGTGGACGAAGGTGATATGAGCCGCATGCGCGCCACGCTGGTGCGCGGCAATACCCTCGCTGAAATCGCACGCGAGTTTGAGCTGGGTGAATGTCTGCGTCTGGGGCCAGGTGAGCTGAAAAGTGGTGGTTTCCGTCGTGAATCCATCCTTGCCGATACGGTCGAGGCATTGATCGGTGGCGTGTTCCTGGACAGCGATATCCAGACCGTAGAAAAGCTGATCCTGAACTGGTATCAGACCCGCCTGGACGAAATCAGCCCGGGCGATAAACAAAAAGATCCTAAAACGCGTCTGCAAGAATATTTGCAGGGTCGTCATCTGCCGCTGCCATCCTATCTGGTGGTGCAGGTACGTGGCGAAGCGCACGATCAGGAATTTACCATCCATTGCCAGGTCAGTGGCCTGAGTGAACCGGTGGTCGGCACGGGTTCAAGCCGTCGTAAGGCTGAACAGGCTGCCGCCGAACAGGCGTTAAAAATGCTGGAGCTGGAATGAGCATCGACAAAACCTATTGCGGATTTATTGCCATCGTCGGACGTCCGAACGTTGGCAAATCCACCCTGCTGAATAATCTGCTTGGGCAGAAGATTTCTATCACCTCGCGTAAGGCGCAGACCACGCGTCACCGCATCGTCGGTATCCATACTGAAGGCGCGTATCAGGCGATTTACGTCGATACCCCGGGCCTGCACATGGAAGAGAAGCGCGCCATCAACCGTCTGATGAACAAGGCGGCGAGCAGCTCCATTGGCGACGTAGAGCTGGTGATTTTCGTTGTGGAAGGCACCCGCTGGACGCCGGACGACGAAATGGTCCTGAACAAGCTGCGCGACGGCAAAACGCCGGTGATCCTCGCGGTCAATAAAGTGGACAATGTGCAGGAAAAAGCCGATCTGCTGCCGCACCTGCAATGGCTGGGCAGCCAGATGAACTTCCTGGACATCGTCCCGCTGTCTGCGGAGACGGGTCTGAACGTTGATACCATCGCGGGCATCGTGCGCAAGCATCTGCCGGAAGCGACTCATCACTTCCCTGAAGACTACATCACCGATCGCTCTCAGCGTTTTATGGCGTCTGAAATCATCCGTGAGAAGCTGATGCGTTTCCTGGGCGCTGAACTGCCGTACTCTGTGACGGTGGAGATCGAGCGTTTCCAGAGCAACGAGCGCGGCGGTTACGATATTAACGGTCTGATCCTCGTTGAGCGTGAAGGGCAGAAGAAGATGGTGATCGGTAATAAAGGCGCCAAGATCAAAACTATCGGAATCGAAGCCCGTAAAGACATGCAGGACATGTTTGAAGCACCGGTTCACCTGGAACTGTGGGTGAAAGTGAAATCTGGCTGGGCCGATGATGAGCGTGCGCTGCGCAGCCTCGGTTACGGCGAAGATCAGTAACCTAAGACGACGAGCATATGGATGGATGGCAGCGCGCCTTTGTCCTGCATAGTCGTCCCTGGAGCGAAACCAGCCTGATGCTGGACGTCTTCACGGAAGAGTCCGGTCGCGTGCGCCTTGTTGCCAAAGGCGCACGTTCCAGACGTTCTAATCTCAAAGGTGCCTTGCAGCCTTTCACCCCACTGCTGGTCCGCTTTGGCGGGCGAGGGGAAGTCAAAACCCTCCGCAGTGCTGAAGCCGTTTCCCTCGCGCTTCCTCTTTCTGGTATCACGCTCTACAGCGGTTTGTACGTCAACGAACTCATCTCACGGGTGCTTGAACACGAGACCCGCTTCTCTGAACTTTTCTTTGATTACCTGCACTGTATCCAGTCGCTCGCTGGCGCAACCGGCACTCCTGAGCCTGTGCTGCGTCGTTTCGAGCTGGCGCTGCTCGGTCACCTTGGATACGGTGTTGATTTTCTGCACTGCGCGGGGAGTGGGGACGAGGTAGAAGATACCATGACCTATCGCTATCGTGAGGAAAAGGGCTTTATTGCCAGTGTCGTCGTCGATAACAGCACCTTTACCGGGCGCCAGCTCAGAGCACTGTATGAACGCGAGTTCCCGGACGCCGACACCCTGCGTGCGGCAAAACGCTTTACCCGAATTGCGCTCAAGCCGTATCTTGGGGGCAAACCTTTAAAGAGCCGCGAATTATTCAGGCAGTTAATGCCGAAAAGCTAATGTTTTACCCCTCACCCCAGCCCTCTCCCGGAGGGAGAGGGAGAAGGTAAATGAACAAAAATACCGAGGATTGTCATGGCTGAATTACTGTTAGGCGTCAACATCGACCACATTGCCACCCTGCGCAACGCGCGCGGCACGGCGTATCCGGATCCGGTTCAGGCGGCGTTTATCGCCGAGCAGGCTGGGGCGGACGGCATTACCGTCCATCTGCGTGAAGACCGTCGCCACATCACCGATCGCGACGTGCGTATCCTGCGCCAGACGCTGGATACCCGCATGAATCTGGAGATGGCAGTAACGGAAGAGATGCTGACGATTGCCTGCGATACGAAGCCGCATTTCTGCTGCCTGGTGCCGGAAAAACGACAGGAAGTGACCACCGAAGGCGGTCTGGATGTGGCCGGGCAGCTCGACAAAATGCGCGATGCCTGCAAACGCCTGGCGGATGCCGGTATCCTGGTTTCACTGTTTATCGACGCCGATTTCACCCAGATTAAAGCCGCTGCCGACGTGGGCGCGCCGTATATTGAAATTCACACCGGCTGCTATGCCGATGCTGAAAACGACGCAGCGCAGGCGAAAGAGCTGGAGCGGATCGCCAAAGCGGCAACCTACGCCGCGAGCCTGGGACTGAAGGTTAACGCCGGTCACGGCCTGACCTATCACAACGTAAAAGCCATCGCTGCCCTGCCGGAAATGCACGAGCTGAACATCGGCCACGCCATTATTGGTCGTGCGGTGATGAGCGGCCTGAAAGAAGCGGTTTCCGAGATGAAGCGCCTGATGCTGGAAGCGCGTCAGTAATGGCTATTCTGGGCTTAGGCACCGACATCGTTGAAATAGCCCGCATTGAAGCGGTGATCGCCCGGAGCGGCGATCGCCTCGCAAGACGCGTGCTGAGCGATAACGAATGGGCTATCTGGGAGGCGCATCAGCAGCCGGTGCGCTTTCTGGCAAAGCGTTTCGCGGTAAAAGAGGCGGCGGCGAAAGCGTTCGGCACGGGCATTCGTAACGGCCTGGCGTTTAACCAGTTTGAAGTGTTTAACGATGAGCTGGGTAAGCCACGTCTGCGTTTATGGGGCGAGGCGCTTAAGCTGGCGGAAAAGCTGGGCGTGGCGCACATGCACGTAACGCTTGCAGATGAACGCCACTACGCCTGTGCGACGGTGATTATCGAAGGTTAAATTTTGTCCGCATGGTGCATCAGGACAAACTTATCCCACAGCTGTTCTTCGTTCTCGACATGTGCCGGATCTTTTAAGATCGTATTGGGAATGGGGCACACCTTCTGGCAGGTCGGCGTCTCATAGTGGCCAATGCACTCGGTGCAGCGGTCGCTGTTAATCTCATAAATGCTGTCGCCCATCGAAATCGCCTCGTTCGGGCATTCGGGTTCGCACATATCGCAGTTGATGCATTTTTTGGTGATTAACAGCGCCATCAGGAAATTCTCAGAAACATCACAAACAGGGCGGGCATTATACGCTCATTCGTTGTTCAAACCAGTTTTTTTACCAGCTCTTCGCTGTGACGAATACGCTCTGGCGCACGCTCCAGATCCTGCTGAACCAGCGCCATAAACAGCAGGTCCGTCAGCATCATCTGCGCACTCGTCGACGAAATCGCCGCGCTGCGAGTGGCCTGTTCCTCGGCGATGGTATACAGACAGCGGGTGGCCCGCTGCTGGAGCGCATTCGGGCTGAAGCCAGTAATGGCCAGAATTTTTCCTCCTACGCGCAGGGCTTCGTCGGTAGCCATATTAATTTCACGGCGCTCGCCGGAATAGGAGATGGCCAGCAGTAAATCGTCAGGATCCATGGCCTGCACGGTCGCCAGCAGCGCGTGCATATCCTGTTCAACGATGGCGTTATAGCCGATTTTTGTCAGCTTCCAGCCAAAGTTACGCGCAACCAGTCCGGACGCACCGATCCCGGTCAATACAATACGCCGCGCGTCGCGAAGCATGGCTACGCTTTCCAGCAGCTTCTCTTCCGTGTTCACATCCAGCGTGGCATGCATTGCCGCCACGTTCTCTTTGATCAGCTTTTCGCCGACCAGACGCATCGGATCGTCGCCGCGGATCTGGTTATGCACCGGCATTGACTGCGGATTAGGGTTGCTTACCAGTGCTTCACTGATCGCCAGTTTTAGCGCCGGAAAGCCTTTATAGCCTATCTTCTGGGCAAATTTCACCACGCTCGACTGGCTCACCCCGGCTTCACCTGCCAGCTGCTGGGAGCTGAGGTGTCGCGCGCGATCGGGCTGGGAAAGTAAATAATCCGCCAGCTTTTTGTCACTCTGGGCAAACCCTGCGTAGCGCTGGCGAATACGAATTAAACAGTTCATACGGTCTCCTGGCGAAAATGTGATTACCCGCGCAAATACGAATTATGCTCGCCTGAATGAATTTTATATTCCATTATAGTGCGTTTATTATGAATTAAAAATTCCAGAGGTAAATAACATGAATCTAGGCTCTCTTGTTTCTGAAACGCGTAACCCGCAAACCATGGATCTTGATGCACTGTCCACGCTGGAGCTGGTAAACCGCTTTAATCAACAGGATACCCTCGTCGCGCTGGCAGTCAAAGAGACATTGCCCGAGGTGGCGAAAGCCGTAGACGCCGCTGCCGACGCTCTGAAAGCAGGAGGACGCATTATTTATATGGGGGCGGGTACCAGTGGGCGCCTCGGTGTGCTGGATGCCTCAGAATGTCCCCCGACGTTTGGCGTTCCGCACGGTCTGGTCGTTGGCCTGATTGCCGGTGGCCCCGGCGCGCTGCTGAAAGCGGTGGAAGGGGCAGAAGACAATAAACAGCTTGGGGAAGACGATCTCAGGGCGCTGAACCTGACCGCGCAGGATCTGGTCGTCGGGCTGGCGGCTTCTGGTCGTACGCCGTACGTCATTGGTGGGCTGGAATACGCCAGACAGACGGGATGTACCACGGTGGCCATCTCCTGTAACCCGGGTTCGCCGATTGCGCAGGTGGCCGCCATTGCCATCTCTCCGGTCGTCGGGCCGGAAGCGCTCACCGGCTCCACGCGCCTGAAATCCGGAACCGCACAGAAGCTGGTGCTCAATATGATCTCCACCGGCGCGATGGTGAAATTTGGCAAGGTCTACCAAAACCTGATGGTGGATATGCAGGCCACCAACGTCAAGCTGGTGGACAGAGCCTGCCGCATGGTGATGGAAGCGACAGGCGCCAGTCGTGAAGAGGCGGAAAAGGTGCTTCAGCAGACCGATCACGATGTAAAACCCGCCATTCTGATGATATTAACCGGGCTGGATGCAGCCGCGGCCAGAGCCAGGCTTGAAGCCCATCACGGGTTTTTACGGGCGGCATTAGAACATCAATAAGAGGCGTTTATGGACAAAACAGCAGCGCTCGCCAGCGACATCCTGCTTGGGATCGGTGGGGAAAAAAATATTCAGCGTCTGGAAAACTGCATGACGCGTGTACGCGTCGAGGTGTACAACGACGAAAAGCTTGATTTAACGCGCCTGAAGCAGCTCCCCGGCGTGAGCGGGTACGTTAAACAGGGGCAACAGCACCAGCTGATTGTCGGTCCGGGCAAAGCGGCGCAGGTGGTTGATGCCATGCGCGCCCTGATGACGGGCGGTGAAACGGCTCCCGCCTTTGACGACGCGGAACGCACCAAAGCGCAGGCGAAAGCCAAATACAAAGCCCCCATGAGCGATGCGCTGCGCCAGCTGGCAAACGTCTTTATTCCTCTTATCCCGGCGTTTATCGCGTCGGGGCTGATCACCGGGATTATCAATATCCTCAAGCGTCCGGATATTGTCGGGAATTTCGCCACCCAGTATCCGAACCTGCTGGGTATTCTGGCGATTTTCGGCAGCGCGGTGTTTGCCATCATGAACATTCTGGTGGGGGTGAACACGGCCAAAGTGTTCGGCGGCTCGCTGGCGATGGGCGGCGTAATGGCGGGTATCCTCTCCAGCCCGCAGCTGGCGCAGATTACGCTGTTTGGCGAGGCGCTTCAGCCTGGCCGCGGTGGGGTGATTGCCGTGCTGCTGGTGGTCATTCTGATGTGCTGGATTGAGAAAAAGCTACGCGCGTTGCTGCCAGGCTCGATTGAACTGATCCTCAACCCGCTGCTGACCACATTGATTACCGGGAGCGTGGCGATTGTGGCGCTGCAACCGTTAGGCGGCGCGATCTCGGAAGCCATCGCCCACGGCGCGTCTCTGGCGATCGATCGCGGCGGGCTGCTGGTGGGGGCCGTGCTGTCCGGGACCTTCCTGCCGTTAGTGCTGACCGGTCTGCATCAGGGGCTGGTGCCGATTCACGTCGAACTGGTACAGGCGCACGGCTATAACGCCCTGCTGCCGATCCTGTCGATGGCGGGCGTTGGGCAGGTCGGCGCGGCCATCGCGGTGCTGATGAAAACCCGCAACGCGCGTTTAAAAAAGGTCATTAAAGGGGCGCTGCCGGTCGGGTTGCTCGGTATCGGCGAGCCGCTGATTTTCGGCGTGACCTTGCCGCTGGGTAAGCCGTTCCTGGCCGCTTGTCTCGGTGGGGCGGTGGGCGGGGCGTTAATCAGCTACTGGAAAGTGGCGACCGTCATTACCTTCGGGATCTCCGGGTTACCGCTGGCATTAACCATCGTGACCGGAAAAGTGATGCTCTATCTGTTAGGCTATCTGGTAGCGGTGATCGCCGGGTTCCTGTTTACCTGGCTGTTAGGATTCAACGACCCAGAGGAGTAAGGTTTGGCCAGTCACGAGCGTCGCGTTGTCTTTTTTGATCTGGATGGAACGCTGCATCAGCAGGATATGTTCGGCACCTTTATGCGCTACCTGCTGCGGCGCCAGCCCCTTAACGCGTTGCTCGTATTACCCCTGTTACCCGTTATTGGCATCGCGCTGCTGGTGAAAGGCCGTGCAGCGCGCTGGCCGATGAGCCTGCTGCTCTGGGGATGCACGTTTGGTCATAGCGAAGCGCGCCTCAAGCAGCTCGAACAGGATTTTGCGCACTGGTTTCGCGGGCACGTCGCCGCGTTTCCCGTGGTACAGGCGCGCCTGACCAGCTATCTCGACGCCAATGATGCCGATATCTGGCTGATTACTGGCTCCCCGCAGACGCTGGTGGAGCAAGTCTATTTTGATACGCCCTGGCTGCCGCGCGTAAATCTTATCGCCACGCAGATCGCGCGCGGCTACGGCGGCTGGGTGCTCACCCTGCGCTGCCTCGGACATGAAAAAGTGGTGCAGCTGGAGAAACGCATCGGTACGCCGCTGCGTCTGTACAGCGGCTACAGCGACAGCAAGCAGGACAACCCGCTGCTCTATTTTTGCCAGCACCGCTGGCGCGTCACGCCTCTGGGCGAACTTCAGCAACTCGAATAGTCTTATCTGTACCGGCTGTGTATAATGCCGCCCGCTTTTCGACTGGAGTATCAGCCCTTGTCCAACCCTGAACACAATCATGAATACTGGATGCGCCATGCGCTGGCGCTGGCTCAGCGCGCCTGGGAAGAGGGCGAAGTGCCCGTGGGCGCGGTACTGGTCCATAACAATCAGGTGATTGGGGAAGGGTGGAACCGTCCGATTGGCCGTCACGATCCTACCGCGCATGCTGAAATTATGGCGCTGCGTCAGGGCGGACTGGTGCTGCAAAACTATCGTCTGCTTGATACCACCCTGTATGTCACCCTTGAGCCGTGCGTAATGTGCTCCGGGGCGATGGTGCACAGCCGAATCGGTACGCTGGTGTTTGGCGCGCGGGATGAAAAGACGGGCGCTGCTGGTTCACTGATGGACGTACTTGGGCATCCGGGGATGAACCACCAGGTGAAAACTATCGGCGGGGTACTTGCACCAGAATGTTCGGGTCTGTTAAGTGACTTTTTTCGAATGCGTCGGCAGCAGAAAAAGCAACAAAAGGCAGAATTGAAACCGCAGGGTGATTAAGCTCTTCCGGTGCGACCACCGGATAGCTTTCAGCCAGCTGTTGCGCCTCGGCCGCCTCTTTTTCTTTCTCCAGCAGATATCCCACCAGGCTTATCTGATACTTACGAATATTTTCCACGTAGGCATACGCTTCATGGCCGCGCGCATAGCCATACGTCAGCTTCTGGTACCACTGTTTCTGGCTAAGCAGCGGCAGGCGCTGTTTTACATCTGACCAACTGTCCGGGTTACCTTTGGTTTTCGCCGTCAGCGCCCGCGCGTCGAGCATATGCGCATACCCCATGTTATAGGCGGCTAGCGCAAACCAGATCCGCTCCCCTTCCGGGACCGTCTCCGGCACTTTCGCCATCATATCCTGTAAATACTGCGCGCCGCCGCTGATGCTCTGTTCCGCATCGGTCCGGTCGCTGATGCCGAGGCTCTGGGCGGTATTTTTGGTGAGCATCATCAACCCGCGCACGCCCGTGGGGGAGGTGGCCTGAGCATCCCAGTGCGATTCCTGGTAGGAAATTGCCGCCAGCAGCTTCCAGTCAATCTCCTGGGCGTACTTCTCAAACAGCGGTTGCAGGTCCGGCAGCACGCTGTCCACCGCGCGCAGGAAGGTGCGGGTGTCAACGTAATCAAAATCGTCCCCGTGACCGAGATATTTCTCTTCCAGACGCGCCAGGGTGCCGTCTTCATTGATGGAATTAAAGAAATCGAGCATGGCCGCAGAGACGGTTTGATCGTCGTCCAGCTGGGTAAACCAGGTCACCGGCTGTTCGTCGGTCACATCCAGCGCCACGGCGATTTCAGGATGAACGCGCTGGAAAAGACTGATCGCCACCGAATCAGCAATGGTATAGGCCAGCTTTTTATCTTTTACCTGCTCCAGCAATTCGGTCGTGCCGAGTTTAGGATCGACCGTCCAGCTGAGGTTAGGGTATTTTTTCTCTTTCAACGCCCGCAGATCGTCAATCACCACATGGCCTGGCGCAATGGTCAATTGCTGGTCGGTGATGTCGGCCAGTGAGCGCGGGCGCAGGCTACCCACACGATAAACCACCTGCTGCGACACGGAGTAGTAGGTCGGGCCCGGCTGATAGTTTTTGCTGCGTTCGCTGTTGTACACCAGACCTGCGGCGAGAATATCGGCACGGTCATGGTCCAAATCATCAAACAGCTGGTTGATGTTCTGCCGCACGGTAACTTTCAGCTTCACGCCCAGATAGTCCGCAAACAGCTGTGCCAGTTCGTAATCAAGACCGATGGTTTTACCGTTGATATCGTCGTAAATAAGCGGGGAGGAGAGGGTACTGACGCGCAACTCCCCCCGCTCCTGAATGGCGGCGATACGGTTTTCGGCCTTGCCGAACCAGGGAATAGACGGCCAGAGGGCCACTGCCAGCAGCAACGTAACAATGCCGATGAGCAGATAATTAATCTTTAATTTTTTCAATTAGTTAATTCTCTGCGACGCCGGTTGCCTCAGTGTGCTGTAGTCATGTTAAGAGTAGAGTTTGCCATTGATTGAGCGGCATTTTGCGCAAAGTAGCGCCAGTTGGCAACCAATTAGAGAGACAGGTAACATCTATTGTTAAACATAAAGGATGATTTTATTTCGACGCAAACGGTTTCGTCGGCGCTCAGGATTCTCTATAATGACGCCCGTTTTCCCCCCTTGCGCACACTGTAAGCGCCCCGGCGCTTCGAAGACGAGAGACTTATGATGGAAATTCTGCGTGGTTCGCCTGCACTGTCTGCCTTCCGTATTAACAAACTGCTGGCACGTTTTCAGGCGGCCGACCTTCCGGTAAGCAATATTTACGCTGAGTATGTCCATTTTGCTGACCTGAATGCCCCCCTGAATGCAGAGGAGCGCGTACAGCTGGAACGTCTGCTTAAATATGGCCCAAGCCTGAGCAGCCATACGCCGACCGGCAAATTAATCCTCGCCACGCCACGCCCTGGCACCATCTCCCCCTGGTCTTCCAAAGCAACAGACATCGCTCACAACTGCGGCCTGAACCAGATTAACCGTCTGGAGCGCGGTGTGGCGTACTACGTGGAAGCCTCTACCCTGAGCGACGCGCAGTGGCAGGCGGTTGCGGCTGAACTGCACGACCGCATGATGGAGAGTGTGTTTGACTCTCTGGATGATGCGCAGAAACTGTTCTCCCACCATCAGCCTGCGCCGATACAGAGCGTGGATCTGCTGGGGCAGGGGCGTCAGGCGCTGATCGACGCAAACCTGCGTCTTGGTCTGGCACTCGCAGAGGATGAAATCGACTACCTTCAGGATGCATTCGTTAAGCTGAATCGCAACCCGAACGACATCGAACTGTATATGTTCGCGCAGGCCAACTCCGAGCACTGCCGCCACAAGATTTTCAACGCCGACTGGATTATCGACGGCGAACAGCAGCCGAAGTCGCTGTTCAAAATGATCAAAAACACCATGGAGCAAACCCCTGACCACGTGCTGTCTGCCTATAAAGACAACGCCGCGGTGATGGAAGGTTCCGAGGTGGGCCGCTTCTTCGCCGATCGCGAAGCAGGGCGCTATGACTTCCATCAGGAGCCTGCGCATATCCTGATGAAAGTGGAAACCCACAACCACCCGACGGCGATCTCCCCATGGCCGGGTGCGGCGACCGGCTCCGGCGGTGAAATCCGTGACGAAGGGGCGACCGGTCGTGGTGCAAAACCAAAAGCGGGTCTGGTCGGTTTCTCCGTCTCCAACCTGCGTATCCCGGGCTTTGAACAGCCGTGGGAAGAAGATTTCGGCAAGCCAGAGCGCATCGTGACCGCGCTGGATATCATGACCGAAGGCCCGCTGGGCGGCGCGGCGTTTAACAACGAATTTGGTCGTCCGGCGCTGAACGGTTACTTCCGTACCTATGAAGAGAAAGTGGACAGCCACAACGGCGAAGAGCTGCGCGGCTACCACAAACCGATCATGCTGGCGGGCGGGATCGGCAACATCCGTGCCGATCACGTGCAAAAAGGCGAGATCGTCGTCGGCGCGAAGCTGATCGTGCTCGGCGGCCCGGCGATGAATATCGGTCTGGGCGGCGGTGCGGCCTCTTCGATGGCCTCCGGTCAGTCTGATGCGGATCTTGACTTCGCGTCCGTGCAGCGTGACAACCCGGAGATGGAGCGTCGCTGTCAGGAAGTAATCGACCGCTGCTGGCAGCTGGGCGATGCTAACCCGATTCTCTTTATCCACGACGTGGGAGCGGGCGGTCTGTCCAACGCCATGCCGGAGCTGGTGAGCGACGGCGGCCGCGGCGGGCGTTTCAACCTGCGTGACATCCTGAGCGATGAGCCTGGCATGAGCCCGCTGGAAATCTGGTGTAACGAATCCCAGGAGCGCTACGTGCTGGCCGTTGCGGCGGATCAGCTGCCGCTGTTTGACGAGCTGTGCCGCCGCGAGCGCGCGCCGTATGCGGTCATCGGTGAAGCGACCGAAGAGCAGCACCTTTCCTTAAGCGACACCCACTTTGACAACCAGCCGATCGATCTGCCGCTGGACGTGCTGCTCGGCAAAACGCCGAAGATGACCCGCGACGTGCAGACTCGCAAAGCGGCGGGCAAAGCGCTGGATCGCCAGGGCATCACCGTGGCAGAAGCGGTTAACCGCGTGCTGCACCTGCCTGCTGTGGCAGAGAAAACCTTCCTGGTGACCATCGGCGACCGCACCGTGACCGGTATGGTATCCCGCGATCAGATGGTTGGCCCGTGGCAGATCCCGGTCGCTAACTGCGCCGTGACCACCGCGAGCCTCGACAGCTACTACGGCGAAGCGATGGCGCTGGGCGAACGCACCCCAGTGGCGCTGCTGGACTTCGCCGCCTCTGCACGACTGGCGGTTGGTGAAGCGCTGACCAACATCGCGGCGACGCAGATTGGCGACATCAAACGTATCAAACTTTCCGCGAACTGGATGGCCGCCGCCGGTCACCCTGGTGAAGACGCCGGCCTGTATGAAGCCGTGAAAGCGGTGGGTGAGGAACTGTGCCCAGCCCTCGGCCTGACCATTCCGGTGGGTAAAGACTCCATGTCGATGAAAACCCGCTGGCAGGAGGGTAACGAGCAGCGCGAGATGACCTCTCCGCTGTCGCTGGTGATAACCGCGTTTGCGCGCGTGGAAGACGTACGTCATACCGTTACGCCGCAGCTTTCCACTGAAGATAACGCCCTGCTGTTGATTGACCTCGGCAAAGGCCATAACGCCCTGGGCGCCACCGCGCTGGCGCAGGTTTACCGCCAGCTCGGCGATAAGCCAGCCGACGTGCGCGACGTCGCCCAGCTGAAAGGCTTTTACGACGCAATTCAGGCGCTGGTGGCGCAGCGTAAGCTGCTGGCCTATCACGACCGTTCCGATGGTGGCCTGCTGGTGACGCTGGCAGAGATGGCCTTCACCGGTCACTGCGGCGTTGAAGCAAACATTGCTACGCTTGGCGAAGACCGCCTGGCGGCGCTGTTTAACGAAGAGCTTGGCGCGGTCATTCAGGTACGCGCCGCAGATCGCGACGCGGTAGAAGCGATTCTGGCGCAGCACGGTCTGGCAGACTGCGTACACTATCTCGGTAAAGCGGTGCAGGGCGACCGTTTCGTGATTGAAGCCGACGGCCACGCGGTGTTCAGCGAAAGCCGCACCACGCTGCGTATGTGGTGGGCGGAAACCACCTGGCAGATGCAGCGCCTGCGTGACAACCCGGAATGCGCCGATCAGGAACACAACGCGAAGGCGAACGACAACGATCCTGGCCTGAACGTGAAGCTCAGCTTCGACATAAACGAAGACATTGCCGCGCCGTACATTGCGACCGGTGCGCGTCCGAAAGTGGCCGTGCTGCGCGAGCAGGGCGTTAACTCCCACGTTGAGATGGCGGCGGCCTTCCACCGGGCGGGCTTTGACGCCATCGACGTCCACATGAGCGACCTGCTGGCCGGGCGTACCGGGCTGGATGATTTCCAGGCGCTGGTTGCCTGCGGAGGGTTCTCCTACGGTGACGTGCTGGGCGCGGGCGAAGGCTGGGCGAAGTCTATTCTGTTCAACAGCCGCGTGCGTGACGAGTTCGAAACCTTCTTCCATCGTCCGCAGACGCTGGCGCTGGGTGTGTGTAACGGCTGTCAGATGATGTCTAACCTGCGCGAGCTGATCCCGGGCAGCGAAGCCTGGCCGCGCTTTGTGCGTAACCAGTCTGACCGCTTCGAAGCGCGCTTCAGCCTGGTAGAAGTAACCCAAAGCCCGTCTCTGCTGTTGCAGGGAATGGTGGGTTCGCAGATGCCAATCGCGGTTTCGCACGGCGAAGGTCAGGTTGAAATGCGTGATGCGGCGCACCTGGCTCAGCTTGAAAGCAAAGGACTGGTAGCGCTGCGCTTTGTTGATAACTTCGGCAAGGTCACCGAAACCTATCCGGCTAACCCGAACGGTTCGGCAAATGGCATTACCGCGGTCACCAGCGAAAGCGGTCGGGTGACCATCATGATGCCGCACCCGGAGCGTGTCTTCCGCACCGTGAGCAACTCCTGGCACCCGGAAAACTGGGGCGAGGACAGCCCGTGGATGCGCATTTTCCGCAACGCGCGTAAACAACTGGGTTAAGTTTCAACGCCCTGACTGTAGGCCTGGTAAGCGCGAGCGCCACCGGGCTTTTTTGTACCTGTCGCAAAATTGCGACAATCCTCTGGATTGAGTGTCTCCAATAAGAGACATATAAATTGTTGATTTATCTATGGCAGGACAGGTTTCCATTAAGGTGTTGCTTAATAGCGACACTTAGCCTGGAAATCATTCACCTGACAATCAATGCATTTTAATAATAAAACAATTATTAATCATAAGGATAGTATCAAAGTTTGCAATCTGGCACGCATGTTGCATAATAGTAGCCAGTGGCTCATTCACCTTCTTATGTCAGCCCCTTCGGGACGTGCTACATAAACTTCGAATGACGCACAAAAAGGTGCCTGCCGTCCAACTACTGATTATTGCAATGCTTTATCAGGCCAGGGCGAAACGTCGAGTTAGGCACCGCCTTATTCCATGACAAAGCCGGGTTTTTACCCGGCTTTGTTGTATCTGAAGGGCAGACTCAGTTACGCTCTCCTCAAACCCGGATGATGAGAGTAATGTGTTGAAACGCTGGCCCGCTTTCCCTCGCTCCCTGCGACAGCTCGTTATGATGGCCTTCCTGCTGATCCTGCTACCTTTGCTGGTTCTGGCGTGGCAGGCATGGCAAAGCCTGAATGCGTTAAGTGCCCAGGCGGCCCTGACTAACCGCACCACGCTTATTGATGCCCGCCGTAGCGAGGCAATGACCAACGCCGCGCTGGAGATGGAGCGTAGCTATCGCCAGTACTGCGTGCTGGACGACCGTACGCTGGAGAGGGTCTATCAGAACCAGCGTAAACGCTACAGCGAAATGCTGGATGCCCATGCCGGGGTCTTGCCGGATGACAAACTCTATCAGGCGCTGCGTCAGGATCTGAACGATCTGGCGCAGCTCCAGTGCAAAAACAGCGGTCCTGATGCCGCCGCCGCCGCCCGACTTGAAGCCTTCGCGAACGCCAATACGGAGATGGTGCAGTCCACCCGTACGGTTATCTTTTCCCGTGGTCAACAACTCCAGCAGGAGATTGCCGAGCGCGGCCAGTTCTTCGGCTGGCAGGCGCTGGTGCTGTTCCTCGTCAGCCTGGGGCTGGTACTGCTCTTTACCCGCATGATCATCGGCCCGGTAAAGGGGATCCAGCGGATGATTAACCGCCTGGGGGAGGGCAAATCTCTCGGGGATACGGTTGTTTTTAAAGGCCCGCGTGAGCTGCGCTCGGTCGGTCAGCGCATCATCTGGCTTTCTGAACGCCTGGCGTGGCTGGAATCGCAGCGTCACCAGTTCCTGCGCCATATCTCACACGAACTCAAAACACCGCTGGCCAGTATGCGTGAAGGCACGGAGCTGCTGGCAGATGAAGTAGCGGGGCCGTTATCCCCTGAGCAAAAAGAGATCGTGGCGATTCTGGATGCCAGTAGCCGCAATTTACAAAAACTTATTGAACAACTGCTGGACTATAACCGCAAGCTGGCGGATGGTGCTGTGGTGCTTGAAAGCGTTGAGATTGAACCGCTGGTGGACATGGTGATCTCCGCCCATAGCCTGCCAGCAAGAGCTAAAATGATGCATACCCAGGTGGATCTCAATGCGCCATCCTGTCTGGCAGAGCCGATGCTCTTAATGAGCGTACTGGATAATCTTTATTCCAATGCGGTGCACTATGGTACTGAATCCGGTACCATTTATATCAGAAGCAATAACAACGGTTCGCGGGTATTTATTGACGTAGCGAATACGGGAAGCCCGATTCCGGATGATGAAAAAACGATGATCTTTGAGCCCTTCTTCCAGGGGAGTCATCAGCGAAAAGGTGCGGTAAAAGGAAGTGGTCTGGGGCTGAGTATTGCCCGCGACTGCATACGACGCATGCAGGGTGAGCTTAACATCGTGAGTGATGAACGCGCCGATGTCTGTTTTCGTATCGAACTGCCTCTTGAGCCGGAAAAATCAATGAAATGAATAACAACCTGGTGAGTATGTCACACGTCTTTTACCGCGCACTGCGCGCGGTGTTTTCCAGCAAAAATGTGCGCCTCAGCCTGCCCTGCTTACTGCTGGCCGGCTGTGTAACCCATGCACCAAAAAGTGCGATTAGCCACAAACAGGAAGATAAATGGCCGCAAAAACAGCTGGCCGATTTCCTTTCAACACGTTGCGATGATATCTGGAGCCTGTCGGGGCGTGATGTTGAATCCAATCCGCTGTTCTGGCTGCGCGGAATAGACTGCGCCCAGCGACTGGCGCCCGCCGAGGCCCGTGCCCAGGCGGCGATGCTGATGGACGATACCTGGCAGGACGCGTTTAAACGCGGGATCGTGATGGCGGATGCCAGAATCACGCCTGTCGAACGCCGCGCCAACGTGACGCGGCTGGATACTTACGTGATCAATATTCCCCTCCAGGTGCGCCCGGTTTATCAGCTCTGGCGGGACGGACAAACCCTGCAATTACAGCTGTCCGAAGAGCGTTTCCGCTACAGCAAATTGCAGCAGTCAAGCGACAGCGAGCTTGATGCGCTTCGCCAGCAGCAGGAGTCGCTGCGCGAGCAGCTGGAAACCACCACCCGCAAGCTCGAAAATCTGACCGATATCGAAAGACAGCTCTCGACGCGTAAGCCGGCAGGCAGCTATCTGCCCGATGGGTCGAAAGGCAACTCTGCCACGACGCCAGACAGTGAGACGCCGAAACAAGAGGATGTGAAGCCATGACAAGCCGTAAACTTGCCCATCTGTTACTGGTGGATGACGATCCCGGGCTGTTAAAGCTGCTGGGGATGCGTCTGGTCAGCGAAGGCTACAGCGTGGTCACCGCTGAAAGCGGGCTGGAGGGGCTGAAAGTGCTCAGCCGCGAGAAAATCGATCTGGTGATCAGCGATTTGCGCATGGATGAAATGGATGGCCTGCAACTGTTCACGGAGATCCAGAAGCAGCAGCCCGGGATGCCGGTGATTATCCTCACCGCTCACGGATCTATTCCTGATGCGGTGGCCGCGACGCAGCAGGGGGTATTCAGCTTCCTCACCAAACCGGTGGATAAAGACGCCCTCTATAAAGCGATCGACAGCGCTCTTGAGCACGCGGCGCCATCCGGCGACGACGGCTGGCGTGAATCCATCGTGACGCGTAGCCCTGTGATGCTGCGCCTGCTGGAACAGGCGCGGATGGTGGCGCAATCCGACGTTAGCGTGCTGATCAACGGCCAGAGCGGGACCGGGAAAGAGATCCTGGCTCAGGCGATCCACAACGCCAGCCCACGCAGTAAAAATGCCTTTATTGCCATCAACTGTGGCGCGCTGCCGGAACAACTGCTTGAGTCTGAGCTCTTCGGCCATGCCCGCGGCGCCTTTACCGGCGCGGTGAGCAGCCGTGAAGGGCTGTTCCAGGCGGCTGAGGGGGGCACGCTGTTTCTTGATGAAATTGGCGATATGCCCGCGCCGTTGCAGGTTAAACTGCTGCGCGTGTTGCAGGAGCGAAAAGTGCGTCCGCTTGGCAGCAACCGCGATATCGATATCAACGTGCGTATTATTTCCGCTACCCATCGCGATTTACCCAAGGTGATGGCGCGCAACGAGTTCCGCGAAGATCTCTACTATCGACTGAATGTCGTCAACCTGAAAATCCCGGCGCTGGCCGAGCGTGCGGAAGATATCCCGCTGCTGGCAAATCACCTTTTGCGTCAGGCCGCTGACCGCCACAAACCATTCGTGCGCGCGTTCTCCACCGATGCGATGAAACGCCTGATGACAGCAAGCTGGCCGGGCAACGTACGCCAGCTGGTGAACGTGATTGAGCAGTGCGTGGCGCTGACGTCATCGCCGGTGATCAGCGATGCGCTGGTGGAGCAGGCGCTCGAGGGGGAAAACACGGCCTTACCGACGTTTGCGGAAGCGCGAAACCAGTTCGAGCTGAACTATCTGCGCAAGCTGCTGCAAATCACCAAAGGCAACGTAACCCATGCGGCGCGCATGGCCGGGCGTAACCGTACCGAGTTTTATAAATTGCTCTCACGCCACGAGCTGGAAGCGAACGATTTTAAAGAGTAATACCGCAAAATTCGCCTGAATATGATACTGTGAGCAACCGATTACGAGGCTGCTTACTGGCAAGAGTTTAAGGACCCACCATGAAAAAGATTGATGCGATTATTAAACCTTTCAAACTGGATGATGTACGTGAAGCGCTGGCAGAAGTAGGCATCACCGGGATGACCGTAACTGAAGTGAAAGGTTTTGGTCGTCAGAAGGGCCACACCGAGCTATACCGTGGCGCAGAGTACATGGTGGACTTTCTGCCGAAAGTGAAAATCGAGATCGTGGTGAGCGATGATATCGTCGATACCTGTGTGGATACCATCATCCGCACGGCGCAGACCGGTAAAATTGGCGACGGGAAAATCTTCGTCTTTGACGTGGCGCGCGTGATCCGTATCCGTACCGGCGAAGAAGACGACGCGGCGATTTAAAAAAGATTTGGTAGGCCGGGTAAGGCGCAGCCGCCACCCGGCGAAAAAAAAGCCCCTCGTTGAGGGGCTTTTTGCATTACAGCACTTTATGCGGGCCGAAACATTCGTAATGAATGTTGTCTTTATTCACGCCCAGGTCGACCAGCTGCTTCGCGGCATACTGCATAAACGCTACCGGCCCACAAACGTAGAACTGCATCCCCGGTGCGCTGAACGCCCCTTCATGCTGCCCTAAATTCATCAGGCCTTCGCTGTCGAAACGAGCCGCTGCGCGGTCGGCTTCCGTGGGTAAACGATACCAGGTATGCGCGGTAAAGTGTGGCAGACCCGCTCCCAGCGCTTTCACTTCGTCCGCGAAGGCGTGAACATCACCGTTCTCCGCCGCGTGGAACCAGTTAACCTGCGCGCTGTGGTTTGCTTTCTCCAGCGTATCCAGCATCGCCAGCATTGGCGTCTGACCCACGCCTGCGGAGATCAGCGTCACCGGGGTATTCGTTTCAACGGCCATAAAGAAATCGCCCGCCGGTGCCGCCAGATGGACCACGTCGCCCACGCTGGCTTCGTTATGCAGCCAGTTGGATACCTGACCACCTTCCTCACGTTTAACCGCAATGCGATAGCCTTTGCCGTCTGGCTTGCGGGTCAGGGAGTACTGGCGAATCTCCTGATGCGGGAAGCCTTCAGGCTTCAGCCAGACGCCCAGATACTGGCCCGGCTGGTAATCGGCAACTGGCTGACCATCAACTGGCTCAAACTCAAAGCTGGTGATCAGTGCGCTGCGCGGGGTTTTCTCAACGATGCGGAAGGCGCGCGTGCCTTCCCAGCCGCCATTCTTGCTGGCGTTTTCGCTGTAGATCTGTGCTTCACGGTTGATGAATACGTTTGCAAGTACGCCATAGGCCTTCCCCCAGGCATCCAGTACTTCCTGGCCCGGGCTGAACATTTCGTCCAGGGTCGCCAGCAGGTGACTGCCGACGATGTTGTACTGCTCAGGTTTGATCTGGAAGCTGGTGTGCTTCTGCGCGATTTTTTCCACCGCAGGCAGCAGAGCCGGCAGGTTTTCGATGTTGCTGGCATAGGCGGCAATAGCGTTAAACAGCGCTTCGCGCTGATCGCCGTTACGCTGGTTGCTCATGTTGAAAATCTCTTTGAGCTCCGGGTTATGCGCGAACATGCGATCGTAGAAATGGGCGGTCAGTTTAGGACCCGTTTCAACCAGCAGGGGAATTGTGGCTTTCACGGTAGCGATGGTTTGGGCGTCGAGCATAGCAGCTTCCTTCTGATGTTACTTTAATGATGTATTTTAGATGCATCTTATAAAAATACCCCTGCAATGTAAATGGTTCTTTGCATCGTGAAAAATATGCATCACAAAGCTGAAAAGAAATCCGTTGAAAATGGTGAGAGCTTTATTGCTCAAACCCTTGCGTGGCGTGGAGGTAAACGTTTGCGTAAAATCGTTTGTCAAGACCTGTTATCGCAGAACTATTCAGTTATACTGTTGCCCGTCGTCCAACAGGACTGCCTTTTCAGGCCAAAAATTTACTTGTTAGCTGAGTCAGGAGATGCGGATGTTAAAGCGTGAAATGAACATTGCCGATTATGATGCCGAACTGTGGCAGGCTATGGAGCAGGAAAAAGTACGTCAGGAAGAGCACATCGAACTGATCGCCTCCGAAAACTACACCAGCCCGCGCGTGATGCAGGCGCAGGGTTCTCAGCTGACCAACAAATATGCTGAAGGTTATCCGGGCAAGCGCTACTACGGCGGTTGCGAATACGTTGATATCGTTGAGCAGCTGGCTATTGACCGTGCGAAAGAACTCTTTGGCGCTGACTACGCGAACGTCCAGCCGCACTCTGGCTCTCAGGCTAACTTCGCTGTTTATACCGCGCTGTTGCAGCCGGGCGATACCGTTCTGGGTATGAACCTGGCGCAGGGCGGCCACCTGACTCACGGCTCCCCGGTTAACTTCTCTGGCAAACTGTACAACATCATCCCTTACGGTATTGATGAGTCCGGTAAAATTGACTACGAAGACATGGCGAAGCAGGCCAAAGAGCACAAGCCGAAGATGATCATCGGTGGCTTCTCTGCTTACTCCGGCATCGTTGACTGGGCAAAAATGCGTGAAATCGCTGACAGCATCGGCGCGTACCTGTTCGTCGACATGGCGCACGTTGCCGGTCTGATTGCCGCTGGCGTTTACCCGAACCCGGTTCCACATGCGCACGTTGTGACCACCACCACCCACAAAACCCTGGCGGGTCCACGCGGTGGGCTGATCCTGGCGAAAGGCGGTGACGAAGAGCTGTACAAAAAGCTGAACTCCGCCGTATTCCCAAGCGCCCAGGGCGGCCCGCTGATGCACGTTATCGCCGCGAAAGCCGTCGCGCTGAAAGAAGCGATGGAGCCAGAGTTCAAGGTTTATCAGCAGCAGGTTGCTAAAAACGCCAAAGCGATGGTGGAAGTGTTCCTGAATCGTGGCTACAAAGTGGTCTCTGGCGGGACTGAAAACCACCTGTTCCTGCTGGACCTGGTTGATAAGAACCTGACCGGTAAAGAAGCTGACGCAGCCCTCGGCCGCGCCAACATCACCGTGAACAAAAACAGCGTGCCAAACGATCCGAAGAGCCCGTTCGTGACCTCCGGTATCCGTATCGGTTCTCCGGCCGTAACTCGTCGTGGCTTTAAAGAAGCGGAAGTAAAAGAGCTGGCGGGCTGGATGTGTGACGTTCTGGACAACATCAATGACGACGCGGTTATCGAGCGCGTTAAAGGTAAAGTGCTGGACATCTGCGCACGCTTCCCGGTGTACGCATAATTCTCTGCGTTGCAGAACTGAAAAAGGCCGCTCATGCGGCCTTTTTTTATGGGCTAACGTCGATCGAGGGAGATGGCCCCCGGCCCGGTAATCGCCAGCAAAATAAATGCGCCAGCGATACTCACATTTTTGTAGAAGTTAATCATATTTGGCAGGACCGCATCGCCCGTCATATCCCAGTAGTGGTGACCAATCACCGCCGTTCCCAGCGTATAGAAGACAAAGATCACCGCGAGAGGGCGGGTGAAAAAGCCCAGCACGATTAGAATCGCGGCGGGGACTTCCATCACCACCGCAATAATCGCGGCCAGCATGGGCATAGGGGCGCCGAGCGACGTCATATACTGAACGGTGCCGCTAAACCCCGTCAGCTTGGGATAACCGAAAATAATAAACAGGACCACGATAGCAATGCGGGCAATTAAAAGCAGGAGAGAACGAGAGGAGCCGAAATCGAAATAACGTAAGCTGTTCATGGCAAACGACCTCTTCAGGCGATGTCTTATAAACGTAATACAGTTTTACCGCTCTCGCCATACGCTGTCCGGCTGGTGATGATGTTAATTTTTAGTTAATTTATAGCGCGCTAACGACTTGCTAAAGTCAGGGATTAACGCCAGACTATCGCCTCCATTTCGGGAGGGATTCATGGTCTTGCATTCCACGCGCTGGCTGGCGCTCAGCTATTTCACCTATTTCTTTAGTTACGGTATTTTTCTGCCTTTCTGGAGCGTCTGGCTCAAGGGAATTGGTCTGACGCCTGAGACCATTGGCATCCTGCTGGGCGCGGGGCTGGTGGCACGTTTCCTGGGTAGTCTGCTGATTGCGCCCCGCGTCAGCGATCCCTCCTTACTGATTAAAGCGGTGCGAATTCTGGCCCTGCTGACGCTGGTCTTTGCCGCCTGCTTCTGGGTTAGCCACCAGTTTGCCTGGCTGATGGTGGTAATGGTTGGCTTTAATCTGTTCTTCTCCCCGCTGGTGCCGCTGACGGATGCCCTGGCGAACACCTGGCAAAAGCAGATCACCATGGACTATGGCCGCGTGCGCCTGTGGGGATCGATTGCCTTCGTGATCGGCTCTGCGCTGGTCGGGAAACTGGTCAGCCTCTATGACTATCGTGCCATTCTGGCGCTGCTAACGCTCGGCATCGCCTCAATGCTGCTCGGTATGTTGCTGCGTCCGTCGGTGATGCCGCAGGGCGAAAGCCGCCATCAGGAGAGCGCCGGCTGGCCCGCCTGGCGCTCGCTGGTGGCGCAAAGCTGGCGTTTCCTGGCCTGCGTCTGTCTGCTTCAGGGGGCGCATGCGGCCTATTATGGCTTCAGCGCCATCTACTGGCAGGGGGCGGGTTACTCGGCTTCTGCGGTAGGCTACCTGTGGTCGCTCGGCGTGGTGGCGGAGGTTATTATCTTCGCGCTGAGCCAAAAACTGTTCCGTCGTTTCGGGGCGCGTGACCTGCTGCTGCTTTCCGCCGTGTGCGGCGTGGCGCGCTGGGGCATCATGGGCTGGACGACGGAGCTGCCGTGGCTGATTGTGGCGCAAATTCTGCACTGCGGAACCTTCACCGTCTGCCATCTGGCGGCGATGCGCTACATCGCGGCGCGAGAGGGTGGGGACGTTATTCGTCTTCAGGCGGTCTATTCAGCGGTGGCGATGGGCGGCAGTATTGCGGTGATGACCGTATTTGCCGGTTTCCTCTATCAGCACCTGGGGCACGGTGTGTTCTGGGTGATGGCGCTGGTCGCTTTACCGGCCATCGTTATTCGCCCTAAAGTCGCTGCTCGCACGTAACTACGATTCGAGCATTACGCGAATGTGTTCCTGCTGCTGCGTGTTCAGGGTCTCAACGGCATGAATGAGCGGCGGCGAGAACAGCGGCAGGGCGGTTGGATAAGGCGTAATAACCAGCGCCGCCTCGCGGGGCGCGCCCTCCTTCTTAAACGCCTCCAGGCTAAGATAACGAATATTGAGCGGCAGCAGCGTCAGCTCGCGAAGCTGCTGCTCAATTAACTCTTCACAGGCTTTATTTTCCCCCGTTAACAGGACCACCTGTTTTTCATGCAGATCGGTCTCCTGCATCAGCCAGGCACCAAAAATCACCGCCACCAGAGCCATCTCTTCACCGGAGAATCGCAGACCAAATTCGGCTTCCAGCTCAAACAGCGCCTCTTTAGTGGTGCGCAGCAGCCGGGGGTATAAACGGTGGATCTCTTCCGGCAGACTGTTGTCGATGCCGATGTCAAACAAGGAGCGGTCTAGCGCCTGAGCCAGATGGATATAAAGCTGATCGGTCAGACCTTGCTCATCGCTGAAGTTCATCCCGGTTTGTGCCCGGAAACGGGCAATCATACGCACGATGGCGCGACGCAGGCGCTGATCCTGCTGGTGTTTATCCATCACCGGGTCGGGTGTGCGAAGCATCATAAACAGCAGCGCCAGGAACAGCTGTTCATCGCTGTGCGTTCCCTGCGGGACGCGCCGTTTCCAGTGGCGGACAATTTCCTGCGCCGTAAAGTATTCCCCTCGGGACTGCGTCCAGCTGCGCTGAACGGGCGAAAACTCCGGCGTATTGCCCAGATGATGCTGAATCAAACAATATTGCAGATAGAGCTGTAAAAATTGTACGTCGCGGGACTCAAACTGGCGCTGAAGCTTGCGCGCACAAAAGTTGATAAGCGCCCGAAGGTTCGCATCGTCATAAAGCGGGCGGGCAATGCCGTGCTGTTTGAGCGCGGTTTTTAAGGCAGGAGTAAACTGTTGGGCGACAAAATGTGGACACAGCCGAAGCGCCCTGCGCAGCCAGTGCAGCAGGCACAAACGTTGATTAAGGGCGGAACCCTCAATTCGGTAGCAGCCATCATGGTGCGTGACGATATCAAGCCGATGATAGCGCTGGATTTCATCGCGCGTCTCGGCTATATCTTGCCGTGCCATGACGTCGTCCACGCCGTTGGCAGCGATTATGCTCTGTGCGGTGATGGCAGCATCGGGCAGGTAAAGCATCAAAAGCACCTGGCAGCGGCGCTGCGAACTGGAAAGCACAGATGGAATTTCAAGCGTCGTCATCATCTGTCGGGTATCCAGTGTGAATGTTTGATAAGAATAGCTAAAGGATGGGCGCTGAAAAGCGCACCGGCAGGCCTTTCACTCAGGATTGCTGGCGAACATCACAGAATTTTTGACGTGAGGAACAGATGCAAATAGTTAAACAAAGCGCGGTAGCGTTATTTTTGGCGGTTTTCACTTTCGCCGCCGGCGCACATCCTCACAGTTTTATCAGCCTGAAAACCGAACTGGTGACGGACGGCACGCAGCTCAGTGGCCTGAAGATGCACTGGACGATGGATGAAATCACCTCCGCCGACCTGCTGTACGATGCCGGAAACGCAAAGCCCGGCGATGAGATCTGGAAAAAGCTGGCGGCGGAGGTGATGGCCAACGTGCTGGGTCAGCACTACTTCACCGAGTTCTGGCACAACGGACAAAAGGTGAAATTTCTTAACCGTCCCACGGAGTACGGCATGACCCGCGAAGGTCATCAGGCGGTGCTGACGTTCGTGCTTCCGCTGGCGCATCCTCAGCCGCTGCCCGGGCAAACGTACCGCTTTTCAACTTTTGACCCTACCTACTATGTCGATATGCGCTATGACAAAGACAGCGACGTACGGCTGCCGGACGCGCTGCAAAAAAGCTGCAAAATTGGCGTGCACACCCCTAAACCCAGCGAAGAGACGCTGAACTTTGCGATCTCGCTGGATAAAGCAGATGCCCCGCCTGAGGACATGGAGCTGGGTAAACAGTTCGCGCAGGAGGTGACGTTACAATGTCAGTGATCTCCTCTCCCGTCAGTAAGCCGCGTCGCTGGCTGCACCTCTGGCCTCTGGCGCTCTTTTTGTTGTTAGCGGTTGGCGGCGCGCTCTGGCTGTGGCAGGCATGGCCGCAGGTGATGGTGAAAAGCGTCCTCTGGCAGCGGGAAGTTAATCAGCAGATGAGCGTGCTGCTGAAAGCCGTGGCGGAAAATCCGACCAAAGCGGGCGGCGCTCTTCTGGCGTTCAGCTTTATCTATGGCGTGCTGCATGCCCTGGGGCCGGGGCACGGCAAAATTGTCATCACGACCTGGCTTGCCACGCATCCGTCGAAGCTGAAATCGAGTATCGGCCTGACGCTGGCTTCTTCTTTACTTCAGGGCGGTGTGGCGATTGCGCTGGTCGTGGTCGTCCTCTCGCTGCTACAGCTGCCGGCTCGCCAGCTGCATATGAGCAGCTTCTGGCTGGAGAAGGGGAGTTACGCGCTGGTAGGCGTGCTGGGGTTGATCCTCTGCTGGCGGGCGCTGAAAAAATTGCGCGCGTTGCTGCAAAAACCAAAATTCAAAGCCTTTACGCCGCATCACGTTCACCATGAAAACTGCGGGTGCGGGCATCAGCATCTGCCGACGCAGGAACAATTACAGAATGGTGACGACTGGCGTGCGCGTCTGATGATTGTGCTCTCAATGGGGATGCGTCCGTGCTCGGGCGCAATCATGGTGCTGTTGTTCAGCAAAGTGACAGGCGTATTTGGCTGGGGCATGCTCTCGGCGCTGGCGATGGCGGCGGGAACGTCTCTGACGATCTCTTCGTTAGCCTTGCTGGTGCACAGCTTCCGTCAGCTGGCGGTAAAACTCAGCGGCAATAAAACGCCGGTATTGTGGCGACAGGTTGGCTGGACGACGCTTGCGTTGGCGGGCGGGGTGATTCTGCTGGTGGCTGCGGTCACGATGTGGATGAGCGCGCTGCCGGTGGGAAGGGGGTTGCGGCCTTTCTAGCCGTATCTGAGGCGTGTTGTAGGCCCGGTAAGCGTAGCGCCACCGGGCTTAACAGACTGAATTAACGCTTCAGCGCATCGCTCAGTTCATCACGCATGTTTGCCAGCATGGCTTTAACAACGCGCGGGTTACCTGCAACGATGTTGCCGGTAGACATATAGTTATGGCCGCCGATGAAGTCGCAAACAATCGCGCCAGCTTCACGTGCGATCAGCTCGCCCGCCGCGAAGTCCCACGGCTTCAGTGACAGCTCAAAGTAACCGTCAACGCGGCCGGTCGCCACGTAGGCCAGATCCAGTGCAGCAGAGCCAGTGCGACGGAAGTCCGCGCATTCGGTGAACAGCTTGCCCAGGATATTCATATAGGTGGTTGCGTGCTGCTTCGCCTTGAACGGGAAGCCAGTCGCCAGAATCGTGCCGTCCAGATCGCGTGCATTGCTGCAACGCAGACGGTAGCCGTTCAGCTGCGCGCCCTGACCGCGGGTTGCGGTGAACAGTTCGTTACGCATTGGATCGTAAACAACAGCGACTTCAGTACGGCCTTTGATGCGTACTGCAATAGACACAGAGAAGTGTGGCAGGCGTTTAACGAAGTTGGTGGTGCCATCCAGTGGATCGATAACCCATTGAACATCCTGATCGGTACCTTCATGTTCACCGCTTTCTTCGGTGATGATGGTGTGCTGCGGGTAAGATTTGCGGATCGTTTCGATAATAATCGCTTCTGCGGCTTTATCGACGTTAGTCACGAAATCATTGCTGCCTTTCTGGCTGGTTTCTACGGAGTCTGGGGTTTCGTAGTGTTTGGCAATTACATTACCCGCCTTGCGCGCTGCGCGCACGGCGATGGTCAGCATCGGATGCATCGGTCTCTCTCACTGGATGTTAAAGAACAGGAAAATCGGCGCAGAGTATAGCAGCGGGATCGGATTATGTCTCTCGTTTATGATAATATGCCCGAATATTCTTCAGACACTGAATCCAGACATCTAAAAATTATGCTGCAAAACATTCGAATCGTGCTGGTCGAAACATCGCACACCGGCAACATGGGCTCTGTGGCCCGCGCTATGAAAACCATGGGCTTAACGAACCTGTGGCTGGTTAATCCGCTGGTGAAACCAGACTCTCAGGCTATTGCTCTGGCGGCCGGCGCCAGCGACGTGATCGGGAATGCGCAGATCGTGGACACCCTGGACGAAGCCCTGGCCGGTTGCAGTCTGGTGGTGGGGACCAGCGCGCGCTCCCGTACGCTGCCCTGGCCGATGCTGGACCCGCGCGAATGCGGCCTGAAAAGTATCTCAGAAGCGGAACAGGCGCCGGTTGCGCTGGTGTTTGGTCGTGAACGCGTTGGCCTGACCAACGAGGAACTACAGAAGTGTCACTACCACGTGGCGATTGCCGCCAATCCGGAATACAGCTCGCTGAACCTGGCGATGGCGGTGCAGGTCATTGCCTACGAAGTGCGCATGGCATGGCTGGCGACGCAGGAGAAACCGGTCGAACCTAAAGAAGAGACGGCCTACCCGCTGGTGGACGATCTGGAGCGCTTCTACGGTCATCTGGAGCAGACGCTGCTCTCAACCGGCTTTATCCGTGAAGGCCACCCGGGTCAGGTGATGAACAAGCTGCGCCGTATGTTCACCCGCGCCCGCCCGGAAAGCCAGGAGCTGAACATTCTGCGCGGGATTCTGGCGTCGATTGAGCAGAAGAACAAAGCGTAGTGTCGATTTCCCCCTCTCCCCGTGGGAGAGGGCTGGGGTGAGGGCATCAGGCCGCACCTATATTATGAAGGCACAGAAGGTTAAATACCTGACTAAAACAGTCAAGTAAATAGTTGACCAATTTAGTCAGGAATGTCAGACTTGGCCCTGCTATGCAATACCCCCATTTTACAATAAAAAACCCCGGGCAGGGGCGAGTTTGAGGTTAAGTAAGACATGAGACTGACATCTAAAGGGCGTTATGCCGTGACCGCGATGCTGGACGTTGCGCTCAACTCCGAAGCGGGCCCGGTTCCGTTGGCTGATATTTCTGAACGACAAGGGATCTCCCTCTCTTACCTGGAACAGCTGTTCTCCAGACTGCGTAAAAATGGACTGGTGTCCAGCGTTCGTGGCCCGGGCGGCGGTTATCTGCTGGGTAAAGACGCGGGCAGTATTGCGGTTGGTGAAGTGATTAGCGCGGTTGACGAATCCGTTGACGCGACCCGTTGCCAGGGTAAAGGCGGCTGTCAGGGCGGCGATAAATGCCTGACCCACGCGCTGTGGCGCGATCTGAGCGACCGTCTGACCGGCTTCCTGAACAACATCACCCTCGGTGAGCTGGTGAATAACCAGGAAGTTCTGGATGTCTCTGGTCGTCAGCATAGTCAGGATTCACAGCGCAGCACCCGCACGCAGGACGCCATCGACGTTAAACTGCGCGCGTAATTAAAAAGATAAGTATTCAGAATCAGGCCGGGGTGGTCACACCCCGCGTACTCGGTCGTACATCCAGCCGGTTGCCTGATTCCTTGCATTGAAGCGATGTACGGAGTTTATAGAGCAATGAAATTACCGATTTATCTCGATTACTCCGCAACCACGCCGGTGGACCCGCGTGTTGCCGAGAAAATGATGCAGTGTCTGACCCTGGACGGAAACTTTGGTAACCCAGCTTCCCGTTCACACCGTTTTGGCTGGCATGCTGAAGAGGCGGTTGATATCGCCCGTAATCAGATTGCTGACCTGGTCGGTGCCGACCCGCGTGAAATTGTTTTCACCTCCGGTGCGACCGAATCCGACAACCTGGCGATTAAGGGTGCAGCCAACTTTTATCAGAAAAAAGGCAAGCACATCATCACCAGCAAAACCGAACACAAAGCCGTGCTGGACACCTGCCGTCAGCTGGAGCGTGAAGGGTTCGAAGTCACCTATCTGGCGCCACAGAGCAACGGCATTATCGATCTGAAAGAGCTCGAAGCGGCGATGCGTGATGACACCATTCTGGTCTCCATCATGCACGTCAACAACGAAATCGGCGTGGTACAAGACATCGCGACCATCGGCGAAATGTGCCGCGCGCGCGGTATCATCTACCACGTGGACGCGACCCAGAGCGTGGGCAAACTGCCTATCGACCTGAGCCAGCTGAAAGTGGACCTGATGTCCTTCTCCGGTCACAAAATCTATGGTCCGAAAGGTATCGGCGCGCTGTACGTTCGTCGTAAGCCACGTATCCGCATCGAAGCACAGATGCACGGCGGCGGTCACGAGCGCGGCATGCGTTCCGGTACGCTGCCTGTTCACCAGATCGTGGGCATGGGCGAAGCCTACCGCATTGCAAAAGAAGAGATGGAAACCGAGATGGCACGCCTGCGCACGCTGCGTAACCGTCTGTGGGACGGCGTGAAAGATATGGAAGAAGTGTATCTGAACGGCGATCTCGAGCAGGGCGCGCCGAACATCCTCAACGTCAGCTTCAACTATGTTGAAGGCGAGTCGCTGATCATGGCGCTGAAAGACCTGGCCGTTTCTTCCGGCTCTGCCTGTACCTCTGCAAGCCTGGAGCCATCCTACGTGCTGCGCGCGCTGGGTATGACTGACGAGCTGGCACACAGCTCTATCCGTTTCTCTTTAGGTCGTTTTACTACCGAAGAAGAGATTGACTACACCATCAAGCTGGTTCGTAACTCCATCGGCCGTCTGCGCGACCTTTCTCCACTGTGGGAAATGTTCAAGCAGGGCGTGGATCTGAACAGCATTGAATGGTCACATCACTAATCGGTACATAAGGAGAATTCAATCATGGCATACAGCGAAAAAGTCATCGATCATTACGAAAACCCGCGCAACGTTGGCTCTTTTGACAACAGCGACGAATCTGTTGGTAGCGGCATGGTCGGTGCACCAGCATGTGGCGACGTGATGAAGTTGCAGATCAAAGTCAACAATGAAGGTATCATTGAAGACGCGCGCTTCAAGACCTACGGCTGCGGTTCTGCTATCGCGTCCAGCTCCCTGGTCACCGAATGGGTGAAGGGCAAGTCTCTGGACGAAGCACAGGCAATCAAGAACACGGATATTGCTGAAGAACTCGAACTGCCGCCGGTGAAAATTCACTGCTCAATTCTGGCAGAAGACGCGATCAAAGCCGCCATTGCGGATTACAAAAGCAAACGTGAAGCAAAATAATTGAGGTTTGAGTATGTCGATTACCCTTAGCGACAGCGCTGCCGCGCGAGTAAGCTCTTTTCTGGCGAACCGTGGTAAAGGCTTTGGCCTGCGACTGGGCGTACGTACCTCCGGCTGTTCTGGTATGGCTTACGTACTGGAGTTTGTTGACGAACCGGCGTCTGATGACACCGTGTTTGAAGACAAGGGCGTGAAGGTGGTGGTCGATGGCAAAAGCCTGCAATTCCTCAACGGCACTCAGCTGGACTTCGTCAAAGAAGGCCTGAACGAAGGGTTCAAATTTACGAACCCGAACGTCAAAGACGAGTGTGGTTGCGGCGAAAGCTTCCACGTTTAACCGCGCGTCATCCGAAACCCCACCGTGGCGTTACCCGCTACGCGTGGGGTTTGTTCTGACAGGCTACCCCTGAGATTGTTATGGATTACTTCACTCTCTTCGGACTACCCGCTCAATACCCGATCGATCTCCAGGCGCTGACGGTCCGTTTTCAGGATCTCCAGCGTCAGTACCATCCGGATAAATTCGCCAGCGGGACGCAGGCAGAGCAACTGGCTGCGGTATCACACTCCGCCACCATCAACCAGGCCTGGCAAACGCTGCGTCATCCGCTGGCGCGTGCAGAATATCTGCTCTCGCTTCACGGTTTCGATCTGGCGAGCGAACAGCATACCGTGCGCGACACCGCCTTTCTGATGGAACAACTGGAGCTGCGCGAAGAGCTGGATGAAATTGAACAGGCTAAAGACGAAGCGCGCCTGGAAAGCTTTATCACGCGCGTAAAGGGCATGTTCGATACCCGCCATCAGCAGATGGTGGAGCAACTGAACAACGAGACCTGGGACGTGGCGGCAGACACTGTGCGCAAACTCCGTTTTCTCGATAAACTGCGAAGCAGTGCTGAACAACTCGAAGAAAAGCTGCTCGATTTTTAATTTCGGAAGCAATTATGGCCTTATTACAAATTAGTGAGCCTGGCTTAAGTGCCGCACCGCACCAGCGTCGTCTGGCGGTCGGTATTGACCTGGGCACCACCAATTCCCTCGTGGCGACCGTGCGCAGCGGCCAGGCGGAAACGCTGGCTGACGAGCAGGGGCGCCATCTGCTGCCTTCTGTAGTCCACTACCAACAGCAGGGTCACACGGTCGGGGTTGATGCCCGCGCTAACGCCGCGCGCGATCCGGCCAATACCATCAGCTCGGTTAAGCGCATGATGGGCCGCTCGCTGGCTGATATCCAGACCCGTTACCCGAATCTGCCGTATCAGCTACAGGCCAGCGAAAACGGCCTGCCGATGATCGCGACGTCAGCCGGTTTGCTGAACCCGATTCGCGTTTCTGCTGACATCCTTAAAGCGCTGGCGGCACGCGCCACAGCGACGCTCGGCGGCGATCTGGACGGCGTGGTGATCACCGTTCCGGCCTATTTCGACGATGCACAGCGTCAGGGCACCAAAGACGCCGCGCGTCTGGCGGGCCTGCACGTGCTGCGTCTGCTGAACGAACCGACGGCGGCGGCGATTGCCTACGGCCTCGACTCCGGTCAGGAAGGGGTGATCGCGGTTTACGATCTCGGCGGCGGGACGTTCGATATCTCAATCCTGCGCCTGAGCCGCGGCGTGTTCGAAGTGCTGGCGACCGGCGGAGATTCCGCGCTCGGCGGCGATGACTTCGACCATCTGCTGGCAGATTACATCCGCGAGCAGGCGGGCATCAGCGATCGCAGCGATGCGCACGTGCAGCGTGAACTGCTGGATGCGGCCATCGACGCCAAAATCGCCCTGAGCGATGCACAGTCCGTCAGCGTGAACGTCGCAGGCTGGCAGGGTGAGATTACCCGCGATCGGTTCAGCGAACTGATTGCGCCTCTGGTTAAGCGTACCCTGCTGGCCTGCCGTCGCGCATTGAAGGATGCAGGCGTTGAGGCTAACGAGGTGCTGGAAGTGGTCATGGTTGGCGGCTCAACCCGCGTGCCGCTGGTACGCGAGCGCGTGGGGGAATTCTTTGGCCGCACGCCGTTGACCTCTATCGACCCGGACAAAGTGGTTGCCGTCGGCGCCGCTATCCAGGCCGATATTCTGGTCGGCAACAAGCCGGACAGCGAAATGCTGCTGCTGGACGTCATCCCGCTGTCTCTCGGTTTAGAAACCATGGGCGGCCTGGTGGAGAAAGTGATCCCGCGTAACACCACCATTCCGGTGGCGCGTGCGCAGGAGTTCACCACCTTTAAAGACGGCCAGACCGCGATGTCCATCCACGTGATGCAGGGCGAGCGCGAACTGGTGCAGGACTGCCGCTCCCTGGCGCGCTTTGCGCTGCGCGGCATCCCGGCGCTGCCAGCTGGCGGGGCGCATATTCGCGTCACCTTCCAGGTTGATGCGGATGGCCTGCTGAGCGTGACGGCGATGGAAAAATCCACCGGCGTGGAATCATCCATCCAGGTGAAGCCGTCCTACGGCCTGACCGATGGCGAAATCGCCTCCATGATCCAGGATTCAATGAGCTACGCCGAGCAGGATGTGAAGGCGCGTATGCTGGCTGAACAAAAAGTGGAAGCCGCACGCGTGCTGGAAAGTCTGAACGGCGCGCTTGCTGCCGACGCCGCGCTGTTAAGCGCCGCTGAGCGCCAGGTGATTGACGACGCTGCCGCGCGCTTAAGCGCCGTGGCCGAAGGCAATGACGCTGACGCGATAGAAGAAGCCATTAAAAACGTTGATAAACAAACCCAGGACTTCGCTGCTCGCCGCATGGACAAATCTGTCCGCGTCGCGCTGAAAGGCCAGTCCGTGGACGAGGTTTAATATGCCAAAGATTGTAATTTTGCCTCATGCGGACCTCTGTCCGGATGGCGCTGTTCTGGAAGCGAAGACCGGTGAAACCATTCTCGATGTAGCCCTGCGTGCAGGTATCGAAGTGGAACACGCCTGTGAAAAATCCTGTGCCTGCACAACCTGCCACTGCATCGTGCGTGAAGGTTTTGACTCTCTTGCCGAGAGCACCGAAGACGAAGACGACATGCTGGATAAAGCATGGGGTCTGGAGCCAGACAGCCGCTTAAGCTGCCAGGCTGCGGTGACCGATGAAGATCTGGTCGTGGAGTTCCCACGCTACACCATCAACCACGCACGCGAGCACTAATATGGGACTGAAGTGGACAGACAGCCGTGAAATCGGCGAAGCGCTCTACGACGCGAACCCGGATCTCGATCCGAAGACCGTACGATTCACCGACATGCATCAGTGGATCTGCGATTTAGAAAATTTCGACGATGATCCAAACGCATCCAATGAAAAAATTCTGGAGGCGATTCTGTTAGTCTGGTTAGATGAAGCAGAATAAATAACAAAACGGGCTGCCTTCAGGCGGCCCGTTTGCTAGTTGCTAATAAGGAAAAATAAAATGACCGAAGCGATGAAGATTACGCTCTCGAATCAGCCTGCCGACGCGCGCTGGGGCGAGAAAGCCACCTACAGCATTAATAACGACGGCATTACCCTGCACCTGACGGGCAACGATGATTTGGGCCTGATCCAGCGCGCCGCGCGTAAGATTGACGGCCTTGGCATTAAGCATGTGTCGCTGGAAGGGGAAGGGTGGGACACCGACCGCAGCTGGGCGTTCTGGGCAGGCTACAAAGGGCCGAAAGGCACCCGTAAAATTGAGTGGGCGAACCTCGACGAAGCTGGTCAGAAAGAGCTGGAAAGCCGTCTGAACATTATCGACTGGGTGCGCGACACCATTAACGCACCGGCGGAAGAGCTGGGGCCGGAACAGCTGGCGCAGCGCGCCGTTGACCTGCTGTGCGGCGTGGCGGGCGAAAAGATGTCCTACCGCATCACCAAGGGCGAAGATCTGCGCGAGCAGAACTACATGGGTATCCACACCGTGGGCCGTGGCTCAGAGCGTCCTCCGGTGCTGCTGGCGCTGGACTACAACCCAACCGGCGACAAAGAAGCCCCGGTCTTTGCCTGTCTGGTCGGGAAAGGCATCACCTTCGACACCGGCGGCTACAGCCTGAAGCAGAGCGCATTCATGGACTCCATGAAGTCCGACATGGGCGGCGCGGCGACCATTACCGGCGCGCTGGCCTTCGCCATCACCCGTGGCCTGAACAAGCGCGTGAAGCTCTACCTGTGCTGCGCGGACAACATGGTGAGCGGCAACGCCTTCAAGCTGGGCGACATCATTCGCTACCGCAACGGTAAAAACGTTGAGGTGATGAACACCGACGCCGAAGGCCGTCTGGTGCTGGCCGATGGCCTGATCGACGCCTCTGCGCAGAAGCCGGAGCTGATTATCGACATGGCGACCCTGACCGGCGCGGCGAAAACTGCCCTGGGTAATGACTATCACGCCCTGTTCAGCTTCGACGACAAGCTGGCCGCTCGCCTGCTGGCCAGCGCGGCGGCGGAAAACGAACCGTTCTGGCGTCTGCCGCTGGCCGAGTTCCACCGCAGCCAGCTGCCGTCTAACTTCGCCGAGCTGAACAACACCGCGAGCGCAGCGTACCCGGCGGGGGCAAGCACCGCAGCAGGCTTCCTGTCTCACTTCGTTGAGAACTACCATGAAGGCTGGCTGCACATTGACTGCTCCGCAACCTACCGTAAAGCGGCGGTTGAGCAGTGGTCTGCGGGTGCGACCGGTCTGGGCGTGCGTACCGTAGCGAACCTGCTGACGGCTGAGTAATGCTCTTTGCCCTCACCCTAACCCTCTCCCCATGGGAGAGGGCAGGGGTGAGGGGGAAATTCGACATCTGGAATTGTTATGTCAGAAACCAAAAACGAATTAGAAACCCTGTTGGAGCAGGCGGCGACCGAGCCCGCCCACCGTCCGGCCTTTTTCCGCACGCTGCTGGAATCCACCGTCTGGGTGCCGGGCACCGCAGCGGAAGGGGAGCAGGTTGTCGAAGACAGCGCGCTGGATCTGCTGCACTGGGAGAAAGACGACGGCACGTCGGTGATCCCGTTCTTTACTTCGCTCGAGGCCTTGCAGGAAGCGGTAGAAGACGAACAGGCGTTCGTGGTGATGCCGGTGCGCACGTTGTTCGAAATGACCCTGGGGCAGACGCTGTTCCTCAACGCCAAACTGCCGACCGGGAAAGAGTTTACTCCGCGCGAAATCAGCCACCTGATTGGTGACGAGGGCAACCCGCTCAGCACTCAGGAGGTGCTGGAAGGGGGCGAAACGCTGCTGCTGTCTGAAGTGGCCGAGCCGCCCGCGCAGATGATTGACTCCCTGACCACGCTGTTTAAAACCATCAAGCCGGTGAAACGCGCGTTCCTCTGCTCCATCAAAGAGAGCGCTGACGAAAAGCCTGTTCTGCTGATAGGGATCGAGGCTGACGGCGATGTTGAGGAGATCATCCAGGCGGCGGGAAGCGTGGCAACCGACACCCTGCCGGGCGATGAGCCGATTGATATCTGTCAGGTGAAGAAAGGTGAGAAGGGGATCAGCCACTTTATTACCGAGCACATCACTCCGTTCTACGAGCGTCGCTGGGGTGGCTTCCTGCGCGATCTCAAGACCAACCGCATTATCTGATTACAGCGGGGTGATCTTCACCCCGTTGCTTCCAGCAGCAGTAAATCCATCAGCAGCACCAGATTCGACTCAAACGACGTCACACCTGCGGCTTCGGCGGCGAAATGTACCGCTTCGTCATAGAGGGCAAAATGCACGTCCGCCATACCCGCCAGCGTATTGGCCGACGCGCGGGTAAACGCGACGATCGTCATGCCGACGTTTTTGGCGATCCGCGCTTTATCCAGTACCTGCTCCGTTTCGCCGCTGCGTGAAACGGCAATAAACACCTGATAGCGCGCGGCGTTGCTGAGAAAAATATTCCGGCTGTCTCCCGGCCCGGAGATGAAGGCCGTTTTTCCCAGCACCTGCAACTTCTTGGTCAGGTACTCGGCAAAAAGGTACGAAAACCCGGCACCGTAGAGAAAGAAGCTCTCTTTCTGGCGCAGCAGGCTGGCAAACTGCTGGCGTTTGTCCTGAGTGACCCACTGGAAGGTCTGCTGATAGTTGGCAACGAACCGGGTAAAAAGCGCGGGCATTTCCGCATGTTGCTCAGGCTGTACGGTGATATGCGGCGTGTCAGAAAGCAACTGCTTGCAGTGCCAGATAAACTCGCTAAAGCCGCTAAACCCCAGCTTCTGGCACAGCCGCATAATCGTCGCGGTAGAGACAAATGTCGCCTGCGCCAGCTCGCGCACCGTGATGTTGCCCACCAGCAATGGATGCTCAGTGAGGTGGGCGAGGACGCGATACTCCGCGCGGGTCAGCGACGACCCGCGCGTTAACAGCGTTGCCAGGCGGTTATCCATTATTTCGCCGGTTCAACCGGCAGATCGTCCCGTGCACCCCATTCACTCCAGGCGCCGTCGTACAGGGTCACGTCATTTGCGTCAAGGGTTGCCAGCGCCAGGATCACCACGCAGGCCGTTACGCCGGAGCCGCAGCTGGCAATAACCGGACGATGCAAATCCACGCCCTGACGTTCAAAAATGGCACGCAATTCATCGGTGGTTTTCAGCTCGCCTTCAAACACCAGATCGCCCCACGGCACGTTCAGCGCCCCCGGGATATGGCCGCGTTTCAGTCCCGGTCGCGGCTCGTCCGCTTCTGCGTTGAAACGTGGAGCGGGACGCGCATCGACGATTTGCGCCGTGTTTTCGTGGCTCACGACCAGCACGTCGGTCAGGCGCTTGACCACATTAGCGTCAAACGTGGCATCAAATTCCCCTTCCGGCAGCGTGACGTCACCCTGCTGAAGCGGTAGTTCGTCGCGCTTCCAGCCTGCAAGTCCGCCCGCCAGAATCGATACCTTTTCCACGCCGAAGTTTTTCAGCATCCACCACGCTCGCGGCGCGGAAAACAGATTACCTTCATCGTAAACAACAAGATGTTTATCTTTGCTGATGCCCAGCTCGCGCATCGCCACGGAAAACGCTTCCGGGCGAGGCAGCATGTGCGGCAGGGGAGAGGTGTGATCGGAGAGGGCTTCGATATCAAAAAATACCGCGCCAGGCAGGTGCCCTGCCCGGTATTCAGCGGGAACGTCACGATGCTCCTGGCCTGGAGGAGCCATACGCGCGTCAATAATCTGAACTTCCGGGTCGTCGCCGTGCTCAATCAGCCAGTCGGCAGCGACAAAATATGAGGTGGACATGGTTGCCTCCATTCTTTTCCGTAAAAAAGGATTGTCGGTGTTTTTTCTGACACCGACAAGCTCACCACGTTCAACTCGCGAGCAAGCCCCTATTTTTTCACCGCTTCACCGTCCTGCCAGGCCTTTTGCAGCGCAGGCCAGTAGTCGCGGTTGGCTTCGATCATCTCATCCAGAATCGCTTTCGCGTGCTCCATGGTCGGCACGGTGCGGTTCAGAGTGAACGCCTGCAACGCTTTCTCGTAGCTGCCTTCGATGGTTGCCTCAACCAGCAGCTGTTCAGAGGCCAGCTGCTGTTGCAGGAGCGTCTGGTGGAACAGCGGCACCAGACCCACGCGGACAGGCTCCGGCCCTTCGGAAGTGATATAGGCAGGCACTTCCACCACCGCATCGTACGGCAGGTTGGTAATCGCCCCGCGGTTTTCCACCATCACCAGATGGCGTTGGCGCAGGTTGAATGCCAGCGAGCAGGCGACATCGACGATAAATTCTCCGTGAACACCTACGTGGAAGGCGTCCGGTAAGATCCCGCTGCGCTGGTACTCTTCGGCGGCGGCGAACAGCTTTTTCTCGCGCCCGTTCATCACTTCGTTGGCGCGGGTATAGTCCGGGTTTTGATGCTCCACAATCTGGTTTGGCATCAGGTAGTACTGTAGATACGGGTTCGGCAGGTACTCCGGGAAGTTATCCATAATCGGCTTGATGTTGCGCCAGGTTTTCACCCATGACGGATCGGAATGCTGCGGGTCGGTTTTTGCGGCATCTTCCGTCAGCAGGCCAAACTTCGCGATATGCTTACGCAGCGCCGGGAGCTTGTCTTCGCCGTCCACCAGCACGCGGGTAAACCAGCCGAAGTGGTTTAGGCCAAAATAGTCCACCTCCAGTTTATGACGATCCACGCCCAGAATGGCACCCATATTGCGCATCGCGGCAACCGGCATATCGCAGATGTTCAGCACGCGTGCGTTGGGGCGCAGGCGACGCACACCCTCAGCGACAATCGCCGCCGGGTTGGAGTAGTTCACGATCCAGGCTTTCTCGTGCGCGTAGCGATCGACCAGATCGATAAGCTCCACCATCGGCAGGATCGTGCGCAGGCCGTAGGCCAGCCCGCCGGGGCCGCAGGTTTCCTGGCCCACCACGCCGTGACGCAGCGGAATTTTTTCATCCTGCTCGCGCATCTTGTACTGCCCGACGCGCATCTGGGCGAAGACAAAATGCGCGCCGCTAAAGGCCACTTCTGGGTCGCTGGTGACCGTAAATTTGATGCTCTGGCTGTGGTCGCGAATAACCTTCTCCACCACGGGCGCGATGGTGTTCTGGCGCGCCTCGTCAATGTCATACAGGCGGATCTCTGCCAGAGGGAAATCGTGCAGACGCACCATCAGGCTTTTCACAATACCTGGCGTGTAAGTGCTACCGCCGCCGGCAATCGACAGAATAAATGGGGGTGTAAACATCTTTAGCTCCTTTCAGAGAAACGTCTCAACGGCTTCTCGCATTTTTTTGACATGCAGCCCGTAGACCACCTGAACGTTGTTACCTTGTTTGATAATCCCTTTCGCGCCGGTCGCTTTCAGGCGCGGTTCGTCGATGATGGCGACGTCCTTCACCGTGACGCGTAAGCGGGTGTAGCAGTTATCCACCACCTCTATGTTTTCCCGACCGCCCAGACCCACAACGATCGATTCGCCCAGCCCGTCGTTATTGCCCTTAGCCTGGTACTCCTGCTTGCTGTAAAGGCGTGTCTCCTGGTCCTCATCTTCACGCCCCGGCGTTTTCATGTTGAAGCGCAGGATAAGGAAGCGGAACACCACAAAATAAAGGGCGAACATGATCAGCCCGACCACGATGTACATGGGCCAGTTGGACTTCTCCGTGCCGAGCGGCAGGTTGTAGAGGATGAAATCGATAATCCCGTTGGCGCCGATGGCGTGAACGCCAAACAGCGAGAACAGCATCATGCCGATACCGGTCAGCACCGCATGCACCACGAACAGCAGCGGGGCGACAAACAGGAAGGAGAACTCAATCGGCTCGGTTACGCCGACCAGCAGCGAGGTCAGCGCCGCCGGGATCAGAATCGCTTTCGCAATCGCTTTACGCTCTGGCTTCGCGGTCATGTACATCGCCAGCGCGGCGGCAGGAAGGCCGAACATCTTGCTGATGCCGCGCGCATCCCACACCACGGTACTGCTGAGCTGCTTCACGTCCGGGCAGGCCATCTCGGCGAAGTAGATATTGCGCGCGCCCTGGTAAGCCGTACCGCACACCTCCTGCGTACCGCCCAGTTCGGTATACAGGAACGGCGTATAGACCAGATGATGCAGGCCCGTCGGCACCAGAATGCGTTCAAGGAAACCGTAGATCGCCACGCCAAACGGACCGGACGCTTTGATCGCCAGCGCCAGGGCGCTAATTCCATGCTGTGCGTACGGCCAGAGTTCGCTCATGATCACGCCGAGCAGCATAGAGACAGGCAGCATTACAATCGCGACAAAGCAGTGGCCGGAGTAAATCGCCATCGCGCCGTTAAACTGGACACCGGAATATTTGTTGTACAGATAACCGGAGAGCGCCCCGGTCAGGATCCCGGCGAAAACGCCCATTTCCAGCACCTGGACGCCCAGCACCATGCTTTGTCCGGCGGCTTTCATCTGTTCCGCAGGGGCCAGTTCCCCCTGAAGCTGTAACGTCACGTTCATGGCATTGATAAACACGATAAAAGTTACCAGCCCAATCAGCGCCGCGTAGCCTTTGTCTCGGGTTGCCAGTCCAATGGGGATCCCAACGGCAAACACCAGCGCCAGGTTGACCAGCACCGACACGGCAGACTTGGCGATCAGCTGGCCGACACTCTGGATCAGCGGGTGGCCAAGAAACGGCAGGTACTCGGCCAGATTGCCGTTACCCAGCACATTCCCAAAGGCGATAAACAGGCCGACGATGGGTAAGATAAGTACAGGTCCGTAAAGTGATTTTCCGAAATTTTGTAGGGCGTTCACGGCTCGTTTCATGGCTTTCTCTCTTATTGAACCGCGCACTCAGGGTGCGTCATGGTCATAAAACTAGCAGGCCTGATGCGAGCTTATCCAGCTATCTTCTTGTTTTAAAAACAAATGACGTGAAAGGTAACATGTAACGTTATGCGCTGTGATCGCGGTTCCATCACGGCGTAGCGGCGTGATGCCATTCTGCGAGGTGCTTTCCAGATTATAAAATTGGACTTTTTGTATTAACGAAACTTGCGGATAATACTTATCCGGACGATGACCAACAGGCCCCTCAGGCCAGGGACACAGGATGAAACCGTTTCGCTTAGCTGCGATCTCTCTCGCGCTGCTCACCACCTTTACGCTTGTCGGCTGTGATAACAGCGACGACAAACCTCAGGCCGCTGCCCCCGCAGCGTCTACTGCATCAGAACAGAAAACCCCGGCGACACCGGATCCTGAAAAGCTGGCTAAGCTGGCCGCGCAGAGTCAGGGTAAGGCGTTGACGCTGCTGGATGCCTCGGAAGTGCAACTCGACGGCGCCGCGACGCTGGTTCTGACCTTCTCTGTACCGCTGGATCCCAGCCAGGATTTTGCGAAAACGGTACATGTGGTGGATAAAAAAAGCGGCAAAGTGGACGGCGCCTGGGAACTGGCCCCCAATCTGAAAGAGCTGCGCCTGCGCCATCTGGAGCCGAATCGTAATCTGGTTGTCACCGTCGAACGTGATTTGCTGGCGCTGAACAAAGCGACATTCGGCATTGACTATGAAAAAGCGATTACCACCCGGGATGTTGAACCGACGGTCGGATTCGCCAGCCGCGGCTCGCTGCTGCCGGGTAAGGTGGTGGAAGGGTTGCCGGTGATGGCGCTCAACGTCAACAATGTGGACGTGAACTTTTATCGCGTGAAGCCGGAGTCGCTGGCCTCGTTTGTCAGCCAGTGGGAGTACCGTAACTCGCTGACCAACTGGGAATCTGACAACCTGCTGAAGATGGCGGAACTGGTCTACACCGGCCGTTTCGACCTCAACCCGGCGCGCAACACGCGTGAAAAACTGCTCCTGCCGCTTAAAGATATTAAGCCGCTCCAGCAGTCTGGCGTCTATATCGCCGTGATGAATCAGGCTGGTCACTATAACTACAGTAACGCCGCGACGCTCTTTACCTTAAGTGATATTGGGCTGTCCGCTCACCGTTATCATAACCGCCTGAACATCTTCACCCAGAGTCTTGAAAACGGTGCGGCGCAGTCAGGCGTGACCATTACCCTTCTGAACGATAAAGGGCAGACTCTGGCCGAGGCGAACAGCGACGCCGATGGTCATGCGAAACTGGAAACCGATAAAGAAGCCGCGCTGATCCTTGCCAGTAAAGATGGCCAGACCACGCTTCTTGACCTCAAACTTCCGGCGCTGGATCTGGCGGAGTTTGATATCGCCGGTAACCCGGGTTACAGCAAACAGTTCTTTATGTTTGGCCCGCGCGATCTCTATCGTCCGGGTGAAACGGTGATCCTTAACGGCCTGCTTCGCGACAGCGATGGCAAACCGCTTCCCGATCAACCGGTAAAACTTGACGTGCTGCGTCCGGACGGACAGGTGGCGCGTACGGTCGTTGTGCAACCTGAGAATGGCCTTTATCGCTTCAACTATTCGCTTGATAGCGGCGCCCAAACCGGCATGTGGCATATTCGCGCGAATACGGGGGATAACCAGCAGCGCATGTGGGATTTCCACGTCGAAGATTTTATGCCTGAGCGCATGGCGCTCAACCTGAGTGGACAAAAAACGCCGGTTTCACCGCAGGATAACGTCGACTTTAACGTGGTCGGCTATTACCTGTACGGCGCGCCAGCTAACGGCAATTCTCTGCAAGGCCAGCTTTTCCTGCGTCCGCTACGTGACGCGGTGCCTGCGCTGCCTGGCTTCCAGTTCGGTGATATTGCCGAGGAGAACCTGAGCCGCAGCCTGGATGAAGTGCAGCTTACGCTGGACGAACAGGGGCGCGGACAGGTTACCACCGAAAGCCAGTGGAAAGAGGCGCACTCGCCGCTGCAACTGATTTTGCAGGCCAGCCTGCTGGAATCAGGTGGGCGTCCGGTGACGCGTCGTGCTGAGCAGTCCATCTGGCCGGCGGCTGAGCTGCCGGGTATTCGCCCTCAGTTCGCCAGCAAGGCCGTTTACGACTACCGTACCGATACTACCGTCAACCAGCCGATCGTCGACGAGAACGGCAACGCCAGCTTCGACATCGTCTATGCCGATGCCAGCGGAGCCAAAAAGGCCGTTTCCGGATTACAGGTACGACTGATTCGCGAGCGTCGTGACTACTTCTGGAACTGGTCCGAGAGTGAGGGCTGGCAGTCTCAGTTTGATCAAAAAGATCTGGTTGAGGGCGAGCAGGAGCTAAACCTCAAGGCCGATGAAACCGGTAAAGTCACCTTCCCGGTGGAGTGGGGCTCATACCGTCTGGAAGTGAAAGCCCCTGATGACATGGTCAGCAGCGTGCGCTTCTGGGCAGGCTACAGCTGGCAGGATAACAGCGACGGCACCGGGGCCGCGCGCCCTGACCGTGTGACGCTGAAACTGGATAAGCCATCCTATCAGCCAGGCGATACCATCCAACTGCACATCGCCGCGCCGGCCGCAGGCAAGGGCTATGCGATGATCGAGTCCAGTGAAGGGCCGCTGTGGTGGAAAGAGATCGACGTACCGGCTAACGGTCTGGATCTCGCTATCCCGGTCGACAAGGCCTGGAAACGTCACGATCTCTATCTCAGCACGCTGGTGGTTCGTCCTGGCGATAAATCAAAATCCGCCACGCCAAAACGGGCGGTTGGCCTGCTGCATCTGCCAATGGGGGACGAAAATCGTCGCCTGAACATCGCACTGGATAACCCGCAAAAAATGCGTCCGAACCAGACGCTTTCTGTGAAAGTGAAAGCCAGCGTAAAAGAGGGGGCTGTGCCACAGAAGGTGAACGTGCTGGTCTCGGCTGTCGATAGCGGCGTGCTGAACATTACCGACTACGTCACGCCGGATCCGTGGCAAGCTTTCTTCGGTCAGAAGCGCTATGGCGCGGACATCTATGATGTTTACGGCCAGGTGATTGAAGGTCAGGGACGTCTGGCCGCACTGCGCTTTGGCGGAGACGGCGATAAACTGAAACGCGGCGGTAAGCCACCGGTGAACCATGTCACCATTATTGCCCAGCAGGCGCAGCCGGTTACGCTTGATGCCAACGGCGAAGGTACCATCACGCTGCCGATTGGCGATTTCAACGGTGAACTGCGTCTGATGGCGCAGGCCTGGACGGAAGACGATTTCGGCAGCAGCGAAAGCAAAATCATTGTGGCGGCTCCGATTATCACCGAGCTTAACACGCCGCGGTTCCTCGCCAGTGGCGATACCTCCCGCCTGACGCTGGACCTGACTAACCTGACTGACCAGCCGCAAACGCTGAGCATTGCGTTAACCGCAGCCGGTAAGTTGTCGCTCGAAGGTGCTCAGCCAGAGCCGGTTAAGCTGCCGCCAGGCGCACGTAGCACCCTGTTTATACCGGTGCGTGCCCTGGAGGGCTATGGCGATGGGGAAGTGACTGCTCAGGTGACGGGCCTTCAGCTCCCAGGTGAGACGTTTGCGCCGCAGCAGAAGAGCTGGAAAATTGGCGTGCGTCCCGCATTCCCGGCGCAAACCGTGAATACGGGCACGATGCTGAATCCTGGCGAATCCTGGAGTGCGCCAGCACAGCATATCGACGGTTTCTCGCCTGCCACGCTACAGGGGCAGCTGTTGCTCAGCGGTAAACCACCTTTGAACCTGGCGCGCAACATACGTGAACTTCAGGCCTATCCGTATGGATGTCTTGAGCAGACCACCAGCGGCCTGTTCCCGTCCCTCTACACCAACGCGGCACAGCTGAAGGCACTGGGCATTAAAGGCGATACCGACGATAAACGCCGTGCGGCCATTGATATCGGGATCTCCCGTCTGCTGCAAATGCAGCGTGACGATGGCGGTTTTGCCTTGTGGGATAAAAACGGCCCGGAAGAGTACTGGCTGACCGCCTATGTCACGGACTTCCTGGTGCGGGCAGGGGAGCAGGGTTACAGCGTGCCTGCCGAGGCGGTGAATAACGCCAACAGCCGACTGCTGCGCTATTTACAGGATCCGGGCATGATGTCCATCCGCTACAGCGACGACACCCAGGCCAGCAAATTTGCTGTCCAGGCGTATGCTTCGCTGGTGCTGGCGCGTCAGCAAAAAGCGCCGCTCGGTGCGCTGCGTGAAATCTGGGAGCGCCACGGTCAGGCTGCTTCCGGGCTTCCGTTGATGCAGCTGGGCATGGCACTCAAACTGATGGGGGATGCACCGCGCAGCCAGCAGGCGCTGGATCTGGCTCTCAAAACACCCCGTAACGACAGCCGAAACTGGATGGCGGATTACGGCAGCCAGCTGCGTGATAATGCCCTGATGCTCTCCCTGCTGGAAGAGTACAAGCTGCTGCCGGATGCGCAAAACAGGCTGCTGAACGCGTTATCTGAAGACGCGTTCAGTCAGCGCTGGCTGTCTACCCAGGAGAGCAATGCGCTGTTCCTGGCCGGACGATCACTGCAAACCTTGTCAGGTGCGTGGCAGGCAACGACCTCCCTCTCTGAACAGACCCAGAGCAGTGATAAAGCGCAGGTAGAAAACCTGAACGGCGATCAGATTGGTGCGTTGCAGATGTCGAATACCGGCACTACGCCGCTGTGGGTACGACTGGACACTACTGGCTATCCGGAGTATGCGCCTCAGCCATCCTCTAATGTCTTGCAGATTGAACGTCATATCCTGGCGACAGACGGCAGCAGCAAGTCGCTCTCTTCTCTGAAGAGCGGTGAACTGGTTCTGGTATGGCTGGAAGTGAAGGCCAGCCAGAACGTGCCGGATGCGCTGGTGGTGGATCTGCTCCCGGCAGGTCTGGAGCTGGAAAACCAGAATCTGGCGAGCAGCAGCGCCAGCTTGCAGGACAGCGGCAGTGAAGTGCAAAACCTGCTGAATCAGATGCAACAGTCTGATATTCAGCACATGGAATTCCGCGACGATCGCTTTGTGGCCGCGGTGCCGGTCAATGAAGGTCAGCCGGTCACGCTGGTTTACCTGGCCCGTGCCGTTACGCCGGGAACCTACCAGGTGCCTGTTCCGATGGTCGAGTCCATGTACGTTCCGCAGTGGCGGGCAACGGGGGCGGCCAGTGGCCCGCTGATCGTTGTTCCGTAAGATGCGGATAGCACGCCTGATTCGCTCCCGCTGGCTGTGGCTGGCGGGAGCGCTTCTCGTTTCAGGGGGGCTGATTGTCGTCGCTGACCGCGTGTGGCCGTTGCCCCTGAAAGAGGTCAACCCTGCGCCAGTGGTGGTGGATGAGCAGGGTGTTCCGTTGTGGCGTTTTGCCGACAGCGAAGGCATCTGGCGCTATCCGGTTACCATTAAAGAGGTTTCCCCACGCTATCTTGAGGCGCTGATCCAGTATGAAGATCGCTGGTTCTGGGATCACCCGGGCGTCAATCCGCTATCTGTACTGCGTGCCGCCTGGCAGGATCTCACCTCCGGGAGAGTGGTTTCTGGCGGGAGCACGCTTACCATGCAGGTGGCACGCCTTCTGGATCCGCATCCGCGAACCTTTGGCGGTAAAATTCGTCAGCTGTGGCGGGCGATGCAGCTGGAGTGGCATCTCTCCAAGCGTGAAATCCTGACGCTGTATCTGAACCGTGCCCCGTTTGGCGGCACGTTGCAGGGCGTGGGCGCGGCAAGCTGGACTTACCTTGGCAAACCGCCGTCTCAGCTGAGCTATTCCGACGCGGCGCTGCTGGCTGTACTACCACAAGCACCCAGCCGTCTGCGCCCGGACCGCTGGCCGGAACGTGCCGAAGCGGCGCGGAACAAAGTACTCGACCGCATGCTGACTCAGGGCGTCTGGTCTGAGAAGCAGGTGAAAGAGTCCCGTGAAGAGCCGGTCTGGCTGGCCCCCCGGCAGATGCCGCAGCTGGCGCCGCTCTTTTCCCGCATGATGCTGAGTAAAAGTCGTGACACAAAAATAGTCACCACGCTGGATGCAGCATTGCAACGACAGCTTGAAGAGCTGGCAATGAACTGGAAATCACGCCTGCCCGCCCGCAGTTCGCTGGCGATGATCGTCGTGGATCATACATCCATGAAAGTGCGTGGCTGGGTAGGCTCGGTAGATATCAATGATGACAGCCGTTTCAGCCACGTAGATATGGTCAATGCGATCCGATCGCCGGGATCGGTTCTCAAACCATTCATCTATGGCATGGCGCTGGACGATGGTCTGATCCATCCCGCTTCGTTATTACAGGATGTTCCAAGAAAAACGGGGGATTATCGTCCCGGCAACTTTGACAGCGGCTTCCATGGGCCGGTCAGTATGAGCGAAGCCCTGGTGCGTTCCCTCAACCTGCCTGCGGTGCAGGTTCTGGAAGCGTACGGCCCAAAACGTTTTGCCGGAATGCTGAGCAACGCGGGATTACCGCTCATTCTGCCTGCGGGGGCACAGCCCAACCTCTCTCTGATCCTGGGGGGCGCAGGCGCACGCCTGGCTGATATCGCTGCCGCCTATAGCGCCTTTGCGCGTCAGGGTAAGGCGGGCCGGCTGCGTTTACAGCCGGGCGATCCGCTGATCGAACGTCCGCTGTTATCGCAGGGGGCGGCGTGGATTATTCGTCGCATTCTCGCTAATGAAGCACAGCCCCTGCCGGACAGTGCGCTGCCCCAGGTAGCGCCGCTGGCGTGGAAAACGGGCACCAGCTATGGCTACCGGGATGCCTGGGCCATCGGCCTGAATGCCCGCTATGTCATCGGAATCTGGACCGGACGCCCGGACGGCACGCCCGTTGCCGGGCAGTTTGGTTTCGCCAGCGCGGTACCGCTCCTGAATCAGGTCAATAACATGCTTCAGTCCCGCTCGATGGTGGATGAAGCGCGCCTGCCGCGCGATCCGCGTCCCGCAAGCGTAGGACGGGGCGTGATTTGCTGGCCGGGGGGCCAGTCCCTGCCTGAAGGGAGCGAAAACTGTCGGCGTCGGCTGTCAACCTGGCTGCTGGAAGGCAGTGAACCGCCTACGCTGCTGCTGCCGGAACAGGAAGGTATTCGCGGGATCCGTTTCCCGGTCTGGCTGGATAAAGAAGGCAAACGCGTTGCGGCGGATTGTCCTGATGCGACAGAAAAAGTGCTGGATGTCTGGCCGCTGCCGCTGGAGCCCTGGCTGCCTGCTGCCGAAAAACGGGCTGCTCGTCTCCCCGCCCGTTCAGCAATTTGCCCTCCGCTGGATAACCATAATGCGGCGCCGCTGATGTTGTCAGGCGTCAGAGAAGGGGCGGTAATTAAACGTCTTCCAGGTGAGAAAAATATTACCCTCAACGTTTTAACCAGCGGCGGGGAGGGGCAACGATGGTGGTTTTTGAATGGCGAACCGCTGGACGGGCATCAGAAGAATTATTCACTGCAATTATATTTGCCTGGTAAATATCAATTAATTGTATTAGATGAAACAGGACAAACGGTGACGGTGAATTTTGAATTAGATCGCTAAGTGTTACTCCTCAAGAGTTAGCTTGATAATTATCAATATTCGTTCCTGAAAAAAAACGAGAATGCGTTTTTATTTGAAGGAACGAGCAATGAAAAAAAATAAACATCAGGGAGAAGGGCTTATTCCCGCCATATCCCGGCGTCATTTTATTCAGGCAGGGTCGGCGCTCGCCGCCCTGCCGTTTGTCGTCAAAACCGGCAAAGTACAGGCACAGGACGCGGCGGTTTCAGACGCTACGCCTGAAGAAAAAGTGGTGCAAACCTGTAGTACGTTTGACTGCGGCGGCAAGTGTGATATTCGTGCTCACGTCAGTGATGGCGTTGTGACCCGAATTTCAACGCGACCGGATAACGCGCTGGATCCGCAGATGCCAGTGATGCGCGCCTGCGTTCGTGGTCGGGCTTATCGGAAATTTGTTTATCATCCCGATCGGCTTAAATATCCAATGAAACGCGTGGGTAAACGTGGCGAAGGAAAATTCGAACGTATTACCTGGGATGAAGCCACCACCCTTATTGCGAATCAATTAAAAACTATTACGCAAAAATACGGTGCTGCGTCACGCTATGTTCATGTGGGCACCGCGGTGTCCGGCGGGACCTTTTCCGGCGATAAAATGGTTCGTCGTCTGCTCAACTTAACCGGCGGCTATCTCGAAAGCTATCACTCGGTCAGTATGGGTAACACGGCGGCGGCAACGCCGTATACCTATGGCACCGCCGCCAGCGGCAGCTCTCTGGACACGCTGCTGGACACCAAACTGGTCATTCTCTGGGGGCATAACCCGACGGAAACCATCTTCGGGCACAGCAACCACTTCTACCAGAAGATGAAGCAAAACGGCACGCGCTTCATTGTTGTCGACCCACGCTATTCCGATACGGTTTCCTCCCTTGCCGATCAGTGGATCCCATTGCTTCCTGCCACGGACAACGCCCTGATGGACGCGATGATGTATGTGATCGTCACGGAGAATCTGCACGATCGCGACTTTATTCAACGCTACACCCTGGGCTTTGACGAAGACGCCATGCCAGAAGGCGTTCCGGCCAATGAATCCCTGATGGCTTACCTGAGCGGTGCAAAGGATGGCGTGGCGAAAACGCCCGAGTGGGCAGAGAAAATCACTCACGTGCCTGCACAAACTATTCGTCAGCTGGCGCGCGACTACGCAACCACCAAACCCGCCGCGCTGATCCAGGGCTGGGGACCGCAGCGTCACAACTGCGGCGAGCGCACCGCGCGCGGCTCGACGATACTGGCCACGCTGACGGGTAACGTTGGGGTGAAAGGCGGCTGGGCAGCAGGCTATGGAGGCTGCGCAAACCGCAAATTTGCGGCCGGGCCAGAGATGCCGGACAACCCGGTCAAAGCCAAAATTTCGGTCATGAACTGGGTGCAGGCTGCTGATGATGCTTCTAAGGTAACCGCGGAAGATGGCCTGAAGGATGCTGAGAAGCTGGACAGCAATATCCGCATCCTGTTCTCGCTGGCGGGCAATTATCTGGCTAACCAGAACCCGGATCTTCATCAGGCAACCCGTGTCCTGGAAGACGAGTCGAAAATCGAGTTTATCGTCGCAAGCGATCTGTTTATGACGCCTAGCGCCAGATACGCCGACCTCCTTTTGCCGGAAACCAGCTTTATGGAACGCTGGAATATCGGCGAAACCTGGGGCACGGCAAGCTATCTGATCCTGTCAGAAAAGCTCATTGAACCTGAATTTGAACGCCGTTCAGACTACGACTGGCTGCGGGAGGTCGCTGCTAAGCTTGGCGTCGAGCCAGCGTTCAGCGAGGGCCGTGACGAAAAAGCGTGGATTGAGCACATCTGGGAGCAGACGCGGCTGTCCATGCCGGATGAAAACCTGCCGGACTTCGCGACGCTACAGAAGACGCGTCAGCATCTTTTCAAAAGCGCGCCGTACGTTGCCTTTGAAGACAACATTCGCGATCCGCAGAATCATCCGTTCCCGACGCCGTCCGGAAAAATTGAGATCTTCTCGAAGCGTCTGTACGACATGCATCACCCGGAAATTCCGGCGCTGTCGCACTACGTGCCTGCCCATGAAGGGCCGGAAGACGAGCTGGCGAAAACCTTCCCGCTCCAGCTGATCACCTGGAAAGGGAAAAACCGCGCTAACTCCACCCAGTACGCCAACCCGTGGTTAATTGAGGCGCAGCAGCAAAAGCTGTGGATCAACCCGCAGGATGCGCAAAAGCGCGGCATTGCGCAGGGGGATACCGTGCGTATTCATAACGCGCGCGGCATTTGCGAGATCCCGGCGGAGGTCACGCCGCGCATCATTCCAGGCGTGGTGGCCATGCAGGCAGGCGCCTGGTGGCAGCCGGACGAGCAGGGTATCGATAAAGGCGGCTGCGCGAACGTGCTCAGTTCCGCCCGTATTACCGCGCTTGCGAAAGGGAATTCCCATCAAACCATGCTGGTGGAGGTAGCTAAAGCATGAGTCAGTTTAAACATTACGCACCGGTGAGCGACAAACAGCTGGGTTTTTATATCGACTCTTCTCGCTGCTCGGGCTGCAAGGCATGCCAGGTGGCGTGCAAAGATAAAAACAACCTTGAGGTCGGACGTCGTTTCCGTCGCGTTTATGAAGTCAATGGCGGGAATTTCATCCCAACCGGGCAGGGCGGCGTCAGCAACAATGTGTTTGCCTACACGCTCTCTATTTCCTGTAACCACTGTGCAGACCCAATCTGCACTAAAAACTGTCCGACCACGGCGATGCACAAGCGTCCGGGAGACGGCATTGTGCGCGTTGATACTGATAAGTGCGTCGGCTGCGGCTACTGCGCGTGGTCTTGCCCTTACGGCGCGCCACAGCTCAACGAGCAGACCGGGCAGATGTCCAAATGTGATTTCTGCGTGGATCTCCAGGCGAAGGGAGAGCAGCCCGTCTGTGTGGCAACCTGTCCACTCGAAGCGATTAAATTCGGGCCGATTGATGAACTGCGGGCGAAGTATGGTGCGGTCTGTGATGTGAAAGGCTTGCCTGATTCCTCCATCACCAAACCAAACCTGGTGATCAAAGCGCATCAGGGCGCAGAGAAAGAGGGGAAACGTCATGCATGAGTTACCGCTGCTGATTTTTACGCTGTTCCTGCAAGGATCGGTTGGCGTTACGCTGTGGCTGGCGTTCGGAAGCACGCAACGTAGCGCGCTGCTGCCGGCTGCCGGAGCGTTTGTGCTGGCGAGCCTGGGGCTGCTTGCCTCCGCGCTGCACATGGGCTATCCGCTTAATGCTTTTAACGCGCTGCGCCACGTATCCAGCTCCTGGCTGAGCCGTGAGATTATCTTTGCCAGTCTTTATCTTGCGGCACTTGGCCTCGCAACGCTGCTGATGTTTGTCAAAAAGCCTGGCTGGAAGCCACTGCTGGTTGTGGCAGGTCTTGTCGGGCTGGTGGATGTGTTCTGCATGGCGCAGATCTACATGCACGCATCCGTGGTGACATGGCAGCATGTTAACACTCTGGTGCTGTTTATCGGTTCGGTGGGGATTATCGGTTCAGCCTGCATGGTCGTTGGGACGCGTTCCCAGTCAACCGTGCGTGCGGCGGTTGTCATTATCACGCTGCTGGTGCTTGTGCGTCTGGTGATGCAGCCCGTCTGGCTGGCAGATATTACGGCTATGGACCACACCGTGGTGACGTTCCCTCACGCACCGCTACAGATGCTGGAGCAACTGCGAACCGTTCATCTGCTGAGCTGGTGCGTATCCGTTGCGGGTATGCTGTGCTTTGCTGCGGGCGGCTTAAAAGCGGCGCGAGGCACAATGCTGTTGGGCAGCGCCTTGCTAATTGTGGGTGAGCTGATGCTGCGCTTTGTTTTCTTCAGTATTGGCTGATGGGCGGATTAACCTTTGCCCCGGCGATGGACGTGACGCATGCGTGCGTCCGTCGTCGTTTTCGCCACTCTTCCTGCTGTGCCTGCGCGGACGTCTGTCCCGTGCAGGCTTTTTCTTTTACCGACTCAGGCGTCTCGGTTGATGACAGCCGCTGTATTGAATGCGGTGACTGCCTGTTCGTCTGCCCCGCTGGGGCCATCACCGGCATCACGCCGCGAAAACGCTTTCTGAGTGGCGATACGCTTGTTGGGCCGTTTACTGACCGTGCACCAGGGGTGAATGAGCTTCTGCTGTGGCACGCGCAGTACCACGTTCGTTTTATCAGTATCGACGCGGAGCAGAATCCTGACTGGTTGCTGGCTATTGCCCGGCTGAATCTGGCGCTTCGTCGACGCGGTGAAGCGGCGTGGGCGTTTAAACATATACCCGTCAACGAGGTTAATACCGCCCGGCGTGCGCTGATACACGTTCCCCGTGAGGATGTCCGGGTCTGTAGCGTCGTGCCCGGTCAGCGTGATCTGCGCAGGGCGTTTTCTGCGTTTAGCGAGGCAGAGATAACTCTCGATACCGAATCCTGCGTACTCTGCGGCGCGTGCTGGCGGAGTTGTACGGAAAACGCGATTCGGTTTGAGAACACTGAACTGGTCGTGGAAACCGGACGCTGTACGGGGTGCGGCGGCTGCGAAGCGGTATGCCAGCATGCGGCGATAAACGTGACGCAAACAGAAGGAACAGCGAAAAGCGTGACCATACCGGCATATGAAGCCGTTTGCCTGACGTGCCACCGTCATTTCTGGTCATTTACGTCTGATGAAAAGCAGTGTCCGCTCTGTTTTCATCATCAACACGGTATGCGAAATACGAGCTGTTGCTAATCTTCGTCTCATTTTAAAAAAATGTTATGCATAACCATAGGCAATGGCGCTATTGCTCTTTATAATCCGCGCCACACCATACTCAGGTATGCAAAAACAACAGAACATTTTACAGAGGTTATCAATGGCTATTGAACGTACTTTTTCCATCATCAAACCAAACGCGGTGGCAAAAAACGTTATTGGCAGCATCTTCGCTCGCTTTGAATCAGCAGGGTTTAAGATCGTTGGCACCAAAATGCTGCACCTGACCGTTGAACAGGCTCGCGGTTTCTACGCTGAGCACGAAGGTCGCCCATTCTTTGACGGTCTGGTCGAGTTCATGACTTCTGGCCCAATCGTGGTATCCGTACTGGAAGGCGAAAACGCGGTACAGCGTCACCGCGATCTGCTGGGTGCAACCAACCCGGACAACGCACTGGCAGGTACTCTGCGCGCCGACTACGCAGACAGCTTCACCGAGAACGGCACCCACGGTTCCGACTCTGTTGAATCTGCTGCGCGCGAAATCGCGTTCTTCTTCGCTGAAGGCGAAGTGTGCCCGCGCACTCGCTAATAATTTCGTAAATGCCGCGTGCAAACGTGGCATCCCTGCGCCAGACTTTGTACAATGCAACGCCCCGGACGAGCAGACTGCTTACCGGGGCGTTTCTTTTCAACCCACCAAGGGCCACAACGTGTAACAACGAGGCCGGAAAAAATTATGTCTGAATTAGTGAATACCTCCGAAGTCGCCATTCCTGCGGTTCCCAATAAAAATGGAAAAATTAACCTGCTGGACCTGAACCGTCAGCAGATGCGCGAGTTCTTTAAAGAGATGGGCGAGAAGCCGTTTCGTGCCGATCAGGTCATGAAATGGATGTACCACTATTGCAGCGACAACTTTGATGACATGACGGACATCAACAAAGTGCTGCGCAATAAGCTTAAAGAAGTGGCTGAAATCCGCGCACCGGAAGTGGTGGAAGAGCAGCGCTCTTCAGATGGCACCATCAAGTGGGCCATTGCCGTTGGCGATCAGCGCGTTGAAACCGTGTATATCCCGGAAGACGATCGCGCCACGCTGTGCGTCTCTTCTCAGGTGGGCTGTGCGCTGGAGTGCAAATTCTGCTCTACGGCGCAGCAGGGCTTTAACCGTAACCTGCGCGTGTCGGAAATCATCGGCCAGGTCTGGCGTGCCGCGAAAATCGTGGGCGCGGCGAAAGTCACCGGTACACGTCCAATCACCAACGTGGTGATGATGGGGATGGGTGAACCGCTGCTCAACCTGACCAACGTCGTTCCGGCGATGGAAATTATGCTCGACGATTTCGGTTTTGGCCTGTCCAAGCGCCGCGTTACGCTCTCTACTTCCGGCGTGGTGCCTGCGCTGGACAAACTGGGCGACATGATTGACGTTGCGCTGGCCATCTCTCTTCACGCGCCAAACGACGCCATCCGTGACGAAATTGTGCCGATCAACAAAAAGTACAATATCGAAACCTTCCTGGCTGGCGTGCGCCGTTACCTGGAGAAATCCAACGCTAACCAGGGCCGCGTGACCATTGAATACGTGATGCTGGATCATGTTAACGACGGTACCGAGCATGCACATGAGCTGGCTGAACTGCTGAAAGATACGCCATGCAAGATCAACCTGATCCCATGGAACCCGTTCCCGGGCGCGCCGTATGGCCGTAGCTCGAACAGCCGTATCGATCGCTTCTCAAAAGTGCTGATGGAGTATGGTTTCACCACCATCGTACGTAAAACGCGTGGCGACGATATCGACGCAGCCTGTGGCCAGCTGGCGGGTGACGTTATTGACCGTACCAAACGTACGCTGCGTAAGCGTATGCAGGGTGAGTCAATCGCGGTTAAAACCGTTTGATTATTATGCAGACACGGCGCATTTTTTGCGCCGTGAAGCATTAATTTACTGAATATTCAGTCACAATCATCACGACTGATTAATAATTACGGTGCGTTTCATACGACTTTCGGGCAGTATGTAACGACGTAACAACAGTTTAGCGTGAAGGCCTGCCAGCGCTGTCATCTGCGGCCCGACAGTCTTATACTGTTTGTTCCAGGTTAACTGACCTAAAGTTTCGCGGTGCGGGTGGCATTGTGACTCACCGGCACCTGAACCCTTATTTTCACGTACCAGTAGTTGTAGCGAATGAATACTGAAGCCACTCACGATCAAAATGCAGCACTCTCCACTGGCGTTCGTCTTCGCAACGCCCGTGAACAACTCGGACTTAGCCAGCAAGCCGTTGCAGAACGCCTGTGCCTGAAGGTTTCCACCGTTCGCGATATTGAAGAAGATAAGGCACCCGCCGATCTGGCTTCAACGTTTCTGCGCGGTTATATCCGTTCTTACGCCAAACTGGTTCATATCCCTGAAGACGAATTACTGCCGATGATGGAGAAGCAGGCGCCTGTGCGTGCGGCAAAAGTTGCGCCGATGCAAAGCTTCTCTCTGGGTAAACGTCGTAAAAAACGCGATGGTTGGCTGATGAGCTTTACCTGGCTGGTCCTGTTTGTGGTTGTCGGCCTGACGGGCGCATGGTGGTGGCAAAACCACAAAGCGCAGCAGGAAGAGATCACCACCATGGCCGATCAGTCCTCCGCTGAGCTTAATCAGTCTGGTAATAACGGCGCGCAAAGCGTGCCGTTGAGCACCGAAGGGGCGACCTCCAGCGAACCTCAGTCGGCAGCAAGCAACACGCCTGCAACCGAGCCAGCGGCGACGCCAGAAGCGACGGCGAATACCGCGCCAGCCACCCAGACCCAGGATCAGAACGCGGTCGTATCACCTTCTCAGGCCAATGTTGATACCGCCCCTGCGGCAACGGCACCGGCAGAGAACACCGCGGCGTCACTGCCAACTGACCCGGCTGGCACGGCGGCACCTGCCGTGGACCCGAATGCGCTGGTGATGAATTTTACGGCTGATTGCTGGCTGGAAGTGACTGACGCGACAGGTAAAAAGCTGTTCAGCGGCCTGCAACGTAAAGATGGCACGTTAAATCTAACGGGCCAGGCACCTTACAAGCTTAAAATCGGCGCACCGGCAGCGGTACAGATCCAGTATCAAGGAAAACCTGTCGATCTGAGCCGCTTTATCAGAACTAACCAGGTTGCGCGTCTTACCGTTAATGCCGAACAATCAGCAGCACAGTAACAGACGGGCAATGCGGGAGATTTTACATGCATAACCAGGCTCCTATTCAACGTAGAAAATCGAAACGGATTTACGTTGGGAACGTGCCAATCGGCGATGGGGCGCCTATCGCCGTCCAGTCGATGACCAATACGCGTACTACGGATGTAGAAGCGACGGTCAATCAAATCAAAGCATTAGAACGCGTCGGCGCGGACATTGTTCGCGTCTCTGTGCCTACCATGGACGCCGCCGAGGCGTTCAAACTGATCAAGCAGCAGGTGAGTGTTCCGCTGGTTGCCGATATTCACTTCGATTACCGTATCGCGCTGAAAGTCGCTGAATACGGTGTCGATTGTCTGCGTATTAACCCAGGCAACATCGGCAACGAAGAGCGCATTCGCATGGTGGTTGACTGCGCCCGCGACAAAAACATTCCAATCCGTATCGGCGTAAACGCTGGCTCTCTGGAAAAAGATCTCCAGGAAAAGTTCGGTGAGCCGACGCCGCAGGCGCTGCTCGAATCCGCCATGCGTCACGTCGATCACCTGGATCGCCTTAACTTCGATCAGTTCAAAGTGAGCGTCAAAGCGTCTGACGTCTTCCTGGCCGTTGAATCGTATCGTCTGCTGGCAAAACAGATCGATCAGCCGCTGCATCTTGGCATCACCGAGGCGGGCGGTCTGCGCAGCGGTTCGGTAAAATCTGCGATTGGTCTCGGCCTGCTGCTCTCTGAAGGCATCGGCGACACGTTACGTGTCTCCCTGGCCGCCGATCCGGTGGAAGAGATCAAAGTCGGATTCGACATCCTGAAATCACTGCGTATCCGCGCGCGTGGGATCAACTTCATCGCCTGCCCAACCTGTTCACGTCAGGAGTTTGACGTGATCGGCACCGTGAATGCTCTGGAGCAGCGCCTGGAAGACATCATCACCCCGATGGACGTTTCCATCATCGGCTGCGTGGTGAACGGTCCGGGTGAAGCGCTGGTGTCCACGCTGGGCGTGACCGGCGGTAACAAGAAAAGTGGTCTCTATGAGGATGGCGTTCGTAAAGATCGTCTGGATAATAGTGACATGATCGACCAGCTCGAAGCCCGCATTCGTGCAAAAGCGACGATGATGGACGAAGCGCAGCGCATCAGCGTTCAGCAGGTTGAAAAATAACGTGATGGGAAGCAGGCTGCTTCCCATGTATGATTGAACCCATTCTTTGGGTTCTTTTTAGTATATAGAAAGAGAATAAACGTGGCAAAAAACATTCAAGCCATCCGCGGCATGAACGATTATCTGCCTGGCGAAACCGCCATCTGGCAGCGCATTGAAGGCACACTGAAGCAGGTGCTCGGCAGCTACGGTTACAGCGAAATTCGTTTGCCGATTGTAGAGCAGACCCCGTTATTCAAACGCGCGATCGGCGAAGTAACCGACGTGGTTGAAAAAGAGATGTATACCTTTGAGGACCGCAATGGCGACAGCCTGACCCTGCGTCCTGAGGGGACGGCGGGTTGCGTACGCGCCGGCATCGAACATGGTCTCCTGTACAATCAGGAGCAGCGCCTGTGGTATATCGGCCCGATGTTCCGCCACGAACGTCCGCAAAAAGGCCGCTACCGTCAGTTCAACCAGCTTGGCGTGGAAGTGTTTGGTCTGCAAGGACCAGATATCGATGCCGAACTGATTATGCTGACTGCCCGCTGGTGGCGTGCGCTCGGTATTTCTGAACACGTATCCCTGGAGCTGAACTCTATCGGTTCTCTGGAAGCGCGTGCGAACTATCGCGATGCGCTGGTGGCGTTCCTGGAACAGCACAAAGAGAAGCTCGACGAAGACTGTAAGCGTCGTATGTACAGCAACCCGCTGCGCGTACTCGATTCCAAAAATCCTGACGTACAGGCGCTGCTGAACGATGCGCCAGCGCTGGGTGACTACCTGGATGAGGATTCTCGCGAACACTTTGCCGGCCTGTGCAAGCTGCTTGAAGCGGCGGGCATTGCTTATACCGTTAACCAGCGTCTGGTGCGCGGTCTGGACTACTACAACCGCACCGTATTTGAGTGGGTCACCACCAGCCTCGGTTCGCAGGGCACCGTCTGTGCTGGCGGTCGTTATGACGGTCTGGTCGAGCAACTGGGTGGTCGCGCAGCACCGGCAGTAGGCTTCGCGATGGGCCTTGAGCGACTTGTTTTGCTGGTTCAGGCAGTTAATCCGGAATTTAAAGCCGATCCTGTTGTCGATATATACCTGGTGGCCTCAGGTGCGGATACGCAGTCTGCGGCAATGCAGCTTGCCGAACGCGTGCGCGATGCGCTGCCGGACGTTAAGCTGATAACCAACCACGGCGGCGGCAACTTTAAAAAACAGTTTGCTCGTGCCGATAAGTGGGGCGCAAGTATCGCACTGGTGCTGGGTGAGTCCGAAGTGGCCAACGGCGAAGTGGTAGTTAAAGACCTGCGCTCTGGTGAGCAAACTACGGTAACGCAGGATGGCGTTGCGGCGCACTTGCGCACTCTATTGGGCTAAGGAGAAGGACTGCGTGGAAATTTACGAGAACGAACACGACCAGGTTGATGCGGTTAAACGCTTCTTTGCTGAAAACGGCAAGGCACTGGTTGTAGGGGTTATTTTAGGTGTTGGTGCGCTGGTAGGCTGGCGTTACTGGAACAATCATCAGGCTGACTCTGCTCGCGGTTCGTCCCTGAACTACGAAAATACCGTTAGCGCAATCCGTGCCGATCAGCCGCAAACGCTGACGGCTGCGGAGAAATTTGCCGCTGACAACAAAAACACCTACGGCGCGCTGGCTGCGCTGGAAGTGGCTCAGCAGTATGTTGATAAAAACGAACTGGACAAAGCCGCTGCGCAACTGTCTCAGGGGCTTGCTGCTGCCAGTGACGATAATCTGAAAGCGGTGATCAATCTGCGTCTGGCGCGTATCCAGGTTCAGCAGAAAAAAGCCGACGACGCGCTCAAAACGCTTGATACCATTAAAGGCGAAGGCTTTGCCGCTATTGTTGCCGATCTTCGCGGTGAAGCACTGCTGAGTAAGGGTGATAAAGCGGGCGCGCGTAAAGCGTGGCAAGCTGGCGTGGATAGTAAAGCTTCACCTGCGCTGAGCGAAATGATGCAGATGAAAATAAATAATTTGTCCGTCTGAGAGGGACCCAATGCAATTGCGTAAATTACTTCTGCCAGGACTGCTTTCTGTTACGTTATTGAGTGGTTGTTCACTGTTCAGTGGCGAAGAAGACGTTGTTAAAATGTCCCCGCTGCCGACGGTTGAAAACCAGTTCACCCCATCCACCGCCTGGGACACTTCCGTAGGCGATGGTATTGGCGATTTTTATTCCAACCTGCACCCGGCATTTGCTGACGGCGTTGTCTATGCGGCCGATCGCAAAGGCACCGTTAAAGCGCTGAACGCTGATGACGGAAAAGAAGTGTGGTCCATTAACCTGGCGGAAAAAGACGGCTGGTTCTCCCGTAAACCTGCACTGCTTTCTGGCGGCCTGACCGTTACTGGCGGTCACGTGTATGTGGGCAGCGAAAAAGCGCAGGTTTACGCGCTGAATGCCAGCGACGGTTCGGTTGCATGGCAGACCACCGTTGCCGGTGAATCCTTGTCGCGTCCGGTTGTCAGCGACGGCCTGGTGCTGATCCATACCAGCAACGGCCAGTTGCAGGCGCTGAACGAAGCCGATGGTCTGGTAAAATGGACGGTTAACCTGGATATGCCAGCGCTGTCTCTGCGTGGTGAATCTGCTCCGGCGACCGCATTTGGTGCCGCCATTGTGGGCGGTGACAACGGCCGTGTCAGCGCGGTACTGATGCAGCAGGGCCAGATGATCTGGCAGCAGCGTATTTCCCAGGCGACCGGTTCAACTGAAATCGACCGTCTGAGTGACGTGGACACCACGCCAGTTATCGTCGACGGTGTGGTTTACGCGCTGGCGTATAACGGCAACCTGACGGCGCTGGACCTGCGTAGCGGCCAGATCATGTGGAAACGTGAGCTGGGTTCCGTGAACGATTTCATCGTCGACGGCAACCGTATTTATATGGTGGATCAGAACGACCGCCTGCTGGCGCTGAGCACCGAAGGTGGCGTAACGCTGTGGACGCAAAGCGATCTGCTGCACCGTCTGCTGACCGCACCGGCACTGTATAACGGCAGCCTGGTGGTGGGCGACAGCGAAGGCTATATGCACTGGATCGATCCAGAGAATGGCCGCTTCGTGGCACAGCAGAAAGTGGATAGCTCAGGCTTCCTGACGGAGCCCGTTGTGGCTGACGGCAAACTGCTGATTCAGGCAAAAGACGGCACGCTGTACGCGATCACGCGTTAATTACACGGCGGTTGTAGTATACTAAACGGCTCCTGTTCACTCAGGAGCCGTTTTGACATTTTTAAAAACGCTGCGAAAGCGACGTTATTTTGAATTTTATGAGGCTTCAAACATGGTACCTGTGGTCGCGCTTGTCGGGCGCCCTAACGTTGGAAAATCCACTCTTTTTAACCGTTTAACACGCACCCGTGATGCGCTGGTTGCGGATTTCCCGGGGCTGACGCGTGACCGTAAGTACGGTCGTGCAGAGGTGGAAGGACGCGAGTTCATCTGTATCGATACCGGGGGTATTGACGGTACGGAAGACGGCGTAGAAACCCGCATGGCAGAGCAATCTCTGCTGGCTATCGAAGAAGCAGATGTGGTTCTGTTTATGGTGGATGCTCGCGCTGGCCTGATGCCCGCGGATTCTGCTATCGCTAAACATCTGCGTTCACGCGAAAAGCCAACCTTCCTGGTGGCGAACAAAACTGACGGCATCGATGCCGATCAGGCCATTGCGGATTTCTGGTCTTTAGGCCTGGGCGATATTTATCCTATCGCGGCCTCGCATGGCCGTGGCGTCACCAGCCTGCTGGAAACCGTTCTGCTGCCGTGGGTTGATGAAGTAAACCCACCGGAAGAGGTGGATGAGGACGCTGAATACTGGGCGCAGTTTGAAGCCGGAGAAGAAGGAGAGGAAGAGCCGGAAGACGACTTCAACCCGCAGGATCTGCCTATCAAGCTGGCTATCGTGGGTCGCCCAAACGTGGGTAAGTCTACGCTTACTAACCGTATTCTCGGCGAAGAGCGCGTGGTGGTTTACGACATGCCAGGCACAACGCGTGACAGCATCTACATTCCAATGCAGCGCGATGAACGTGAGTACGTACTTATCGACACCGCAGGGGTGCGTAAGCGCGGGAAAATCACCAATGTGGTGGAAAAATTCTCGGTGATCAAGACCCTTCAGGCGATTGAAGACGCCAACGTGGTGCTGCTGGTTATTGACGCACGTGAAGGTATCTCCGATCAGGATCTCTCTCTGCTCGGCTTTATCCTCAATAGTGGGCGCTCACTGGTTATCGTCGTCAACAAGTGGGACGGCCTGAGCAATGAAGTGCGCGAGCAGGTGAAAGAGACGCTGGACTTCCGTCTGGGCTTTATCGACTTTGCCCGCGTTCACTTTATCTCTGCCCTGCACGGGAGTGGTGTCGGCAACCTGTTCGAATCCGTTCGTGAAGCTTATGACAGCTCTACCCGCCGTCAGAGCACGGCGATGCTGACCCGTATCATGAACATGGCTGCTGAAGACCACCAGCCGCCGCTGGTGCGCGGTCGTCGCGTGAAGCTGAAATATGCTCACGCCGGGGGATATAACCCGCCTATCGTGGTGATCCACGGTAACCAGGTGAAGGATCTGCCGGACTCCTACAAACGGTACCTGATGAACTACTTCCGCAAGTCGCTGGACGTGATGGGTACGCCTATCCGTATTCAGTTCAAGGAAGGGGAAAACCCGTTTGCGAATAAACGCAACACCCTGACGCCGAACCAGATGCGTAAGCGTAAGCGTTTGATTAAGCACATTAAGAAAAGCAAATAAGCTTTCATCGTAAATTGCTAGCTATCATAAGCATCCTAAAGCCCGAATATTTCGGGCTTTTTTGTTTTCAGGGGCTATCATAAGAGTACAGGAAAGTGCATCCTTTAGGTGTACACAGAGGTGTACCCAGCATGCTGTTATGTCGTTTTGGGTACACCTTTACGCTTTTGGGTACACTTTTTGATGTACCAGTAGATTGCTAGGTATACGTGCATGCCAAAACTTACCGATATGCAGATCCGAGCGTGGATCAAGAGTGGCGAACGATTCGAGGGTAGGTCCGATGGCGAAGGACTTTAGCCGGCAAACTGTTTACGGCTGGATAGCCCGCGGTGAAATTGTAATTTCAGGCGATAAAGTGGATGTTGACGCATCGCAGGCTAAACAAAATTCTGCTGGTGCTGGCGAACGCCAGACTGAAATGACGTGGGAGCTGGCCGCCGCATGGGTATGGAAGCATGACGGCGGGAAAGAGTTGCCGGCTGATATTGATGCTGGCCAGCGTATAGAGGCAGCAGCCGCTGAGCTGGGTTTTGATGTTCAGCACGAGCCCGATGAACAATTGCTGATTCTCTTCCGGCCGGATGAAGAAACCCACAGCTTCTATGGCAAAGACCGTGCAGCAGGCGCTTTACGGTTTCTTCGTTCTGAGCTGGCTTACGTTGCCACAATGCACCCCGATACGCTGGATGACTGGAACAAAACTGGTTTAATGTCACTCTGCCTGCTGGACGGCGAAAAACTGTAAACCCCCCAGCCCCTCAAACTTGACACTTTTTCGCGAGATACTGGGAAAAGTGTCAACCCAACCTAACGGATCCTGACGCCTACGAACAGCAGCTACAGCAGAAGTGTAAAGGGCTGGCGTTGAGATTTGTTGAGCCTTGGCTGTTAGCTTTTGTTAATCCTGATGCGAAGCAGGGCAGGTGTCAGCCTGTTATGGTTTGTTATGTCTTACTAGGGAAAACTAGGGGTAAAGTATCAACCGCTATCGCTTCAGAAAGCTTCAGGTGCAGATCGTTGGTTGCATCTGTCAAAACTTGTCACCCGCTGGCTATACCAGCGGGAATTTTTGGCTCTAAACGCTCTAAGTTACAGTTGATGTGAAGAGTGAATTTCAAAAGCTGCAGCTTTAACCACAAAAATTTTATCTGAGATGAAAAGATTGAAGTCTATAGAAAATTATTCGTGATTTTTGATCGATTTCTAATTCTAGCATCCATATGATAACTATAATGTTGCTGACCACTAATTAACTAGAAAGAATTGAAGATGAATATAAATCAAAAAGATCTCAAGTTGTTATGGGGGCGTTCAGGCAATCGTTGTGCTATTTGCAGAACGACTTTGACACAGGATAAGAATGCCGTTACATCCGCATATACATTGGGGGAACAGGCACATATTGTGGGGGAGAAAGAAGGTGCAGCAAGGGGAGTATCATCATTAACATTAGAGGAAAGAAATAGCTATCATAATCTTATACTCCTGTGTCCTAATGATCATACTCAGATTGATAATAATCCAGAGGATTGGTCTGTAGAGAAATTATATACAATTAAATCTGCTCATGAGTTATGGGTTTCAGAAACTCTAAGCAGTGTACAAGATCAACATTTATTAGCTAAGCAAATTACAGTAACATCAGTTATTGATGCTGCCGTAAATTTATGTAGACTGGAAAAATGGCAAGGCTGGACGAGTTTTGCATTATCCCCGGACCCAATGTGGCCAAAAGATTTACCTGATGATATTTTTGAATTCAGACAAAAAGTTATCGGTGCTATCTGGCCAAATGAATATGAAGAATTGAAAAGAGCGACCCAAACCTTTTCAATAACACTTAATATCGCTGCACAAATATTCATGAGGCATTCAGAACTTCAAGGAGATACTTATTGCCCTTATAAATTCTATAAGGTTGGTGGTTGGAATGAAAACTATGATGAAGAAGTAGAAGAGTATAAAAAATGGATACTAGAGTGCCATGCATGGTTGATAGAGGCAACAAAAGCAGCAAATTGGTTTGCTGATGTCATTCGAAGAGATATAAACCCAAGTTTCTTTGCAGAGAAAGGAAAGTTCCTCACAATGGAGGGGGATATAATGGGATTTCAGGCAAAATTACATGAATATACGGATCAAGAAAAAAATTCTCGTCCTGACTCATTAGATATTTAACTGTTAAATATACTTTAGAGATATCTGTCTAGGTTGTTAAAGTATTTTATACTAAAAAAAGTATTAATTATTGCAATTTATCTTGGCAGATATTATATATGACAAATGCTTATTAAGGATTGTAGATGAGTATTTTTTCGATAGATGAGTCGGGCTATACTGGGTACGATTTACTTCAAAAATCTCAGCCATGGCAAGGTGCTTGCGCAGTAAAAATTACTCATGATGACGCTAGTTATCTGATAAAAAAGCATTTTCCTAAGCTACAGGCTTCCGAGTTAAAATTTAGTTCGTTAAGGCGTCGCGAAACCAACCAGAAACCATTATTTTCCCTGCAACAAGAGATTTTAAGTAATTTTGAGTGCGTTACATGTATTGCAGATAAACGGTTTGCGTTAATTCAAATGTTTATTGAATATGCAGTTGAACCATTTTATTATGATATCGGGGAAAACCTTTATGAAAACGGCATGAATGTTTCTCTTGCTTCCATGGCATATTATTTAGGTGAATATTTTTTTGGAAGAGAGTTTGATAATATACTTAGGGCATTTCAAAATGCGATGCATAATAAATCTTCAGAGTCGGTTGGGCTTCTTATAAATTCAATCCATTCTGTTGATTGGAAAAAAATGCCTGAAGTCCTTGGTCCACTTGCATTAGAACATCCAGACTGTATTGACTCAATTATTAATTCAGATACATCTACAGATGCTGCTTTCATGATATTGAAGGCCTTGATTACTCGGACTGAACTAATTTCTAAAGAATCTTATTCAATAGAACATGACCGTTCTGATAACTTATTACGCTACAATGAATATTTATCCATGCTAATTGATTGTAAGATACCTGCTAGCTTTAAGTTTTCTGAAATAGCGAGCATCCATTTCCCTCTAAAACTTGAAAAGGTTGTACAAATTGATTCAAAACTTAGCCCGAGCGTGCAATTGTGTGATGTTTTAGTGGGGGGAGCATTGTCTGGAGTTCGACAATTAACGCAAGATAAATCTTTCTCCTTTTATTCGCCACTAAAACTATATAGAGATGATCAAATTATACATTTTCTGCCTGATCCTAATCCTGCTAACCAAGCGAAGTTCCGTAAGGGGGCGCAAGGGGGCGAGTTCGTTGATTTTATGGCAACCCAATTCAGTAGAGCGAAAAGATAAATAAAGCCATTCACTCAACTTTTGGTATGAATGTTTATTACTCAATTCACACCTCTTACCGTTAACAGAGGTTGATATCAGTCAACTACGGTTCAAGAGCAATCAGTTTTTGTGTACCCAAGGGTGTACACAGTACATACCATTTTTCTTGTAACATTATTATTTTCAAAGGCTTACTGTTGGTTCTTTCTTTCACATTAAGAAAAGCAAATAATCCTTACCGATCTCACTAAAACCCGCGCCTGTCGCGGGTTTTTTTTCGCTCATTCAAAAGGCCCGCCTTCCCTGTGTGATGTCAATCACTATTCGCTTTGAACCATGTTTATATCTAAGAAAGTAGACAATCGTCGAATTTTCGTCTTAAAGTCCAGGGTTCGGTACTAGACAAAACTAGCGCCTGGTTATCAAATGGTTAACCAACATTTCGCCGCATGTAAAAAATCGATCGGATACGTAACCGTTCGGCGTACATGCTGGTGTTTACAAGCACGACACATACCTTTTCGGGAGAATTATGCAATCCTCTGTTAATCAAAAAGAGAGCCGAACCTTCTTCGGCCATCCTTATCCGCTCGGTTCTCTGTTCTTCACCGAGATGTGGGAGCGTTTCTCGTTTTACGGTATTCGCCCGCTACTGATCCTGTTTATGGCCGCCACCGTGTATGACGGCGGAATGGGCCTGGCGCGTGAAAACGCCTCGGCGATTGTCGGTATTTTTGCTGGCACCATGTACCTCGCCGCGCTGCCGGGCGGCTGGCTGGCGGATAACTGGCTCGGCCAGCAGCGGGCCGTCTGGTACGGTTCGATTTTGATTGCGCTTGGGCACCTGTCGATTGCCCTGTCGGCCATCATGGGCGACAACCTGTTCTTCATCGGCCTGATGTTTATCGTGCTCGGCTCCGGCCTGTTCAAGACCTGTATCTCGGTCATGGTGGGGACACTGTACAAAAAGGGCGATGCGCGTCGTGACGGCGGTTTCTCGCTGTTCTATATGGGCATCAACATGGGCTCGTTCATTGCCCCTCTGATTTCCGGCTGGCTGATTAAAACCCACGGCTGGCACTGGGGCTTTGGTATCGGTGGTATTGGGATGCTGGTCGCCCTGATTATCTTCCGCGTGTTTGCCGTTCCGGCCATGAAGCGTTACGACAGCGTAGTCGGTCTGGACTCCACCTGGAACAGTCCGGTAGTGAAACGTAACGGCGTGGGCGCCTGGCTGCTGGCGCTGGCTGTGGGTGTTGCAATCATCGTTACGTTGATTGCCCAGGGCGTGATTGTGATTAATCCGGTCGCGGTCGCCAGCGTGCTGGTGTATGTTATTGCCGCCTCCGTCGCGCTCTACTTCATCTATCTGTTCATCTTCGCCGGGCTGAATCGCAAAGAGCGCGCAAGGCTGCTGGTGTGCTTTATTCTGCTGGTCTCCGCCGCGTTCTTCTGGTCCGCGTTCGAGCAGAAGCCAACCTCCTTCAACCTATTCGCCAACGACTACACTAACCGCATGATCGGTGATTTTGAAATCCCGGCGGTGTGGTTCCAGTCGATTAATGCCCTGTTCATCATTCTGCTGGCCCCGGTATTTAGCTGGGCATGGCCGAAGCTGGCGAGCAAAAACATTCGTCCGAGCAGCATCACCAAGTTCGTGATCGGTATTCTGTGTGCAGCGGCGGGCTTTGGCCTGATGATGCTGGCGGCGCAGAACGTACTGAGCAACGGTGGGGCAGGGGTTTCTCCGTTCTGGCTGGTGGGTAGTATCCTGATGCTGACGCTCGGGGAACTGTGCCTGAGTCCGATTGGTCTGGCGACCATGACCCTGCTGGCGCCGGAAAGAATGCGCGGCCAGATGATGGGCCTGTGGTTCTGCGCCAGTGCGCTGGGTAACCTGGCTGCGGGGCTGATTGGCGGTCACGTGAAGGCCGACCAGCTGGATATGCTGCCAGACCTCTTTGCCCGTTGCTCCATCGCGCTGCTGATTTGTGCTGCGGTGCTGATCGTCCTCATTGTTCCGGTACGTCGCATGCTGGAAAATGCGCAAACTAAACCGGCTACCGAAGCCTGATACTATTCAGTATGCCGGGGCAGTTGTCCTGTCCCGGCCCAACTCAACAGGAGAGAGCATGTCGATTACCTGTCCGGATTGCCACGCAGCGCTCAAGCCGCAAAACGGTATCGCGCACTGCGACAGCTGCAATAAAGATATTCCCCTCGAAGCGCGCTGCCCTGACTGCCATCAGCCGCTTCAGGTACTCAAGGCCTGCGGCGCGGTGGATTACTTCTGTCAGAACGGCCACGGGCTGATCTCAAAAAAACGCGTCGAGTTCGTCAGGGCTGGGGCTTAATCGCACACGCAGCCTTCTCCTTTTTGCCATAGCTCAATCAGCGATTCCGGCGCTTCCTGCTCCGGAACCAGCACAACAATATCGGTATACTGCGCCTGATTGTGCCGGGTCCAGATTATCTGAATGCGAAAATAGCGCTGATCGCCGCTGCCCGGAGACGACGCCTGGCCCGGTGGCTGTCCGCGCGGGATAGCCTGTTCCAGAATATTCACCACGCGCTGACGCTGTGCCTCGTTAAGCGTGGAGAGGGCGATCGTGCGCTGACCGCTCAGCTTAGGAATAAAGGCGACGCCGCCTTCCCGGGCCAGCTCAACCACGGCGTCATCCGTCAGTTCCGGTACCTGCATTACAGTACTCCCACCTGTTCCCAGGCTTGTTTAATGGCCGCCCCAACGTCGCTACCGGAGCGTTTCTCGCCGTGGGCGATCGTCAGTTTTGCGAAAGCGTCAAAATCCGCATCCTGCGCCAGGTTGCGATCGCAAACCGTGTCGTACCAGGCATAACCCACTTTTTCCCAGGCGTAGCCACCGATTGCCGTTGCGGCCAGGTAAAACGCCCGGTTGGGGATGCCAGAGTTGAGGTGTACGCCGCCGTTATCCTCGCGCGTTTTGATGAAATCTTTCATGTGCGAGGGCTGCGGATCTTTGCCAAGGAGGGGATCGTCGTAGGCGGTGCCGGGTTCAGACATTGAGCGCAGCCCTTTGCCGTTAATCCCCGCTGCCAGCAGCCCTTCGCCAATCAGCCAGTCTGCCTGGTCGGCGGTTTGCTTAAGATAGTATTGCTTCACCAGCGAACCAAACACGTCGGATAACGACTCGTTCAGCGCGCCAGATTGTTCAAAGTAAATGAGCCCGGCTTCGGTCTCCGTCACACCGTGGCTCAGCTCATGCGCCACCACGTCGATGGCAATGGTGAAGCGGTTGAAGATTTCCCCGTCGCCATCGCCAAAGACCATCTGCTGGCCGTTCCAGAAGGCGTTTTGATACTCACGGCCGTAATGCACGGTACCGGTCAGGATCAGCCCCTTATTATCGAGCGAATCCCGCTGATACTCCTTCCAGAAGAAATCATGGGTGATCCCCAGATAATCGTACGCTTCATCCACAGCCACATCGCCGTTGGAGGGCTGGCCTTCATAGCGCACCTGGCTACCCGGCAGCTCCTGGGTCTGTTTCGCATCGTAGATGTCACGCTCAAGCTGACCGGCTTTATTCACATGCGGCGCGGCGGGTTTGCCCGGCATATGCGCCATCAGGGTTTGCACATGGGTTAATGTCTGACGGGCGCAGCGCTGCTGGGGCTCTGAACCGCTTTCGATAATACGACGAAGAATATACGGAGGGATGACGCTATGAAGATGGGGCATGCTGCTCTCCTTATCAAAAAAGGCAATAGCAGCAGTATAGTTTGTAACCGGCGAAGATTTATCCGCTTTTACGCTGGCGCTTTTTTTTCACCGGTTTGATCTCTTTCACCTCACTCTCGACCCAGCCGTCAGAAAGCCGGGTGGTGAGTACATCCCCGGTTTTGACCTGTTTCGTCTGCTTCAGCACTTTGCCGTCCGTCGCGGTGGTCACACTATAGCCGCGGGCCAGCGTGGAGAGCGGGCTGACGGCTTCCAGATGGGTGACCGCATTGCCAAAACGCTCGCGGGTGGCGCTCAGGCGTGAGCGGATATTTTCCGCGAGGCGATACTCAAGCTGCTGGATACGCGTTTGTGCTCGATAAATCTTCGGCTGCGGGTTTTGCTGGTTCAGACGCTGCGTGACGCGCTGCTGGCGAGATACCGCCCGCTTAAGCTGGTTATCCAGCGCGAAGTTCATCCGCTGACGCAGACGTTCCAGCACGGTTTGCTGACGCGCCAGACGCAATTGCGGATGCTGCTGTTGCAGACGATGGTGAAGCTGGGTAAAGCGGCGGGTACGGTTGGCGAGGAAGTAGTCCATCGCCATCTCCAGGCGCTGCTGCCCGTTCTGGATCTGACGCAGCAGCTCCAGCTGGTTACGGCTGACTACCTCTGCCGCCGCGGACGGCGTGGGCGCGCGTAAATCCGCGACAAAATCCGCTATCGTCACATCCGTTTCATGGCCGACGGCGCTTACCACCGGGATAAGGCTGGCAAAGATTGCCCGCGCCACGCGCTCGTCGTTAAAGCTCCACAGGTCTTCCAGCGAGCCGCCGCCGCGCCCGACGATCAGGACATCACACTCCTGACGCGCATTCGCCAGCTCAATGGCGCGCACGATCTGCCCCGGCGCATCGTCACCCTGAACGGCAGTCGGGTAGATAATGACGGGCAGGGAAGGGTCACGGCGCTTAAGGACGTGCAAAATATCGTGCAGGGCCGCACCGGTTTTCGACGTGATAACCCCAACGCAGTGGGCTGGTGAGGGAAGGGGTTTTTTAAACTGCTGGTCGAACAATCCCTCAGCCGAAAGCATGGCTTTTAGCTGCTCGTACTTCTGTTGCAGCAAGCCTTCACCGGCGGGCTGCATGCTCTCGACGATAATCTGATAATCGCCGCGCGGCTCATACAGGGTAATATTGGCGCGAACCAGAACCTGCTGGCCATGCTGAGGACGGAACGTCACGCGACGGTTGCTGTTGCGGAACATCGCGCAGCGCACCTGAGCGGTGTCGTCTTTCAGCGTAAAGTACCAGTGGCCGGAAGCAGGCTGCGTGAAGTTAGAGATTTCACCGCTGATCCAGACCTGTCCCATTTCCTGCTCAAGCAGCAAACGCACCGTCTGATTAAGGCGGCTGACAGTATAGATTGAGGGGGATTGAGAGGATAACATGTGAGCGGGATCAAATTCTAAATCAGCAAGTTATTCAGTCGATAGTAACCTGCTGAGAGGTGAGCGCAAGCATTTTTTTCAAAAAAGTGTGGATGCAATCGGTTACGCTCTGTATAATGCCACGGCAATATTTAACCACCCAGGTCAGAGATATTGCCCATGCTACGTATTGCTAAAGAAGCACTGACGTTTGACGACGTCCTCCTCGTTCCCGCTCACTCCACCGTTCTGCCGAATACTGCCGACCTCAGCACGCAGTTGACGAAAACCATTCGTCTGAACATTCCTATGCTCTCCGCAGCAATGGACACCGTGACTGAAGCGCGTCTGGCTATCGCCCTGGCACAGGAAGGCGGCATTGGCTTTATCCACAAAAACATGTCTATCGAGCGTCAGGCGGAAGAAGTTCGCCGCGTGAAGAAGCATGAATCCGGTATCGTGTCCGATCCTCAGACCGTTCTGCCAACCACCACGCTGCACGAAGTGAAAGCCCTGACCGAGCGTAACGGCTTTGCAGGCTACCCGGTAGTCACTGAAGACAACGAACTGGTCGGCATCATTACCGGTCGTGACGTGCGTTTCGTGACTGACCTGAACCAGCCTGTAAGCGTCTACATGACGCCAAAAGAGCGTCTGGTGACCGTGCGTGAAGGCGAAACCCGCGACGTGGTGCTGGCGAAAATGCACGAAAAACGCGTTGAGAAAGCGCTGGTTGTGGACGCGAACTTCCACCTGCGCGGCATGATCACCGTTAAAGATTTCCAGAAAGCAGAACGTAAACCGAACGCCTGTAAAGACGAGCATGGCCGTCTGCGCGTCGGCGCTGCGGTTGGCGCGGGCGCAGGTAACGAAGAGCGCGTTGACGCGCTGGTTGCCGCAGGCGTTGACGTGCTGCTGATTGACTCCTCCCACGGCCACTCCGAAGGCGTTCTGCAACGTATTCGTGAAACCCGTGCTAAATACCCGGATCTCCAGATTATCGGCGGTAACGTGGCAACAGGCGCAGGCGCTCGCGCGCTGGCGGAAGCGGGTTGCAGCGCGGTGAAAGTGGGTATCGGCCCTGGCTCTATCTGTACCACCCGTATCGTCACTGGCGTAGGCGTGCCGCAGATCACGGCGGTTTCTGACGCGGTTGAAGCGCTGGAAGGCACCGGTATTCCGGTTATCGCGGACGGCGGTATCCGCTTCTCTGGTGACATCGCCAAAGCGATCGCCGCAGGTGCCGCAGCCGTGATGGTGGGCTCCATGCTGGCCGGTACCGAAGAATCTCCGGGTGAAATCGAACTCTACCAGGGGCGTTCTTATAAATCCTACCGCGGTATGGGCTCCCTGGGCGCGATGTCCAAAGGTTCCTCCGACCGTTACTTCCAGACCGATAACGCTGCTGACAAACTGGTACCGGAAGGTATCGAAGGTCGCGTGGCGTATAAAGGCCGCCTGAAAGAGATCATTCACCAGCAGATGGGCGGCCTGCGCTCCTGTATGGGTCTGACCGGCTGTGGTACCATTGACCTGCTGCGTACCAAAGCGGAATTCGTACGCATCAGCGGTGCGGGTATCCAGGAGAGCCACGTTCACGACGTGACGATCACCAAAGAGTCCCCGAACTACCGTCTGGGCTCCTGATAAATTTCCGCGCCCGGCTCAATGCCGGGCGCTTTGTTTTGTTTCACTTGCCTCGGAATTAGCGTCAATGACGGAAAACATTCATAAACATCGCATTCTCATCCTGGACTTTGGTTCTCAGTACACTCAGCTGGTGGCGCGCCGCGTGCGTGAGCTGGGCGTTTACTGTGAGCTGTGGGCGTGGGATGTCACGGAAGCACAGATTCGCGAATTCAATCCAAGCGGCATCATCCTGTCCGGCGGCCCGGAAAGCACCACCGAAGAGAACAGCCCGCGCGCGCCGCAGTACGTGTTCGAAGCGGGCGTACCGGTGTTCGGCGTTTGCTACGGTATGCAGACCATGGCGATGCAGCTGGGCGGCCACGTAGAAGGCTCTAACGAGCGTGAGTTCGGCTACGCGCAGGTTGAAGTTGTCACCGACAGCGCGCTGGTGCGCGGTATCGAAGACTCCCTGACCGCAGACGGCAAGCCGCTGCTGGACGTGTGGATGAGCCACGGCGACAAAGTCACCGCTATCCCGTCCGACTTCGTGACCGTTGCCAGCACCGAAAGCTGCCCGTTCGCCATCATGGCGAACGAAGAAAAACGTTTCTACGGCGTGCAGTTCCACCCGGAAGTGACCCACACCCGTCAGGGTATGCGCATGCTGGAGCGCTTCGTGCGTGACATCTGCCAGTGTGAAGCCCTGTGGACCCCGGCAAAAATCATCGACGACGCCGTGGAGCGTATCCGCCAGCAGGTTGGCGATGACAAAGTGATCCTCGGCCTCTCCGGTGGCGTGGACTCCTCTGTGACCGCGATGCTGCTGCACCGCGCCATCGGCAAAAACCTGACCTGTGTCTTCGTGGATAACGGCCTGCTGCGCCTGAACGAAGCGAAGCAGGTTATGGACATGTTTGGCGACCACTTCGGCCTGAACATCGTTCACGTGGAAGGCGAGCAGCGTTTCCTGGACGCGCTGAAAGGCGAGAACGATCCGGAAGCTAAACGTAAGATCATCGGTCGCGTGTTCGTGGAAGTGTTCGACGAAGAAGCGCTGAAGCTGGAAGACGTGAAATGGCTGGCGCAGGGCACTATCTACCCTGACGTGATCGAGTCTGCGGCCTCCGCAACCGGTAAAGCGCACGTTATCAAATCTCACCACAACGTGGGCGGCCTGCCGAAAGAGATGAAGATGGGTCTGGTGGAACCGCTGCGTGAGCTGTTCAAAGACGAAGTGCGTAAAATCGGTCTGGAGCTGGGGCTGCCGTACGACATGCTCTACCGTCACCCATTCCCGGGCCCGGGCCTCGGCGTACGCGTGCTGGGCGAAGTGAAGAAAGAGTACTGCGACCTGCTGCGTCGCGCGGACGCGATCTTCATCGAAGAGCTGCACAAGGCTGACCTGTACAACAAGGTAAGCCAGGCGTTCACCGTGTTCCTGCCGGTACGCTCCGTCGGCGTGATGGGCGATGGCCGTAAGTACGACTGGGTTGTTTCCCTGCGTGCGGTGGAAACCATCGACTTCATGACCGCGCACTGGGCGCACCTGCCGTATGACTTCTTAGGCCGCGTGTCTAACCGCATCATCAACGAAGTGAACGGCATTTCCCGCGTGGTGTATGACATCAGCGGCAAGCCACCGGCGACGATCGAGTGGGAGTAAGCCCATAACCTTTCCTGCGAAGTTATAAACAGGTAAGACTGATAAAACCCTCTGTTTACAGAGGGTTTTTCTTTTGTAGCTGATATCCGAACGGGACGTGAGCTACTGGCTCATCTGCCGGGATCCACGGCAGCCGATACTGCGTCGCCATGCCCCTGGCGCCTGACCATACTGACGCTTAAAGCTGCGATTGAAGGACTGCTGAGAGTCAAAGCCCAGCGCGATCGCCACGTTCAGAATCGGTTCATCGCTGTGGGCTAAGCGCTCAACCGATTTTTGCAGCTTTTGCGCGCGAATATATTCGGCGAGAGGGGAGCCGGTATGTTCTTTGAAAAGCCGCTGGAGGTGCCATTTCGAATAGCCGGCTCGCCTGGAGACGGTTTCAATGTCCAGACGGCTATCGAGGTTGTTGTCGATCCAGTCGAGTAAATCGTGAATGAATGCACCCGTGTTCATCTTGCTTCCCCCTACGCCACGCATTAAAAAGCATCTTTGTTTGTTGCACTTAAAGGTGACCCGTTTTTACATTAATTGCAAGTTTTATTGTTGCATTTAAATCCCTGCTCAAAACACGTGATTTACCTTTGCCGCAAATAGCACATAAAGTGCAACAATTATTCTTGCACTTAGTTAAGCGCCTTCCTACAATCGCCGCGAATAGTGTATTCGCAACTGTTACAGTTTTGTGGCGATGAACGACACAAATGGCCTTAAGCCAGCTGCCGGACAAAGGAAGTGGCGCGGCGTCTCCCGCTGCGTCTTGCCCGGCGGCTACAATAACCGGAATAAAAATAATGAGCCTGCAAAAAACCTGGGGTAACTTTCATCTGAGCGCGATGGGGGTGGTTTTACTCTCCGTGCTTCTCGTCGGGTGCGATGACAGCGTCGCGCAAAATGCCGCGCCGCAAGCGCCCGTTGTCAGCGCTGCTGACGTGGTGGTGAAATCCATTAGCCAGTGGGACAGCTTTAACGGTCGCATTGAAGCGGTGGAAAGCGTTCAGCTGCGTCCGCGCGTGTCCGGCTACATTGAGAAAGTGAATTACACCGACGGCCAGGAAGTGAAGAAGGGCGAGGTGCTGTTCACCATCGATGACCGAACCTATCGCGCCGCGCTGGAACAGGCGCAGGCGAACCTGGCAAGAGCCAAAACGCAGGCCAGCCTCGCGCAAAGTGAAGCCAACCGTACCGATAAGTTGATCAATACCCATCTGGTCTCACGGGAAGAGTGGGAGCAGCGTCGCTCGGCTGCCGTTCAGGCGCAGGCCGACATTCGCGCCGCGCAGGCGGCGGTTGACGCTGCGCAACTTAACCTTGACTTCACCAAAGTGACCGCGCCTATCGACGGTCGCGCCAGCCGGGCGCTGATCACCAGCGGTAACCTGGTGACGGCGGGCGACAGCGCCAGCGTCCTCACCACGCTGGTCTCGCAGAAGACGGTGTACGTCTACTTTGACGTGGACGAGTCAACCTACCTTCACTATCAAAACCTGGCCCGCAGCGGGCAGGGGGCGTCCAGCAATCACACGGCGCTGCCGGTTGAGATTGGCCTGACGGGCGAGGAGGGCTATCCCCATCAGGGCAAAGTGGATTTCCTGGATAACCAGCTCACGCCGAGCACCGGGACCATCCGCATGCGCGCGCTGCTGGATAACTCACAGCGTCAGTTCACGCCGGGACTGTTTGCCCGCGTACGCCTGCCGGGCAGTGCGGAATTTAAAGCCACGCTTGTTGACGATAAGGCGGTGCTGACCGATCAGGATCGTAAATACGTCTATATCGTGGATAAAGACGGAAAAGCGCAGCGCCGCGACATCACGCCCGGGCGTCTGGCCGACGGTTTACGTATCGTACAGCAGGGGCTGAATCCCGGGGATAAAGTCATCGTCGATGGTTTACAAAAAGTGTTTATGCCGGGTATGCCGGTTAATGCAAAAACCGTTGCCATGACCGCCAGCGCCGCCCTCAACTGATCCCTTACCTGAGAATCCAATCCATGGACTTTTCCCGCTTTTTCATCGACAGGCCGATTTTTGCCGCCGTACTGTCGATTCTGATTTTTATCACAGGATTAATCGCCATCCCGCTGCTGCCGGTGAGCGAATACCCTGACGTCGTGCCGCCAAGCGTGCAGGTGCGCGCCGAGTATCCGGGCGCCAACCCGAAAGTGATTGCTGAGACCGTGGCAACACCGCTGGAAGAGGCGATCAACGGCGTTGAAAACATGATGTACATGAAATCCGTCGCGGGCTCGGACGGCGTGCTGGTGACCACCGTGACCTTCCGTCCGGGGACTGACCCGGATCAGGCGCAGGTTCAGGTGCAAAACCGCGTCGCGCAGGCCGAGGCGCGTCTGCCGGAAGACGTGCGGCGTTTGGGCATCACGACTCAGAAACAGTCGCCAACGCTGACGCTGGTGGTGCATCTGTTTTCACCTGGTGGTAAGTACGATTCACTGTATATGCGTAACTACGCCACGCTGAAGGTGAAGGACGAGCTGGCGCGTCTGCCCGGCGTGGGTCAGATCCAGATTTTTGGCTCGGGTGAATACGCGATGCGCGTCTGGCTGGATCCGAACAAGGTGGCTGCCCGCGGTCTGACCGCTTCGGACGTAGTGACGGCGATGCAGGAGCAGAACGTGCAGGTCTCCGCCGGTCAGCTTGGCGCCGAGCCGCTGCCGAAAGAGAGCGACTTCCTGATCTCCATTAACGCCCAGGGCCGCCTGCATACCGAAGAAGAGTTTGGCAATATTGTCCTGAAAACAACGCAGGATGGTACGGTCGTCCGCCTGCGCGATGTGGCGCGGATTGAAATGGGTTCCGGGAGCTATGCCCTGCGTTCCCAGCTGAACAATAAAGATGCGGTCGGGATTGGTATCTTCCAGTCTCCTGGGGCGAACGCCATCGATCTGTCTAACGCGGTGCGCGCGAAAATGGACGAACTGTCGACGCGATTCCCGGACGATATGAAATGGGCGGCGCCTTACGACCCGACGGTATTTGTACGCGACTCGATCCGCGCGGTGGTGCAAACGCTGCTGGAAGCGGTGGTACTGGTCGTGCTGGTGGTGATCCTGTTCCTGCAAACATGGCGCGCGTCGATTATCCCGCTGATTGCGGTGCCGGTATCGGTAGTGGGTACCTTCAGTATTCTCTACCTGCTGGGCTTTTCGCTGAATACCCTGAGTCTGTTCGGGCTGGTGCTGGCGATTGGTATCGTAGTGGACGATGCCATCGTGGTGGTGGAAAACGTCGAACGAAATATCGAAGAGGGGCTCGCCCCACTTGCGGCAGCGCATCAGGCGATGCGTGAGGTGTCCGGGCCGATTATTGCCATTGCGCTGGTGCTCTGTGCGGTATTCGTTCCGATGGCGTTCCTCTCCGGCGTGACCGGTCAGTTTTACAAACAGTTTGCGGTAACGATAGCCATTTCCACGGTGATCTCCGCCATCAACTCGCTGACGCTCTCGCCAGCGCTGGCCGCGCTGCTGTTGAAGCCGCATGGCGCCCCGAAAGATTTCCCGACCCGGCTTATCGATCGTCTGTTCGGCTGGATTTTCCGTCCGTTTAACCGCTTTTTCCACCGCAGCTCGACTGGCTATCAGGGGCTGGTGAGCAAAACGCTCGGCCGACGCGGGGCGGTGTTTGTGGTTTATTTGCTGCTGCTTTGCGCTGCGGGGGTGATGTTTAAAGCCGTTCCCGGCGGGTTTATTCCGACGCAGGATAAGCTGTACCTGATTGGCGGCGTGAAAATGCCGGAAGGCTCGTCGCTGGCGCGTACCGATGCGGTGATCCGCAAAATGAGCGAAATCGGGATGAATACCGAAGGCGTGGATTATGCGGTCGCGTTTCCTGGCCTGAATGCGCTCCAGTTCACCAATACGCCGAACACCGGGACGGTCTTCTTTGGCCTGAAGCCGTTCGACCAGCGTAAACATTCCGCGGCGGAAATTAACGCGGAGATCAACGCGAAAATCGCGCAAATCCAGCAGGGCTTTGGCTTCTCGATTCTGCCGCCGCCGATTTTAGGGCTGGGTCAGGGGTCGGGCTATTCGCTGTACATACAGGATCGCGCTGGTCTGGGCTATGGCGCGCTGCAAAACGCGGTGAACACCATGTCCGGGGCGATTATGCAGACGCCGGGGATGCATTTCCCCATCTCAACCTACCAGGCTAACGTGCCGCAGTTGGACGTCCAGGTTGACCGCGATAAGGCGAAAGCGCAGGGCGTGTCGCTGACCGATCTCTTCGGGACGCTGCAAACCTATCTGGGCTCGTCGTACGTCAATGATTTCAACCAGTTCGGGCGTACCTGGCGCGTGATGGCGCAGGCCGACGGGCAGTTCCGCGACAGCGTGGAAGATATTGCGAATCTGCGTACCCGCAACAGCCAGGGCGAAATGGTGCCGATTGGCAGTATGGTGAACATCACGACCACCTACGGTCCGGATCCGGTGATCCGCTACAACGGCTACCCGGCGGCGGATCTGATTGGTGATGCCGACCCGCGCGTGCTCTCTTCCGCGCAGGCGATGACGCAGCTGGACGCTATGTCTAAGCAGATCCTGCCGAACGGGATGAATATTGAATGGACGGACCTGAGCTTCCAGCAGGCCACCCAGGGCAACACGGCGCTGATCGTCTTCCCGGTCGCAGTGCTGCTGGCGTTCCTGGTGCTGGCGGCGCTGTATGAAAGCTGGACGCTGCCGCTGGCGGTGATCCTCATCGTGCCGATGACGATGCTCTCCGCGCTGTTCGGCGTCTGGCTGACCGGGGGCGATAACAACGTCTTCGTGCAGGTAGGGCTGGTTGTGCTGATGGGGCTGGCCTGTAAAAACGCGATACTTATCGTGGAGTTTGCCCGCGAGCTGGAAATTCAGGGCAAAGGCATCATGGAGGCTGCGCTGGAGGCGTGCCGCCTGCGTTTACGCCCGATTGTAATGACTTCTATCGCCTTTATTGCCGGGACTATTCCACTGATCCTAGGTCACGGGGCAGGGGCAGAAGTGCGCGGCGTCACCGGGATCACCGTCTTTTCCGGGATGCTGGGCGTGACGCTGTTTGGTCTGTTCCTGACGCCGGTCTTTTACGTGACGCTGCGTAAGTTCGTGACGCGCAGCAAAGCGGAAAGAGAGGTGTTGCCTGCGTAGGACGTAGCAGATAGCAAAAAGCCACCTTCACAATGAAGGCGGCTTTTTTTTCGCAGTCTGTCAGGATTAAGGCGCTTTTTTATGCTGCGTAAAGAGTTCCGGCACCGGATCGCACCCGCTGGTATCGGCTTTTTTCACCTCTTCCAGCGCGCTGGCGACGGTATGGCGCGCTAAAACCGCTAACGAAGCCTGCTCCGCTTCATCAGCGATTGATTTGAAGTACCAGCAGGCGTTGGCGCTGACCACGCAGCGGGCCGGGACGTCAGGACGGGACGCCCACAGCTTTTTATCTTCAGTGACGGAAAGGTAGATATCACGCAGGGTGATCTCTTCAGCCGGGCGGCCAAGATGAATAGAGCCGTTGCGGCCAAGCGTGGAGACGATAATGCCGTCGCGGGCGAGAGGAACCATTAATTTGCGGATAAAGCTCGGATTCGCTTCCAGGCCGTAAGCCAGGATTGCACTCGTCGAACGTTCACCCGATTGCTCCGCCATCGCTACGCTGAGAACCATCTGCAAAGCTGTCGGGAAGCGGTAATCTAACATTTTTCTGTCCTGGGTTGCGGTGAATCTTGTTCTTTTTGGCACCGCAGAGGTGAATAATCAGTAAGTAACAATATAACAAATACGGTAATTTTATTGAAGCAATCTGCGGCATACGTAAAGTAACGCTGCGCTGACACATGTCAGGACGTGTAGCGCCGCGTTTACGTTCATGCGAACGCCGGATTCGGGAAATCAACGGTCACCATAAGACCACCTTCGGCTGACGTACTCAGATTGACCCTGCCGTTGTGTTGCTGCGTAACGGCTTTGACGATGGCAAGCCCCAGTCCACTCCCGCTTTGGGTCTGATTAGGATCGCGGAAAAATCTGTCGAACACGCGCTCCCGCAGTTCAATCGGGATACCGGGGCCCGCGTCTGAGACGCGCAGCTGAGCGCATTTATCACGCGATTGCAGTTGCACCTCAATGCGTCCACCCTCAGGGCTGTACTTCACGGCATTCTCAATTAAATTGTCGATCAGCGACACCAGACGTTCCCGAATGCCTGCGACATGGATTTCATCGTCGGCGAAGAATTCAAACTCAATTCTGCGTCCGGACGCCAGCGGTTCCAGGGCAGCCATTCGCTCCTGAATAAGCGTTGTCAGCGGCACAGGCGACATCACCGTGCTGATGTGTGCTTCGCTGTGCATCATCAGCAGAAGCTGATTGACGAGACGCGCAGCACGGCTATTGCTGCGAACAATGCCCGCAAGCAGTTCCTGCTGGCTTTCGCTGATGACCCAGGACTGCAATGCCTCGACGTTGATCCGCATCGCGGCCAGAGGCGTACGCAGTTCGTGAGCGGCATCGGCAATAAACATTTTTTCCCTTTCGGCGCTTTCCCGCACCCTGGCCAGAAAGTCATTAATCGCGTCGACCGTCTGGCGAAGCTCTCTGTGTCTGGGGACGGCTTTTAAAGGCGAGAGATCGTCCGGCGTGCGCAATGAAATTTCATCTACCACCTTGTTCCAGGGGCGCATCGCGATGCGGATGGACAGCCACGCGGGGAACAGAAGAAAAGGGATGCATATCATCAGCGGCATGACGTAGTAGCCGCGCGAGTTCAGATAGATAAAGAAATTCCAGCTACCGGCAGGGGTAAAAAGGGTGACCTCCACGTCGGAGTGCGCGGATTTGAGGGTACGGCTTGTCCATGTATGGTCCTCACTCTGGACATGCTGCATGACCCCCAGACGGCTATTTTTTACCCCCGTTGGCGCACCATCCGAAGAAAAAATAATCTCGTTATTCTTGCGAACAATGAGGTTGATGGACAGCTCCGGGTCTTCACCGCCGCCATAGCCCTCCCGCAGCGCCTTGCTGAACGCTGCCAGCACGGCATCACGCGCCTGCGGGCGATCGTCCATGCTCTCTACCAGGGAAAAAACGGTTTCGTAAGTCTCATTGCCCGTCAGTATGGGAGGACTACGCAGGTCTTCCAGCAAAATGAAGGTTAAAAAGAGACACCAGAGCAACGTAAGCAGCAGCATCTGGGCGACTAGCATTCGCCTGACCAGTGTGGGAAGCCTGAGGTGGTGCCAAAAATTACGCATCAACCAGCCGCCTTCTGAACGGGTACGGTATCAATGACATACCCAACGCCTCTCACCGTTCGCACAAAGCCATCGCCAATTTTTCGCCGCAGGTTACCCATATGCACATCAAGTGCGTTGCTGAGGTTTTCTTTCGTGCCAAATAACCTTTCTTCCAGATACCGTCGCGTAAGCACGCGATCGGCGCGCAGCATTAACGTTTCAAGCAGCGCATATTCGCTTGCCGTCAGCTCAACGTGGCGTGCGCTCACCGTTACGCGACGCGTCGGAATATGAAGCGACAAACCGCGAATTTCTATTGCCTCATTTTCAAAACCGTAACTGCGCCGCGCAAGGGCTCTCACGCGCGCCAGCAGTTCGGCGAGAACAAAAGGTTTGACCAGATAATCGTCTGCGCCTGCATCCAGACCGCACAGGCGGTCCTGTAGCGTGCCTCGCGCCGTCAGGATGATGACGGGGACGCCCTTAAGCTGTTGACGCAGGCGCGTCATCAGGCTCATGCCATCGCCATCGGGCAGCCCCAGGTCTAGCAAAATAAGTTCCGGCACGCAGATCCCAAGCTGATGCAGCGCATCCTCTTTGCGGCGTACCCATATGACATCAAATCCTTGATCTGCAAGGGCGATACGTACGCCATTGCCGAGATCCAGGTCGTCTTCAATTAGTAGAATTTTCACATTGGTAACTGTATCAACAGTGCATGAAGAACAACTGAAGAAAAAACGGTATCAGGAATTCTTCAGGGTTTACAGAACCTTCACTTGCTTCAGCATTTCTTCATTTACGGCTCATAAGAACCTTAAGGTGAGTATTCAGAATGAGCGCTCTGGCGTTTAACACCGCTTGTATCGCAATTATCTGAATCCAAAGGGCTTCTTTAATGAGAAACATCACACTGCGTCATAGTTTCCCCCGTTCACGCATCGGTCGCAGCATGAAAAGCATCTTGCCGGGGGCCGTCCTGGCGTTACTGGCTACCACGGCCCTGGCGGCAGATCAGCGCCAGGGCAACGTGTTAACCCTGGGAGGCGGCGTGGATGTTGCGCCACGCTATTCCGGTTCGGACAAGAGCCGGGTCTCTGCGGCTCAGGTGGTTGATTACGCGATGGCAAATGGTTTTTTTGTCAGCACCACGCGGGGGATCGGCTACGGCAACAGCTTTGGTAACCTGGACTACAATGCAGCGCTGAGCTATCGCGCTGGACGTAAGGATCGCGACGTAAGCAGCGATTCGATCGCCTCCGGCAGCGACGACCTGCGGGGAATGGGTGACATTAAAGGCTCAGCTATCGTTGTGCCAGGGCTGGGGTACAGGGTGACTGACTGGCTGACCGTGCAGTTGCAGGCAGAGGTTCCGGTTTCTGAGAGAGACAATGGTGAGGCTGTGCATTTCGGCATTGCCAGCCCGTTCTATACATCTCCGAAAAATGCGTTAACGCTGGCGCTGACCGGTAGCTGGGGATCCAGTAAGTACGTGCAAACCTATTACGGGGTGAATGCCGCCCAGTCGGCCGCATCGGGTTTTGCCCGGCACGATGCCGGATCGGGACTATATGCGTATTCGCTGAACCTGGACTGGACTCATAAGCTCACCTCCCGCTGGAGCCTGCTTGCCGCAGCTGGCGTTACGCAGCTGACGGGAGAGGCTGGCGATAGCCCAATTGTTCAGCGAAAAACGTCTCCTGTGGGAAGTTTGAAGGTGACGTACAGCTTCTGATGGTTAAGAGTGGGGGGAAGGCGCGTTTGTGACATAACCGCACATAACCCCGTTGCAGGAGCCAGAAGTGCATAAAGCCCGCAGGATGGCGTGGCCCGAAGTCGGACCGTTCATCATGCGGGCTTTTTTATCACTGTTGACCCGATAACGCCTGTTCAATCGTACGGGTAACGACGTCCGGCTGGCTGACCATCGATACATGGCTTGCCGCTACCTCCGTGGTGTTGGCGTTGATTTTCTTCGCCATTGCGCGCTCAAGCTCAGGATTGATCATCCGGTCATTTTTGCTGATCACATACCAGCTCGGTTTGTCATGCCAGGCGGCATGCGCGACTTTCTCCCCAAACGCATCGGCCTTAATAGGGCTTTGCGTCGCGGCAATCACGCTGCGCTCAACGTCCTTCACGTCAGGGGCAAAATTCTCGCTGACCGCTTTTGTCGGCAGATATAAATACCCCTCTGACGTTTTAGCGAGGCTGGCGCTCCCTGGCGGAGCAGGATAACTGTCTGCCAGATCTGCGGTCGACTGGCCGGAATCCGGCGCAAAAGCGGCAACGTAAACCAGAGACTTCACCCGCGCATTATTGCCCGCTTCGCTGATTACCGACCCGCCCCAGGAGTGCCCGACCAGCACAACGTCGCCATGAGCCCGGGCGATAGCACGCTGCGTGGCGGCGACATCATCTTTCAGAGACGTGAGCGGAAGTTGTACCGCAATGACCTCGGTATGGTGTTTTTGCAGCCGGGTAATCACCTTATTCCAGCTGCTGCCGTCGGCAAACGCCCCGTGCACCAGCACCACGCTGGCTTTCGTCTCTGCCAGCGCGCTGGTGGAAACCGCCAGCAGCGCCGCTGTTAATACAGACAATGCTTTCATAACAGGCTCCTTAAAAGTGGTGAACCGCGGCGTGTGGCGGCACGGTGAATTCAACGGTTTTATGGTCGATGGGCTTATGCGTCGGGTCGGCAACGATGATGGTTACCTTGTGTTTCCCGGCGGGCAGCCCGACCAGGATCACCGGCTCGCCGCTGGTATCAGCCCAGTGCCAGGGCGCGTCATCCACCACAACGTGAATATGGCCGATACGCGGAGTGACTTTCAGCGCGTCGGGTCCAAATACAGGTTCAATGCGCAGGTTTTCGACGCGGTACTGAATAAAGACCGCACCTTTACTCAGCGGTCCCGCCAGCGGTGGGTCGACGATCAGTTTTGCTGGCGGCTGGGGTTTTTCCTGCGGCGCTACGGCGGCCGGGCCATTAACATCAGCAGCGCTCAGGCCATCTAACGGTGCGGCCAGTGCGCCAGCAAAGGACGTCAGCGCAAATACAGGAAGCAGGAAATATCGACGAATCATCTGTGTCTCTCCTCATCAGTTTATTATGGCGAGGGATACAGAAGACCATTTTTATGTATCGGGGATGTTTGCTTCTGCGGGCGTTTTGTACCGGTTTGTCAGCGTAGCGCTCGGGATACAGTGCGATACAGTTTGTTTGCCTGGGCTGCGCACGAGCGCCACTGCGAACCCCGCAATGACCAGCGTCAGTCCTGCGGAAACCCACATTCCGCCTGTTATACCCAGCGACTTATTCAGCCACGCATACGCAAACGGAGAGGCGGCTGCCATCAGTTGGCCTGGAATAAGCAGCAGCCCCGTGCGGCTGGCATAGCGCTCTGTACTAAACAGTTCCAGGGGTAGCGTCGCTTTGACGATAGTCACCAGCCCGTTAATGGCACCAAAGCCGAACACAAATCCGGCGGCACACCAGGCCAGCATGTCGCTGCTCAGTCCGATGAGAAAACAAAGCGGCATGGCGAGCGCAGTGAAAAGCGTCAGTTTTAGCGGAGTGAGGCGCGCCCCTGCCAGCACCTCCATAAGGCGTGCACCGGTCTGCCCCATTCCCCACAGCATGCCGACGGCGACCGGCAGGCCGAAGCTGGCGATAAATTCGGGAAGGTGGGTAGAGGTGCCGTTAGAGACGAAGGTGATGAGAGCAATGAAGGTTGCATAAAGCCAGCCGTTACGCCTGTCATGAGGGGAAACCTGCGTACATGCTTTGGGCTTGACCGTAAAGCGCTGGCGCGGGAAGCGCCGAAGAAGCAGGGCACTGAGCAGACCGAACAGGGCGTAGATCTTCAGCGCATCCTGCCAACCCATCACGTTCAGTAAGGCGTCTCCCAGCGGCCAAAAGACAGCGGACGCCAGCCCGCCCGCCAGGGTGACACGAGAGATTGTCCTGCGTGCCTGCGGTCCGTATAGGTTCACAAGAGCGGAGAAAAGCGCATCATACAGCGACAGGCGCATCCCGATGCCGGTCAGCAACCAGGCGCCATACCAGCCTGAAAGTGTGGGCGTAAAGGCCATTGACAGACAGCTTACGGCGATCAGCAGGGTCCCGCTCATTACCACCCTTTGTCCACCAAAACGCGCCAGCAGAGGAGCGACAAACGGCGAGACAATAGCCATAACCAGCATGGCCAGCGTCAGGCCGAGATAGATTTCGGGGGACGACCAGCTTCGGTCTGCTGTAATGGCATGAGCAAAGGTTCCCGGCATGTAAAAGGAGATCCCCCAGTTAATGAGTTGATTACATCCCGCAGTGAGCGCAAGACGGCGAGGGAGTGCAGGTGTTTCCATTATTTTTCATTCCGTTAGGCAGTTGTCCCGAGCATACAGGGCGCGGTATTGTGCTGGCAGAGCCGTATCCTTATTCACCCTATAAGAGAAACTTTGCATGACGACGCTCAATCTGGGACACCTCGCCACTTTTCGTCTGGTCGTTCAACGCGGCAGCTTTTCTGCGGCAGCAGATGTAATGGGTATTTCCCAGCCCGCCGTCAGCCTGCAAATACGCCAGCTGGAGCAGTTTCTTCAGACGCGGCTGATCGAACGTACGGGGCGTGGAATCAAAGCCACTGCTGCCGGTGAGGCGCTACGGGTGCACGGTGAACGTCTTGAACTGGCGGTTGAGGAGACAATTCGTTCGGTTAGCGCATTCAATCAGGAAGTGAGCGGCACCATCACGCTTGGCACGGGCGCGACGGCCTGTATTCATCTGCTTCCAGCGCTGTTGCAGCAGCTTCGTGAGGAGTATCCCCTGTTACGGATCGGAGTGACGACGGGAAATACGCCAGATATCGTCAGTGCGATTGAGGAGAATCGGCTGGATATGGGGCTGGTCACGCTACCGGCGAGCGGTCGTACGTTGGCGATTATGCACGCGATGGAGGAAGAGTTTGTCTGGATTGGCGCGCAGGTTCAGCCGGAAGAAGGGGAGCAGTTTACGCCAGACTCTTTATACGCTCAGCCGCTCATTGCGTTTGAGTCGGGCAGCGGTACGCGAACGTTGATTGACGGCTGGTTTGAAGCCCGCGGACTAGCCGTCTCACCGGTTATGCAGCTTGGCAGTATTGAGGCCATCAAACGCATGGTACGTGCAGGGCTGGGCTACAGTATTGTGCCGCGAATGGCGGTGGAGCATGCCGACGACCGGGAGGGATTACGCGTTCAATCGTTAACGCCCGTTCTGCGCCGGCAACTGGCGATAGTGATGCGTCAGGATAAGATCCTCAGCAAAGGGATGACGGTAATTATTCGGCTGTTACAGCGTGAACATGGACGTTAGCGCTCGGGCGAATCCACAACGAGGCCTGATTGCTGCGACTGAATTTTGTCCTGATGGTGATACCAGGCGCCAATGGAGGAATAAACAAAGCGGCCAAAGAAAAACAGGAAACTGATGAGCAGTATGATGCGGGTCATCCGGGTGTTAAATCGATGTCGTTTTCGCATACGCGTAGCCTGACTCACTTTCTTTTCCTGAGTATACCCTTTTGGGCGATACGGCTATTAAGGCACAGCCGCAAGTCTGGGTCAATTCGGCGAAATGTAAAATACCGTCAATGCTTACATTAATTTATGTTATTAAAAACAACGCTTTTATTTATCGCATTGATAATTACAGGAAAAATATTCAAAAAAAACGTAAGAAAGGTTTATTCAGATAAATTAATTTGATTTAGGTCAACCGCATCCCGTCGTTGATATTTAAAATCCCTCCTCCACTGTGCTTGCCAGGAATTTTCCGGGCAACGTGTACGTCAGGTTGGATGCCTGTCTTCCTTTACCCTCTGGAGCGCAAGGGTTGTAAACGAGCATCTATGAATATTCACCACATCCTGAAGCAAAATAAAGACCGCTGGTGGGCACTTCCTCTTATTTTACCCGTCGTGTTACTCCCGGTACTAAGTGTGGCTAATACCTTAACGCAGCTGGGCGACGGTATCGTTGCGCTCTATTATCTCCCGCTCTCTTTTCTGCTGGCGCTGATGTTGTTCTTTGGCCTGGAAGCCCTCCCCGGGGTGGTGGTATCGCTATTTTTACGTTATTACCCCTCCGTTGGGTTATTTGAAACCGTGGCTGGCATTCTGCATTTTATCGTTCCTCTGGTGCTCAGCTGGGGCGGTTATCGCGTATTTGCGCCCCGGCGTAATATGACCGCTTACGGTGACATACGCCTGATGGGGCAGCGTATTTTCTGGCAGGTATTTTGTCCGGCAACGCTTTTTCTGGTGCTGTTTCAGTTTGCGGTTTATCTCGGCATTTATGAGAGCCGCCAGAGCCTCGCGGGACTAAATCCCCTCAATATTCGGACACTTATTAACTATCAGGGGCTACTGGTGAGCGGGCTGACGGGCGTGCCGCTAAGCTACCTGCTGATCCGCCTGATACGGCATCCGCGCTATATCAAGGGACTGATGTCCCAGCTCCGCGCGCAAATAGACAAAAAGGTGACGGCCGTTGAGTTTGTGGTGTGGTTTTTAGCCCTGGGCGGGTTGCTGGTCATGCTGCTGCTGCCCATGAATGCAAACAGTTCCATTTTCAGTACCAACTACACCTTGTCCCTGCTGATGCCCGTGATGCTCTGGGGGGCGATGCGCTTTGGCTACAAGCTGATGTCACTCATCTGGACGCCGGTCCTGCTGGTGTCGATTCACTTTTTTTATCACTACATTCCGGTGCAAGAGGGGTATGGCATTCAGCTGGCGATCACCTCATCCAGCTATCTGGTCTTTTCCTTCGTTGTGACGTACATGTCGATGCTGGCGACACGCCAGCGCGCCATCAATATTCGCTCCCGCAGTCAGGCTTTTCTCGATCCGGTGGTGCATATGCCCAACCTGCGGGCGCTGTCGCGCGAGCTGGCCAGTCATCCGTGGTCAGCGCTCTGTTTACTGCGCGTGCCCGAGCTGGAGGTACTGGGACGCAATTACGGCGTGATGCTGCGGATCCAGTATAAACAGCAGCTGGCGCAATGGATAAACGGCACTCTACAGCCCAATGAGCGAGTCTATCACCTCACCGGGTATGACATGGCGGTGCGTCTGGATGCGGAGTCGCATCAACAGCGCATTGAGACGCTGGACGAGCATATCAAGCAGTTCGTTTTTGTCTGGGATGGTATGCCGGTACAGCCTCAGGTCGGCATAAGCTATTGCTATGTGCGCTCACCCGTCAATCACCTCTATCTGGTGCTGGGGGAGCTGGGCATCGTGGCCGATCTCTCCCTTTCTACCAACCACCCGGAAAATCTTCAGCAGCGCGGGGCTGTTCACTTGCAGCGTAGCCTGAAAGATAAGGTCGCGATGATGAGCCGTTTACAGGCCGCGCTGGAGCAGGACGCTTTTACCCTGCTGGTTCAACCCGTTCGCGGGCTGCGCGGCGATTGTTATCACGAGGTGCTGCTGCGAATGCGTGATGATAATGGGGCGCTGATCTTTCCCGAACAGTTCCTGCCCATAGCACAGGAGTTTGGTTTATCGTCGCGTGTAGATTTATGGGTACTGGAGCGTACGTTGAGTTTCCTGGCACAGCACCGCCAGCGGTTGCCGGGCCAGCGCTTTGCGATCAACCTCGCACCTTCTACCGTCTACCGGGCGCAGTTCCCGCTTGAAGTGAGCCGCCTGTTAGCCAAATACGCCGTTGAAGCATGGCAGTTGATCTTTGAAGTGACCGAAAGCAGCGCCTTTGGTCATGCGGATCTGGCGGCGTCTACCCTCAGGAAATTACAAAAAATGGGCATTCGGATCGCCATTGATGATTTTGGCACCGGCTACGCCAGCTATGCGCGGTTAAAAAGCGTGGACGCCGACATCCTCAAAATCGACGGCGGTTTTATTCGCAATATTGTCAGCAACAGCCTGGATTACCAGATTGTGGCTTCTATTTGCCATCTGGCCCGGATGAAGAAAATGCTGGTGGTGGCGGAATATGTGGAAACAGAAGAGATACGTAGCGCGGTGCACGCGCTAGGTATCGATTATGTGCAGGGCTATTTGATTGGGTTGCCGGCTGAGCTTGATACGTTGCTCGACACGGAGCCTTCTCAGGAGAGCGCCTGAGCCGTTACGCTGCCGCCTCTGAACTCTCTTCTTCAATCTTCAACAGCCAGCCGGTGACCGCTTCCCAGTACTGCTGCTCTTTTTCCAGATCCAGCAGTACCAGCGCGTTCTGGCTGAACCAGTCGTGCGGGAAGCTCAGCGTCCAGTGATAGTCATCCGTTTTTAGCTTCAGCGTCGGCGGCGTGGTGGTCGCCTGTCGCTGATTATTGAGCAATACGCCCAGGCGCAACAGCTGAATGAGCGGCAGGAACTGCTTTTTCTTAAACAACGTAAAGCGCGGCAGATCGTCGAGCTTGATGGCCTTGCGGTGATAGCGGACCAGCGTCGCCATCATGGTTTGCTGCTCCTGGTTGAAGCCAGGCAGATCGCTGTTTTGCAGAATATAGGCTGAATGGCGATGCATTCCGCTGTGGTTAATGTTCAGCCCCACCTCGTGCAGCATAGCGGCCCATTTTAACAGTGCGGCCAGCTGCGGATGCGCCAGCTTAGGATTTTGCTCCTCCCACTGCTCGTACATCTGCACCGTGGTTTCGAGAACGCGCTTCGCCTGTTCACGGTCGATGTTGTACTGGTTGGCCAGGCTCTGCGCGGTACGGCTGCGAATATCCTGATGACGGAAACGTCCTTCCATCTCATACAGCACGCCTTCACGCAGGGCGCCGTCAGAGAGGCGCAGCTCTTTGATCGCCAGCGCGTCAAACACGCCGCAGAGGATCGCCAGCCCCGGTACGAACACGGCTTTACGTTCGTCGGACAGACCCGGCAAACTCAGGGCGTCGAAGCTCTTATGCTTAAGCACCTCTTCGGTGAGTTTCACCAGGCGCTCAGGCGTAATAAACCCGTCTTTTTCACCCATCGCCAGCAGCACTTCATGGGCCGCTTTAATCGACCCCGATGCGCCCAGCGCCACGTTCCAGCCCTGAATACGGTATTGCCAGGCCAGATTTTCCAGTTTTTGTACGGCGGCCATGCGCGCGCGCTGGAAGTTTTCGCGGGTGATGACGCCGCCCGGGAAATACATCTGCGCGAAGCTGACGCAGCCCATACGGCGGCTTTCCACCAGACGCGGCTCGAAGTCTTCGCCAATCACCAGTTCCGTGGAGCCACCGCCGATATCAATCACCAGCTTGCGGCCTTTTTCCGGCTGCGTATGCTCCACGCCCATAAAAATCAGGCGCGCTTCTTCGTTACCGGAGATGATCTCAATCGGGTAGGGGATAACCTTTTCCGCGCGCTTAAGAAATTCCGGCGCGTTCAGCGCCTGGCGTAGCGTATGCGTTCCAACGATGCAGACGCTGGACGGTGAAAAGCCTTGCAGACGTTCTGCGAACAGCGACAGGCAGTTCAGCCCGCGCTCCATAGCCTCTTCGCTCAGCATGTTACGCGCGTCGAGACCATCGGCCAGATGCACACGCTGCTTCAGACGACCGATGATCTGCATCGCGCCATCCACCTCGCGGGCGATGACCATATGGAAACTGTTTGAGCCAAGATCGACCGCAGCGAACTCCTGCGGGCGTGGGGTATTATCGTTTATTGGCATAGGTTAATCGGGTTGCTCAAGTGATTTAATGTAATCGTAAATCGCCAGCTGCGAGCGCACTTTACGGCGATTGCCGCGCGGTACATAGCGATTACTGAGTTCTTTGTCGATATAACGTGCTTTCACCGTATCGCTGAACAGGATCTCGATAATGTCCAGGATACGCTGCTTCAGGCGAGGATCCAGCAGCGGTGCCGCTACTTCAATACGGTAATCAATGTTACGCGTCATCCAGTCGGCGGACGAGAGGTATACGCGCTTATCACCGGCGTTATCGAAAATATAGACGCGATCGTGTTCAAGATAGCGATCCACAATGCTGATCACGCGGATGTTATCGCTAATGCCTTCCAGTTCCGGAATGAGCGAGCACATGCCGCGAATGAGCAGATTTACCGGAACGCCAGAACTGGAGGCCGCGTACAGGCGGTCCACCAGCCCTTTGTCCACCAGATTGTTGAGCTTCAGCGTGATGCCGGACGACAAGCCGTTCTGCGCATTGGCAATCTCTTTGTCGATCATATCGTACAGCAGGCGCCGTGAGTTCTGCGGTGACACCAGCAGATAATCGAAGCTCACCGGGCGGTACGGGTTCTCAATGAAGTTGAACACCCGACGCACTTCGTTGGTGATGCGGGCATCGGCAGTCAGCAGCGAATAGTCGGTGTAGATTCTCGCGGTTTTCTCGTTAAAGTTCCCGGTACCGATATGGGCGTAGCGCACCACCTCGTCACCCTCTTTACGGGAGATCAGGAACAGCTTGGCGTGAATTTTCAGCCCCGGCGCGGAGAAGATGACGTGCACGCCCGCTTCCGTCAGTCGGCGCGCCCAGTGGATGTTGGCCTCTTCGTCGAAGCGAGCCTGGAGCTCAACTACCACGGTCACTTTCTTGCCGTTGTGCGCCGCGTGGATCATCGCATCGATGATGCGGGAATCTTTCGCCACGCGATAAATATTGATTTTAATCGCCAGCACGTTCGGATCGAATGAGGCCTGACGCAGCAATTCCAGCACGTGCTCAAAGGTATGATACGGATAGTAGAGCAGTACATCCCGTTCGCGGATGGCGTCGAACCCGTTGCGGAACTTATCGAACCAGATATGGCGCAGGCGCGGCAGCGGTTTGTTCACCAGATTGGCTTTGCCGACGTTCGGAAAGCCAATGAAATCTTTAAAGTTGTGGTAACGCCCGCCGGGAATAATGGAGTCGTAGCGGGAGATGGTCAGCTTATCGCGCAGCATCTCCACCATTGCGTCCGGCATATCACGCTGATAGACAAACCGCACCGGCTCTGCCGTCAGGCGCTGCTTGAGGCTGGAAGACATCAGCTCCATCAGGCTGGCCTCCATCTCATGCACCAGATCGTACTCGGCGTCACGGGTCATCTTCATCGAGTAGGCGTTGAGCGCGTCGTAATCGAAGAAGCCTTTGAAGATATCGTCCAGGCAGTAGCGCAGAATGTTATCCAGCAGGATCATCGGCTTACGTCGGCGCGGGGTTTCCGGCGGCAGGTTTACAAAGCGTGGGACTTTATCAGACGGTATTTCCAGCAGCGCGTAGTTAATGGTCTCACCACGAATGATTTCTACCGCCAGATAGGTGTAGTCATCTTTCAGGAACTGCACCAGATCGGTTTCACGGTTGATCAGAATCGGGGTGATATGCTGGCGCAGATAATGTTTAAAATAGTGGCGCAGCCAGTTTTGCTGATTCGCGGAGAGCTGGCGTTCGTTGATCAGGAAGATTTGGTTGCGTGCCATTTCCAGCAGCAGCTCGTTATAGAGGCCATCAAATTCCTGATCGGCTTTCATGACGCGAGACTGGATTTTTCCAAGCAGATGTCGCGAGTGGGAGTTTAAGCCCTGTTCTTCGCTGATGATGATTCGGCGTTTCAGTTCGGCGAAGCGAACCTTGTAGAACTCATCCAGATTGTTGGAATAGATGCCTAAAAAACGCATACGTTCAATCAGCGGGTTGGTTTTATCGGCCGCTTCCTGAAGTACACGTTCGTTGAATGCTAACCAGCTTAGCTCTTTCTCGATGTATAACTTTTCCTGACCCATTACAGCTCACACTCCAGTTCAATCACAGGACGTGGTAAATCCGTCTCGTCCTTATTATGGCGAGCATTTCCACGATATGTCCAACAGTGCCAGAAAAGTATGACAGTTATTTTTTTATTGGGGAATTTAGAGGGTTGGGGGAGGGGATGTCGGGTGGCGCTGCGCTTACCACGACCTACGGGACCGTAGGCCCGTGCAAGCGAAGCGCCGCCGGGCAATTCAAACACACTACTCTTCGGCAGCATAACCCTGCGGGGGCAACTTCACGCCGTCCAGCCAGGCTGCGCCGTTGCGCATCTCCAGACGTCCATCGACAAACCAGCTTACCACCAGCGGATAAATGGCGTGTTCCTGCGTCTGCACACGTTCGGTCACGTCGTCTTCGTTGTCGCCGTCAAAGACCGGTACTTTTGCCTGCAAAATGACCGGACCGCCGTCCAGCTCGTCGGTGACGAAATGCACGGAGGTACCATGCTCCTCATCGCCGTTCTCCAGCACCTGACGATGGGTGTGCAGACCGGGGTATTTTGGCAGCAGGGAAGGGTGGATATTGAGCAGTCGTCCGGCGTAGTGTGCAACAAAAGCCGGGCTCAGGATACGCATATAGCCTGCCAGCACCACCACGTCAGGCGCGTAGGCGTCAATCTCCTGCACCAGCTCACGGTCAAAGGCTTCACGCCCGGCGAACTGGCTGGCTTCCAGCGCGTGCGCAGGAATGTTCGCTTCCCGCGCGCGCTCAAGGCCGAATGCATCGGCCTTGTTGCTGAATACTGCCCGAATGGTGCCATTGATTTTCTTCTGTTTGCAGGCGTCTATGATTGCCTGCAAATTGCTTCCGTTGCCGGAAATGAGCACCACGATGTTTTTCATTCAATAACCACACGCTGTTCGGAATCGGAAGCTTTAATCGTACCGATTTTCCACGCGTTTTCACCTTTTTCTGTCAGCAGCTTAATCGCTTTATCCGCTTCGCTGGCGGGCAGGGCGATAACCATGCCCACGCCGCAGTTAAAGGTGCGGTACATTTCATGCTCGCTCACGTTGCCTGCGGTTTGCAGCCAGTTGAAGACGGACGGCCACTGCCATGAGGAGGCGTCGATCACCGCCTGGGTATTATCCGGCAGCACGCGCGGAATGTTTTCCCAGAAGCCGCCGCCGGTAAGGTGAGCGATGGCGTGCACGTCAACGTTCTCAATCAGCTCCAGCACGTTTTTCACGTAGATGCGGGTCGGGGCCAGCAGGTGATCGGCCAGCGGTTTGCCGTCCAGCTCGGTGGTCAGCGGGTCGCAACCGCTCACTTCGAGGATCTTACGCACCAGAGAGTAGCCGTTGGAGTGCGGACCGCTGGAGGCCAGCGCAACCAGCACATCGCCGTCAGCCACTTTGCTGCCGTCGATAATTTCTGATTTTTCTACCACGCCGACGCAGAAGCCTGCGACGTCATAATCTTCAGCGTGATACATGCCAGGCATTTCTGCGGTTTCACCGCCGACCAGCGCACAGCCGGATTGCAGGCAGCCTTCGGCGATACCGTTAATGACGCTGGCTGCGGTATCCACGTCCAGCTTGCCGGTCGCGTAGTAATCCAGGAAGAACAGCGGCTCAGCGCCCTGTACCACCAGGTCGTTGACGCACATCGCCACCAGATCGATACCAATCGTATCGTGACGCTTAAGATCCATCGCCAGGCGCAGTTTTGTACCGACACCATCCGTACCCGAGACCAGCACAGGTTCACGATATTTTTGCGGCAGCGCGCACAGTGCGCCGAATCCACCCAGGCCACCCATCACTTCCGGGCGGCGGGTTTTTTTCACCACACCTTTGATTCGGTCAACCAGCGCATTACCTGCGTCAATATCAACACCGGCATCTTTGTAGCTGAGAGAAGTTTTGTTGGTCACGGCTTAAATCCCCACGCGATTGCATAGCTAGTAAGAAAAATCGGCGCAATTCTAACAGTCCAGGCAAACGTTTGCGAGCCTATTCTCGGCGCGGGGATCTTTTTTTCTGTGCGGCCTGTCCAGGGCAACAAACTTGACTCTGTTCACGAAAATGAAACCGGTTTCGGCGATCTGCTTGCAACGGCAATCCCGTTTGCACATCATCAAACTGAAACCGGTTTCTGTAACTGTTTTTGCAGAAAATAACGCAGAATGAGGGATAGCGAATGTCAGGATTTAAATCAGGTTTTCTGTGGGGTGGGGCCGTTGCGGCGCACCAGCTTGAAGGCGGCTGGAAAGAGGGCGGCAAGGGCGTGAGCGTTGCTGATGTCATGACGGCAGGCGCCCATGGGGTACCGCGTGAAATCACCAACGGCGTGATGGAGGGGAAAAATTACCCAAACCACGAAGCCATCGACTTCTATCACCGCTATAAAGAAGACATCAAACTCTTTGCCGAAATGGGGTTCAAATGCTTTCGCACCTCCATCGCCTGGACGCGTATCTTCCCGAAAGGCGACGAGCTGGAGCCGAACGAAGCGGGACTCCAATTCTATGACGATTTGTTCGACGAGTGCCTGAAGCACGGCATCGAGCCGGTGATCACGCTTTCCCACTTCGAGATGCCTTTCCACCTGGTGACGGAATACGGCGGCTGGCGCAACCGTAAGCTGATCGACTTCTTTGTCCGCTTCGCGAAGGTCGTTTTTGAGCGCTACCAGCATAAAGTGAAGTACTGGATGACCTTTAACGAGATCAACAACCAGGCCAACTTCCACGAAGACTTTGCGCCGTTTACCAACTCCGGGCTGAAATATGCGCCGGGAGAAGATCGCGAGCCGGTGATGTTCCAGGCGGCGCACTATGAGCTGGTGGCCAGTGCTCTGGCGGTGAAGGCGGGGCGCGAGATCAACCCGTCACTGCAAATCGGCTGCATGATTGCCATGTGCCCCATCTATCCGCTGACCTGTGCCCCGGACGACATGATGATGGCGATGAACGCCATGCATCGCCGCTACTGGTTCACCGACGTTCACGTGCGCGGCAAGTATCCGCAGCATCTGCTCAACTACTTTGAACGTCGCGGCTTCGCGCTGGATATTACCGAAGAAGATAAAGTGGCGCTGACGCAGGGCTGCGTGGATTACATCGGGTTCAGCTACTACATGTCTTTCGCTACCAAAGCGACGGCGGATAATCCGACGCTGGATTACGACGAGAGCAAGAGCCTGGTTTCTAACCCGTACGTGCAGAAATCGGACTGGGGCTGGCAGATCGATCCTGTCGGGCTGCGCTACTCCCTGAACTGGTTCTGGGATCACTATCAGCTGCCGCTGTTTATTGTGGAAAACGGCTTTGGCGCGATCGACGTGCAGGAGAGCGACGGCACGGTGAACGACCAGTACCGCATTGACTACCTTTCCGCCCATATCCGCGAGATGAAAAAAGCGGTGGTGGAAGACGGCGTGGATCTGATGGGCTACACGCCGTGGGGCTGTATCGACCTGGTCTCTGCCGGCACCGGCGAGATGAAGAAACGCTACGGCTTTATCTTTGTCGATAAAGATAACGAAGGTAACGGTACGCTGAACCGCAGCAAGAAGAAATCGTTCGACTGGTATAAGCAGGTGATTGCCAGCAACGGAGAGCAGCTATAATTGCCCGGTGGCGCTGCGCTTACCGGGCCTACGGGATGTCCAGGCCGGGTAAGCGTTAGCGCCACCCGGCAGAATCCCGCCCCCAAGCCGGAGCCTCGCCTCCGGCTTTTTTGTTTTTGATTGATGTATGTCAAGCAAGATGGGTATGGCGCAATCCGAAAAAAGCGGTATAATCCCGCGATTTTTTTGCGGATGCCACCTCAGAGGAGAAAGAGAATGAAGATTGTGGAAGTGAAACACCCACTCGTTAAACACAAGTTGGGCCTGATGCGTGAGCATGACATCAGCACGAAGCGTTTTCGCGAACTGGCTTCTGAAGTGGGTAGCCTGCTGACCTACGAAGCGACCTCTGATCTGGAAACGGAAAAAGTGACTATCGAAGGCTGGAACGGCCCGGTACAGGTTGAGCAGATCAAAGGTAAAAAAATTACCGTGGTGCCAATCCTGCGTGCGGGTCTGGGCATGATGGAAGGCGTGCTGGAGCACGTCCCAAGCGCGCGTATCAGCGTGGTGGGTATCTACCGTAACGAAGAGACGCTTGAGCCGGTCCCGTACTTCCAGAAGCTGGTCTCTAACATTGATGAGCGTATGGCGCTGGTGGTTGACCCGATGCTCGCGACCGGCGGTTCGATGATCGCCACCATCGACCTGCTGAAAAAAGCGGGATGCAGCAGCATCAAAGTGCTGGTACTGGTTGCGGCGCCGGAAGGTATCGCGGCGCTGGAAAAAGCGCACCCGGACGTTGAACTCTATACCGCGTCTGTCGACCAGGGACTGAACGAGCACGGGTACATCATCCCGGGGCTCGGCGATGCCGGCGATAAGATTTTTGGTACTAAATAATCGAATAACGATAAAGAAGCCGACTTTGATAGTCGGCTTTTTTTTGAATAAAAACCAACAATGACACTCAGAGGAAAACACTATGACGCGCCGTGCTATCGGGGTGAGTGAAAGACCGCCGCTTTTACAGACAATCCCGCTTAGTTTGCAGCACCTGTTCGCCATGTTTGGCGCAACCGTGCTGGTGCCAATCCTGTTTCACATTAACCCGGCTACCGTGCTGCTGTTTAACGGCATCGGTACGCTGCTTTACCTCTTCATCTGTAAAGGCAAAATCCCGGCCTATCTCGGGTCGAGCTTCGCGTTTATCTCCCCGGTACTGCTGTTGCTGCCGCTGGGTTATGAGGTCGCGCTGGGCGGCTTCATCATGTGCGGCGTGCTGTTCTGCCTGGTCTCCTTCATCGTGAAGAAAGCCGGTACCGGCTGGCTGGACGTGATGTTCCCGCCTGCGGCAATGGGGGCCATCGTTGCCGTCATCGGCCTGGAGCTGGCGGGTGTCGCGGCGAACATGGCTGGGCTGCTGCCTGCGGACGGTCAGTCACCGGATTCTAAAACCATTATTATTTCGCTGGTGACGCTGGGCGTGACGGTATTCGGTTCCGTCCTCTTCCGCGGCTTTATGGCGATTATCCCAATCCTGATCGGCGTGCTGGCGGGTTACGCGCTCTCCTTCGTGATGGGCGTTGTGGATACCACCCCGATTGCCGAGGCGCACTGGTTCGCGCTGCCAACCTTCTACACCCCGCGCTTTGAATGGTTCGCCATTTTCACCATTCTTCCTGCTGCGCTGGTGGTGATTGCTGAGCACGTCGGCCACCTGGTGGTGACGGCGAACATCGTGAAGCGCGACCTGATCCGCGACCCGGGCCTGCATCGCTCCATGTTTGCCAACGGTTTCTCCACCATCATCTCTGGTTTCTTCGGCTCCACGCCAAACACGACTTACGGTGAGAATATCGGCGTAATGGCGATCACCCGCGTCTACAGCACCTGGGTTATCGGCGGCGCGGCGATCATCGCCATTCTGCTCTCCTGCGTTGGTAAACTGGCGGCAGCGATCCAGATTATCCCGGTGCCGGTGATGGGCGGCGTTTCTCTGCTGCTGTACGGGGTGATCGGTGCCTCCGGTATTCGCGTGCTGATTGAATCCAGAGTGGATTACAGCAAGGCGCAGAACCTGATCCTGACCTCCGTTATCCTGATTATCGGCGTGAGCGGCGCGAAGGTGCACATCGGCGCGGCAGAGCTGAAGGGTATGGCGCTGGCGACCATCGTCGGCGTCGGCCTGAGCCTGATTTTCAAGCTGATCTCGGTGATCCGCCCGGAAGAGGTGGTGCTGGACGCGGACGACAGCGAAAAAGCGCCACATTGATCGTCATGTCGGGCGAAGGATCGCCCGGTTCTCTCCTTGCAGGTTCCGTGTTAAACTCCATTCCGATTTTATGTAAGATCTCTGGTTGAGGTATTTCTGAACGGACCGGCACAGCTCTCTCTGCCACTTTATCTCCCTGACGATGAAACTTTCGCGAGTTTCTGGCCGGGTGATAACCCCTCTTTACTGGCTGCACTGCAAAACGTGCTGCGCCAGGAACACAGCGGATACATCTATATCTGGTCACGCGAAGGCGCGGGACGCAGCCACCTGCTGCATGCCGCCTGTGCGGAGCTTTCTGCGCGCGGTGACGCGGTAGGCTACGTGCCGCTGGATAAACGCACCTGGTTTGTGCCTGAGGTGCTGGAGGGCATGGAACATCTCTCCCTGGTCTGCATCGATAATATCGAATGCGTGGCGGGGGACGAACCGTGGGAAATGGCGATCTTTAACCTCTACAACCGCATTCTTGAGTCGGGCAAAACCCGGCTGCTGATCACCGGCGATCGTCCGCCGCGCCAGCTCAATCTGGGGCTGCCGGATCTGGCCTCTCGTCTGGACTGGGGGCAAATCTACAAGCTGCAACCGCTGTCGGATGAAGACAAACTCCAGGCACTTCAGTTGCGCGCCAGACTGCGCGGATTTGAACTGCCGGAAGACGTAGGGCGCTTCCTGCTCAAGCGTCTGGATCGGGAGATGCGCACGCTCTTTGATACGCTCGATCAGCTCGATCGCGCCTCCATCACCGCCCAGCGCAAGCTGACCATTCCGTTTGTGAAAGATATTCTTAAGCTTTGAGTTTTTTGCCCGGTGGCGCTGCGCTTACCGGGCCTACGAAAACCCGTCATACCTTGCAGGCCGGGTAAGGCGCAGCCGCCACCCGGCTAAAGATCCCCCAACAAGTGCTCCACCAGCAGCGGAATCGGTCTTCCCGACGCCACGCTCCGTCCGTTTTCTCGCCACAGCGCCGTCCCGCTGATATCCAGATGCGCCCACGGAATAGTCGGCGGGCAGAAATGGTGCAGCAGCCACGCCGCCGAGGCGCTGATCGCCGCATTGTTGGTCGGCGTGTTGCACAGATCGGCAATCGCGCTGTCGGTTTGCTTTCTCAGCCGCGCATCCAGCGGCAGGGACCACACCTCGTCGCCGCTCCGTTTGCCCGCGAGCGTCAGTGCCTGACGCAACGGCTCATCCTGGGTCATCAGCCCGCTCAGCTCATACCCCAGCGCTTTCACCACCGCTCCGGTTAAGGTCGCCATATCAATAATATAATGCGCCTGCGGATGGCGCTGACTCGCCCAGGCGATAGCGTCTGCCAGCACCAGCCGGCCCTCGGCATCGGTGTTGTTGATTTCCACCGTAATGCCGTTGCAGGCTGTTGCCACCGTGCCGGGCTGCATGGCGTCGGGGCCGATGGCGTTTTCCGCCAGTGCCAGCACGCCCATGATGCGCACGGGTAATTTCAGCTCCGCAACGGTCAGCATCAGCCCGAGCACGTTAGCCGCGCCGCACATGTCATATTTCATGGTGTACATGCCCGCGCCTTCCTTCAGCCACAGGCCGCCGGTGTCAAAGGTAATGCCTTTTCCCACGTAGCAGCGCACCGGGCCATCAGACACGCCGTTATAGTGAATAGCCAGCAGGCGAGGCGGGCAGGTCGCCCCTTTGCCAACGGCGTGCAGTAGCCCCAGCCCCTGCTCAACAATTTGCTTTTCATCCAACACCTCGCAGCGCAGGGCAGGGCTGGCGGCACACAGTTTTTGCGCCTCTTCCACCACAAACTGCGGCGTACAGCGGTCGGACGGCATATCCGCCAGACGTCGTGCCGCAACCATGCCGAGCGCAATGGCCTGCTGCTGGCGGAAGGTCGTCTCCAGCTTCGCCTGCTGTTCCGGCAGGCAGAGGGCAGTGATGCAGGTAAGACGCAGCGCTTCGTCCGTCTTCTTCAGCTTCAGGTCACTGAGCATGTGCGCCTGATTAAAGAGAAAACGCAGTACCTGCGCCAGCACCACATCGTCGATATCCGTCACGTCCAGCACGAGTTCGGCGCTGGCGGGGGCGGTAAGCAGCGGTCGCAGGGCCGTGATCAACCCTTCGGTCAGGGCGTCATGCCAGAGCGCATCCGGCAACAGAGTGATGCGGGCAAACGGCGCGCAGCCAAAGCGCGCGTCCGCGACGGTGCTCTGCTGGCGCATTTCAGCGATAAGAGCGTTATCCGGTAACAGGGAACTGTCAGCGCGCGCAATCAAATGGCTCTGCGGCTTCGCGTCTGAAAGCGCGTTGATAAACTGGTACGTGATCATCATAACTCCTCAATCGGTGCGCGGATCCGCGTGGCATAGGCCTGCATCCACTCCTCATCTACCGCGTGATAGTGCGTTTTCTCCCGCAGGCGTTCAGTACGGAAAACGGTGAGGGGCTGGCGAGCCGTCGCCACCACGAACGAGAAGGTTTTGATGTTGGTCGCGGCGCCAAATTCTCCTTTGCTGTTCATGCACACCACGGAGAGATCGCCCGCGCGACCGAAGCGCGACATCAGTTTGTCTTCCAGTTCGAACACGACCGAATCCGCCGCCTGCTGCGGCGTCATGCCTTGCGCCATCCGGCGAACGATTTCGTAGCTGGTACAGCCCTTCATCAGATCTTCACCGACGCCCGTGGCGGTGGCCGCGCCGGTTTCGCTGTCGCAGTAAAAGCCGGAGCCGATGATGGGTGAGTCACCGAGGCGACCGCGTTTTTTCATAAACAGGCCGCTGGTGGAAGTGGCGACGCTCATCGAGCCCTGTTTATCGAGGCCGATGATGCCGACGGTGTCATGTCCGTCGTAGGGGCTTAACCCCTTATCCAGCGTTTCGCGGCAGCGCTTACGGTAGTGTTGCATGGCGCGATCCGTGAGCATGGTTTTGTCGGCAAAGCCCTGACTCAGCGCCCATTCGCGCGCGCCCTGGCCGACCAGCAGGCTGTTATAGCGCTGACGGCTGAGCGCGTGCGCCACGCGCACCGGGTTGGCGATATCCACCAGATTGCCCACGGCGCCGAACGCCAGCGTGTCGCCGTCCATATAGGCCGCGTCCAGCTCCACCTCGCCGTTCTCTGTCGGCAGCCCGCCGTAGCCGACGGATTTATACAGCGGAAAGTCCTCGACGGCGGCGACGGCATCCACTACCGCCGCAGCGACCGGTTTGCCCGCAGCCAGCGCAGACGCAGATTCCGTGACGCCTTCAAGCGCCATTCGCCAGGTTGCGATAATTCCCCACATGCTTTACTCCTGTTTTGCAAGGGTGGTGTCGGTTTGCGTAACGCTGGCTATTTCCGCCGCGCGGTACTGTTTATCCAGGATACGCATGAAAGGCAGGTACAGCATGGCGCCAATCAGCAGGTTGATCAGCTGCATCACGCTGCCGCTCAGGTGCCCGGTGACGATAAAGCCGCTAATAACCGGCGGCAGCGTCCAGGGGATAAACACCCCGGTGGTGACGGCGACCGCACCAATTTTCATCGCCGCATACTGCACGGTGACCAGCACCAGCGGCACCAGATTGAACGGGATGAGCATGATTGGGTTCATGATCACCGGCAGGCCAAAGAGAATCGGTTCGTTGATGTTAAACACCGAGGCACCCGCACCGAGGCGCGCCACTTCGCGCATGTTTTTGCTGCGGGCGAAAATCAGCATCGCAATCACCAGCGACAGCGTGGCGCCCGCGCCGCCCATCCAGATCATGTCAAAAAACTGTTCGGTGATGATGTGCGGCGGCGTCGTTCCCGCCTGAATCGCGGCGATGTTGTCGGTCTGGTTCTCCATCCACAGCGGACGAATAATCCCGTTGATCATCGAACCTGAGTTAATGCCCACTGACCACAGAATGGTGATGCTGAATACGGTCATCAGCGCCCCGAAATAAGAGGTGCCGTAGTGGCGCACCGGGGTGGCAACCACTTCATAAATAGACTGGTGGATGGTGTGGTAGTGGGTGTTTTCAAAGATGATGCGGATAAGCAGCATCAGAATCATCACCAGCAGGGCCGGGATCAGGGCCGCGAACGACTCCTGCACCGCAGGAGGCACGCCGTCCGGCATTTTGATGACCAGCTTTTTGCGCTTCAGCCAGCAGAACAGTTCCGTCCACAGCAGGGAGCCGATCATCGCCACGAACAGCCCTTTGCTGCCAAACCACTCCACCGGCATCACGGTAATGCCGCCGTTTTCCGCCACTTTGATAAAGGGCGTCAGGATCAGAAACGCGACCAGCGCCAGGATGCCGCAGGAGATGCGGTCCTCGCCATAATGCTCAGCCAGGCGGTAGGCCACCAGGAAGCTGATAAACAGCGACATGGTTGAGAACACCGCGTTAAACGGGATCTCTATAATCGCACTCCAGCTCTCACCAAAGGCCTGAGACATAAACTGCTGATAGGCCTGATTCGGGAAGGAGGAGATCACCAGCAGGATGGAGCCGACGATGATAAACGGCATGAATGAAACGTAGGCCCCACGAATGGCCCCAAGATGACGCTGCTGGGCCGTTTTCGCCGCCAGCGGCATCAGTTTTGCTTCAAGAAATCCCAGAACATTGTTCATTGTGAACTCCGTACAAGATTGAGAGGTGTTGTTTATGTTATGTCTGTGGATTATCAGTGAAGCGCGGCGAGCGAAAGGTGAAATCGGTCACAAAGCATTCGCTGCTCTGATATAAATCTCATAAGATTAGTTGCGGAGAGAGACGCGATGGAAATCAAACTGCATGCCAACGCCACCACCACACCGCGTATCCGTCGTTATCTTCAGCAGTCAGATAAAAGCGACAGAGAGCTTGCCGTTGAGTTGGGTATCTCGGTCACCACCGTCAGGCGCTGGCGCAACCGCGACCAGGTTTCGGATAACCACACCACGCCAAAAGTGATACATAAAGCGTTGAGACAAGAGCAGGCAGCACTGATAAATGCTCTGCGTGATATCACCGGTGCACCGCTGGATGAACTGCTGCTGCTGGTGAATGACGGACTCGGGATCGCCGTTTCCCGCGCGACCCTGAACCGCTACCTCAAACCGGCTTCGGTAAGACAAAAGGGGGCGTCGTTGCAGGGCAAAAAGGCGCTGAAGGCCGGTATCATGCCGCAGAAGCTACTTCTGCATCATCAGCCGCTATCGCTGCATATGGACGACGGTGGGGAGCAACACCTGCTCTGGGCGCGTGAACCCGTTAGCGGCTGGTGCTACGGCCGGCTTTATGCCGGTGTCTCGCCGCAGTTGCTGACCCGCTGGACGAACGAGGTGCTGGCTGCCTGTCCGGCTGATATTCAATCTGTTGAGACTTTTGGGCTGGCAGTGAACTTGCCGGAGCATAACGTCACCGTAAAAGTGCATTCACAGTATTATCTCGCCCTTCAGGCCACCGTGCCGTTACGTGAGATCATTCCGCGGGTGAACAGTGAACCGGCGGGAGCGCTGTTGATCCAACTGTGTGAGTTTTACAACCGGGGAAAAGCGCAGAAAAAGCTGGGAGAGCGTACGCCGCAGGCGTTTCTGGAAGCGCTGCGGCGTAACGATTAGACGATCCCGAGCACGTCTTCCGGTGGACGGCCGATACGCGCCTTGCCGTTCGCCACCACAATCGGGCGCTCAATCAGCTTTGGATTGTCGACCATCGCCTGAATCAGCCGATCTTCTGTGAGACTGGTATCGTTCAGATTAAGCGACTTATACAGATCTTCTTTCTGACGCATCAGGTCGCGTGCGCTGCCCATGTTAAGCATCTTCAGCAGCTGGCGGATCGTCTGCGCATCCGGCGGCGTCTCCAGATACAACACCACTTCCGGATCGATGCCGTTAGACTTCAGCAGATTCAGCGTCTCGCGGCTCTTGGAGCAGCGAGGGTTATGGTAAATTTTTACCGCGTCTGTCATGACTTCTCCTTTATTACATCTTCTCGTACGGCTTAAAGCGTTGTTGCAGGCCGCGCAGCTGGTCGATTCGCGCATCGTAGCGGGCCTGTTGCAGGCTGCCAAGCTTCACCTGTGAGCTGGCGCTGCTCAACAGGGAAATGGCCTGATCGAGGCGACCCGCCAGCGCCAGGCCTTCCGCACGCGCGGCCAGCTCCTGATCGCGGTTACCCAGTTGCCCCTGGGCCTGGGCGAGCAGTTCCCAGCCGTTCTGGTCATCTTTATTGTTAAAGGTGTAGCGGTTCAGAATGATCACCGCCTCGCCGGGCTGGCCGCCCTGTAAGTAGGCGTTCGCCAGGTTAAGCTGCAATACCGGATTGTTGCGAATGTCTTTCGCCCCTTTCAGACGATTGATCGCATCGGTCGCTTTTTTCTGCCCCAGATCGATATCGGTGGCGAGGTCAAGATACCACGGATTGTCAGGCGCCGACGCCAGCAGCGGCTGTAGCGCTTTACGCGCTTCATCGTACTTGCTGGCCTCCATCGCCTGGAGCGCCTGACCATACTGCGCCGCGTTCTTCTCGCGCACGTTGCCTTTCGCCAGCGCGTCCAGCAGATCGCTGGTGAGCTGATTACGTCCGGAGTTGTACATGCCAAGCGTTCTCACTTTGGCCATGTAGAAATCCTGCGAAGACTGCACCACGACCGGACGCATCTGGTTGGCACGGTTACGGGCATCCGAGAGTCGGCTTTCCGGCAGCGGGTGGGTCAACAGAATTTCAGGCGGGCGCGACGAGTAGCGTGCCTGGTCGAGCAGTTTTTCCAGGAAGCTCGGCATGGCCTGCGGGTCAAAGCCGGAACGCTGTAAAACCTGAATGCCGATGCGGTCTGCTTCCTGCTCGTTCTGCTGGGTAAAGCTGATCATCCCCTGACGCGTCCCCGCCAGCGTCCCGGTAAGCGCCGCCATCCCGGCCTGCGGGCTGGCCATCGCCAGCAAAATGGAACCCAGCGCGCCCACCCAGGTCAGGGGGGCGTTACGCTTCTGATCTTCCATTGCACGCGCCAGATGGCGCTGGGTGACGTGCGAAATTTCGTGCGCCATGACGGACGCCAGCTGGCTTTCGTTATCGGAATAACGGAACAGCGCCGAATGCAGCACCACGTTCCCGCCAAAGAAGGCGAAGGCGTTGATTTCGTCGTTATTGATTAAATAGAAATGGAAGGGCGTTTTTACCGAGTCGGCGTGCGCCACCAGCCGCATCCCCAGACCGTTGATGTACTGCACCAGCAAAGGGTCGTTAATCAGCGGAGCACTGCCGCGTAGCTGGCGTACGTAATAATCACCCATCTGCATCTCCTGCCCGATGGAGAGCGTGCTTCCTGCCGTGGTGCCCATGTCCGGCAATGAATCGGACGAGTCAGCGAAAGCGGGCAACACCTGACCCACCGTCACGGCGGCAATCAGTGTCGCAACCAGTGTTTTTCTCAACTGCCTGAACATAACCACTGTCCTGTATTTTGGATGTGCTAATTTGACCGATGAACCCGCATAACGTTCATCTCCGCTGCTCTGCGAGTGTAGCCGTGTTAAGAGATGAAGAAAATCCCATTCATCAGGGTTTTGCGAAACCTGACAGTGAAACAAAAAGGAAAGTCTTTTTTGTGACAGTTAGATACAATTCACCGTCTCACTCCCGCCATTCGATTCAGGGAAGGGTTGTATGCTCGAAATGTTAATGCAGTGGTATCGGCGTCGGTTTAGCGACCCGGAAGCCATTGCTTTGCTGGTCATTCTGGTTGCCGGATTCGGTATCCTGTTCTTCTTTAGTGGCCTGCTGGCACCGCTACTGGTGGCGATTGTACTGGCGTATCTGCTGGAGTGGCCCACCGCGCGTCTGGAACATATCGGCTGTTCCCGCCGCTGGGCGACCAGCATTGTCCTGGTGCTGTTTGTCGGCATTCTGCTGCTGATGTCCTTCGTGGTGATGCCCATCGCCTGGCAACAGGGGATCTACCTGATCCGTGATATGCCCGGCATGCTGAATAAACTGTCTGATTTTGCCGCCACGCTGCCGCGCCGCTATCCTGCGCTGATGGACGCCGGAATCATCGATGCGATGGCCGAAAACATGCGCGCCCGCATCATGACCATGGGTGATTCGGTGGTGAAATACTCTCTGGCCTCGCTGGTGGGGTTGCTGACGCTGGCGGTTTACCTTGTTCTCGTGCCGCTAATGGTGTTTTTCCTGGTCAAAGATAAAGAGCAGATGCTGAACGCGGTGCGCCGCGTGCTGCCGCGCAATCGCGGTCTCGCCGGTCAGGTCTGGCAGGAGATGAACCAGCAGATCACCAACTACATTCGCGGCAAAGTGCTGGAGATGATTGTGGTGGGCGTGGCGACCTGGATTGGCTTCGTGATCTTCGGGCTGAACTACTCGTTGCTGCTGGCGGTGCTGGTCGGATTCTCGGTTCTGATCCCGTATATCGGCGCGTTTGTGGTGACCATTCCGGTTGTGGGGGTGGCGCTGTTCCAGTTTGGTCTGGGTACGGAGTTCTGGAGCTGTTTCGCCGTATACCTGATTATTCAGGGACTGGACGGAAATCTGCTGGTACCGGTGCTGTTCTCAGAAGCCGTTAACCTGCATCCGCTGGTGATTATCCTGTCAGTGGTGATTTTCGGCGGGCTGTGGGGATTCTGGGGGGTATTCTTCGCCATTCCGCTGGCGACGCTGATTAAAGCCGTGGTCCACGCGTGGCCGGATGTGCCGGCGGTGGAAGATAAGTAGATTTAGTGCGGGCTGATGACCTCACCCCAACCCTCTCCCACGGGGAGAGGGGGGCAAACACTAAAAACGGTAGCATGCGCTACCGTTTTGCATATACCTTGTAGGCCGGGTAAGCGCAGCGCCACCCGGCACTAAAATGATCACGCGTTCTCTTTCAGCCACTTCAACACCACGTCGTGGTGGTTGCTGGTTTTGAAATCATCAAACACGTGCTCAACTTTACCGTCAGCGCCAATCAGGAAGCTGATACGGTGAATACCGTCGTACGTTTTGCCCATAAAGGACTTCTCACCCCAGACGCCAAACTGCTCGCAAACCTGGTGGTCTTCATCGGAAAGCAGCGTGAAGTTCAGCAGCTCTTTTTCCGCAAAACGTGACAGCTTCTCTGGCTTATCGGTGCTGATGCCCAGCACTTCCACACCGACCTTTTTCAACTCATCCATGTTGTCGCGTAGACCGCAGGCCTGTACGGTACAGCCCGGGGTCATGGCTTTCGGGTAGAAATAGACCAGAACACGCTGTCCCTGGAAGTCGGTCAAATTTACTTGCTCGCCGTCTTGATCCGGTAAGCTAAATTTCGGTGCGATATCACCGGCTTTCAGTGGGTTCATTACTCAACTCCATCCTGTTCGTGCTGCGAATAATCGACGACGCTTATACTGCCTTGCGCGTGTAATTCTGTACAGAGGGCTTTGAACGCTTGCTCGACATTTGACGCATCCTGCGAGGCAGGGCTGTGTGCGGTAATTTGAATAAACAGCGTCGGGATTGCGTTTTCATCGCCCGGCTGCGTGCGGGAAACCAGTTCGGCAATGTTCATCTGATGGCTGTCAAACAGCGCCGTAAAACGTTCAATCAGATGAGGTGAATCAGGCACTTCAACCTGTACCCAGACCGTGGCAGGCAGAGCCGGACGCGGGCGCGCGGTGGTGCGCTTCATCACAATCAGTAAATCCAGCTCTGCGCCTTTCAGCGGCAGGGTAGATTCGATGAGGGTAATGGCATTCCATGTTCCGGAAAGCAGCATGATGAACGTGAACTCTTCGCCAAGCATAGCCAGCCGGCTGTCTTCGATGTTGCAGCCGCAGCTGCTCACGTGGCGAGTGATGGTATTCACGATACCCGGCCTGTCAGCACCCAGCGCAGTGATAACCAGGTAATGTTGTGATGAGGTTGTCAAACCTGTTCTTCCTTTGCGTGGTTAAGTCTTCCTAAGGAAAGCATAAAAAAAACATGCATACAACCGCCTGAGAGCCTCAGGTCGCTTGCTTTTATTACAGTTCCAAACGTAACATTGAGGCTCTTGTTCGCACAGAGGATGGCTCATGTTCACGGGAAGTATTGTCGCGCTTGTTACACCGATGGATGAAAAAGGTAATGTCTGCCGGTCAAGCATGAAGAAGCTCATTGATTACCATGTCGCCAATGGAACCTCGGCGATCGTTTCGGTAGGGACTACCGGTGAATCCGCTACGCTGAGCCACGAAGAGCACGGCGACGTTGTGATGCTGACCCTGGAACTGGCGGACGGGCGTATTCCGGTCATCGCGGGGACGGGCGCAAACGCAACCGCAGAAGCTATCAGTCTGACCCAACGTTTTAACGACAGCGGCATTGTCGGCTGTCTGACGGTGACCCCTTATTACAACCGTCCTACTCAGGAAGGTTTGTTCCAGCATTTCAAAGCCATCGCTGAACATACTGACTTGCCACAAATTCTGTATAATGTGCCGTCCCGTACCGGTTGCGATATGCTGCCGGAAACCGTTGGCCGTCTCTCGAAAGTAAAAAATATTATCGGGATTAAAGAGGCGACAGGGAACTTAAGCCGCGTTCATCAGATCAAAGAGCTGGTTTCAGACGACTTTATCCTGTTGAGCGGTGATGATGCGACCGCGCTGGACTTTATGCAGCTCGGTGGTAACGGCGTGATTTCCGTGACGGCGAACGTGGCGGCGCGCGATATGGCTGACATGTGCAAACTGGCCGCAGCCGGTCACTTTGATGAAGCTCGCGTGATTAATCAGCGTCTGATGCCGTTGCACAATAAATTATTTGTCGAACCCAACCCGATCCCAGTGAAATGGGCATGTAAGGAGTTGGGGCTTGTAGCAACCGACACGCTGCGTCTGCCAATGACACCGATTACCGACCACGGTCGTGAAATTGTCGCTGGCGCGCTGAAGCATGCCGGTTTGCTGTAAAGTTTAGGGAGATTTGATGGCTTATTCAGTACAGAAGTCGCGCCTGGCGAAGGTTGCGGGTGTTTCGCTTGTTATGCTCCTCGCTGCCTGTAGTTCAGACTCGCGCTACAAGCGCCAGGTGAGCGGTGATGAATCCTATCTGGATGCGCCGCCGCTTGCTGAACTTCACGCGCCTGCCGGCATGATCCTGCCGATCCAGAACGGTGATTATAATATTCCGGTTACCAACGGCAGCGGCCTGGTGGGTAAAGCGCTCGATATTCGTCCGCCAGCTCAGCCTCTGGCGCTCGTGAGCGGCGCGCGCACGCAGTTCACCGGTGATACAGCTTCTCTGCTGGTGGAAAGCGCACGCGGTACAACGCTGTGGCCGCAGGTTGTAAGCGTCATTCAGTCGAAAAACTATACGATTGATAAACGCGACGACGCCAGCCAAGCTTTAACCACCGACTGGATTGAGTGGAACCGTCTCGATGAAGACCAGCAGTACCGTGGTCGTTATCAAGTCTCCGTTAAGCCGCAGGGTTATCAGCAGGCGGTTACCGTTAAGCTGTTGAATCTTGAGCAGGCAGGTAAACCGGTTGCCGATCCGTCCGCCATGCAGCGCTACAGCACTGAAATGCTGAACGTGATTGCAGCGGGTCTGGATAAGAACGCTACCGATGCCGCAAACGCCGCGCAGAACCGTAACGGCTCAACCTTTGATGTGCAGAGCGGTGCAGACGATACCGGTCTGCCGATGCTGGTGGTGCGTGCGCCGTTTAACCAGACCTGGCAGCGTCTGCCAGCAACGCTTGAAAAAGTGGGCATGAAGGTGACTGACAGCACCCGTTCAACGGGCAGTATCACAGCGACCTATAAGCCGCTGTCTGATAGCGCCTGGCAGGAGTTGGGGGCACGCGATCCACAGCTGCCTTCCGGTGACTACAAAATCCAGGTCGGCGACCTCGATAACCGCAGCAGCCTGCAATTTATCGATCCGAAAGGACACACGCTGACCCAGGCGCAGAACGATGCGCTGGTCGCTGCCTTCCAGGCCGCATTCAGCAAATAATAGTGAGGGCTGGTTAATCCAGCCCTTTTTATTTTCGTGCTACGCAAACGTGTGCGTGGCATAATATGGCCAGTTTTGAATACAAATCATCACACCAGGAGTAATGAAGATGCAGAAGCAAGCTGAGTTGTATCGTGGCAAAGCGAAAACCGTATACAGCACGGAAAACCCGGATCTGTTGGTGCTCGAATTCCGCAATGATACGTCAGCAGGAGACGGCGCACGCATTGAGCAGTTCGATCGTAAGGGCATGGTGAACAACAAGTTCAACCACTTCATTATGACCAAACTGGCCGAAGCCGGTATCCCGACTCAGATGGAAGCGTTGTTGTCCGATACGGAATGTCTGGTAAAAAAACTGGATATGGTGCCGGTTGAGTGCGTGATCCGTAACCGTGCCGCAGGCTCCCTGGTGAAGCGTCTGGGCATCGAAGAAGGTATCGAACTGAATCCACCGCTGTTCGATCTGTTCCTGAAAAACGACGCCATGCATGACCCGATGGTCAACGAATCCTACTGTGAAACCTTCGGCTGGGTAAGCAAAGAGAACCTGGCGCGCATGCAGGAACTGACCTACAAAGCCAACGACGTGCTGAAAAAGCTGTTTGATGACGCGGGCCTGATCCTGGTCGACTTCAAGCTGGAGTTCGGTCTGTACAAAGGCGAAGTGGTGCTGGGCGACGAATTCTCTCCGGACGGCAGCCGCCTGTGGGACAAAGAGACGCTGGATAAAATGGACAAAGACCGTTTCCGCCAGAGTCTGGGTGGCGTGGTCGAAGCGTACGAAGCGGTTGCTCACCGTTTAGGCGTTAAGCTCGACTAAACTACGCATTTGCCAAAGGATGTGGGCATCCTTTGGCGTCTTATCCTTGTTTACTATGGTAATCCTTTCATTAACCGCCTACGATCATAGCTATTATAAATGGAATAGTTCGAGGTGTTTATGCGCTGGCAAGGGCGTCGTGAAAGTGACAACGTAGAAGACAGACGCAGCAGTGGTGGCGGTGGTCCGTCTATGGGCGGGCCAGGTTTACGGTTACCCAGCGGCAAGGGCGGCATTATTCTGCTGGTCGTCGTGCTGGTGGCGGGCTACTACGGTGTCGACCTGACCGGTTTGATGACCGGTGAAACCGGGCAACAGCAGCAGTATTCTCAGCGCTCCATCAGCCCGAATGAAGATGAAGCGGCGAAATTTACTTCCGTTATTCTCGCGACGACCGAAGATACCTGGGGTCAGCAGTTCGAGAAAATGGGGCGGACTTATCAGCCGCCAAAACTGGTGATGTACCGGGGCGCAACCCGCACCGGCTGCGGCACCGGGCAGTCCGTTATGGGGCCGTTCTACTGCCCGGCGGACAGCACCGTCTATATCGATCTCTCCTTCTATGACGACATGAAAAGCAAGCTGGGCGCCGACGGCGATTTTGCCCAGGGCTACGTGATCGCGCATGAAGTCGGCCACCATGTGCAGAAGCTCCTCGGCATTGAGCCTAAAGTGCGTCAGATGCAGCAGAATGCGTCTCAGGCGGAGGTGAATCGTCTTTCCGTACGCATGGAGCTTCAGGCCGACTGCTTCGCTGGCGTCTGGGGACATAGCATGCAGCAGCAGGGCGTGCTGGAAACAGGCGATCTGGAAGAGGCCCTGAATGCCGCACAGGCGATTGGTGACGATCGCTTGCAGCAGCAGAGCCAGGGGCGCGTTGTGCCGGACAGCTTTACCCATGGCACCTCAGAGCAGCGCTACAGCTGGTTTAAGCGTGGCTTCGACAGCGGCAACCCGTCGCAGTGTAATACCTTCGGCAAAGCTATGTGATGTTGGGGTTTGAACAGCTGGTTAACCAGCTTCAGCGTACCGGGCAACGCCGGCTGGTGGTGCTCAGCGGCGATGAAGCGTGGACGTTGAGCCAGGTGACCCATCTGCGCGATACGTTACCAGGAGACTGGCTGTGGCTGGAGGAAAACCCCTCTAAGGCCATCAGCGGCCTGCTGGGACGTGAATACCTGCATGCCGTTTTTGACGCGCGTCGCGGATTTGACGTCTCGGCCTTCGCCGCCCTCAGCGGGACCCTGCGCGCCGGAAGCCTTCTGGTGCTGCTGGTGCCGCCGTTCTCCGTCTGGGCTGACAGGCCCGACAGGGATTCTCTGCGCTGGAGCGACAGCGCAGAGCCGATCGCCACCCCGCACTTTGTTCACCACTTTTGCCGGATGCTTGCCGCCGATTCAGATGCCATCGTCTGGCATCAACATCGTCCTCTGTGCCTTCCCGTTGCGCCAGATTTACCCGCCTGGCAGCCCGCCAGCGGTGAACCGCAGCGCGAGCAGGCTGAAATCCTCGACGCTCTTCTGACCATGCCTGCGGGCGTGGCCGCCGTGACGGCGCCGCGCGGACGCGGAAAGTCCGCCCTGGCGGGCATGTTGCTGAGCGGCATTCAGGGGAGTGCAGTAGTGACGGCACCGGCAAAAGGGGCGACGGATGTCATCGCGCGTTTCGCCGGGGAACATTTTCACTTTATGGCCCCGGATGCGCTGCTGGCCTCCACCACAGAAGCTGACTGGCTGATTGTCGATGAGGCAGCCGCTATCCCTGGCCCGCTGCTGGAGAAGCTGGTGTCGCGCTTTCCCCGCGTGTTGCTGACCACCACGGTGCAGGGTTATGAAGGCACGGGCAGGGGATTCCTGCTGAAGTTCTGCGCCCGGTTCAGCGGGCTGCGGCGTTATACCTTATCCACGCCAGTTCGCTGGGCTGCCGGATGCCCCCTTGAGCGGATAGTGGCGAACGCGCTGCTGTTCGACGATGCGCTTATCGATCGCAAACCGGCAGGGGAGGTACGTTTAACGTCGCTGGAGCCCGGGATATGGGAGAACGATCCGGCGCGCGGGGCAGGCGTGTATGAACTGCTGTGTGCCGCGCACTACCGAACGTCCCCCCTCGATTTACGCCGGATGATGGACGCCCCCGGCCAGCACTTTGCTGTTGCTCAGGCGGGCGCGGAGATCGCGGGCGCGCTCTGGCTGGTGGAGGAGGGGGGATTACCCCCTGAACTTAGCCGCGCAGTATGGGCGGGGTTTCGTCGGCCGCGTGGAAATCTGGTGGCGCAGTCGCTGGCGGCGCACGGCGGTTCGCCGCTCGCGGCGACGCTGAAAGGCCGACGCGTCAGCCGCATTGCGGTTCATCCCCATCGCCAGCGGGAAGGCATCGGCCAGCGGCTGATCCGCAGTGCCAGCGGAGAAGATTATCTCTCGGTCAGCTTCGGCTATACCGACGAGCTGTGGCGTTTCTGGCGGCAGTGCGGGTTTGTGCTGGTGCGGATGGGCAGCCACCGGGAAGCCAGCAGCGGGTGCTATACGGCGATGGCGTTGCTGCCGCTGAGCGAGGCGGGGCATCAGCTCTGCGAACAGGCGCATCAGCGTTTATGTCGTGATATGCGCGTCCTGTCGGCCTGGAATGGCGAAAAGATCCCGGTGACGGATGCATGGGAAGCTACCCTTAATAGTGATGACTGGCTGGAGCTGGCGGGGTTTGCCTTTGCTCACCGGGCGTTTTCAACCTCGGTTGCGGCGCTAACGCGATTGGTGTTAGCCGTGGACATCCCACTCCCGGCGCTGCGCGGGAAAATGGAAGGGAATACGCACGATTTCGGGCGCAAAGCGTTGCTGGCGAAGCTACGCGAGGAAACCGCACGCGCGCTTGAAAGGCTTGATTACTCCCGTAGCCAGCAGCTGAAAGCCGACATTTTGCAATGGCAATTTTTTCAATGACTTCTTCAGTAAAGTGGCATGGTCATTACCCCGCAGAGGCGTAAAATCCTGCTTATCAATTAAGGAGATCGCCATGAAACATGACCATTTTGTTGTGCAAAGCCCGGATACGCCTGCTAAACAGCTCCTGCTTCTGTTTCATGGCGTGGGCGACAATGCCGTCAATATGGGACAGATTGGCAGCTGGTTTGCACCCGTTTTCCCACACGCGCTGATCGTCAGCATCGGCGGCGTGGAGCCGTGCGGTCCGGACGGTCGGCAGTGGTTTTCCGTCGAGGGCGTGACGGAGGAGAATCGTCAGGCGCGTATTGATGCCGTTATGCCAGCCTTTATCGATACCGTGCGTTACTGGCAGCAGCAGAGCGGCGTAGGCGCCGACGCAACGGCGCTGATTGGCTTCTCTCAGGGTTCAATCATGTCGCTGGAAAGCGTAAAAGCGCAGCCCGGACTGGTGTCCCGCGTGATTGCCTTTAACGGACGTTTTGCGACGTTACCGCAAAGCGCGACCACGCAGACCACGATCCATCTCATTCATGGGGGTGAAGACCGGGTAATTGAGCTTTCGCATGCAGTAGCCGCCCAGGAGACGCTGATGCGCGAGGGCGGAGATGTGACGCTGGATATCGTAGACGATCTGGGGCATGCCATTGACGATCGCAGCATGCAGTTCGCGCTCGATCATCTGCGTTATACCGTACCGAAGCACTACTTTGATGAAGCGCTCAGCGGCGCTAAGCCGAATGATGATGATATCGTCGAGTTTATTTAAACATTTCCCCTCACCCTAACCCTCTCCCCAAAGGGAGAGGGAACAAAACCCCACTCGTCCCTCTGGGGAGAGGGGCCGGGGGTGAGGGGTGTGTACAATTACTTCTTCTGGTCCTTCTTCGGCCAGTCGTCTTCATCGTCCCACTTGTCGTTAAAATCACGGTGCGGCGGAAGATCCGGTTTGTTGGCAAGGAACTTTTTGTGGTCAACGCGCTTGAGATCTTTAATCACGTTAAGCAGCACGCCTACCAGAAATACCAACACCAGAATCCACCAGTACTTTGAAAGCCAGTCCATTCGCTAATCCTCTTTAAGCACCCGTCAGGCGACGAGTTGCTCCATAATACGTTGATACATGCGGGCCAGCAGTTGTAAATCGGCAGCGTTCACGCATTCATTGATTTTGTGAATCGTCGCGTTAACCGGACCCAGTTCGACAACCTGTGCGCCCATGCGGGCGATAAAGCGTCCGTCAGACGTGCCGCCCGTTGTCAGCAGTTGTGGCTTAATTTCATTATAGTGCGCAATGGCGTTCACTACCGCATCCACCAGTTTACCGCGCTGCGTCAGGAACGGCTGGCCAGACAGCCACCAGTCGAGGGTATAGCGCAGCTGATATTTCTCGAGCAGCGCAATCACTCGCGCTTTGATCATCTCGTCAGTCAGTTCGGTGCTGAAGCGGAAGTTAAACTGGACGAAGAGATCGCCGGGAATGACGTTGTTGCTGCCGGTGCCAGCCTTGATGTTGGCTATCTGCATGCTGGTTGGCGGGAAAAATTCATTGCCTTTATCCCATTCAATGCTCACAAGTTCGTTCAGCATCGGCGCGGCGCGGTGTACCGGGTTATCCGCCAGGTGCGGATAGGCAACGTGGCCCTGCACGCCATGAATAGTCAAATTGCAGGTCAGGGATCCACGGCGGCCATTTTTCACAACATCGCCCACCACTTCGGTGCTGGACGGTTCGCCCACCAGACAGTAGTCCAGACGTTCATTGCGCGCCATCAGCGCCTCAACGACCTTCACGGTGCCGTTGTGGGCGCTGGCTTCTTCATCGGAGGTAATCAAAAACGCAAGACGGTTTTTATGGTTCGGATGCTGGGCGACGAAACGCTCTGCCGCCACGACCATCGCAGCCAGGGAACCTTTCATGTCCGCAGCGCCGCGTCCGAAAAGCATGCCGTCTCGAATGGTCGGCTCAAAAGGCGGGTTGATCCAGCGGTCTGCGTCGCCCGCGGGAACTACGTCAGTATGTCCGGCAAACGCCAGCGTCTCCCCCTGACCGCGCCATGCCCAGAAGTTCTGCGTATCGCCAAAATCCATGTGCTCCACGGTAAAACCGATGGCACGCAGGCGCTCAATCATTAATGCCTGACAACCTGCGTCGTCCGGGCTAAGGGAAGGACGGCGAATAAGCTGCTGAGTCAGCTCAATGACCGGGCATGACATAGACTACACCTCAACGAATAAATCTGAATAAAGGGTTTCACTGAAACCCAGCAGCATAGGCTGACCTGGCTTGCAGAGCAATGGGCGTTTGATGATTGCCGGCATTTCAAGCATCAGTTTGGCTGCGCTGTCGGCGTCGTTGATCGTGGCCCGTAGAGATTCATCCAGTTTTCGCCAGGTGGTCCCGCGGGTATTCAGCAGCGCTTCCCATCCCAGTTCGTTGATGGCGGAATGGAGAAACGCGGGGTCAAGCCCGTCGGCACGGTAATCGTGGAAGCGATAGTCGATGTTGTGTGCTTCCAGCCAGCGGCGGGCTTTTTTAATCGTGTCGCAATTTTTAATGCCGTACATCACAACCATAGTGAATCCTTTTGTTCTTTTGTGGATTAAATGTTCAATATTTTCGAAGATATATCCTGAAGTGGAATATAACACATTCGGAATTTTTCGGGATTTACAATTCTCCATAATTCAACGAACAGCTGTAAGCTGAATAGTCTTTCATCTTTTAAGCATAGTTGTCCACCCTGTTTAAATTGCCAATAAACTCAGGGGGAAATTAAAAATGCTGTCATTTTTCCGACTATTTCAAAATATTGCTGTAGGTCACATAAAATTTACCCGGCAACGCTCATAGTGATCCTAAACCTACCAGTACAGCGGGGCTCAATCACAGCAATCGGTTAAAGTGGCTTCACAATGATGATACGTTTTCGTAGAATGCGCATAATAATAAGAGAGGTTGTTATGATTGAACGTGAACTGGGGAACTGGAAAGATTTTATCGAAGGCATGCTTCGTAAATGAATTTCCGGTAAGAAATGCAAGAGCACTTAATTAACTAAAATAACCATAGTGTGAAAGAATCACACAATAAAAAGGCGGCCTGTAAAGCCGCCTTTTTTATTTCAACGGGTTATTCCGGCTTATCCTTCAGCGGGAAACGACGACGTATCAGCACAAAGAACAGCGGTACGAAATAGATAGCCAGTATCGTCGCGGATATCATTCCCCCCATAACGCCCGTACCCACTGCGTGCTGGCTGCTGGAGCCTGCGCCGGAGCTGGTGGCCATCGGCAGGACGCCAAACACAAAAGCCAGAGAGGTCATCAGGATCGGACGCAGGCGCTGACGACAGGCGTGCAGCGTGGCGGCCATCAGTTCGTGACCTTTGGCATTCATCTCATTGGCAAATTCGACGATCAGAATGGCGTTTTTTGCCGACAATCCGATCACGGTGAGGAGTCCGACCTGGAAATAGACATCATTTTCTAGGCCGCGCATCCAGGTTGCCAGCAGCGCGCCGATGACCCCGAGAGGCACCACCAGCATCACCGAGAACGGCACTGACCAGCTTTCATACAGCGCCGCCAGGCAAAGGAATACCACCAGCAGCGAAAGAGCATACAGGGCAGGCGCCTGAGCGCCGGAAAGCCGTTCCTGGTAGGACATCGCCGTCCACTCCAGGCCAAAGCCGGTCGGTAACTGCTGAACCAGTTTTTCCATAATGTCCATTGCGGTACCGGTACTGACGCCCGGCGCGGCTTCACCGACAATCTCCAGCGCCGAATAGCCGTTGTAACGCTCCAGACGCGGCGAACCGGTCTCCCAGCGTGACGTCGCAAACGCCGAGAACGGCACCATGCCGCCGGTGTTATTGCGCACATACCAGCGGTTGATATCGTCCGGCAGCATGCGGTATTTGGCGGCAGACTGAACGTAGACCTTCTTCACGCGGCCGCGATCCATAAAGTCATTTACGTAGCTTGAGCCCCATGCCGTTTGCAGGGTGTCGTTAATGTCGTCGATGGAGACGCCCAGCGCCTGCGCTTTACGCTGGTCAATATCCACCTGTAGCTGAGGGCTGTCATCCAGACCGTTATGACGAACGCGGGTAAGCTGCGGATCTTTCCCGGCCAGCTCGAGCAGTTTATCGCGAGCAGCCATCAACGCGTCATGCCCGGCACCCGCGTGATCCTGAAGCTCCATATCAAACCCGGCTGAGCTGCCCAGGCCGCTGATGGCGGGCGGGCTGCTGGCGAAAACGCGCGCTTCCTTGATTTTGTTGAACGCTTTGGTTGCACGCTCAATGATGGCAAAGGAGGAGCCGGTATCGCTGTCGCGCTGGTCCCAGTCTTTCAGGCGCACAAACATACGCGCCACGTTCTGCCCGTTACCGCCGGGGCCAGAGCCGACGGTGGAGAAGACGGAGACCACGTTATCTTTCTCCTGAGTATGGAAGTAGTTCTCAACCTTCTGCACCACTTTCAGGGTCTGCTGCTGGGTCGAGCCGCTCGGTAACTGTACGGAGGTAATAAACATGCCGCGATCTTCCAGCGGCAGGAACGAGGTTGGCAGCCGCAGGAACAGGAACACCATGCCGCCGAGCAGCAGGACATAAACCACCATCCAGCGCACGCTGCGGTGCAGTACTTTACCCACGCCCGCTTCATAGCGCGCCGCATTGCGGTTAAACATGCGGTTAAACCAGCCGAAGAAGCCTTTTTGACCGTGGTGTTCGCCCTTATGCAGCGGTTTGAGCAGCGTCGCGCACAGGGCAGGGGTAAGGATCATTGCCACGAGTACGGAGAGCACCATTGCAGAGACGATGGTGATCGAGAACTGGCGATAAATCGCGCCCGTGGTGCCGCCAAAAAATGCCATCGGGATAAATACCGCCGACAGCACCATGGCGATACCGACCAGCGCGCCCTGAATTTGTCCCATCGATTTGCGCGTGGCCTCGCGGGGCGAAAGCCCTTCCTCGCTCATAATGCGCTCGACGTTTTCCACCACCACGATGGCATCATCCACCAGCAGGCCGATGGCCAGCACCATGGCGAACATGGTCAGGGTGTTGATGCTGTAACCGAAGGCATACAGCACCGCAAAGGTTCCCAGCAGCACCACCGGCACCGCAATGGTGGGGATCAGCGTGGCGCGGAAGTTTTGCAGGAACAGGTACATCACGAGGAACACCAGCGCGATAGCTTCGAGCAGGGTTTTCACCAAATCTTCGATGGAGGCTTTTACGAATGAGGTGGTTTCGTAGGCGACTTTGTACTCCAGTCCGTGCGGGAAGTAATGCGACAGCTCATCCAGACGCTCTAACACCCGCTGCGCGGTCGCCATTTCGTTGGCGCCGGAGGCCAGTTTTACCCCCAGTCCGGACGCGGCATTGCCGTTAAAGCGACTCAGGTAGTCATATTTTTCCGCCCCCATTTCCACGGTGGCGACATCCCCCAGACGCACTTCCGAACCGTCCTGATTCACGCGCAGAGTAATATTGCGGAACTGGTCAGGTGTCTGGAGCAGCGACTGGGAGTTGATGGTGGCGTTAAGCGCCTGGTTGTCCACGGACGGCGTACCGCCGAGCTGCCCCACGGCAATCTGGGCGTTCTGCGATTCGATAGCGTCGGTGACATCTTTAGCGGTCATCTGCACGCTGTTCAGCTTGTTGGGATCCAGCCAGATACGCATGGAGTACTGCGAGCCGTAGGCGTCGATATCACCCACGCCGTTGATACGGCTGAGCGGGTCCTGAATATTACTGGCGACGTAGTCCGCGATGTCCTGCTTATCCATCGAGCCATCGGTTGAAACAAACGCGATGGTCAAAATATTGGTGTCACCGGTTTTACGCACGGTCACCCCCTGGTTCTGCACCGCCTGAGGCAGTTTACGCAGGGCCGATTGCAGCTGGTTTTGCACCTGCTGCACCGCTTCATCCGGATCCGTGCCCGCCGTAAAGCTCAGGGTTACCGTCGCCTGGCCCGTGGCACTGCTCTGCGAGGACATGTACATCAGGTTATCAAGACCCGTCATGTTCTGCTCGATAACCTGCGTGACGGTATTTTCCAGCGTCTGTGCCGAGGCGCCAGGATAGTTCGCCGTGATACGCACGTTGGGGGGCGCGAGGTCGGGGTATTGCTCAACAGGAAGGGAAGTAATCGCCAGGACACCCGTCAGACACAACAGGATTGCAAGCACCCAGGCAAAAATGGGGCGATCGATGAAAAAATTCGCCATTAAAGTGTGACCTCGTTTTGCTGCACGTCATTATTGTTTATTGCCCGCCTAACTTTAGCGGTAAGGCCCAGGTCAAACGTGGAGAAATAAAGGAGATAATGTAAATTATCATGCGCTTTTTTCAGCGCGCCTTCTTTCCCACTATTTTTCAGCCTGCGCCGCAGGCGTCCGGAACGTTACGCTGACCTGTGTCCCACCCTGTGGCGGCTGAGAAAAGTGTAATGTCCCGCCGAGCCGTCCCGCGCGTTCGCGCATGATATTCAGCCCGTAATGCCCCGGCGGTTCACTGGCGTCGCCGATACCAATACCGTTGTCGCGGATCGTGACCGTGTGAGTGCCGTCCGCGGTGGTGACGCAGCTGACCACAATCTCGCTGGCGTCGGCATGTTTAATCGCATTCAGCACTGCCTCACGCACAATCTGTAACAGGTGCACCTGTTTTTGCGCGTCCAGCGCCAGCGATGAGAGACGGCAGTCGAGCACCAGCTTCGCGCTGGTCTGGCTTTGCAACCCGTCAAGAGACTCCTGTAGCGCGGCAGGAAGATTGGCGTGATTGAGCGTCAGGCGGAAGGTGGTGAGCAGCTCGCGTAGCTGATGCCAGGCGTTATTCAGCTCGCGGGAGAAGTCCGTAATGATGGTCTGCGCCGGGGCATTGTCGCCCGGCACGGCATGCTTCAGCAGCGTAAGCTGAATACGCAAATAGGAGAGCACCTGCGCCAGCGAATCATGCAACTCGCGCGCGATGGTGGCGCGCTCTTCCATCAGCAGCAACTGCTGATAATGTTTCTGCGCCTGATTGAAATAGAGCCCCCGGCCCAGCATCGTCGCCACGCTTTCCATGAGCGGCAGCGGAACATCCCCGGTCGCGCTTTGCCAGCGCAGTTCGCCGTACAGGGTGTCCTGCATTAATACCGGTAAATTGTGCATTTTCTCGCCTGGGGTCTCCTGTCCTTCGTAAAGCTGCCAGTCGTCACTGGTGCGCAATTGCAGGTAATTCATCTGCGTATAGTCATGCACAATCTGCAAAATATGCCGGAAGCAGTGGCTGTCTATCTGCCCGGTATTCAACGCCTGTGAGCATTTGAACAGCATTTCGAGCTGCTGATGCGCTTCATTCAGGTGGCGGGTTTTTTCAGCAACGGAGTGCTCCAGGGAACGGTACAGGGTGTGTAATTCCGCCGACATATGGTTGAAGGCGCGGGAAAGCTGGCCCAGCTCGTTGGGAAGCATAATATCCGGTGCGGGGGTATCGAACTGCCCCTGTTCGATACGTTCGCTCGCCGCCACCAGATTATTCAGCGGCAGCACAACCTGACGGCGGATGCGCCGCAGGGTCACCACCGCCAGCAGCAGGATGCCCAGGCCGCCCGTCAGCGACATGAAAATCACCAGCTGAATTTTATGTTCGGTGTAGTGCTGTAGCGCCAGCACAAAGGCATCTATCCGGCCCACAAAATCCTCAATGTGGCTCTGATACCACCCGGTATCGCCGCTGGCGATTCGCGTGTCCATCTCCTGCCAGCCAAGGTGCAACTGCTGGTAACGCTGTTTGACGTCCTCTGGCACATACCAGCGGTTTAGCTTCTGCAACGCAGGCGCGCTCAGCGTTTTCTGCCAGACCGCGCGGTGCCCTGCCAGCGACGGGCTGGCGCGCTGCAACTCGTAGCCCAGGCGGTAGCTCTGCATACGCAGCGAACCGGCAATGTTAATCGCCTCGGCGTCGCGCTGGCTGCTGGCGAGTGTAACCAGCGCAATGGCGCTGATCAGAACGGACAAGACAATCATCGAAAAGAAAGCCCGAGCCAGGCTTCCCGATACGGGGCGTTTAACGGTCACTCATCGGCTTCCTGAATTAAATTGATCTGCCACAGGTTCACTGGAAATAGTTCGCCTTCCAGGGCATTTGAACATTGCGTCGCCATGCCGCTGTGGGTAAATACGATAACAATAGAAAGAATAAGGTTATTGAACCAAAAACAGGTGTTGTTATGAATCGTTTTATTATGCCCAACGCTCAACAGTGTATCGGTTGTCGCGCCTGCGAAGTTGCCTGTGTGATGGCGCACAACGGGGAGCAGCACGCGCTGAGCGAGCGCCATTTTCATCCACGCATTACGGTCCTTACCTCAGGCTTGCGAAAAAGCCCCGTGACCTGCCACCACTGTGAAAACGCGCCCTGCGCGCAAAGCTGCCCGAACGGAGCCATCACGCAACACAGCGACAGCGTACAGGTCAATCAACAAAAATGCATTGGCTGTAAAGCCTGCGTGGTGGCCTGTCCGTTTGGCACGATGGACATGCTGATCGCCCCGCTGGAAAACGACAGCGTAAAGGCCTCGGCGCACAAATGCGACCTCTGCCTGGAAAGGCCGCAAGGCCCGGCCTGCATTGAAAACTGCCCGGCGGAGGTGCTTACGCTCGCCACCCCAGCCGTGCTGGATAAGTTGGTTAAGCAGCGCCGACAGCGCAGCGCAAGGCTGGACGCGCTGCCGTGGCACAGCGAGGCGGTTCAGTCAGTCCCTCCGCAAACCAAACGGCAACAGATGCAAAACACCCCGGCGCGCGGTGAGCCGGAAAAGCTCAGCCCCGACGCGCGCGCAGGTCATTTTAACGAGATCTACCTGCCGTTTCGCCCGGAACAGGCGCAGCGCGAGGCATCCCGGTGCCTGAAATGTGGCGAGCACAGCATTTGCGAGTGGACCTGCCCGCTGCATAACCATATTCCACAGTGGATTGAGCGGATCAGGGCGGGGGATATCATCGGTGCGGCTGAGCTTTCTCACCAGACTAACTGTTTACCGGAAATTACCGGCCGCGTCTGTCCACAGGATCGATTATGTGAAGGCGCCTGCACCCTGCGGGATGCGTCAGGGGCGGTAACCATCGGGAATATCGAACGGTATATCTCGGATCGGGCGCTGGCGATGGGCTGGACGCCGGACGTCAGCCACGTTAAACCGGTCGGTAAGCGCGTCGCCATCATCGGTGCCGGTCCGGCAGGGCTGGCCTGCGCCGACGTACTGGTGCGCAGCGGCGTCGGTGTGACGGTCTACGATCGCCATCCGGAAATCGGCGGATTGCTGACCTTTGGTATTCCGGCCTTCAAGCTGGATAAATCCCTGTTAGCGCGGCGCAGAGAGATATTCAGCGCGATGGGCATCCGCTTCGAGCTGAACTGCGAGGTGGGAAAAGACGTATCGATGGCCCAACTGCAAAACGACTACGATGCCCTGTTCATCGGCGTAGGGACCTATCGTTCCATGAAAGCGGGTATCCCTCACGAAGACGCGCCGGGCGTGTACGACGCGCTGCCGTTTTTAGTGGCGAACACGCGGAACGTGATGGGCCTTGACCCTGCCGCAGACGAGCCGTTTATCGACACGCAGGGGTTAAACGTGGTGGTGCTGGGCGGGGGCGATACGGCGATGGACTGCGTGCGCACCGCGCTGCGACATGGCGCGGCGAAAGTCACCTGCGCCTATCGGCGGGACGAGGCCAACATGCCGGGCTCAAAGAAAGAGGTTAAAAACGCGAAAGAAGAGGGCGCGGCCTTTGAATTTAATGTCCAGCCGGTTGAGCTCACGCTGGATACCGACGGAAAGGTCAACGGTATCCGGATGCTGCGCACCCGTCTGGGCGAGCCGGATGCGCAGGGGCGGCGGCGTCCTGTCCCGGTGGCGGGCAGTGAGTTTGTCATGCCAGCGGATGCGGTGATCATGGCGTTTGGGTTTAATCCGCACGCCATGCCGTGGCTTCAGGCGCAGGGCGTCGACACCGACGACTGGGGGCGCATCAGGGCCTCCGTGGAGAGCCGTTATCGCTACCAGACCTCGAATCCGCAGATTTTTGCTGGCGGTGATGCGGTACGCGGTGCGGATCTGGTGGTCACCGCGATGGCGGAAGGGCGCCATGCCGCGCAGGGGATCATGGACTGGCTTGGCGTGCCGCCGCGCAACATGCATTAACGCAGACGGGCGACAAAGCGGGCTTCACGGCGTAGTATAAACAGACTCATTTTGCCGTGGAGCCCGTATGTCCCCGAACATTAGCGTTATTAAAGACAAAATCCTTTCTGAAAATTACTTTGTCCTGCGTAACATCACTTACGATCTCACCCGTAAGAACGGGGACGTCATTCGCCATAAACGCGAAGTCTACGACCGGGGCAATGGTGCAACCATTCTGCTGTATAACCGTGAAAAGCAAAGCGTAGTGCTGATCCGCCAGTTTCGCATCGCGACATGGGTCAATGGCAACGCGGACGGACGTCTGATTGAAACCTGTGCAGGTCTGCTGGACGACGATGAGCCGGAAGTGTGTATCCGCAAAGAAGCCATTGAAGAGACGGGTTTTGAGGTGGGGACGGTGCAGAAAGTCTTTGAGCTGTTTATGTCCCCTGGCGGGGTCACCGAGCTGATCCACTTCTTCATTGCGGAATATACCGATGCCCAGCGCACGCACCGGGGCGGTGGCGTGGACGATGAAGACATTGAAGTGCTGGAAATGCCTTTCGCTAAGGCTGTCGACATGGTGAAACGCGGCGAGATCCGCGACGGTAAAGCGGTGATCCTGTTGCAATATCTGCAAACCAGCGGGCTGATGAATGCCGCGGCGGAAGCGCGATAAGTTGTATTTCAGATAAATCTATCCGATAAATCCGATTGAGCCAGCCCGCCCAGGGCACGAAGATACGCCCCAGATTGACCTATTCGTTTCCGGGGCTGTGCCGTTCATGCGCTACTGCGTTTTTCTTCTCTTCTTCATTTGCGTGCTTCCCGCGCCTCGCGTGTGGGCTGCACCTGCGCAGCAGTCTTTTTCAGACTGGCAGGTGACCTGCAATAACCAGAACTTCTGCGTAGCGCGCAACACTGGCGAGCATCGCGGTCTGGTCATGTCGCTGAGCCGCAGTGCGGGGGCAAAAACGGACGCCAGCCTGCGCATTGATCTCGGTGGGCTTTCGGCGCCTCCGGTGAAAGAGCCTGACATCGCCCCGCGGCTGCTGCTCGACAATGTGCCGCTTAAACTCACGTCGCAACACTGGCAGTTAACCCCCTGGCATCTTAAAACAGACGATACGGGCACCATCACCACGTTTCTGAAAACCATTCAGGAAGGTCAGGCGCTGACTCTGCGCGGGGGGAAGCAGACAATCTCTCTGGCCGGGCTGAAAGCGGCGCTGCTGTTTATCGATGCCCAGCAAAAGCGCGTCGGAAGTGAAACGGCATGGATTAAAAAAGGGGATAGTCCACCGCTGAGCGTGCCGCCTGCGCCGGCATTAAAAAAGGTGGCGGTGGTGAACCCCACGCCAACGCCGCTGACGCATAACGAATTGAACGATCTGCTGGATTACGGTAACTGGCGCATGAACCACAGCCAGTGCTCTCTCGATCCGAACCGGCGTGAGGTGCGCGTGACCGCGCTGACCGATGACAAAGCGCTGATGATCATCAGCTGTGAGGCGGGGGCGTACAACACCGTCGACCTGGCGTGGCTGGTGTCGCGTAAAAAACCGTTTGCGGCCAGGAGCGTGAGATTGCGTCTGCCGTTTACCCCTTCCAGCCAGAGTAGCGACATGGAGCTGATGAATGCCAGCTTCGATGAAAAAACGCGCGAGCTGACCACGCTGGCGCTGGGACGCGGGATTGGCGACTGTGGGATCCAGACCCGCTGGCGTTTTAACGGCCAGCGCTTCCGTCTGGTACGCTACGCGGAAGAGCCAAGCTGTGATAACTGGAATGGGCCAGATGCCTGGCCCACGCTGTGGATCACAAGGTAGGGTTTTGCCGATTTGTAGGCCGGGTCAGGCGCAGCCGCCACCCGGCAACGCAGATCGCACTACAGCACGCTCAGCGCCTTCTCCACTACGTTCTCAACGGTAAAGCCGAAGTACGGGAACAGCTTATCGGCCGGGGCGGATTCACCGTAACCCTTCATGCCGACAATCGCCCCTTTCAGACCCACATATTTGTACCAGTAGTCGGCAATGCCAGCTTCAACCGCCACGCGCGCCGCGACGTTTGAAGGCAGCACCGATTCGCGGTACGCCTCATCCTGGGCATCAAAGATATCCGTTGAAGGCAGGGAAACCACGCGCACCGCGTGACCCTCGGCGGTTAGTTTCTCCGCCGCTTTTACCGTGATTTCCACCTCTGAACCGGTGGCAATCAGGATCACGTCTGGCTTGCCGCCGCTGTCTTTCAGGATGTACCCGCCGCGGGCGATATTTTTCACCTGCTCCGGCGTGCGCTCGATCTGCGCCAGGTTCTGGCGCGACAGGATCAGCGCCGTGGGTCCGTTATGACGCTCTACGGCCAGCTTCCAGCCCACTGCCGCTTCAACCTGATCGCACGGACGCCAGGTACTGAAGTTTGGCGTCAGGCGCAGGCTCGCCAGCTGCTCTACCGCCTGGTGCGTCGGCCCATCTTCACCCAGTCCGATGGAGTCGTGGGTGTACACCATGATTTGCCGCGCCTTCATCAGAGCCGCCATACGCGCCGCGTTACGGGCATATTCGACGAACATCAGGAAGGTAGCGGTGTACGGCACGAAGCCGCCATGGTGGGCGATGCCGTTGGCAATGGCGGTCATCCCGAACTCGCGCACGCCGTAGTGGATGTAGTTCCCGGCAATGTCCTCCTTCAGAGATTTAGAGCCGGACCAGATGGTAAGGTTACTTGGCGCCAGATCCGCCGATCCGCCCAGCAGTTCGGGCAGGATTGGGCCAATTCCGTTCAGGGTGTTTTGTGATGCCTTACGGGTGGCAATTTTCGCCGGATTGGATTGCAGGTTTTCAATCAGCGCCTGGGTTTTCTCTTCCCAGTCTTCCGGCAGGCCGCCGCTCATGCGGCGGGTAAACTCAGCCGCCAGATCCGGATACGCTTTTTTGTAAGCGGCAAACTTCTCGTTCCAGGCCTGCTGCGCTTTTTCACCTGTTTCGCGAGCATCCCAGGCCTTGTAGATCTCTTTTGGGATCTCAAAGGCCGGGTGTTTCCAGCCCAGTTTCTGGCGGGTCAGCGCCACTTCCTCTTCACCCAGCGCCGCGCCGTGCGCCTCTTCTTTGCCCGCTTTGTTCGGCGAGCCGAAGCCGATGGTGGTGCGGCAGATGATCAGGGACGGTTTGTCCTTCACGCTCTGCGCTTCCTGAATCGCTTTTTTCACCGCCTCAGGATCGTGACCGTCGATCTCGTGCACCACGTGCCAGTGATAGGCTTCAAAGCGTTTCGCCGTGTCGTCGGTAAACCAGCCCTCGGTTTCCCCGTCAATGGAGATACCGTTGTGATCGTAGAAGCCAATCAGCTTGCCCAGGCCCAGGGTGCCCGCCAGCGAGCAGACCTCGTGGGAGATCCCCTCCATCAGGCAGCCATCACCCATAAAGACATAGGTGTAGTGATCGACAATCTCGTGGTCGGGCTGGTTGAACTGCGCGGCCAGCGTACGCTCTGCAATCGCCAGGCCGACGGCATTCGCCAGCCCCTGGCCCAGCGGGCCGGTAGTGGTTTCAACGCCCGGCGTATAGCCGATCTCCGGGTGGCCCGGCGTTTTGGAGTGCAGCTGGCGGAAGTTTTTTAACTCCTCAAGCGGCAGATCGTAGCCGGAGAGGTGCAGCAGGCTGTAGAGCAGCATCGATGCGTGACCGTTGGAGAGAATAAAACGGTCGCGATCGTACCAGGTCGGATCGGTCGGGTTGTGCTTGAGGAAGTCGTTCCACAGCACTTCGGCAATATCAGCCATACCCATGGGGGCGCCAGGGTGGCCGGAATTGGCTTTTTGTACGGCATCCATGCTGAGGGCGCGAATGGCGTTGGCGAGCTCTTTACGGGACATAGTTCACTCCGTGGCAAGGTTAAAGTTTGGCAGCGAGAAGATCTTCGAGTTTGCGCTGGTCGACGGCGAACTGACGGATGCCGTCCGCCAGTTTTTCCACGGCCATTGGGTCCTGATTGTGCTCCCAGCGGAATTCCGCTTCGGTCATGGGTTTTGGTTTTGGCAGAACGGTGGAGGTCGGCACAAGCTTGCGGATCACCGTCTCTTCACTCTCCTGAAGCTTTTTCAGCAGGTCAGGGGAGATGGTCAGCCGGTCGCAGCCCGCGAGCGCCAGGATCTGCTCGGTGCGGCGGAAGCTGGCTCCCATCACGATGGTTTCGTAGCGGTGCTGCTTGTAATAATCGTAGATATTACGCACCGATTTCACGCCGGGATCTTCGTCCACCACATACGGATCCATTGGCTGTTTCGCCTGATACCAGTCGTAGATACGTCCGACAAACGGTGAAATCAGGTACACGCCCGCTTCGGCGCAGGCACGCGCCTGGGCGAAGGAGAACAGCAGCGTCAGGTTGCAGTGGATCCCCTCTTTCTCCAGCACTTCCGCCGCGCGGATGCCTTCCCAGGTAGAGGCAAGCTTGATCAGGATGCGTGATTTATCGATCCCCTGCTCCTGGTAGAGTTCCACCAGGCGGCGAGCCTTGTTGATGCTCTTTTCCTGGTCAAACGAGAGGCGGGCGTCCACTTCGGTGGAGACGCGTCCCGGTATGCTTTTAAGAATTTCCGCACCGATATTGACCGCCAGCTTGTCGCTGGCCTCGGCGACCTGCTGCTCCTGCGTTTTCCCGCGCTGTTTGCCATAGGCAAGGGCGTCATCAATCAGATGACTAAAGTGCGCAAGACCGGCCGCCTTGAGCAGCAGCGAGGGGTTGGTGGTCGCGTCTTCCGGCTGGTAGTGACGAATCGACTCGATGTCGCCGCTGTCTGCAACCACGGTGGTAAATTGTTTGATGCCGTCTAGCTGGTTCATAATTACTCCTTGGAAATAAAAGAGTTAGTCGAGTGCGTCAGGTCACACTTCTGAGAAAATCATGATGGACTTAACAAAAAAGCATAGCAGACGGGGGAGGCATTGCTGTCTGAGACGGGTAACATGGTTGTTATAAATTGATAACAATTTTTATTCTGCAATGGTGAGAGTTTGGCAGCCTTCAAAGTTTAGGAGCCTGCCTGCGGCGATACTATGCGGCACACCAGGGTGTGCATAGGAATGTCAACATCACCCTTTTTGACCGAAACGTGAAAGGAATAACAAGATGGATGATCAGTTAAAACAAAGCGCTCTCGATTTTCACGAGTTTCCTGTTCCGGGTAAAATCCAGGTATCCCCGACCAAACCGCTGGCGACCCAGCGCGATCTGGCGCTGGCCTACTCGCCAGGCGTGGCTGCTCCGTGCCTGGAAATCGAAAAAGATCCGCTGGCAGCGTACAAATACACCGCCCGTGGCAACCTGGTGGCCGTTATCTCTAACGGTACGGCGGTGCTGGGGTTAGGGAACATCGGTGCGCTGGCCGGTAAGCCGGTGATGGAAGGGAAGGGCGTTCTGTTTAAGAAATTTGCCGGTATCGACGTCTTCGATATCGAAGTGGACGAACTGGATCCGGATAAATTCATCAACGTGGTGGCGGCGCTGGAGCCGACCTTCGGCGGCATCAACCTGGAAGACATCAAAGCGCCGGAATGTTTCTATATCGAGCAGAAGCTGCGCGAGCGTATGAACATTCCCGTGTTCCATGACGACCAGCACGGCACGGCGATTATCAGTACCGCCGCCATTCTGAACGGCCTGCGCGTGGTAGAGAAAAATCTCTCCGACGTGCGCATGGTGGTCTCCGGCGCAGGCGCCGCGGCCATCGCCTGTATGAACCTGCTGGTGGCGCTGGGCATGCAGAAGCACAATATTGTGGTCTGCGACTCCAAGGGCGTGATCTACAAAGACCGCGAGCCAAACATGGCGGAAACCAAGGCGGCCTATGCGGTGGAAGACGATGGCAAGCGCACGCTAGAAGACGTCATTGAAGGTGCCGACATTTTCCTCGGCTGTTCAGGCCCGAAAGTACTGACCCAGGAGATGGTGCAGAAGATGGCGCGCGCGCCAATGATCCTGGCCCTGGCGAACCCGGAGCCGGAAATTCTGCCGCCGCTGGCGAAGGCGGTGCGTGAAGACGCGATCATCTGTACCGGACGTTCGGACTACCCGAACCAGGTGAACAACGTGCTCTGCTTCCCGTTCATCTTCCGCGGTGCGCTGGACGTCGGCGCTACGGCAATCAACGAAGAGATGAAGCTCGCCGCCGTTCATGCTATCGCAGAGCTGGCGCACGCCGAGCAGAGCGAAGTGGTGGCCTCCGCCTACGGCGATCAGGATCTGAGCTTCGGCCCCGACTACATTATCCCTAAACCATTTGACCCGCGTCTGATCGTGAAGATCGCGCCAGCGGTGGCTAAAGCGGCGATGGACTCCGGCGTGGCGACGCGGCCGATTGAAGATTTCGATGCCTACGTCGATAAACTCACCGAGTTCGTCTACAAAACCAACCTGTTTATGAAGCCGATCTTCTCCCAGGCGCGCGCTGACGCGAAGCGCGTGGTGCTGGCGGAAGGGGAAGAGGCGCGCGTGCTGCATGCCACGCAGGAGCTGATCACCTTAGGGCTGGCGAAACCGATCCTGATTGGTCGTCCGAGCGTGATCGAGATGCGTATTCAGAAGCTGGGCCTGCAAATTAAGCCGGGCGTCGACTTTGAGATCGTCAATAACGAATCCGATCCGCGCTTCAAAGAGTACTGGAACGAATACTATTCGATCATGAAGCGTCGCGGGATCACCCAGGAGCAGGCGCAGCGGGCGGTGATCAGCAATACCACGGTGATCGGCGCGATCATGGTTCATCGCGGTGAGGCGGATGCGCTGATCTGCGGCACCATCGGCGAGTACCATGAGCATTTCAGCGTGGTGCAGGAGATCTTCGGCTATCGCGAGGGCGTCCATACTGCCGGCGCAATGAACGCGCTGCTGCTGCCAAGCGGTAACACCTTTATCGCCGATACCTACGTCAACGACGATCCTTCCCCGGAGGAACTGGCGGAAATCACCGTGATGGCGGCGGAAACCGTGCGCCGCTTTGGTATCGAGCCGAAAGTGGCGCTGCTGTCGCACTCTAACTTCGGGTCATCCAAATCCGCGGCGGCGTGCAAAATGCGCCAGACGCTGGACCTGGTGCGCGAGCGTGCGCCGGAGCTGATGATCGACGGCGAGATGCACGGCGACGCCGCGCTGGTGGAGAGCATCCGTAACGAACGCATGCCGGACAGCCCGCTGAAAGGCTCGGCGAACGTGCTGATTATGCCAAACGTGGAAGCGGCGCGTATCAGCTATAACCTGCTGCGCGTGTCGAGTTCTGAAGGGGTGACCGTAGGGCCAGTGCTGATGGGGGTGTCAAAACCGGTGCATGTGTTAACGCCGATTGCCTCCGTGCGTCGTATCGTCAACATGGTGGCGCTGGCGGTGGTTGAGGCACAGACGCAGCCGCTGTAAGGGCGCGTTTGCTTACCCGACCTACGGATTGAGTAGGCCGGATAAGCGCAGCGCCATCCGGCAGTTAAATCCAGTCGCGTACTTTAAGGAACTCACTCAAGGCAGCCTCCGGGCTGCCTTCTTTTGGCGCGTAGCTGTATTCCCAGCGCACCAGCGGCGGCATCGACATCAGAATGGACTCCGTGCGCCCACCGGTTTGCAGGCCAAACAGCGTCCCGCGATCCCATACCAGGTTAAACTCCACGTAGCGCCCGCGGCGGTAAAGCTGGAACTCACGCTCGCGCACGCCGTAGTCGGTGTTTTTGCGGCGTTCGACAATCGGCAGATAGGCATCGGTAAAGCCTTCACCCACCGCGCGCATAAAGCTGAATGCGGTATCAAAATCCGGCGTGTTGAGATCGTCAAAGAACAGCCCGCCGATGCCGCGCTGCTCGTCGCGGTGCTTCAGATAGAAATAGTCATCGCACCACTTTTTGTATTTCGGGTAAACGTCTTCGCCAAACGGCAGGCAGAGGTCGCGCGCGGTGGTGTGCCAGTGCACGGCATCCTCTTCGAAGCCATAGTAAGGCGTTAAGTCGAAACCGCCGCCAAACCACCAGACCGGATCGGCCCCCGGTTTTTCCGCGATGAAAAAGCGCACGTTGGCGTGGCTGGTTGGCACAAACGGGTTATGCGGATGCACCACCAGCGAGACGCCCATCGCCTCGAAGCTGCGGCCCGCCAGTTCAGGCCGATGCGCCGTGGCGGACGCTGGCATTGCATCACCGTGGACGTGGGAGAAGTTGACCCCGGCCTGTTCAAAAATACCGCCGTTACGCAGCACGCGGCTGCGCCCGCCGCCGCCCGCTTCGCGCTGCCAGGCGTCTTCCTGGAATTCACCGCCGTCTGCGGCGGAAAGTTTCTGGCAAATCGCGTCCTGTAGCTGCATCAGGAAAGTTTTGACCAGCTGTGCATTCGGTTTCATCAACGTTTCCTGGAGTGCGCTTTTTGATTATCGAACCAGTTGAAATAACTGATGACCCCGGAGGCGATGGCGTTCGCGATCTTCTGACGAAACGCCGTGGTGCCGAGTAAACGCTCTTCTTCCGGGTTGGTAATGAACGAGGTTTCCACCAGCACGGACGGTATGGACGGGGACTTCAGCACCACAAACGCGGCCTGCTCGGTGCTTTTGCTGTGCAGACGGTGCACGGGCTTAATCCGTTTAAGGATATGCGAGCCGAGCGTCAGGCTGTTTTTGATGGTATCGGTCTGCACGAGATCAAACAGAACCTGCTGTAACAGATGGTCTTTGTCGGTAGCTTTTTTCCCGGCCACTTCATCCGCCCGGTTTTCACGATCGGAGAGGTATTTCGCCATGGCGCTACTGGCGCCACGGTTGGAGAGAGCGAACACCGAGGCGCCTGCGGCGGAAGGGTTTGTGAAGCCATCCGCGTGAATGGACATAAACAGGTCTGCGCCATGCTTGTGGGCAATCTCCACGCGATCGTACAGCGGGATAAACGTGTCGCCCGTGCGCGTCAGGCGGGCGTCAATACCGTTGCTGCGTAAAATTGCGCGCACATTTTTTGCAATTGCCAGCACGACGTGTTTTTCTTTCGAACCGTTTCGGCCAATGGCGCCGGTGTCGATCCCGCCGTGGCCTGGATCGAGCATGACCAGACGCTTTGCGCCGGCTTTTTTGGTTTTCGGCTTGCTGTGTCCGTTACTGGTTTTAAGCGTGCTCTCTTCTTTTGCCTGAGCCTGCTTTGCGATGCCCGTTAACGTTAAGGCCGCCAGCCCCGCTTTGAGAACCTGACGACGCGATGTGAGTGCTTTTAATGGTTTGAATGTGCTCATGCGGCCTGAATTGTAAAAATTGGGGTCCTGGTGTTATATCGTATCGCGTTTTGCGTGACGACATTCCTTATTGAGAATTGTTTTACTTTTCATTTCAATACGTGACAAAGTGACATTATGCCAAATTTTGGCGAGTTTTTCCCCGGTTATTGGCTAAATGCCCTGTTCACGCCATAATCACTGTTTTTAAACCCGAAAAGGCGGTTAATACCATGGAGATACGCGTTTTTCGCCAGGAAGATTTCGAAGAGGTGATCACCCTTTGGGAGCGCTGCGATCTGCTGCGTCCATGGAACGATCCGGAGATGGACATCGAACGGAAGGTGAATCACGACGTCAGTCTGTTTCTGGTCGCTGAGGTCAACGGCGAAGTAGTCGGGACGGTGATGGGCGGGTACGACGGCCACCGCGGCTCGGCCTACTATCTGGGCGTGCACCCGGAATACCGCGCGCGCGGCATCGCCAACGCGCTGCTTAACCGTCTGGAAAAGAAGTTGATCGCCCGTGGCTGCCCGAAAATCCAGATTATGGTCCGGGAAGATAACGACGTGGTGCTGGGCATGTATGAACGTCTGGGCTACGAGCACGCGGATGTACTGACGCTGGGTAAGCGCCTGATAGAAGATGAAGAGTACTGAGTTCCACCCTGGCGACTACGACGTTCACGGTCGTCTGCGTCTGCCTTTTTTGTTCTGGTGCGTTCTGCTGTTGCAGGCCCGCACCTGGGTGCTGTTCGTGATGGCTGGCGCGTCGCGCGGGCAGGGCGATACGCTACTGAATCTCTTTTATCCCGATCACGATGCGTTCTGACTGGGGTTACTGCCCGGTGTACCGGCGGTGCTGGCGTTCCTGTGCAGCGGACGGCGGCAGTTCCTCCCGCGCTTCTGGCGCGCACTTCGCTGGCTATTGATTCTGGCGCAGGTTGTGCTCCTGGTCTGGCAGCCCGTGCTCTGGCTGTACGGCGAGCCGCTATCAGGTATCGGGATTGCGCTGGTGGTGGCGGATATTGTCGCGCTGCTGTGGCTGGTCACGAATCCCCGTTTACGCGCCTGTTTTACGCAAGAGTCAGATTAAAACGGCACTTTTTGCCGATACTGCACTCCAACAAGCGTTGATTTACTACGTAAGGACGTCTCAATGAAATCGCTGCGTTTACTTTTATGCGCTCTCCCGCTGGCGTTAACCGGCTGTTCCACGCTCTCATCCATCAACTGGTCTGCGGCCTATCCGTGGAACTGGTTTGGTTCCTCAACGGAAGTGACCGAGCAGGGCGTGGGCAAAATTACCGCCTCGACGGCGCTGGATCAGGATGCCATTCAGGATGCCATCGGCAGTGATTATCGCCTGCGCAGCGGCATGAAAACCGAGAACGGCAACATCGTGCGCTATTTCGAAGCGTTGAAAGATGACAAGGTGGCAATGGTCATCAACGGCGATAAAGGTACGGTCAACCGCATTGCGGTGATGGATGAAGAGATCCCGACCTCAGGTGGCGTGAAGGTAGGTACGCCGTTTGGCGAGCTCTACCAGAAAGCGTTTGGCCACTGCGCCAGTGTGCCGTCGGAGGAGAGCGTGGCGGTCGAGTGTAAGGCCGACGGCAGCCAGCACATTAGCTATGTATTCAGCGGCACCTGGAACGGTCCGGAAGGGTTAATGCCGTCTGACGACACCCTGAAAAAGTGGAAAGTGAGCAAAATTATCTGGAAGCAGTAATTTGCGCCTGAGCAAGCCGCCTCGCTGAAATCCAGGTATAATAGCCGCCATCAATGCCACGCAGTCGTGGCATCTTTTTTTCAGGAGGAGCGATGTCTCAGGTTCAGAGTGGCATTTTGCCAGAACATTGCCGCGCGGCGATTTGGATTGAAGCCAACGTCAAAGGGGATGTGGATGCCCTGCGCGCGGCCAGCAAAGTTTTCGTTGATAAACTGGCCACCTTCCAGGCCAAATTCCCCGAAGCCCATCTGGGCGCGGTGGTTGCCTTTGGCAATACCGTCTGGCGTCAGCTGAGCGGCGGCGAAGGCGCAGAAGAGCTGAAAGATTTTATTCCTTATGGCAAAGGTCTTGCGCCCGCCACCCAGTATGACGTCCTGATCCATATCCTCTCCCTGCGCCACGACGTGAACTTCTCCATCGCTCAGGCAGCGATTGAGGCCTTTGGTGACAGCATCGACGTGCAGGAAGAGATCCACGGTTTCCGCTGGGTGGAAGAGCGCGATTTGAGCGGCTTCGTCGACGGCACCGAAAACCCGGCCGGGGAAGAGACGCGTCGCGAGGTGGCTGTAATCAAGGATGGCGTTGACGCGGGCGGCAGCTACGTGTTCGTCCAGCGCTGGGAGCATAACCTCAGGCAGCTCAACCGCATGAGCGTGCATGACCAGGAGATGATGATTGGCCGTACCAAAGATGCCAATGAAGAGATTGACGGCGATGCGCGTCCGGTCACGTCCCACCTGTCCCGCGTTGACCTTAAAGAAGACGGTAAGGGGCTGAAGATTGTTCGCCAGAGCCTGCCGTACGGCACCGCGAGCGGTACGCACGGCCTTTACTTCTGCGCTTACTGCGCGCGCCTCTACAACATTGAACAGCAGCTGCTGAGCATGTTTGGCGATACCGACGGCAAGCGTGACGCCATGCTGCGCTTCACCCGTCCGGTGACTGGCGGCTACTACTTTGCGCCGTCCGTTGAGCGCCTGCTGGCGCTGTAAATCGCTCTCCATTCGTAGGCCGGGTAAGCGTTAGCGCCACCCGGCAATTTCTCTCGCACCCTTATTCCCTTTTCTGCTTCTAAATCACCAAACGGTATATAAAACCGTTACTCCTTTAGACTCCGTTATAAATATTATGACTATAAGATAGTCATCACATTTATAAGGGTGCGCAATGGCCGTTACTGTACTGAAAAAAGGATCGCTGGCACTGGCAGGTTTACTGCTGGTGGCGCAGGCGCAGGCAACCGAGTTGCTGAACAGTTCTTATGATGTTTCGCGCGAGCTGTTTGCCGCCCTTAATCCCGCATTTGAACAGCAGTGGGCGAAAGAGAACAACGGCGACAAGCTGACCATCAAACAGTCGCACGCTGGCTCATCCAAGCAGGCGCTGGCCATTTTGCAGGGGCTGAAAGCCGATGTGGTGACCTACAACCAGGTCACGGATGTGCAGATCCTGCACGACAAAGGCAAGCTGATCCCGGCGGACTGGCAAAGCCGCCTGCCGAACAACAGTTCGCCGTTCTACTCCACCATGGGCTTCCTGGTGCGCAAGGGCAACCCGAAAAACATACACGACTGGAACGACCTGGTGCGTTCTGACGTCAAGCTGATCTTCCCGAATCCGAAAACCTCCGGCAACGCACGTTACACCTATCTGGCGGCGTGGGGCGCGGCGGACAAAGCTGACGGTAACGATAAAGCGAAAACCGAACAGTTTATGACCCAGTTCCTGAAAAACGTCGAGGTGTTTGATACCGGCGGCCGGGGCGCAACCACCACTTTCGCCGAGCGCGGGCTGGGCGACGTGCTGATCAGCTTTGAATCCGAAGTGAACAATATTCGTAAACAGTACGAAGCGCAGGGCTTCGAAGTGGTTATCCCGAAAACCAACATTCTGGCCGAGTTCCCGGTGGCGTGGGTGGATAAAAACGTCAAAGCCAACGGCACTGATAAAGCGGCAAAAGCCTATCTCAACTATCTGTACAGCCCGCAGGCGCAGACGGTGATTACTGACTATTACTACCGCGTTAATAATCCGGACGTGATGAACAAGCTGAAAGACAAATTCCCGCAGACCGAGCTGTTCCGCGTGGAAGACCATTTCGGTGCCTGGCCTGAGGTGATGAAAACGCATTTTGCCAGCGGCGGTGAGTTAGACAAATTGCTGGCGGCGGGGCGTAAGTAATGTTTGCAGGATCAACAAGACGTGTGCTGCCGGGTTTTACCTTAAGCCTCGGGACCAGCCTGCTGTTCGTCTGTCTGATTTTATTGTTACCGCTCAGCGCTCTGGTGATGCAGCTCTCTGAGATGAGCTGGTCCCAGTACTGGGAAGTGGTCACCAATCCTCAGGTGGTGGCGGCCTATAAGGTCACGCTGCTGTCTGCGTTCGTGGCCTCGATTTTTAACGGCGTGTTTGGCCTGCTGATGGCGTGGATCTTAACCCGCTATCGCTTCCCGGGCCGCACGCTGCTCGACGCGTTGATGGATCTGCCCTTTGCCCTGCCGACGGCAGTGGCCGGTTTGACGCTGGCGTCGCTGTTTTCCGTGAACGGCTTTTACGGTGAGTGGCTGGCGAAGTTTGATATCAAAGTGACCTATACCTGGCTCGGTATCGCGGTGGCGATGGCCTTTACCAGCATCCCGTTTGTGGTGCGTACCGTGCAGCCGGTGCTGGAAGAGTTAGGACCCGAATACGAAGAGGCCGCGGAAACCCTGGGCGCCACGCGCTGGCAGAGTTTCCGTAAGGTTGTTCTGCCGGAACTTTCTCCGGCCTTGCTGGCGGGGGTGGCGCTCTCCTTTACCCGCAGCCTCGGTGAATTTGGCGCGGTCATTTTTATCGCCGGGAACATCGCGTGGAAAACCGAAGTGACCTCGCTGATGATTTTTGTCCGTTTGCAGGAGTTTGATTATCCGGCCGCGAGCGCGATTGCCTCGGTGATCCTTGCCGCGTCGCTGCTACTGCTATTTTCGATTAACACTCTGCAAAGTCGCTTTGGTCGACGTGTGGTAGGTCACTGATGGCGGAAGTTACGCAATTGAAGCGCTATGACGCGCCCCGCATCAACTGGGGCAAATGGTTTCTGATTGGTACCGGCGTGCTGGTCTCCGCATTCATTCTCGTCGTGCCGATGGTGTACATCTTCGTACAGGCCTTCAGCAAAGGGATTATGCCCGCGCTGCAAAATCTGGCCGATCCGGACATGCTCCACGCCATCTGGCTGACGGTGATGATTGCCCTGATCACTGTCCCGGTGAATCTGGTGTTTGGCGTATTGCTGGCCTGGCTGGTAACGCGCTTTAACTTCCCGGGGCGTCAGCTGCTGCTGACCCTGCTGGATATCCCGTTTGCGGTGTCTCCTGTGGTGGCGGGTCTGGTTTATCTGCTCTTCTACGGCTCCAATGGCCCGCTGGGCGGCTGGCTGGATGAACACGACCTGCAAATCATGTTCGCCTGGCCGGGGATGGTGCTGGTGACCGTCTTTGTCACCTGTCCGTTCGTGGTGCGCGAGCTGGTGCCAGTGATGCTCAGCCAGGGCAGCCATGAAGATGAAGCCGCGGTGCTGCTCGGCGCTTCCGGCTGGCAGATGTTCCGCCGCGTTACGCTGCCGAATATCCGCTGGGCACTGCTTTACGGCGTGGTGCTGACCAACGCCCGTGCGATCGGTGAGTTTGGCGCGGTGTCGGTAGTATCCGGCTCGATTCGCGGCGAAACCCTGTCGCTGCCGTTACAGATTGAATTACTGGAACAGGACTACAACACTGTCGGTTCCTTTACTGCCGCAGCGTTGCTGACGCTGATGGCCATTTTGACCCTGTTTTTGAAGAGTGTGGTGCAGTGGCGTTTAGAGAATCAGGAAAAACGTCAGCATCAGGAGGGAAATCATGAGCATTGAGATTGCCAATATTAAGAAGTCTTTTGGTCGCACCCAGGTGCTGAATGATATCTCGCTGGATATCCCTTCCGGACAAATGGTGGCGCTGCTGGGGCCGTCTGGCTCCGGTAAAACCACGCTGCTGCGTATTATCGCCGGGCTTGAGCACCAGACCAGCGGACATATCCGCTTCCACGGTACGGACGTGAGCCGCCTGCACGCTCGCGACCGTAAAGTGGGCTTTGTATTCCAGCATTACGCGCTGTTCCGCCACATGACGGTATTTGACAACATTGCGTTTGGCCTGACCGTGCTGCCGCGTCGTGAACGTCCAGATGCCGCCGCCATCAAAGCGAAAGTGACCAAACTGCTGGAGATGGTGCAGCTTGCACATCTGGCGGACCGCTTCCCGGCTCAGCTTTCCGGCGGGCAGAAGCAGCGCGTCGCGCTGGCGCGTGCGTTAGCCGTTGAACCGCAAATCCTGCTACTGGACGAACCGTTTGGCGCGCTGGATGCGCAGGTGCGTAAAGAGCTGCGCCGTTGGCTGCGTCAGCTGCATGAGGAACTCCAGTTCACCAGCGTTTTCGTGACCCACGATCAGGAAGAGGCGATGGAAGTGGCCGACCGCGTGGTGGTAATGAGTCAGGGCAACATTGAGCAGGTTGACGAGCCAGAGCAGCTCTGGCGTGAACCGGCGACCCGCTTTGTGCTGGAGTTTATGGGAGAAGTAAACCGCCTTCAGGGCACCATTCGCGGCGGTCAGTTCCACGTTGGCGCGCACCGCTGGCCGCTGGGGTATACCTCCGCGCATCAGGGGCCGGTGGATCTGTTCCTGCGTCCGTGGGAAGTGGACGTCAGCCGCCGTACCAGCCTGGATTCACCGCTTCCGGTGCAGGTGCTGGAAGCTAGCCCTAAAGGCCACTACACCCAATTGGTGGTACAGCCCCTGGGCTGGTACACCGAGCCGCTGACCGTGGTTATGCGTGACGACGAGCCGCCGCACCGGGGGGAACGCCTGTTTGTGGGGCTGCAACACGCACGCATTTATCACGGCAACGAGCGCATCGAGACGCGCGAGGATATTGCTCTGGCGGAGTCAGCCTGATAGGTTATTGAGTATGTTTTTCGCCCGGTGGCGTGATGCTTACCGGGCTTTTTATTGAGTAAAAATCGTGAATACACTCGAACACACCATCGGCAACACCCCTCTGGTCAAACTTCAGCGCATGGGGTGTGACAACGGCAGCGAAATCTGGGTCAAACTTGAAGGCAATAACCCGGCGGGGTCGGTGAAAGACCGGGCGGCGCTGTCGATGATTGTTCAGGCCGAAAAGCGCGGCGAGATAAAGCCCGGCGATGTGCTGATCGAAGCCACCAGTGGTAACACCGGTATCGCACTGGCGATGATAGCCGCCCTGAAAGGCTATCGTATGAAGCTGCTGATGCCGGATAACATGAGCCAGGAGCGCCGTGCCGCCATGCGTGCCTACGGGGCCGAGCTGATTCTGGTGAGCAAAGAGCAGGGGATGGAAGGGGCGCGAGATTTAGCGTTAGCGATGGCGGAGCGCGGGGAAGGCAAGCTGCTCGACCAGTTCAATAACCCGGACAACCCGTACGCGCACTACACCACCACCGGCCCGGAAATCTGGCAGCAAACCGACGGGCGCATCACCCACTTTGTCTCCAGCATGGGGACCACGGGCACGATCACCGGTGTGTCACGCTTTCTGCGTGAACAGGATAAGCCAGTGACGATTGTCGGCCTGCAACCGGAAGAGGGGAGCAGTATTCCGGGCATCCGCCGCTGGCCGGCGGAGTATATGCCGGGCATCTTTAATGCGCAGCTTGTGGACCAGGTGCTGGATATTCATCAGCGCGAGGCGGAAAATACCATGCGTGAGCTGGCCGTACGTGAAGGCATCTTCTGCGGCGTCAGCTCTGGCGGTGCCGTAGCGGGCGCGATCCGGGTGGCTGAGTCCACGCCGGGAGCGGTGGTCGTAGCGATTATTTGCGATCGCGGCGACCGTTACCTGTCTACCGGCGTCTTTGGTGAAGAGAGTTATTCGCAGGGGGCGGGGATTTAAGCGTCATGGAGATGATTTTATTCCGGGATAACACCCGGGCGCAGCAAACCGATATTGTCGCCGTACAGTCGCAGGTGGTGTACGGCAGCGTGGGAAACAGCATCGCGGTGCCGAATATTCGCACCCACCGGCTGAACGTTACCGCCGTGCCGACGGTGCTGTTCAGCAATACGCCACACTACGACACCTTCTACGGCGGGGTGATCCCGGACGAGTGGTTCAGCGGCTACCTGAAGGCGCTGGAAGAGCGTGAGATTTTACGCGAGTTAAAAGCGGTGACAACCGGGTATATGGGCAGTGCCAGCCAGATCGTGCTGCTGGCGCAGTGGCTGAAGGCGATCAAAGTGCAACATCCCGATCTGCTGGTGCTGGTTGACCCGGTAATCGGGGATATCGACAGCGGGATGTACGTGAAGCCGGATATTCCTGAAGCCTACCGTGAACATCTGCTCCCGCTGGCCCAGGGCATTACGCCCAACGTGTATGAACTGGAAGTGCTGAGCGGCAAACCGTGCCGTACGCCGGAGAGCGCCATTGCCGCCGCGCAGGGGCTGCTGTCCAACTCGCTGAAATGGGTGGCTATCACTAGTGCGCCAGTGGCTGACGATCCGCAGAATATCCACGTCGTGCTGGTGAGCGAAGAAGGTGTTACCGTTAGCGCGCACCCGCGCGTAGAGACGGATCTGAAAGGGACGGGGGATCTGTTCTGTTCGGAGCTGGTGAGCGGTATCGTCGGGGGTAAAACCGTGGCCGACGCCATTCGCATGGCGGGCGACAGGGTGACTGACGTGATGATCTATACGCAGTCGAAAGGCTATGACGAGCTTATCCTGCCTGCATAAACAAAAATGGCGCCCGAAGGCGCCATTTTACCGTGCGGCAAGAATTACTTCTTGATGCGGATAACCGGGGTTTCACCCACGGTAACGCTGCCAGACAGTTTGATCAGTTCTTTGATTTCGTCCATGTTGGAGATAACAACCGGAGTCAGGGTAGACTTCGCTTTTTCTTCCAGCAGTGGCAGATCGAATTCAATTACCGGGTCGCCAACTTTAACACGCTGGCCTTCTTCCGCGATACGTTTAAAGCCTTCGCCTTTCAGTTCAACGGTGTCGATACCGAAGTGAACGAACAGTTCGATACCGCTATCGGATTCGATAGAGAACGCATGGTTGGTTTCAAAAATTTTACCGATGGTGCCGTCAACTGGAGCAACCATTTTGTTGCCAGTTGGTTTGATAGCAATGCCATCACCAACGATTTTCTCAGCAAACACTACATCCGGCACGTCTTCGATGTTGACGATCTCGCCGGAGAGCGGAGCAACAATCTCAATAGTTCCGGAGTCTTTCTTGTCATCAGAAACCAGAGATTTCAGTTTATCGAACAAACCCATGATCTTCTCCTAAGCAGTAAATTGGGCCGCATCTCGTGGATTAGCAGATTGTTTTTTCTTCAATGAACTTGTTAACCAGCGTCATTAACTCGTCCGTTGTCGGTTGAGCAAGAGCCTGCTCTGCTAACACCTTCGCATCTTCGAAGTTCGTGTTACGGATAATCTTCTTAATGCGCGGGATGGAAATGGCGCTCATAGAGAATTCGTCCAGACCCATACCCAGCAACAGAAGTGTAGCACGTTCGTCGCCTGCAAGCTCACCACACATGCCAGTCCATTTACCTTCTGCATGAGAAGCATCAATAACTTGCTTGATCAAATTCAGTACGGACGGTGACATTGGCTGGTAGAGATGTGAAATCATATCATTACCACGGTCAACTGCCAGGGTGTACTGCGTTAAATCATTGGTACCGATACTAAAGAAATCAACTTCTTTGGCTAAATGACGCGCAATGGTCGCGGCTGCCGGTGTTTCCACCATCACGCCGATCTCAATGGATTCGTCAAATGCTTTACCTTCGTCGCGCAGTTCCTGTTTGTAGATTTCGATCTCTTTCTTCAGTGCACGCACTTCTTCAACAGAGATGATCATCGGGAACATGATGCGCAGTTTACCGAAAGCGGAGGCACGCAGAATAGCGCGAACCTGGTCACGCAGGATCTCTTTGCGATCCATGGCGATACGCACGGCACGCCAGCCCAGGAACGGGTTCTCTTCTTTCGGAAAGTTCATGTACGGCAGCTCTTTGTCGCCACCGATGTCCATGGTACGGACGATAACCGCCTGCGAGCCGCACGCTTCCGCAACCGCTTTGTACGCTGCAAACTGCTCTTCTTCCGTTGGCAGAGCGTCGCGATCCATGAACAGGAATTCAGTACGATACAGACCCACACCTTCCGCGCCGTTGCGCTCAGCGCCGTCAACGTCACGTACGGTACCGATGTTAGCGCACACTTCAACCTGATGGCCGTCCAGCGTGATGGCTGGCAGATCTTTCAGTTTAGCGAGTTCCGCTTTCTCGGTAGCAACCTGCTCCTGAACGGAACGCAGCTGCTCGATCACATCGTTAGTTGGGTTGACGTAAACCACATTGTTTACGGCATCCAGAATCAGATAGTCGTCGTTTTTAACCTGAGAGGTAACGCTACCGGTACCCACAATGGCTGGCAGCTCCAGAGAACGCGCCATGATAGAGGTGTGGGAGGTACGTCCACCTGCATCAGTAATGAAACCCAGCACCTTGTTCAGGTTCAGCTGTGCGGTTTCAGACGGGGTCAGGTCAGCGGCAACCAGGATCACTTCGTCCTGAATCGCGCTCAGATCGATGATGGCCAGACCCAGGATGTTGCGCAGCAGGCGCTTACCGATGTCACGTACGTCAGCCGCACGCTCTTTCAGGTATTCATCGTCCAGCTCTTCCAGGGCAGATGCCTGACCTTCGATAACTTCATGCGCAGCCGCGTCGGCCGTCATGCCTTTATCTTTAATCAGGGCTATGATTTCCTGCTCCAGCTCCTCATCTTCGAGCAGCATAATGTGCCCTTCGAAGATGGCTTCTTTTTCTTCACCGAAAGTTTCGCCAGCTTTAGTTTTAATCGCTTCCAGTTGCGCAGATGCCTTGGCACGACCGCTCAGAAAACGTTCAACTTCCTGATCAACCTTGTCGGCAGAAATTTTTTTCCGGTCAATGACGATTTCGTCTTCTTTCAGCAGCAATGCTTTGCCGAAAGCGATACCCGGGGATGCTAAAATGCCTGAAATCATAACCCTACCTTACTTGTGACTGATATTGAAAAGAACCCGGTAAACTTACTCGAGTTCAGCCATCAGCTTAACCAGATGCTCAACTGCTTTCTGCTCGTCTTCACCTTCAGCGGAGATGGTAACAACGGTACCCTGAGTCAGGCCCAGAGTTTGCAGCTTGAACAGGCTTTTTGCGCTAGCGCTTTTGCCGTTGGAAGTCACAGTGATTTCAGAAGTGAAGCCTTTCGCTTCTTTAACAAACTGAGCAGCAGGGCGGGTGTGCAGACCGTTCGGAGCGGTAATGGTAACTTCTTGCTGGAACATTGTATTTCCCCAACTTATAGGTTTAGTGTTGTGGAACTAAAGTCTAGCCTGGCGACTTAACTTTAGCCTGTATAGTTAGCGCTGACGTTTCAATCGTCATTAAACATTATGCAGTGAAAGCAAGACTTGAACCAAATCATAAAATCGATTCAGCAGCGCTATTTCGTTCACCGATTAATTTCGCGCATCAAAATAATTGCTGGTTTAAATACCAGACCCAACGGGGTGAAGCAATGCCAGGAGGGGTAAAACTTTGAAGCAGGCCACAAAAAAGCACCTGAAAAGGTGCTTTTTTACGCGTTTTTAACATGCTGGCATCACTGTTGCAGTTCTTTCTCTGTGAAGAGATCGGCAAACAGTGCTGTGCTTAAGTAACGCTCACCCGAAGACGGTAGGATAACCACAATGTTCTTATTGGTAAAGGTTTCGTCTTCCAGCAGTTTGAGCGCTGCCGCAACTGCCGCACCGGAAGAGATACCCGCCAGAATGCCTTCCTCGTCCATCAGGCGACGCGCCGTAGAGATGGCTTCTTCATTGGTGATGGCGACCACTTTATCGATCAGCTTCAGATCGAGGTTGCCTGGAATAAAGCCAGCCCCGATACCCTGGATTTTGTGCGGACCTGGTTTGATCTCTTCGCCTGCCAGCGCCTGAGCGATAACCGGCGAGTCGGTTGGCTCAACGGCAACGGTAATCAGATCTTTTTTACCTTTCGTGCCTTTAATATAGCGAGACACCCCGGTCAGCGTACCGCCGGTGCCTACGCCGGAGATAAACACATCAACCTGACCGTCGGTATCTTCCCAGATTTCCGGGCCGGTGGTTTTCTCATGAATTTCCGGGTTGGCCGGGTTGCTGAACTGCTGGAGCAGCAGATACTTTGCCGGATCGCTGGCGACGATTTCTTCGGCCTTCTGAATCGCGCCCTTCATGCCTTTCGCGCCTTCGGTCAGGACCAGGTTCGCACCCAGCGCTTTCAGCAGCTTACGACGCTCAATGCTCATGGTTTCAGGCATAGTCAGCGTCAGCTTATAGCCACGCGCCGCCGCAACATAGGCCAGAGCGATACCCGTATTGCCGCTGGTGGGTTCAACCAGCTCAACGCCAGGTTTCAGCACGCCACGCTTTTCAGCATCCCAAATCATATTCGCACCGATACGGCATTTAACGCTGAAGCTTGGGTTACGAGATTCGACCTTCGCCAGAATGCGTCCATTACCGATACGGTTCAGTCGAACCAGGGGCGTATGACCGATAGTCAGCGAGTTGTCTTCATAAATCTTACTCATGGCCTGTCCTTAACTGTATGAAATTGGGATACCGACCCAGCATACCTGTTGAACAGGTATGGGGAAGTAAGGAAATCGCATATCTATATGCTGCAAGGAAATAATGGGGATCAGTATGGAATAAGGGGCGGCATAAGCCACCCCTCTTTTACACATTTTTGCATTACTTCCATAACGCGTGCTTAGCGCGGTAGCAGTCCACCCACATCGCCGTCGCGCCGCATACGGCAACGGGCATGATGAACAAATTCAGGAAAGGGATCATGGTGAACAGGCTGGTCAGCGCGCCAAACTGCATATTGGCAACCTTCTGAGTGCGCAGGGTAGTGCGCATCTCTTTAAACGGCACTTTGTGGTTATCGAACGGATAATCACAGTACTGGATAGCGAGCATCCAGGCGCTGAACAGGAACCACAGCACGGGCGCGACCGTCTGGCCAATCCCGGGTACAAAATAAAGGATAAGCAGCACAATCGCCCGCGGCAGGTACCAGGCGAATTTCTGCCATTCACGCTTCATTATGCGGGGGAGATCTTTCACGAGCCCCAATACGCCCGTGTCAGGTGGCGTCGCACCGGTCAGGCGCGCTTCAAGCTGTTCGGCCAGCAGACCGTTGAACGGCGCGGCTATCCAGTTTGCTATCGTCGAAAAGAAATAGCCGAAAACCAGCAGCACGGAGATAACCGCAATCGGCCAGAGCAGGTAGTCTAGCCACTGTAACCAGTCCGGCACATAGCTCATCAGGGAAGGGATCCACCTTTCCAGTCTGGTGAACAGCCACCAGAAGGCCCCGCCCATCAGAATAATGTTGATCAGTAACGGCAAAATAACGAAGCGTCGAATGCCCGGCAGGGAGACCAGTTTCCAGCCCTGAGAAAAGTACCAGACCCCGCTGCGTGGGGCAGAAGAAGATGTTGAAACCATACCAGGCTGTACTCCTTTTTACACAACCAGTGGAATTGCCAGCCTATATTATCCAGTTACGGGCCAATGACCAGTTCGGAAATGTTCGAAAAACCAGCAAAAAGCACGATTTAGTTCATCTTTATGCTGTGAATGCTCTGCATACACTTGCACTTGACGTAAACGGCAAATACTCTTAGTGAGTAAATGTTTGCCGTGGTGGCAAGGTGTTAGAACAACAGAGAATATAATGATGCAGGATTTGCGTCTGATATTAATCATTGTTGGCGCGATCGCCATAATCGCTTTACTGGTACATGGTTTCTGGACCAGCCGTAAAGAGCGTTCCTCTATGTTTCGCGATCGTCCACTGAAGCGCATGAAGTCCAGTCGTGACGACGATGACGTTGAAGACGACATCGACGGTCTTGACGACGACGGCGTGGGTGAAGTTCGTGTTCATCGGGTCAATACTGCGCCCGGCGCAGCGCATGGAGAGCATGAAGCCCCCCGCGCTCCGCAGCACCAGTATCAACCACCGTATGCCTCTGCCCAGCCGCGCCAGCCAGCGCCGCCGCCAGTGGAAGAACCTGTTCGTCATCCGCCGCACCAGCCTGTGCAACAGCAGCCCGTTGCGCCACAGCCTGTACAGCCGCAACCTGTCCAACAGCCTGCACAGCCAGTGCATCAGCCACAGCCTGTTCAGCAGCCGCAGCCAGTGCATCAGCCACAGCCTGTTCAGCAGCCGCAGCCGGTACAACAACCGCAGCCGCAGCCTGAACCGCCTGCGCCACAGCCCGCCCCGCGCGCTGAGCCAGAGCCGGTTGCAGAGCCAGAACCGGTTGTTGAAAAGCCGCAGCGTAAAGAAGCGGTGATCATTATGAACGTGGCTGCTCATCATGGCACCCATCTGAACGGTGATGTGCTGCTTAACAGCATCCAACAGGCAGGCTTCAAGTTCGGCGACATGAATATTTTCCATCGCCACCTGAGTCCTGACGGCAGCGGTCCGGCGCTGTTCAGCCTGGCCAATATGGTCAATCCAGGCACGTTTGACCCGGAAATGACCGGTGATTTTGTCACGCCAGGCGTTACGATCTTTATGCAGGTGCCGTCCTACGGTGACGAGCTGCAAAACTTTAAGCTGATGCTACAGTCCGCTCAGCACATCGCCGACGAAGTGGGCGGTGTGGTGCTCGACGATCAGCGTCGAATGATGACGCCGCAGAAACTGCGCGAGTATCAGGACCGCATCCGCGAAGTTAAGGAAGCGAACGCGTAATCGTCGCGTTAACTTAACTCCTCCTCAACCCCCGCCTGTCGGGGGTTTTTCTCATTGATGGTGCGATATGGACTCAATCGAACAACAACTTACTGAACTGCGAACCACGCTTCGCCATCATGAATATCTCTATCATGTTATGGACGCACCGGAAGTGCCGGATGCGGAGTATGACCGCCTGATGCGTGAACTGCGCGAGCTGGAAGCTCAGCACCCCGAACTGATTACGCCCGATTCTCCAACGCAGCGCGTCGGTGCGGAACCGCTGGGCGCTTTCAGCCAGGTGCGCCACGAAGTGCCGATGCTGTCGCTGGATAACGTGTTTGATGAAGAGAGTTTTCTGGCTTTCAACAAGCGCGTGCAGGATCGCCTGAAGAGCGTCGACAATCTGAGCTGGTGCTGCGAGCTAAAGCTGGATGGTCTGGCCGTCAGTATTCTTTATGAGAACGGCGTGATGGTGCGTGCCGCAACGCGCGGCGACGGCACTACCGGGGAAGACATCACCACCAATGTGCGCACTATTCGTGCGATCCCGCTGAAACTGCGTGGCGATAACATTCCCGCCCGGCTGGAAGTGCGCGGGGAAGTGTTCCTTCCGCAGGCGGGCTTCGAGAAGATCAACGAAGAAGCGCGTCGTACCGGCGGGAAAGTGTTTGCTAACCCGCGTAACGCGGCGGCAGGTTCGCTGCGTCAGCTCGATCCGCGTATCACCGCGAAGCGACCGCTTACTTTCTTCTGCTACGGCGTCGGGATCCTGGAAGGCGGTGACCTGCCAGATACCCACCTGGGTCGTTTAATGCAGTTCAAAGAGTGGGGATTACCGGTAAGCAACCGCGTGCAGCTCTGCGACTCTCCGGAGGCGGTGCTGGCGTTCTATCACAAGGTTGAAGAAGCTCGTCCCACGCTCGGGTTTGATATTGACGGCGTGGTGATCAAGGTTAATTCGCTGGCGTTGCAGGAACAGTTGGGATTTGTGGCCCGTGCGCCACGCTGGGCGGTGGCCTTTAAGTTTCCGGCGCAAGAGCAGATGACCTTCGTTCGCGACGTGGAGTTTCAGGTCGGACGTACGGGGGCCATTACGCCTGTGGCGCGTCTGGAGCCTGTGCAGGTGGCTGGCGTGCTGGTAAGTAACGCCACGCTGCATAACGCCGATGAAATTGCGCGTCTGGGGCTGCGAATTGGTGACAAAGTGGTGATTCGCCGCGCGGGTGATGTGATCCCACAGGTGGTTAACGTTGTGGAGTCTGAACGTCCTGCCGACACCCGTGCCATCGAGTTTCCAGCCCACTGTCCGGTATGTGGTTCTGACGTTGAGCGCGTGGAAGGTGAAGCGGTAACGCGCTGTACGGGCGGGTTAATCTGCGGCGCGCAGCGTAAAGAGTCCCTGAAGCACTTCGTCTCCCGCCGGGCGATGGACGTGGACGGAATGGGTGACAAGATTATCGACCAGTTAGTTGAGAAAGAGTACGTCCATACGCCTGCGGACCTCTTTACCCTGACGGCAGGTAAGCTGACCGGTCTTGAGCGTATGGGACCGAAATCTGCCCAGAACATTGTTAACGCGCTCGAGGCGGCCAAAAACACCACCTTTGCCCGTTTCCTTTACGCGCTCGGCATTCGTGAAGTCGGAGAGGCGACGGCGGCAGGGCTGGCGGCGTATTTCGGCACGCTGGACGCGCTGGAGAAAGCCACCATCGACGAGCTACAGAAAGTTCCTGATGTCGGCATTGTGGTCGCCACCCACGTCTTCAACTTCTTCGCCGAAGAGAGCAACCGTGAAGTGATCGGTAAATTACTGGAACAGGGCATTCACTGGCCCGCACCGGTAGTGGTTAATGCCGAAGAGATCGACAGCCCGTTTGCCGGTAAAACGGTGGTGCTGACCGGCAGCCTGAGCCAGCTCTCGCGCGATGATGCGAAAGCGCGCCTGGTGGCGCTGGGGGCAAAAGTGGCGGGAAGCGTGTCAAAGAAAACCGACCTGGTGATTGCCGGGGAAGCGGCCGGTTCGAAGCTGGCAAAAGCGCAGGAGCTTGGCATCGAGGTAATCGACGAAGCGGAAATGATGCGCCTGTTAGGAGAGTGACGTGGAAAAAGAGCAGCTCGTTGAGATCGCCAATACGGAGATGCCGTTCGGTAAATATAAGGGTCGCAGGCTGATTGATTTACCGGAAGAGTATCTGCTGTGGTTTGCCCGTAAGGATGAGTTCCCCGCCGGGCGTCTGGGCGAGCTGATGGCTATCACGTTACTGATCAAAACAGAGGGGCTGACCCAGCTGGTTCAGCCCCTGAAACGTCCTTAAACTTTCGCGGCGCGGGTCTCTTCCTGCGCCAGCTTTTCCGTCTGCGCCTTGTAACGCCGCGCCAGTACCGCACACACCATCAGCTGGATCTGATGAAAAATCATCAGCGGCAACACCATCATCCCAATGACAGACGTCGGGAACAGAATATTGGCCATTGGGATCCCGTTGGCCAGGCTCTTTTTCGATCCGCAAAATACAATGGTGATTTCATCGGCTTTATTGAAGCCGCATTTGCGGGACACAAAGACGTTAACCGCGATGACAATGGCCAGCAGAACGATGCTTACCACCACAATAAACAGCAGCGATCCAGCGCCCACCCTGTGCCAGATGCCGTTCACCACGGCTTCGCTGAAGGCCGTGTAAACCACCAGCAAAATTGAGCTTTGGTCCGTTTTCCCGATCCATTTTTTATGTTTCGCCACAAACTCCCCAATCCATGGACGGGATAAGTGTCCGAGCACAAACGGCAGCAGCAGTTGCAGACAAATTTTACCCACCTGCTCCAGATTGCCTTCCGCCCCGTGCATGTTCATCAGCAGACCGACCAGCAGCGGTGAAACAAAGATCCCGAGCAGGCTGGAAGCGGAAGCAGAACAAACCGCCGCCGCGACGTTACCGCCCGCCAGCGAGGTAAAGGCAATTGCAGACTGCACGGTGGCCGGCAAAATGCACAGATAAAGGAAACCGGTATACAGCGCCGGATCGACATTCACCGGCGCCCACCAGGCGAACAGCACGCCCAGAACCGGGAAGAGGATAAAAGTGCTGCACATTACCCACAGATGCAGTCGCCAGTGGCTACCGCCTGCAATAATGGCTTCCCGGGAGAGTTTGGCGCCATGCATAAAGAACAGCAGGGCAATGGCTGCCGTGGTCAGTCCTTCAATAACCGGAACGAAACTGCCCCGCGCCGGGAAGAACGAGGCAAGCAAGACGACACCAATCAGGGTCAGCGTAAACGGATCAAGGATACGAAAAAGTTTCATAATCACTCCTGAAAACAGATGCCGCTATTGTGCTTTCTTCCCTTTGAGAAATAAAATTGATTTATTGCATCCATTCATGAATTAAACAGATGAATTATTCGTTACGTCAGCTTCGCGTTTTCGTCACCGTCGCGCAGGCCCGCAGCTTTAGCCGGGCAGGGGAGATCATTGGCCTCAGCCAGTCGGCGGTGAGCCATAGCGTTAAGGAGCTTGAAACGCAAACGGGCGTGAAGCTGCTCGACCGCACGACGCGAGAAGTGGTGCTCACCGAAGCGGGACAGCAGCTGGCAATGCGTCTGGAGAGGCTGCTGGATGAACTGAACAGTACGCTCAGGGATGTCGGCCGGCTCGGACAACAGCTTTCCGGCACCGTGAGAGTGGCGGCGAGCCAGACGATTTCGGCGCATCTTATTCCCCAGTGCATCGCTGAAAGTAATCACCGCTATCCGGATATTGATTTTGTTTTGCATGACAGGCCGCAGCAGTGGGTACTTGAGAGTATCCGTCAGGGGGATGTGGATTTTGGCATCGTTATTGATCCCGGAGCGGTAAGCGACCTGGAATGTGAAGTGGTACTCTCGGAGCCCTTTTTATTGCTCTGCCGCGATGATGATCCTCTGGCATCGCTGCCGCAGGTGGCCTGGCAGGCCTTGCAGGGGGCAAACCTGGTGTTACAGGATTATGCATCAGGCAGCCGCCCGCTGATAGATGCCGCACTGACCGCGCAGGGTGTTAAGGCAACCATTGTGCAGGAGATCGGGCATCCTGCCACGCTGTTCCCCATGGTCGAAGCGGGGATTGGCATCAGCGTTCTGCCGGCGCTGGCGCTGCCACTGCCGCAGGGGAGTCGTTTAACCGTGAAGCGTTTCGTACCCTGTGTCGAACGCCAGCTGATGCTGGTACGCCGTAAAAACAGGTCTCTTTCCGGCGCGGCGCATGCCTGCTGGGATGTGGTGCGTATGCAGGCCGAACGTTTGATGGAGGCCCGCACACGCGATCCACTTTTTAACGAAACCAATAATCAGATGTAGATATTAATCTTATGTTCTGCGGAGGGCTTATTGATGCCTTCCGCGACTGCCTCACCTTTTTCCTGCTTTGGCATCGCCTCTTCGGCCTGCTGACGCTGCAATTGCGCCAGCTGTGCCTGCAACATAGCCAGCTGAGATTCGAGTAATTCTTGCTGCTTTTGCTTTTCTTCTGCTGTGGCATCACCCATGGCCACTTCTTTGAGCTGCTGAGTGACTTTCGTTATCTGTTTGGTCAGACGGGTGATTTGAGAAGCAATGTCGTTTCCGCCGGAGCTGTTATCTACGCTGCCGATTTCCATCGCCGACAGAGAAACGGGCTTAAGAGTTGTCATATTGATATCCTTTTCGCCATAAAATAGAGGTATCGGCAAAGAAGGCGTGAGCTTGAGTAAAACAAGCGGTCTGGCTGCAATGGGGATGTGCTATATCGCAGATAGCAAAAAAGCGCCTTTAGGGCGCTTTTTTACATTGGTGGGTCGTGCAGGATTCGAACCTGCGACCAATTGATTAAAAGTCAACTGCTCTACCAACTGAGCTAACGACCCGAAATGGTGGGCGATGACGGGCTCGAACCGCCGACCCCCTCCGTGTAAAGGAGATGCTCTACCAACTGAGCTAATCGCCCATTTCGGAACTGCTGCGATAAGGTGAGAATGGTGGGCGATGACGGGCTCGAACCGCCGACCCCCTCCGTGTAAAGGAGATGC